>Ga0164290_1000614_pt1 | contig 101882 bp, 110 predicted proteins | sample Micstemetagenome_FD_108782 | JGI IMG/M metagenome (GOLD analysis project Ga0164290, IMG submission 108782) | Contaminated culture microbial community from soil near Moab, Utah, USA - Microcoleus steenstrupii SON62 (Illumina Assembly) | ecosystem: Environmental > Terrestrial > Soil > Soil crust...
CGGCCGACACACGCCGTTCTTCACGAACTACCGTCCGCAGTTCTACTTCCGGACGACGGACGTTACGGGCGTGGTGACGCTGCCGGAAGGCACGGAGATGGTGATGCCGGGCGACAACGCCCGACTGGTGGTCGAGCTGATCCAGCCGATCGCCATGGACGAGGGCCTGCGCTTCGCCATCCGCGAGGGCGGACGCACCGTCGGCGCCGGCGTCGTCACCAAAGTCGTAAAGTAAACGTAACGGACGCGACAAGGCGAACATCATGGCCATGGACAACACAAACATCCGGATCCGGCTGAAGGCCTTCGATCACCGCGTGCTCGATTCGTCGACCAGCGAGATCGTCAGCACGGCCAAGCGGACGGGCGCACAGGTGCGTGGGCCCATCCCGCTGCCGACCGGCATCGAGAAGTTCACGGTCAACCGTTCGCCGCATATCGACAAGAAGTCGCGTGAGCAGTTCGAGATCCGTACGCACAAGCGTGTGCTCGACATCGTCGATCCGACGCCGCAGACCGTGGACGCGCTGATGAAGCTCGACCTCGCCTCCGGCGTGGACGTCGAGATCAAGCTCGGCGCCTAAGCGGACCAGGAAAGAAGGAAGAAGACCATGCGTTGCGGTCTCGTCACCCAGAAGGTCGGCATGACCCGCGTCTTCAACGACGCCGGGGAACATGTGCCCGTCACCGTTCTGAAGGTGGATCAGCTGCAGGTTGTTGCTGTCCGCTCGGAAGAGAAGGACAAGTACGTTGCCGTGCAGCTCGGCTATGGCAAGGCCAAGGTAAAGAACGTGACCCAGCCGATGCGCGGTCACTTCGCCAAGGCCAAGGTCGAGCCGAAGAAGAAGCTCGTCGAGTTCCGGGTCGCCAAGGACGCCGTTCTCGAAGTCGGCGCCGAGCTGGTGCCCAGCCACTTCGTGCCGGGCCAGTTCGTCGACGTCGTCGGCACCACGATCGGCCGCGGTTTCACCGGCTCGATGGTTCGCTGGAACTTCCACGGCCTCGAGGCCAGCCACGGCGTGTCGGTCTCGCACCGTTCGCATGGCTCGACCGGTAACCGCCAGGATCCCGGCCGTACGTTCCCCGGCAAGAAGATGGCCGGCCACTACGGCAACGAGCGCGTGACCACGCAGAACCTTAAGGTCGTCGCCGTCGACGACGAGAAGGGCCTGCTGCTGGTGTCCGGCGCCGTTCCCGGCCCGGCCAACGGCTACATCATCGTCAAGGACGCCTCCAAGCGCGCCCGTCACAAGGATGCTCCCTACCCGGCCGGCCTGCGCAAGGCTGCTGGCGAGGCGGCTCCGGCGGCTGAAGCCGCTCCGCAGGCTTAAGGATCAGGTCATGAAGATCGCGGTCAAGACCATCGAGGGCGGCAGCGCCGGCGAGATCGATCTCGCCGATGCGGTGTTCGGCGTCCCCGTTCGCAAGGACATCCTGCAGCGCTGCGTCGTGTGGCAGCTGTCGCGCCGCCAGCAGGGCACGCACAAGACCAAGGGTCGCTCCGAGATTACGGCGACGGCCAAGAAGATGTACGCCCAGAAGGGCACCGGTCGCGCCCGTCACGGCAACGAGGCGGCGCCTCAGTTCCGCGGCGGCGGCAAGGCCTTCGGTCCGGTCGTGCGCAGCCACGCCAGCGACCTGCCGAAGAAGGTCCGCCAGCTCGCGCTGCGCACCGCGCTGTCGGCCAAGGCGGCCGAGGGCAAGCTGATCGTGGTCGAGGCTGCGGCGCTGGCTGAGCCCAAGACCGCCCAGCTGAAGGGTCACTTCGGCAAGCTCGGCGTCACCAGCGTTCTGGTGATCGGCGGCGCCGAGATCGACACGAACTTCGCCCGCGCCGCGGCCAACATCGCTCATGTCGATGTGCTGCCGCAGCAGGGCGCGAACGTCTACGACATCCTGCGCCGCGACACGCTGGTGCTCACCAAGGATGCCGTGAAGCACCTCGAGGAGCGTCTGCAATGAGCGCCAAGCGGTACATCCCCGCAACCGTCTCGCGTTCGCGCATGTACGAAGTGATTCGTGCACCGCTGATCACCGAGAAGACGACCAACGGCTCGGAGCACAGCCAGGTGACCTTCAAGGTCGCCGCCGACGCGACCAAGCCGGAGATCAAGCAGGCCATCGAAGGTCTGTTCAAGGTCAAGGTCAAGGCGGTGAACACCGTCACGGTCAAGGGCAAGAGCAAGGTTTTCCGCGGCCGTCCCGGCGTGCGGAGCGACTGGAAGAAGGCGATCGTCTCGCTGGTCGAGGGTCACAAGATCGACGTGACCACGGGCCTGTAGGACGGGAGACAGACAAATGGCCTTGAAGACATTTAAGCCGATCACGCCGTCCCTGCGACAGCTGGTCATCGTCGACCGTACCGGCCTCTGGAAGGGCAAGCCGGTCAAGGAGTTGACGCGCGGCAAGAGCAACACCGGCGGTCGCAACAACCACGGTCACATCACCAGCCACCACATGGGCGGCGGTCACAAGCGCCGCCTGCGCCTCATCGACTTCAAGCGTCGCAAGTTCGGCGTGACGGCGACGGTCGAGCGGCTGGAATACGACCCCAACCGGACGGCGTTCATCGCGCTGGTCAAGTACACCGACGGCGAGCAGGCCTATATCCTGGCGCCGCAGCGTCTGAAGGCCGGCGACGAGATCGTCTCGGGCGAGCGCGTCGACATCAAGCCGGGCAACGCCATGCCGCTCGCCAACATGCCGGTCGGAACGATCGTGCATAACGTCGAGCTGAAGGTCGGTCGCGGCGGCCAGCTGGCCCGTTCGGCCGGCAACTACGCCCAGCTCGTCGGCAAGGATGCCGGCTACGCGCAGATCAAGCTCAGCTCCGGCGAGCTGCGCCTGGTGCCGGGCGGTTGCCTGGCCACCGTCGGTGCCGTTTCGAACCCCGACAACCAGAACATCGTCATCGGCAAGGCTGGTCGCCAGCGCTGGCTCGGCCGTCGCCCCACCGTCCGCGGTGTCGTGATGAACCCGGTCGACCATCCGCACGGCGGTGGTGAAGGCCGCACCTCGGGTGGCCGTCATCCGGTCACGCCGTGGGGCAAGCCGACCAAGGGCAAGAAGACCCGTAAGAACAAGGCGACGGACAAGCTGATCATCCGCCGCCGGCATGCGACGCGCTAGGAGATAGGACAGTGGCACGTTCCGTTTGGAAGGGCCCCTTCGTTGAAGGCAGCCTGATCAAGAAGGCCGAGAAGTCGCGCGGCAGCATCCGCAGCGAAGTGATCAAGACATGGTCGCGTCGTTCGACCATCCTGCCGCAGTTCGTCGGCCTGACGTTCGGCGTCTACAACGGCAAGAAGTTCATCCCGGTGAACGTCACCGAGGAGATGGTCGGTCACAAGCTCGGCGAATTCTCGCCGACCCGCACCTTCACCGGCCATGCCGGTGACAAGAAAGTGTCGAAGGATTAACGCGCGATGAGCAAGCCATCCGCTCCCCGCCGCGAGGCGGACAACGAAGCCAAGGCCGTCCTGCGCGCCGTGCGTATCAGCCCGCGCAAGCTCGACCTCGTGGCCGCGACGATCCGCGGCAAGAAGGCCGCGACGGCCGTCAACGAGCTCACCTTCTCCAAGAAGCGGATCGCCCGCGACGTGAAGAAGGCTTTGAATTCGGCCATCGCCAATGCCGAGAACAACCACAACCTCGATGTCGACCGCCTGGTCGTCGCCGAGGCGTCGGTCGGCAAGGGCCTGGTGATGAAGCGTTTCCAGACGCGCGGCCGCGGTCGTGCGGCAGGCATCGTCAAGCCGTTCGCTCATCTCACGATCGTGGTGCGCGAGCGCGCCGAGGCGGAGGACAAGTAATGGGTCAGAAGGTCAATCCGATCGGCCTGCGGCTCGGCATCAACCGGACCTGGGATTCGCGCTGGTACGCCGAAGGCGCCGAATATTCCAAGATGCTCCATGAGGACATCCAGATCCGCAAGGTGCTGCGCGAGCGGCTGGCTCAGGCGGGTGTCGCGAAGATCGTCATCGAGCGTCCGGCCAAGCGCGCCCGTGTCACGATCCACACCGCCCGTCCGGGCGTCGTGATCGGCCGCAAGGGTGTCGACATCGAGAAGCTGCGGACCGATCTCGGCAAGATGACGAAGGGTGAGGTCGCCCTGAACATCGTCGAGATCCGCAAGCCCGAGATCGACGCCACGCTGATCGCCGAGAACATTGCTCAGCAGCTCGAGCGCCGCGTCGCTTTCCGTCGCGCCATGAAGCGCGCCGTCCAGTCGGCGATGCGCCTGGGTGCGCTCGGTATCCGCATCAACTGTTCGGGCCGTCTCGGCGGTTCGGAAATCGCCCGCATGGAATGGTACCGCGAAGGTCGCGTGCCGCTGCACACGCTGCGCGCCGACATCGACTACGGCACCGCCACCGCTTTCACCACCTTTGGCACCTGCGGCGTCAAGGTCTGGGTGTTCAAGGGCGAGATCATGGCGCACGACCCGATGGCGCACGACAAGCGCGCCGAGGAAGCCGCGCCGCAACGTACGCCGGCGCGCCCGGAGCGCACCGAGCAGAGGGACGCGTAATCCACCATGCTGCAACCCAAGCGCACCAAGTACCGCAAGGCCTTCAAGGGCCGTATCAGCGGCGCTGCCAAGGGCGGCTTCAACCTCGACTTCGGCTCCTACGGGCTGAAGGCGATGGAGCCGGATCGCCTGACCGCGCGCCAGATCGAGGCGGCCCGCCGCGCCATCACGCGTCACATGAAGCGTGCCGGCCGTGTCTGGATCCGCGTGTTCCCGGACGTCCCCGTCTCGAAGAAGCCGGCCGAGGTCCGCATGGGCTCCGGCAAGGGCGCGCCCGAATTCTGGGCGGCGCGCGTGAAGCCGGGCCGCATCCTGTTCGAACTCGAGGGCGTTTCGGGCGTCATCGCCAAGGAAGCCCTGGCGCTCGGCGCCGCGAAGCTGCCGATCAAGACCCGCTTTGTCAGCCGCGTCGGCGCCGAAGGCTGAGGGAGAAGGACATGAAGGCCACCGATCTGCGCCCCAAGACCAAGGACGAGCTCAAGAACGAGCTCGGCAACCTTCGCAAGGAGGCATTCAACCTGCGCTTCCAGAAGGCTGGGGGCCAGCTGCAGAAGACTTCCCGCGCGCGCCAGGTTCGTCGCGACATCGCCCGCATCAAGACGGTGCTGGGCGACAAGGCCGCCGGTTAAGGAGCACGAAATGCCGAAGCGTATCCTGGAAGGCGTCGTCGTCAGCGACAAGATGGACAAGACCATTGTCGTCAAGGTCGAGCGCCGCGTTCAGCATCCGATCTACAAGAAGTTCATTCGCAAGTCGAAGAAGTATCACGCGCACGACGAAGCCAACGCCTTCAAGGGCAAGGTTGGTGAAATCGTCCGCATCCGCGAGTGCCGCCCGCTGTCCAAGACCAAGAGCTGGGAAGTTCTGGTCGAAGGCGCCCAGGCTTAAGCGGTCGGAGCAAAAGTCATGATTCAGATGCGAACCAACCTCGAGGTCGCCGACAATTCGGGCGCCCGTCGAGTCCAGTGCATCAAGGTGCTGGGCGGCTCTCGCCGCAAGTATGCAAGTGTCGGCGACGTCATCGTCGTGTCGATCAAGGAAGCCATTCCGCGCGGCAAGGTGAAGAAGGGCGAGGTGCATCGCGCCGTCGTCGTCCGCACCTCGTTCGCCCTGCGCCGCCCCGACGGCAGCGCCATCCGTTTCGATCGCAACGCCGCCGTGCTCATCAGCAAGCAGGACGAACCGATCGGCACTCGTATCTTCGGACCGGTGACGCGCGAGCTGCGCGCCAAGAAGTTCATGAAGATCATCTCGCTTGCGCCTGAGGTGCTCTAGCCATGGCAATCAAACTGAAGATCAAGAAGGGCGACCGGGTGAAAGTCATCACCGGTGGCAGCAAAGGCAAGGTGGGCGACGTCCTGCGCGTTCTTCCCAAGGAGAACCGCGTGGTCGTTTCCGGCGTGAACATGATCAAGCGCCACACCAAGCCGAGCCGTGCGGAAGCCGGCGGCATCATCGAACGCGAGGCCACGATCCACGTCTCCAACGTGGCCCTGCTGGATCCCAAATCGGACAAGCCGACGAAGGTCGGGTTCCGGTTCCTTGAAGACGGCCGCAAGGTGCGCATCGCGCGTGCCTCCGGCGAGACCATCGACCGCTAGGAGAACGGGCCATGCCCGCGCGTCTGCAAGAACACTATACCAAGACCGTGCGTGAAGCGCTGATCAAGGAGTTCTCCTACCAGAACCCCTTCCAGGTGCCGAAGCTCGAGAAGATCGTCATCAACATGGGCGTCGGCGAGGCGGTCAATGACCGCAAGGCCGTCGACGGCGCCGTGGCCGACCTGACGGCGATTACCGGCCAGAAGCCGGTGATCACCCGGTCGCGCAAGTCGATCGCGACCTTCAAGCTGCGTGAAGGCATGGCGATCGGCACCAAGGTCACGCTGCGCCGCGACCGGATGTACGAATTCATCGACCGCCTGATCAACATCGCCCTGCCACGGGTTCGCGACTTCCGCGGACTGAACGGCAAGTCGTTCGACGGCAATGGCAACTACGCCATGGGCCTGAAGGAGCAGATCGTGTTCCCTGAAATCGACTACGACAAGGTCGACCAGGTGCGCGGTATGGACATCATCATCTGCACGACGGCGAAGACGGATGCGGAAGCCAGGTCGCTTCTCCGCGCTTTCGACTTCCCGTTCGTGAACTGAGGCCGGAGAAACACATGGCCAAGACTAGCTCGGTCGAGAAGAACAACCGGCGTGCAAAGTTGGCGAAGCAATACGCCGGCAAGCGCGCCAAGCTGAAGGCGATGGCGGTCGACGACAAGTTGACGCCGGAAGAGCGCTTCGGGGCCCGCCTCAAGCTGGCTGACCTGCCGCGCAATTCGTCGCCGACGCGTGTCCGCAATCGGTGCGAACTCACGGGCCGCCCGCGGGCCGTGTATCGCAAGTTCAAGCTGTCGCGCGTTGCGCTGCGTCAGCTGGCGTCGCTGGGTGCTCTGCCCGGCGTCGTGAAGTCGAGCTGGTAAACGGGGACCGTAGACCATGGCGATGACAGATCCCGTCGGCGATTTGCTGACCCGTATCCGCAACGGCCAGTCGGCGCGCCTCGACAGCGTGACGGCGCCGGCTTCGCGGCTTCGGTCGAGTGTTCTCGATGTGCTCCAGCGCGAGGGCTATATCCGCGGCTGGTTCGAGGAAGAGCTGCGCCCCGGCGTTAAGGAGCTCCGCATCGAGCTGAAGTATGACAACGGCCGTCCGGTCATCAAGGAGATCAAGCGCGTCTCCACCCCGGGTCGTCGCGTCTATTCCAAGATCCGCGAGCTGCCGCGCCACTTCAACGGGCTTGGCATTTCGATCCTCTCCACGCCGCGCGGTGTCATGTCCGACGCCGAGGCGCGGGCCGCCAATGTCGGCGGCGAAGTCATCTGCAAGGTGTTCTGACCATGTCGCGCGTCGGTAAAAATCCGGTCGCCATCCCGGCCGGTGTCACCATCGAGCTCAAGGGCCAGCACCTCAAGGCCAAGGGCAAGCGGGGCGAACTCCAGCTCATGGTCCATGACGACGTCACCGTCGCCAAGGAAGCCGAGGGCCTGGTCTTCAAGCCGCGGAACGAGAGCCGTCGCGCCCGCATGCAGTGGGGCACGGCACGCAACCTGGCGAGCAACGTCGTACGCGGCGTTTCCGATGGGTTCACCATCAACCTCGAGATCAACGGCGTGGGCTATCGCGCCGCGGCCGATGCCAAGATGCTGAAGATGCAGCTCGGCTTCAGCCACGATGTCGAGATTCCCATTCCGGCCGGCATCCAGATCAAGGCTCTGAAGCCGACCGAAATCGAGATTTCCGGCGCCGATCGTCAGCGCGTGGGCCAGATTGCGGCCGAGATCCGCAGTCTGCGTCCGCCGGAGCCCTACAAGGGCAAGGGTATCAAGTACTCGACCGAGACGATCCGGCGCAAGGAAGGCAAGAAGAAGTAGAGGCGAGAGAACCATGTCCGACCGCAATGCTCTTTTCGCCCGCCGCCAGCGGCGCACGCGCTACGCGCTGCGCCAGGCCGCCGGCGGCCGTCCGCGTCTCAGCGTTTTCCGCTCAGGCAAGCACATCTATGCCCAGGTCATCGACGACCGTAAGGGCGTGACCCTGGCCGCAGCCTCGTCGCTCGACAAGGATGTCCGGGGTTCGCTCAAGACCGGCGCCGACAAGGGCGCTGCTGCCGAGGTTGGCAAGCTGATCGCCGCCCGCGCCGTCGCGGCTGGCGTCAAGGAAGTCATCTTCGATCGCGGTGGCTACACGTATCACGGCCGCATCGCTGCGCTGGCCAATGCCGCCCGTGAGGGCGGCCTGTCGTTCTGATCGGGAGTTAGAATATGGCTCGTTCACCCGGTGGTTCCGGCCGTTCTCCGCGCGATCGCGATCGGAGCCGCGACCGCGACCGCGACGAGGACAATGAACTGACCGACAAGCTGGTCACGATCAATCGCGTCGCGAAGGTCGTGAAGGGCGGTCGTCGCTTCGCGTTTGCCGCCATCGTCGTCGTTGGCGACCAGCGTGGACGCGTCGGCCACGGCGCCGGCAAGGCCCGTGAGGTTCCCGAGGCGATTCGCAAGGCCACGGAAGCGGCCAAGCGCGGCCTGATCCGCGTGCCGCTGCGCGACGGCCGCACGCTGCATCACGACGTCAAGGGTCGCTTCGGCGCTGGCAAGGTGACGCTGCGCGCCGCCCCGGCCGGTACCGGCATCATCGCCGGCGGCCCGATGCGTGCCATCTTCGAGACGCTCGGCATCAAGGATATCGTTGCCAAGTCGGTCGGCACGTCGAACCCGCACAACATGATCAAGGCGACGTTCAAGGCGCTCGAGCAGCTCAACTCGCCGCGCATGGTCGCCACCCGCCGCGGCAAGAAGGTCGGCGACCTTCTCGGCCGCCGTGACGAGACGACCGCGGAAGCGGCGGCTTAAGGAACCGGACCATGGCCAAGACAGTCAAGATCACCCAGACCGGCAGCCACATCGGCCGCACGGACGACCAGCGTGCGACGCTGATCGGCCTGGGGCTCAACAAGCGTCATCGCACCCGTGAGCTCGTGGATACGCCCGAAGTTCGCGGCATGATCAACAAGGTGCGCCATCTCGTGCGCGTCGAAGAGGAAGCGCGCTAAGGCCTTTAGGCCGCGGCGCGGAGGTAATTACCATGAGACTGAACCAGATCTCGGACAACCCGGGCGCCCGCAAGGGCCGCATGCGCGTCGGCCGCGGTATCGGCTCCGGCAAGGGCAAGACCGCCGGTCGCGGCGTCAAGGGCCAGAAGTCCCGTACCGGCGTCGCCATCAAGGGCTTCGAGGGCGGCCAGATGCCGCTTTACCGCCGCATCCCGAAGCGCGGCTTCCGTCCGCCGCACCAGAAGAGCTATCAGGTCGTCAACCTGGGCACGCTCCAGAAGGCGATCGACGACAAGAAGCTCGACGCGGCCAAGGTGATCGACGCCGAGGCGATGGTGGCGGCCGGCCTGTTCAAGAATGCCGCGGACGGTGTCCGCCTCCTTGGCAAGGGCGAGATCAAGACCAAGATCGAAGTGAAGGTTGCGGGCGCCTCGGCGTCGGCGATCGCCGCGGTCGAGAAGGCCGGCGGCAAGGTCGAACTCCCGCCCAAGCCCGTGGCCGAAGCGGCCTGATCCGGACGGCGTCAACGGGGGCGTCGCTTCCCCCTTGTGTCGTTCACGCGTGAGGTTTCATGGCATCCGCCGCCGAGCAACTTGCTTCCAACCTGAACTGGGGTTCGATCGGTAGGGCGACCGAGCTGAAGAAGCGGCTGTGGTTTACCGTGGCCGCGCTCGTCGTCTTCCGTATCGGCGCCTACATCCCGGTCCCCGGTGTGGATCCGGCCGCCCTGGCCGAGATCTTCAAGCAGAATTCCGGCGGCATCGCGGGCCTGCTGGACGTGTTCTCGGGCGGCTCGATCGGCCGCATGTCGGTGCTGGCGCTCAGCATCATGCCGTACATCTCGGCCTCCATCATCATGCAGATCCTGACGACGGTCGTTCCGTCGCTCGAGGCGCTGAAGAAGGAAGGCGAGGCGGGCCGCAAGAAAATCAACCAGTACACGCGCTACGGCACGGTCATCCTGGCGACCTTCCAGGCCTACGGAATTGCGGTCGGACTCGAGAGCCAGGTGGCCACGGCCGGCCCGGTCGTGATCGATCCGGGTGTATTCTTCCGGTTCGTGACGATCATCACGCTGGTCGGCGGCACACTGTTCCTGATGTGGCTGGGCGAGCAGATCACCGCGCGCGGCGTCGGCAACGGCGTCTCGCTGATCATCTTCGCCGGCATCGTCGCGGCACTCCCGGACGCGCTGGTGCAGACCCTCGAACTCGGCCGGACGGGCGCCCTGTCGGCGCTGTTCATCATCGCGCTGGTGCTGGGTATCGTGCTGGTGGTGGCGGTGGTCGTCTTCGTCGAGACCGCGCAACGACGAATCGTCGTTCAGTACCCCAAGCGCCAGGTCGGCAACCGTATGTATGGCGGCGAGGCCTCGCACCTGCCGCTCAAGATCAATACCGCCGGCGTCATCCCGCCGATCTTCGCCTCTTCGCTGCTGCTGTTCCCGGCGACCATCGCGTCGTTTCAGGGCAATTCCGGCGAGCCGGGCTGGATGCAGTGGATGTCGACCTATCTCGGCCACGGCCAGCCGCTCTACCTCTTTGCCTATGTCGGCCTGATCGTCTTCTTCTGCTTCTTCTACACGACTGTCGTGTTCAATCCGGCGGACACAGCGGATAATCTGAAGAAGAACGGCGGCTTCATTCCGGGCATTCGCCCGGGCAAGAACACGGCCGAGTATCTCGAGTACATTCTGAATCGCCTCACGGTGATCGGCGCCCTTTATCTCTCGGCAGTGTGTATCCTGCCGGAACTGCTGATCGCCCGCGGCGGCGTGCCCTTCTACTTCGGCGGCACCAGCCTCCTGATCGTGGTTTCGGTCACGCTCGACACGGTGACCCAGGTGCAGGCGCATCTGCTGGCTCACCAGTATGAGGGCCTCATCAAGAAGGCCCGCCTGAGGGGCAAGGGCCGATGAACATCATTCTTTTGGGACCGCCGGGGGCCGGCAAGGGCACGCAGGCGCAGCGGCTGCAGCAGGAGCGGGGGCTGATCCAGCTCTCGACCGGCGACATGCTGCGGGCGGCCGTGGCCTCGGGCAGCGAGCTCGGCCAGAAGGCCAAGGGCATCATGGAGCGGGGCGAACTGGTCCCGGACGAGCTGATGGTCGGCCTGATCAAGGACCGCATCGCCCAGCCGGACTGCGCCAAGGGCTTCATCCTGGATGGTTTCCCGCGGACCGAGGCCCAGGCCAGGGCACTGGACAAGATGCTGGCCGAGACGGCCAGGAAGCTCGACCGGGTGATCGAGATGGAAGTCGACGAGAAGGCGCTGACGGAGCGCATCGTCGGCCGGTTTTCCTGCGCCAAGTGCGGCGCGGGCTATCACGACAAGTTCAAGCGGCCGAAGGCCGAAGGTGTCTGCGACGTCTGCGGGTCGAAGGAATTCACCCGCCGCAAGGACGATAATGCAGAGACCATGAAGACTCGCATGGCTGCCTACAGGGCTCAAACCGAGCCCTTGTTGCCCTACTACAGCGCCCGCGGGGTGTTGCGGAAGGTCGATGGGATGGCCGCGATGGACGAAGTTTACCGCCAGATCACGGGAGTTCTGGTGGGGACTTGACAAGGGTTAGTTCCATTGACTCGGGGGCGCGGGTACATATAATCGCGCGCTTTTCCGGGGCCAGCGGAACTGTGACGGGCGCGCGCGAGCGCGCCATAAGTCTTTGAAGGAGTTGGGACTTTGGCTCGTATAGCCGGTGTGAACATTCCGACCGCCAAGCGTGTCGTGATCGGACTTCAGTACATCCACGGGATCGGCGCGGCGAAAGCCAAGGAGATCTGTGGAAAAGTGGGGATCGACGAGTCGCGGCGCGTGAACACGCTGAGCGACGACGAGGTCATCCGCATCCGCGAGACCATCGACCGCGACTACTCGGTCGAAGGCGATCTGCGTCGCGAAGTGGCGATGAACATCAAGCGCCTGATGGACCTCGCCTGCTATCGCGGCCTGCGTCATCGCCGCGGCCTGCCGGTCCACGGCCAGCGCACCCATACCAATGCGCGCACCCGCAAGGGTCCGGCCAAGCCGATCGCGGGCAAGAAAAAAGTGACGAAGTAAGAGGGGATAGAGGTCATGGCCAAAGCTGCAGCCGCCACCGGCGCCGCGCGTCCCCGTCGCAAGGAACGCAAGAACATCATCGCGGGCGTCGCTCACGTGAACGCTTCGTTCAACAATACGATCGTCACGATCACCGACGCCCAGGGCAATGCGATCGCCTGGTCGTCGTCTGGCCAGCAGGGCTTCAAGGGTTCGCGCAAGTCGACCCCGTTCGCCGCGCAGATGGCCGCCGAAGGCGCCGGTCGCAAGGCGATGGAGCACGGCATGCGCACCATCGAGATCCTCGTGCGTGGTCCCGGGTCGGGTCGCGAGTCGGCGCTGCGCGCGCTGCAGGCCGTCGGTCTCGCCGTGACGTCGATCCGCGACGTGACGCCGATCCCGCACAACGGCTGCCGCCCGCCGAAGCGTCGTCGCGTCTGATTTCGAGTGGAGGCGGCGCGCAGGCGCCGCCCGCTCTTTGAGAATGTATGGCGAGTCCTGAGGGGCTCGCTCGAACCGGTCTAGAGGGGTAGCCCACGTGCTTCAGAAGAACTGGCAGGACCTGATCAAGCCGGAGAAGCTTGTCACCGAAGCCGGCGTCGATCCCGGTCGCGTCGCGACCATCGTCGCCGAGCCGCTCGAGCGCGGTTTCGGTCTCACTCTCGGCAATGCTCTGCGTCGCGTACTCTTGTCGTCGCTCCAGGGTGCGGCCGTCACGTCGATCAAGATCGACAACGTGCTGCATGAATTCTCGTCGATTCCCGGCGTCCGCGAGGACGTGGTCGACATCGTGCTGAACATCAAGGCGATGGCCGTGAAGATGCAGGGCGACCGCCCGCAGCGTCTCTACCTGCGCGCCGTCGGCCCCGGCGAAGTCACCGCCGGGATGATCGAACTGCCGGGCGACGTCCAGATCATGGACCCGAAGCACCTGATCTGCACGCTCGACGACGGCGCGTCGATCTCGATGGAATTGATGGTCGCCACCGGCAAGGGCTATGTCCCGGCCTCGGCGAACCGTCCCGAGGACGCCCCGATCGGCCTGATCCCCGTCGATTCGGTGTTCAGCCCGGTCAAGCGCGTCTCCTACAAGATCGAGAACAGCCGCGTCGGCCAGGTCACCGACTACGACCGCCTGTCGATGACGGTCGAGACCAACGGCACGACGATGCCGGCCGATGCCGTGGCGCTCGCCGCCCGCATCCTGCAGGACCAGCTGCAGCTCTTCATCAACTTCGAAGAGCCGCGCGAAGTGCGGAAGGAAGAGCAGCAGGACGACTTCCCGTTCAACCGCAATCTTCTGCGCAAGGTCGACGAGCTCGAACTGTCGGTTCGCTCGGCCAACTGCCTGAAGAACGACAACATCATCTACATCGGCGATCTGGTTCAGAAGACCGAGGCGGAGATGCTGCGCACGCCGAATTTCGGCCGCAAGTCGCTGAACGAGATCAAGGAAGTGCTGGCCGGCATGGGCCTCCACCTGGGTATGGAAATCCCGGGCTGGCCGCCGGACAACATTGAGGAAATGGCCAAGCGGCTGGAAGAGCCGTACTAGGCCGGTAGAAGGAAATAAGTCATGCGTCACAATAATCGCGGCCGGAAGTTCCACCGCACGGCTGAGCATCGCAAGGCGATGTTCATGAATCTCGCCGGTGCCCTCATCAAGCACGAGCAGATCACGACCACGTTGCACAAGGCGAAGGACCTGCGTCCGATCGTCGAGAAGCTGGTCACGCTCGGCAAGCGCGGCGGTCTGCATGCGCGTCGTCAGGCGATCGGCTTCCTGCGCGATCCCTACATCGCCGACAAGCTGTTCACCACGCTGGGCCCGCGCTACTCCAAGCGCAATGGCGGCTACCTGCGCGTTCTTAAGGCCGGCTACCGCTTCGGCGACGCCGCCGAGATGGCGGTGATCGAGTTCGTCGAGCGGGACACCACGGCCAAGGGCCAGGACAGCGGTCCGTCGGCCGACCAGGCCGAGCAGCAGGAAGCGGCGTAAGCCACTTCCTCTCCCATCGAGATCGAAAACGCCCGATCGAAAGACCGGGCGTTTTTCTTTGTGCCCGGTAGAGGATTAGTCTCTCGGCATGACCTTTACCTTCAGACTAGCCTTCCCGTCCGAGCGCGCCGACGCCGACCGCATCCTGCGCGCGGCCTTCACGCCCTATCTCGGGAGGCTCGGCCGCGAGATCCCGCCCGACTATTACGGCTGGCTGCCGGCCTCGATCGAGCGCGGCGACCTGTTCGTGGCGGAGGAAGGCGGCGTGGTGGTGGGCGTCGCGGCGACCGAGCGGCGCGAGAAGGAACTCTTCCTCGACCGGCTCGCCGTCGATCCGGCGAAGCAGGGCGCGGGGCTCGGCCGGTGGTTGCTCGAGCGCCTTGACGAGGTGGCCCACGCGCGTGGCGACCTCACCCTTTCGCTCGTTACCGCCGAGATGATGGATCATCTCATCAAGCTCTACGGCAGCCACGGCTTCGAGATCGTCCACCGTGGCCCACCGGACCACGGCAAGGACGCGCATACACGCGTCCGCATGGTGAAGAAGCTGTAGGGGGTGAAGCAGCTTCAGAACTGCTCCTCGGAGAGCACGAACACCGTCCGCCCCGCCGCCTTGAGCGGGCCTAGTTCGGCCAAAGCCGGCGGCAGGATCACCTCGGCATAGAAGCGCGCCGTCACCAGCTTGGCTTCCAGGAAGGCGGGATCGCCGTCGCGCTGACCGAGCCTCGTCTGGGCGACCAGGGCGCCGCGGGCCAGCATCCAGCCGCCCAGCGCCGTGCCGGCCAGGCGCAGGAAGGGTACCGAGCCCGCCAGGGCGTTCACCAGCTCGGCCTTGACCGACTGGGCGACCCATTTGGTCGCGTCTTCCAGCGCGTCGGCCGCGGCCTCGAGGCCCGTGCGGATGGCTTCGAGGTCGTCGCCGGGCGCGGCCTTCATCTCCTCGGCCGTGGCGCGCATCTCGGCGACCAGCGCCAGCATGGTCTCGCCGCCGTCCTTGGCGACCTTGCGGCCGACCAGGTCGCGCGCCTGGATGCCGTTGGTGCCCTCGTAGATCGGCAGGATGCGGGCGTCGCGGAGATGCTGGGCGGCGCCGGTCTCCTCGACGAATCCCATGCCGCCGTGGATCTGCACGCCCGTCGAGGCGATCTCGTTGCCGAGATCGGTGAACCAGGCCTTCACGATCGGGATCAGGAGATCGACCCTGTCCTGGATCCTGCGGGCCGCCGCCTTGTCGGGCTGCTTGAGGGCGCCGTCGATGCCGGCGGCGGTATAGTAGCCCAGCGCCCGCATCGCCTCGATCTGGGCTCGCATGCTCATCAGCATGCGGCGCACGTCGGCATGATGGACGATCGAGACCGAGGCCGGCGCCGCACTGCCATCGTCTTTCGACTGGACGCGGCTGCGCGCGAAGGCGGCGGCCTGCTGATAGGCGCGCTCGGCGATCGCCAGGCCCTGGATGCCGACGGACAGGCGGGCGTTGTTCATCATGGTGAACATGTAGGACAGGCCGCGGCCTTCCTCGCCGACGAGATAGCCGACGGCGCCACCATCGTCGCCGAACGACATCACGCAGGTCGGGCTGGCATGGATGCCGAGCTTGTGCTCGAGCGACACGCAGCGCAGGTCGTTGCGCTTGCCGGGCGTGCCGTCTTCGTTGGCCAGATATTTCGGAACGATGAACAGCGAGATGCCGCGCACGCCGGCCGGCGCATCGGGCGTCCGCGCCAGCACCAGGTGCACGATGTTCTCGGCCATGTCGTGCTCGCCGTAGGTGATGAAGATCTTCTGGCCGGTGACGAGATAATGGTCGCCGTTCTTCACCGCCCGGCTCTTGAGCTGGCCGAGGTCGGAGCCGGCCTGCGGCTCCGTGAGGTTCATCGTCCCCGTCCATTCGCCGGAGATCATCTTCGGCAGGTAGGTGGCCCTCTGCGCGTCCGAGCCGTGATGGTGGATGGCGTCGATCGCGCCCTGATTCAGCAGCAGCACCAGGCCGAAACCCATGTTGGCGGCTTGCCACATCTCTTGGACGGTGGTCGCCAGCAGCCACGGCATGCCCTGGCCGCCGAATTCCGGATCGAAGGGCAGGGAATTCCAGCCACCCTCGACGAATTCCTTGTAGATGGCGGCGAAGCCCGGCGCGGTGCGCACGACGCCGTTCTCGAGCTTGGCGCCGACCTTGTCGCCCTCGCGGTTGAGCGGGGCGAGGCCGTTGCCGGCCAGCTTGGCGGCTTCCTCGAGCACGGCGTCGATCGTGTCGTCCGTGGCATGCTCGTAACCCGGCAGGGCGGCGACGCCGGAAAGGCCGGCCACTTCGCGCAGGGCGAAACGCATGTCGGCCAGCGGGGCAGTGTAAGTCATGTAAAATCCTCCGTTCCGCAATATGCCGCGCTCGGTCGCTTTTGGCGACCGGCTCGGCTATTTTGGAGGCCACATGACAAACTCAGTCCTGCTGTCGATTGACGGCCCCATCGCCACCATCACGCTGAACGATCCGGCGAAGCACAATCGCCTCAACCCCGAGGGGCTGAAGCTGCTTCGGGAGGCGGTGGAGAAGGTCGACGCCGATCCGGTCGTGCGCGCCACCGTGATCACGGGCGCCGGCGACAAGACCTTCTGTTCCGGGTACGACCTCGGCTCGATCCCGGCCGGCGAGCGCAAGGACGAGGGCGGTGACAATACCTTCGAAGTCGTCATGGACCGCATCGAGGCGATGCGCATGCCGACCCTGTGCGCACTGAACGGCGGTGTCTATGGCGGCGCCACCGACCTCGCGCTGGCCTGCGACTTCCGGCTGGGCGTGAAGGGCATGCGCTTCTTCATGCCGGCAGCGCGCTTCGGCCTGCACTACTATCCGAGCGGCTTGCGCCGCTATACGCAGAAGGTGAGCCCGAGCTTCGCCAAGCGTGCCTTCCTGCTGTCGGAGGATTTCCACGACACCGAGCTGCTGGCCGTCGGCTACCTCGACTGGCTGGTCGACCGTGCCGAGTTCAAGGACAAGGTGGCCGAGAAGGCCGCGCGCCTCGCGGGCCTCGCGCCGCTGTCGATGTCGGGCATGAAGCGCGCCATCGAGCAGTTCGCCCAGGCGGCTCCCGACATGTCCTCGATCCGCCAGACCCAGCGCGCCTGCGCGACGTCCGACGATCTCAAGGAGGGGCTGGCGGCGCTCGGCGAGCGGCGCACCCCGGCCTTCAAAGGCCGGTAAATGACGCGTGCCGGCATCCGCGGGTGCCGGATTGTCGCAAGATTGCCGCGATTCAATGCAGGATGCCGGCAACATCTCAGGCCGTGCCGCCACCCGGCGGCCGGTGTATCTTGCAGACGGGCGGCAATCCGACAGGGCCGCTGAACCGAAGACAAAATGCAACGCCGCCTAGCCGCCATCGTCCATGCCGACCTCGCCGGATTCACCCGGATGATGGAAGGCGCGGAGACACGCACCTTCCGTCATCTCAAGTCGGCCCAGACCGAAGTCTGGCGCCCGGCCATCGACTCTGGCCGTGGCCGCCTGGTCGGCACGGCGGGCGACGCCATGCTGGCCGAGTTCGGCTCGGCCGTGTCGGCGGTCGCCGCCGCGATCGACATCCAGGAGCGGATGGCCCGCTTCAACGACGCGTTGAGCGAGGAGCAGCGCATGCTGTTCCGCATCGGCGTGCATCTGGGCGAAGTCATCATCGACGACGAGGACCAGAACATCTTCGGCGACGGCGTGAACCTGGCCGCGCGCATCCAGACCCTGGCCGAGCCGGGCGGCATCGCCGTGTCGCGCGCGGTGCGTGACCTCGTCGAGCTGCGTGTGGAGTACGTGTTCCACGACGGCGGCGAGCACCAGCTGAAGAATGTCAGCCGCGCGGTACAGGTGTTCCACGTGCGTCAGGCCAGGCTCGTGTCGCCCGGCACGACGACGCGCATGGTGCCGCAGATCACTCTGCGCTTCGAGGGGCCCGATTCGGCGGGCCGCAAGCACACGTTCGAAGTGTCGATGGAGAAGCTCGTAGGCCAGTCCCAGGGCATGTGCATCGGCCGCGCCGCCGACCAGTGCCAACTGGTCGTGCCGCACCCGACGGTGTCGCGGCGCCACGCCAAGCTCAGCCTCGCGGGTGAAGCGCTTCAGGTCGAGGATCTCGGCTCGACCAACGGCACGGCGGTCAACGGCGCTGTCCTCAAGGCCGGTGCTCCCGTGGCGCTGCAGGCAGGATCGAAGCTGCGGCTCGGCGATGTCGAGCTGGTCGTTCATCACACCTAGCGGCGTGAAACGCCCATGAACGAACCCACTACGATCGCCGGTGCCACGCCGACCGAGCCCGAAGTCGACTACGTTTCGCTGAAGGCGGGCCAGACGATCGGCCGCTACGAGATCGTGTCGGTGTTGGGCCAGGGCGGCTTCGGCATCACCTATCGCGCCCGCGACGTGCAGCTCGGTCGCGAAGTTGCGATCAAGGAGTATCTGCCCTCGGCGCTGGCGGTGCGTCAGGACGGCTCGACCGTGCTGCCGCGCACAACCAAGATGGCCGACGATTTCGGCTGGGGCCGCGACCGCTTCGTCACCGAAGGCCGCACGCTGGCGAGCCTGCATCGCGTGCCGGCGATCGTGCAGGTCTTCGATTTCCTCGAAGCCAACGGCACGGCCTATATCGTCATGGAGCTGCTGAGCGGCGCCACGCTCGAGGACCGCATCAATACCGGCGGCAGGCTCAAGCCCGAGGAAGTCGATCGCATCCTGTGGCCGCTGCTCGACGGACTGGAGCAGGTTCATGCCGCGGGGTTCCTGCATCGCGACATCAAGCCGGCCAATATCCTGCTCGACGCCGCGGGCAATCCGACGCTGATCGACTTCGGCGCTTCGCGCGCCGCGATGGTCGGCCGCACGGCGGCGATGACGGCGATCTTCACGCCGGGTTACGCGGCGGCCGAGCAGATGACGTCCGCGAAGCAGGGGCCGTGGACCGATATCTACGGCCTCGCGGCCACGATCTATCACGCCATCGCCGGCAAGGCGCCGCCCAACGCCTTCGACCGCATGCTCGACGATTCCTACGAGCCGCTGGCGAAGATCGCGCTGCCTGGCTTCTCCCCGGGGCTCCTCGCCGGCATCGATGCGGGCCTAACCGTGACCGCACGCGACCGGCCCCAGTCCATTGGCGGCTGGCGTCCCATCCTGGGGATGAGTTCGGCACCCGAGGCCGGCGCCACCATGGTCATGGGCAAGGCCGACGACGCACCTGCGGCGCGCGTGTCCGTGCTCGGCCCGTCGACCCCGACCGCGTCGGCCGAGTCCTTGCCGCTCGCCGCGCCGCCGAAGAGCAAGGCCGGCCTCTGGGCGGCGATTGCCGCGGTGGTGCTGCTGGCGCTGGGCGGCGGTGGCTACTATGCGATGGCAACGCGCGGACCCGATCCGGAGATAGCAAAGGCGCGCGCCGCCGCCGAGGCTGCCGAAGAGGCCCGACGCAAGGATGCCGAGGAGATGAACCGGCTGCGCGCCGAGAAGGCCGAGCAGGAGGCCAAGGCGAAGGCCGATCGGGACGCGAAGGCGAAGGCCGATCTCGAGGCCAAGCAGAAAGCGGACGCCGAGGCCGCGAAGCGCAAGTTCGAGGAAGACACGCGCCGCAAGATCGAGGCCGAGATCGCGGACAAGAAGCGCGCTGAAGAGGAAACGCAGCGCAAGGCCGACGAGGAGGCCGCCGCGCGACAGAAGGCGATCGACGATGCCCGCAAGGCCACCGAGTTCGTCGCCGGCAACTTCGACCATTTCGGCAAGACGCTGATGCTGATCGGCCTCAAGGATCGCAGTGGCGAGATCAGGCTGCAGGGCGTCGACAGCGTCGACGATCCGGCCCTGCACAAGCTCGCGGCCGACGCTCTGGCCGTGCAGCCGCGCAACCTTCGCTGCCGCCAGACCGATCGACTGACCGACGGCACGCCGCTCTACCGTTGTCTGATCACCAAGCGCACCGCCAAGGACGGATTGGAGGATATACCGGACTCCGACCGAGACGATCTTGCTCTGGTCCTCGTACGGACCGGACTGCTCCTGGCCTCGTGCGATGCGCCGCGCTCCTATGCGGATGCAGAGGACGAAGCCCGTGGCAGCAAGCAGTACCTTTGGAGTAGAGTGACCGTCCCAGATTACAAACGGAGATGCACGAGATGACTGCATTGACTGCTGCCACGACCTTTCCCTCCGTAAGGAAGATTGCGCTGAGGATCGTGGGTGTGATGGCTGCCCTCGGGCTCGCAGCCGCCTGCACGAACGATCGCGGTCAGCCGACCAACCAGACGACGGGTACCGTCATGGGCGCCGCGCTGGGCGGTGTCGTGGGCGGGCTGGCCTTCGGCTCGGTCGGCGGCGTCGTGGGTGGCGCGCTGGTCGGTGGCCTGGCGGGCAATCTCGTGGGCCGTGCGCTCGACGATCAGGAACGCCGTCGCCTGGCCGAGGCCACGCAATATGCGTTCGTCGCCGACAACAACGTGCCGACCACCTACACGGTCGAGCCGACCAAGACCTCCTCGTCGTCCTCGACGCAGGCGCCGCCGACCGTCGTGAGCGCCAAGCCGGTCGCGCCGGCGAGCAGCCGCGCCGACGGCAGCACCTGCCGCCCGATCGAGCTGACCGCCACCAAGAACGGCCAGACGACGACCGAGACCACGACCTTCTGCAAGTCGGCGGGCTCTCAGGAACTGAAGCCCGTCGCTGTCTGATCGGCTGACATCTCTCAAAAGAAGCGGCCGGCGGTCCCTGATCGCCGGCCGTTTTCGTTGTCGCAGGACTGGTCCCGTCGACACAACTCCGTCATTTTCCTGGGCGAGGAGAGAGACATGGCAGGCAATCGACAGGCAGCGAAGCTGCGCGACTTCCTGGCGCGGGGCGAGTTTATCCTGGCGCCGGGCATCTACGACGGCATTTCCGCGCGCGTCGCGGACCGCATGGGGTTCCCGGCGCTCTACATGACGGGCTATGGCGCGACCGCATCGATGCTCGGCCTGCCGGACGCGGGGCTCGCGACCTATTCCGACATGCTGGGCCGTGCAGAGATGATCTGCTCGGTGGTCGAGACCCCACTGATCGCCGACGCCGATACCGGTTACGGCGGACTGCTGAACGTGCAGCGCACGATCCGCGGTTACGAGGCGGCGGGCGTCGCGGCGATCCAGATCGAGGATCAGGAGATGCCGAAGAAGTGCGGCCACACGCCGGGCCGGCGCGTCGTGCCGGCCGAGGAGATGGCGGTGAAACTCCGCGTCGCTTCGGATGCGCGCCGGCACGAAGAGACCCTGATCGTGGCGCGCACGGACGCGCGCACCGCGCTGGGGCTCGACGAGGCGCTGCGCCGGGCGAAGCTCTACGAGGAATCCGGTGCCGACATCATTTTCGTCGAATCGCCCGAGAGCGAGGCGGAGCTCGAGCGCATTGGCCGGGAAGTGAGCAAGCCGCTGCTCGCCAACATGGTCGAGTTCGGCAAGACGCCGCGCGCCGAGGTCGATCGGCTGAAGAAGTGGGGCTTCGATCTCGCGATCTACCCGGTTCTCGGTCTCACAGTGGCGGCGGAAGCGATGCGCCGTTCGTTTGCCCACCTCAAGGCTGCGGGCACCAGCGTCGGCGACACGGCGCCGCAGTACGACGACATCCACGGGCTGATGGGATTCGGCGAGGTCTGGGAATTCGAGAAGCGCTGGGCACCATGAACGGCAAGCAATTCCTCGAAATGCTGTCGCGCTTGCCGCCTCGCGTCTGGATCCAGGCGATCCTCGGGCTGATCGGCTTCGTCGTGCTGGCGGTGCTGGGCTTTGCCGTGATCGCCGGCGTGGCCGCCGTCCTGCTCGTGCTGCTGCTGGCCTTCCGGGCCAAACGCTGGATCCTGAGTTTCTTCCGCCGCGACGTGGAGCCCACGCCGCCGGCGCGTCCTCATCACGACGGCAAGATCACCGACGTCCAGTTCGAGATCGTCGACCGCACCAACGACCGCACGCCGCGGCCGTAACAAATCAAACCCGGACGATCTTGCCCGGGTTCATCAGGTTCTGCGGATCGAGCGCGCGCTTGATGGTGCGCATCGTGTCGATCTCGACCTTGCTGCGGTAGTGGGCGAGTTCGTCGACCTTGAGCAGGCCGATCCCGTGCTCGGCCGAGATCGAACCGCCGTAGCTCACGACGAGGTCGTAGACCGCCGCGTTCACGGCATGGGCGTGCGGCATGAAGCGCGCCTTGTCCCAGCCGACGGGCGCCTGGCAGTTGAAGTGGAGGTTGCCGTCGCCGACATGGCCGAAGGTGACCGGCCGGCATTCGGGAAGCGCCTTCTTCATCGCGGCCAATCCTTCCGTGACGAAGGTGGGGATCCTACTCACCGCGACCGAGATGTCGTGCTTCACGGACGGGCCTTCCTTCTTGGAAGCCTCGGTGTGGTTCTCGCGTAACCCCCACAATGCGCGGGCCTGTGTCTCGTTCTGGGCGATGGTGGCGTCGAGCACGAGGCCCTGTTCCATCGCCTCGCCGAGATAGGCTTCCATCTTCTCGCGCAGGCCGCCCGCGTTCTCTCCCTCGCGGCGGGCGCGTGTCGAGGACCATTCGAGCAGGACGTACCAGTCGTGGCGCTCGGCCAGCGGATCGGCCGCGCCGGGAATGTGCTGCAGCACCAGGTCGATGCCCTGGCGGCCCATCAGCTCGCAGGAGGTGACATTGTCTTCCGAGGCGGCATGCGCGCCGCTCAGCAGCGCGACGGCGGCCTCGGGCGAGGTGACGGCCACCCACGCCGTCGCGATGTCCTTGGGCTTGGGCCACAACTTCAGCACCGCACGCGTGATGATGCCCAGCGTGCCTTCGGCGCCGAGATAGAGGTCGCGCAAATCGTAGCCGGTATTGTCCTTCTTCAGCGCGCGCAGCCCGTTCCAGATCTCGCCCTGCGGCGTCACGACTTCGAGGCCGAGCACGAGCTGGCGGGCATTGCCGTAGTGCAGGACCTGCACGCCGCCGGCATTGGTCGAGAGATTGCCGCCTATCGTGCAGCTTCCCTCGGCCGCCAGCGACAGGGGGAACAGGCGATCGTTCGCCGCCGCCGTCTCCTGGATGGTCTTCAGGATGACGCCGGCCTCGACGGTCATCGAATAGCCGATCAGGTCGATGTCGGTGATGCGCGTCATGCGGTTGAGCGAGAGTACGATTTCGCGGCCCTTTTCGTTGGGCGTGCCGCCGCCCACCAGGCCGGTGTTGCCACCCTGCGGCACCACCGCGACCTTCTCGGCCGCGCACAGTCGCACGACGCCGGCCACTTCCTCGGTGTTCGCTGGCCGCACCACGGCGAGCGCGCCGCCCACGAAGCTCTCGCGCCAGTCGGTGATGTAGGGGTGCTTGCCTTGCTCGTCGGTGATCAGGCCCTTGTCGCCGACGATGGCGCGCAGCTTTTCGACGAATTCGGTCTCAGACACGCAGCACCTTGCCGGGGTTCATGATGTTCTTCGGATCGAGCGCGCGCTTGATGGTGCGCATCGTGTCGAGCTCGATGCGGCTGCGGTAATGGGCCAACTCGTCGAGCTTGTCGATGCCGATGCCGTGCTCGGCCGAGATCGATCCGTCGAGGCTCGTCACCAGATCGTTCACCGCGCGGGTGATGGCGGGTGAGTATTGCTTGAGCGTCTCGCGATCCATCCCCTTCGGTCCCATGAAGGAGAAATGGATGTTGCCGTCGCCGATATGGCCGAGCGGATAGGGGCGGATGCTGGGCAGGATGTCGAGCGCGGCCTTGAGCCCGCGTTCGATGAACTCCGGCACCTTCGAGATCGAGACCGAGATGTCGTAGCTGAGGCCCGGCCCTTCGGCGCGCGACGCGGGCGCGACCGATTCGCGGATCACCCACATGTTGCGCGCCTGCGCCTCGCTCTGGGCGATCACGGCATCGATCACGCGGCCGGCTTCCATCTGGTCGGCGAGGAACTGCTCCATCTTTTCCGACATGCCCTCGGAACCCTCGGTCTTGGGACGCGCCGACGTCCATTCGAGGAGCAGGAACCATTCCGTGTCGGCCTTCAGCGGATCTTGCGTGCCGGGAATGTTGCGCAGGACCATGTCGGTGCAGGTCCGGCTCATCAGCTCGCACGAGCCGACATTGTCTTCCGACGCGCCGTGCGCCTCGGACAGGATCTCGATGGCGGCCTGCGGATCGCGGATGGCCAGCCAGGCGGTCGCCACGTCCTTGGCGGCGGGCCACAGCTTCAGCACGGCCTTGGTGATGATGCCCAGCGTGCCTTCGGCGCCCATGAACAGGTGCTTGAGGTCGTAGCCGGTATTGTCCTTCTTCAGCGCGCGCAGCCCGTTCCAGATGTCGCCGTTGGGCAGCACCACTTCGAGGCCCATGACGAGGTTGCGCGCGTTGCCGTAGCGCAGCACCTGCACGCCGCCAGCGTTGGTCGAGAGATTGCCGCCGATCATGCACGAGCCCTGGGCGCCCAGGAACAGCGGGAAGAAGCGGTCGTGGCTGGCCGCAGTCTCCTGCAGCGTCTGCAGCACGCAGCCCGACTCGACGGTCATCGAGTAACCGACCGTATCGACGTTCAGCACCTTGTTCATGCGGCCGACCGACAGGACGATGCCGGTATGCGAGGGCCAGGGCGTCGCGCCGCCCATCAGGCCGGTGTTGCCGGCCTGCGGGACGATGGCGATCCCGTTGTCGTGGCAGAGCTTCACGACCTTGGAGACTTCCTCGACGTTCGCCGGGCGCACGACCACGGCCGCGTTGCCCACGATCGAGCCGCGCCAGTCGGTGACGAAGGGCTGCTTGCCCTGGTCGTCGGAGATCAGGCCCTTGTCACCCACGATGGCACGCAGGCTCTCGAGGATCGCGGGTGTGACGGGGGCCGTCGGAATCGTCGGGATGATGGCGGTATCGGGCATTGTTTCCTCGCTTTGGCGGCAGACTAGCGCTGCCTGTTGGAGCCGTCATCCGCGGCGGCCCGCCTCAGCCTGTCGTTGATCGCAAGGCCGAGGCCGGTGTGCGGAATGGGTGCGACGGCGATGCGGCCGATGCCGGGCCGGTCGAGCGACCGCATCATGGCGAACAGGTTGGCGGCGGCCTCGCCCAGATTGCCGGTGGGGCTCAGGTTCATCGTCAGCATGGCGCCCGCGGGCATGCTTTCGCCAAAGGCCAGCAGGCCTTCGTCGGGCGTGACGGACGTCGCCTCGAGCCGGACGGGCCGCGACGGTGCATAGTGGCTTTGGAGCTGGCCCGGCGACTTGCGCGCTGCATCGCCGCTCGGAATGGCGTCGCTGAGGGCGATCGGTCCGATCATCGCTTCGATCGCCTCGCGTGTCGCGCCGCCGGGACGCAGCAGCGTGGGCTTCGGAGCGGTGAGATCGAGCACGGTGGACTCGACGCCGACGAGGCAGGGACCGCCATCGAGGATCATCGGCGCGCGCGCGCCCAGAGACTGAGCGACATGCTCGGGCCGCGTCGGGCTGACCTCGCCGCTGCGGTTGGCGGAGGGGGCAGCGATCGGTCGGCCGGTCGCCCGCATCAGTGCCTGCGCCACGGGATGCGAGGGCGCGCGGATCGCCACCGTGTCGAGGCCGGCGGTGGCCAGCAGCGCGATGGTCGAGCCCTCGGCCCGTGGCAGGACCAGCGTCAGCGGGCCCGGCCAGAACCGGGCCGCGAGCTTCTCCGCCGTGTCGCTCCAGCGCACGAAGGCACGCGCGCCGGCGGCATCGAGGACGTGGCTGATCAGGGGATTGAATTGCGGCCGGCCCTTGGCCTCGAAGATCGCGGCGACGGCGCGCTCGTTGGTCGCGTCGCCCCCCAGCCCGTAGACGGTCTCGGTCGGGAAGGCGACGAGGCCGCCGTCGCGCAGCGTTGCCGCGGCCTCGGCAATGGACTGCGCCGTCGCCTCGATCACGCTCATCGCGCCGCCAGGCTGCGGGCGATGAAATGCGGATTGGAGAAGCGCGGCTTGCCGTAAAGCAGGGGACGGTCGTCGGTGGTGACGACTTCGCCGCCGGCCGCTTCGAGAACGCCCTGCGCCGCGGCCGTATCCCACTCGTTGGTCGGCCCAAAGCGCGGATAGATGTCGGCCTTGCCCTCGGCGATCAGGCAGAACTTCAGCGATGATCCCGCCTGGACGCGGTCGGCCACGGTGAGGTTGTTGTTGCGGAACCAGATGTCGAGGTCGCTGTAGATCGCGTGGCTGCGGCTCGCGCAGGCGGTCAGCCCGTGGCTCGGCGGCGTGCGGGTGCGGATGGTCTCGAAGGCGCCGTTGCCCTCGCGCTTGTCGGCGCCCAGCCCCCTGGCGCCGCGCCACAGGGTTTCGGTGGCCGGCGCCAGCACGATGCCGAGGGTCGGGCGGCCGCCCTCGATCAGCGCGATGTTTACCGTGAACTCGCCGTTCCTCTTGATGAATTCCTTGGTGCCGTCGAGCGGGTCGACGAGCCAGAAGGGCCGTCCGTCCTGGAGTGTGGGGACGCGACCGGCCGCCATCTCCTCCTCTGCAATGATCACGGTGTCGGGCGTGAGTTTGCGCAGGCCGGCCAGGATGACCGCCTCCGCGGCATGGTCCGCGTCCGTGACGGGGCTCTTGTCGGCCTTGTCGCGGGCGCCGAGGTCGCCGGCATAGATGCGCATGATCTCGCGCGCGGCCTCTTCGGCGATGGCGGTGCAGGCGTCGCGAAGCGTCTCGATCGGGGGAAGGGCATTGGTCATGGGCGGTTCTTATAGACGTTGCGGCCTTCACCTTGACACCAAACTTCGGCGACGCGAGTATTATGGAACAGCGTTCCAATATGTAGAAATGCCGGAGGAAGCATGCCCGTCAAAGTGATCGGAATGATCGGGGTGGCCCCGCCACAGGGGACTGCGCTGCATGTGATCGCCGGGGGCATCTCGCCGACCTTCCTCCGCGAATTCTCGCAGGCCCACGAAGCCGCGGGCTTCGACTACGCGCTCGTCGGCTACTACGCGTCGTCGGCCGAGGGCTTCAACGTCGCGAGCTATGCGGCCTGCCAAACCAGGACGCTGTCCTTCCTGATCGCCCATCGCCCGGGCGTCGTGGCGCCGACCATCGCGGCGCGCGCCGCGGCGACGCTCGACCAGCTCTCCGGCGGCCGCCTGGCGCTGCACATCATCGTTGGCAACAGCGATGCCGACCAGCAGCGCGAGGGCGACTTCTCGCCCAAGGAAGAGCGCTATGTGCGCGCCGCCGAGTATCTCGACGTGATGCGCAAGGTCTGGACCTCGACCAAGCCTTTCGACTTCGAGGGCAAGTTCTACCGCTTCAAGGACGTGTTCTCCGAGGCCCGGCCTTTCCAGCAGCCCTATCCGCCGCTGTTCTTCGGTGGGTCCTCGCCGGGTGCGATGGAGATGGGCGCGCAGCATTGCGATGCCTTCGCGATGTTCGGCGAGCCGCTCGCCGAGACGGCCGAGCGCATCGCCCAGTTCCGCCGCATGACCCAGCCGTTCGGTCGCACGCCGCGCTTCAACGTCTCGTTCCGCCCGATCATCGCGGAGACCGAAGGCAAGGCCTGGGACAAGGCGAAGAAGATCCTCGACGACCTGAAGTCGAGCGGAACCATGCCGACCAAGGCGCAGGACAAGTCGGCCGAGCGCCTGGTCGAACTGGCCAAGCGCGGCGACGTGCATGACGAGCGGCTGTGGATGCCGGTCGCCGGCGCTGCCGCCGGCAAGGGCAACACCTCGTGCCTGGTGGGAACGCCGGAGCAGGTCGCCGAGGCGATGCTGAAATACTACCGGCTGGGCGTGGCCTCGTTCCTGATCCGTGGCTTCGACCCGTTGGGCGACGTCACCGATTTCGGCCGCGAATTGATCCCGCGCCTGAAGGCGGGCGCTCTCAAGATCGATCGCGAACTCGCGGCAGCGGCCTAGGTCCGTTCGTCGCGCAAGACGGAAGACAAGCGTACAAGCAGGAGGAAGCGTGTTCAGGAAGCAATTTTGCGTGGCTCTCGCGGGTGCCGTCGCCCTCTCGCTCGGCTTGGTGGGCGGGGCATGGGCGCAGCAGTATCCGGACAAGCCGATCAAGCTGATCGTGCCCTATCCGCCGGGAGCGACCAACGACCTGCTGGCGCGCGTGCTGGCCGAACCGCTGGCGAAGGAACTGGGCCAGCCGGTGATCGTCGACAACAAAGGCGGCGCCGCCACCGCGATCGGCGCGACCGCGACGGCAAACGCGCCGGCCGACGGCTACACGATGCTGCTGGGCACGGGCACGACCTACACGCTCAATCCGCTGCTCAAGAAGGGCCTGGCCTACGACACCGATCGCGACTTCAGGATGGTGTCGATCATCGCCGAGGTTCCGGTGGTGTTCATCGTCAACCCGAAGTTCCCCGCGAAGACGCTGTCGGAGTTCGTGGCTTACGCGAAGGCCCATCCGGGCAAGGTGAACTATTCCTCGTCGGGCCTCGGTTCCTCTCTGCATCTCGCGGCGGAACTGTTCGCCCAGCAAGCCGGGATCAAGATCACGCATATCCCATACCCAGGCAGCGCCGGCGCGATGCGCGCCCTGCTGGCCGACGAAGTGCAGATGTTTTCGGAAGTGGTTTCCGGCGCGCTGCCGCACATCGCCCAGAAGACGGTGGTGCCGCTCGCCATCACCAGCGCCAAGCGCCTCGCCGTCGATCCGTCGATCCCGACCGTCGCCGAAAGCGGCTATCCGGGGTTCGAGGCGCTGGGCTGGTACGCATTGGCCGTACCGAAGGCCACGCCGGCGCCGGTGGTCGCGCGCATCGAGGCCGCGATCAACAAGATCCTGGCCTCGGGGGTGCTGCAGGCTCGCTTCGAGCCGCTGGCGATCGTGATCCCCGGCCCGCAGGAGCCGGGGTCGGCGGACAAGTACATGGCGAAGGACCGCGCCCTCTGGGAGCCGCTGGTCCGCGCGCTCAACATCACGCTCGACTGATGGATACGACGGTCGTCAAGGCACTGACGGTGCTGGAGGCCCTGGCCTCCAGCCGGGCGCCCCTCGGCGTCACCGAGCTGGCGACGAAGCTCGGCCTGTCCAAGAGCAACGTGCACCGCCTGCTGCAAACCCTGTCGAGCCGTGGCTACGTCAGCCAGGTCGAGCAGCGCTACACCGTCACGACCCGGCTGTGGGAACTGGGCGCGATGATCATCAGTCGCCTCGACGTCGCGCAGATCGCCACGCCGGTGATGCAGCGCCTGGTCGCCGAAGTCGACGAGACGGCGCATCTGTCGATCCTCGACATGGCCTCGTGCGAAGTGGTGTCGATCCACAATGTCGAGAGCACCCAGCCGGTTCGTGCCTACTCGCGCATCGGCCAGCGCACGCCCGCGCATTGCGTCGCAACCGGCAAGGTGCTGCTTTCGGTGCAGTCGCCAGAGGCGTTGCAGGCGCTGCCCGAGGAACTGCAGCGCTTCACGCCGCATACCCTTTACCGGCGCGACGATCTCCTGGCGGCGCTGGCGAAAATTCGCCTCGATGGCTATTCGACCAACGCCGGCGAGTGGCGCGAGCAGGTGGGCGGCGCAGCTTCCGTTATCTGGGACCACGCCGGCCGCCCGGCCGCCGCGATCGGACTGACGGTGCCGGTGGAGCGCCTCAAGCCCGAGGTGATGGACCGCTACATCCCGCGGCTGACGGCAGCGGCGGACGAGATCTCGCGCCTGATGGGCGCGCCGCCGCGCGCTCGCTGAGGCCTACTTCTTCAACACGCGACCGGCGACGGCATCGAGCTTGGCCACCATCTCCGCTGATCGCGCGGTCGGAGAGGTGATGAGTGCATGTTCGAGCGCGTGATCGCAGCCGGCCGGGCAGGGGGCGGGACGCGACGCCTTCAGGCGCGGCGCGATCATGGCGACCAGCGACTTGGCCTTCTCGGCATTTTCGAGCAGCACGCGGACGATGTCGGCGACCTGCACATGGTCGTGGTCGGGATGCCAGCAGTCGAAGTCCGTGACCATGGCGACGGTCACGTAGCATATCTCTGCTTCGCGCGAGAGCTTCGCCTCCGGCATGTTGGTCATGCCGATCACGTCGCAGCCCCAGCTGCGGTAGAGGCGCGACTCGGCCAGGCTGGAGAATTGCGGGCCTTCCATCGCGAGATAGGTGCCGCCCATCTTGATCGGGAAGCCGGCCTTCTGGCCGCAGTCGTAGGCGACTTCGGCGAGGCGATTGCAGGTCGGCTGCGCCATCGAGACGTGCGCCACGAGCCCATCGCCGAAGAAGCTCTTCTCGCGGGCGAAGGTGCGGTCGATGAACTGGTCGACGACGACGAAATGGCCCGGCGGCAGATCCTCGCGCAGGGAACCGCAGGCCGACAGCGACAGGATGTCGGTGACGCCGCTGCGCTTCAGCGCGTCGATGTTGGCGCGGTAGTTGATCGAGCTCGGCGAATGGCGGTGGCCGCGGCCGTGGCGCGGGACGAAGATGACGTCGAGCCCATCCAGCACGCCGAACAGGAACTCGTCGGAGGTCTCGCCGAACGGAGAGGCAACCTTGCGCCACTCCGCGCTCTTGAGGCCGGCCATGTCATAGAGGCCGCTGCCCCCCAGAATACCCAACACCGTCATATGCTTCTCCTGGTTGGCGGTGGTGTATCATTCCCGTCCGGCAAAGGGGAGAGAAGCATGGGCAAGCTCGACGGCAAGATCACCATCGTGACGGGGGCGACCAGTGGCATCGGACGGCGCACGGTCGAGCTGTTCGTCGCGGAGGGCGCGAAGGTGGTGGCCACCGGGCGGCGCGAGGAGCTGGGCCGTACGCTCGAGGCCGCGCTGGGCAGGGACAATTGCCTTTTCGTGACGGCCGACGCGACGAGCGAGGACGACGTGAAGCGGATGTTCGACGTCTGCCTGTCGAAGTGGGGCCGGATCGACTGTTTGTTCAACAATGCCGGTGGGCCGGCGCCGGTCGGTGGCATCGAGACGGTGCCGGTCGAGGGCTTCGACGCGGCGATGGCGACCCTGGTGCGCTCGGTGATGCTGGGCATGAAGCATGCCGCCCCGCTGATGATGGCGCAGGGCTCGGGCAGCATCATCAACAATGGCAGCGTCGCGGCGCGCCGGGCGGGCTACTCGACGTCGATGATCTACGGGGCGGCGAAGGCGGCGGTGAACCATCTGACGGTCTGCACCGCCATGCAGCTCGGCGAAAAGAACGTGCGCGTGAACTCGATCTCGCCCGGCGGCATCGCCACCGGCATCTTCGCCAAGGCGCTGGGCCTGCCGCCGGACAAGGCCGATTCCTATGCCGAGTCGATGAAGGCCAGCATGGCAAAGGCCCAGCCGATTCCGCGTGCGGGCATCGTCGACGATATCGCGAAGGCGGCCATCTTCCTCGCGTCTGACGATTCGACCTTCATCAACGGCCACGATCTGGTCGTCGATGGCGGCATGGTCGGCGGTCGCTTGTGGACGCCGCACCAGGAAGGCGTGAAGGCGATGCGCCAGGCCTTCGGCGTCGACGAGATCTGAAATGGCTTCTCTCTCCGGCAAGGTCGCGCTGGTGACCGGCGCCTCGCGCGGCATCGGTCGCGCCGTCGCCCTGTCGCTCGCCCAGGAAGGCGCTGCGGTCGCCGTGAACTATCGGGAGCGGGCGGCCGATGCTGAGGACGTGGTCGCTGTCATCAAGAAGGCGGGCGGCAAGGCAATATCCGTCGCCGCCGACGTGTCGGACAGCGCCGCCGTCACGACCATGATCGTGGCGGTGGAGCGCGCGTTGGGGCCGGTCGATGTGCTGGTGAACAATGCCGGGCTCGCGATCATGAGCAGCATCGACGACCTCACCGAGGAAGAGTTCGACCGTACCATCGCGGTCAACCTGAAGTCGGCGTTCCTCTGCACCAAGGCGGTGCTGCCGGGCATGCGGGCCCGCAAGTGGGGTCGTATCGTCAACATCTCTTCAGGCGCAGCGCGCGGCGCGGGCGGCATCGGCCCGCACTACAACGCCTCCAAGGCCGGCATGGAAGGCCTGACGCGGGGCTACGCCGCGCGTGTCGTGAAGGACGGCGTCACCGTCAACGCCGTGGCGCCGTCGCTGATCGAGACGGACATGGTGCGCGGCGGCCTTGCTTCGTCGCCGGACCGCATTCCGCTTGGCCGCTTCGGCACGTCGGAGGAGTGCGCGCAGGCGGTCCTGATGGTGATCGGCAACGCCTACATGACGGGCCAGACCGTGGCGCTGAGCGGCGGCCTGTCGTTCCTGTAGTTCACTTCTTCGGCTCGACGTGCCCGCCGAAGGCGTGGCGCATGGCGGACAGGAGCTTGTTGGCGGTGCCCTCGCGGTCGCGCGAGCGGAAGCGGGCGTAGAGGGCGGCCGAGAGGACGTCGGCCGGCACGGCTTCCTCGATGGCGGCGTTGATGGTCCAGCGCCCTTCTCCAGAATCCTCGACGAAGCCGGAATATTTCGAGAGGGCCGGGTCCTCGGCCAGCGCCGACGAGGTGAGGTCGAGCAGCCACGAGCTGACGACGCTGCCGCGCCGCCAGACCTCGGCGATGTCGGCCAGGTCGAGGTCGTAGCGCCGTTCCGCGGGCACCGCCTCGGACGAGACCTTGCGCAGGATCTCGAAGCCCTCGGCATAGGCCTGCATCAGCCCATACTCGATTCCGTTGTGCACCATCTTCACGAAATGGCCGGCGCCACTGGGGCCGCAATGGAGGTAGCCGCGCTCGACACGGGGATCGCGCGTCTCGCGCCGCGGCGTCTTCGGGATCGTCCCCTCACCGGGGCTGAGGGCGGCGAAGATCGGATCGAGCCGTTCCACGGCTTCCTTGTCGCCGCCGATCATCAGGCAGTATCCACGCTCCAGGCCCCAGACGCCGCCGCTGGTGCCGCAGTCGAGATAATGGATGCCCCTGGCTTTCAACTCGCGGGCGCGGCGCACATCGTCCTGGAAGAAGGCGTTGCCGCCGTCGATGATCGAGTCGCCGGGGGCGAGCAGCCGGCCGAGTTCGGCCACGGTCTCCTCGGTGATCTCGCCCGCCGGCAGCATGACCCACACGTTACGCGGTTTTGCGAGCTTGCCGACCAGATCGGCGAGGTCGGCTGCGCCAGCGATATTCTGCCCGACGAGGCCCGCGACCGTCTCGGGATTCTGGTCGAAGACGACGCAGTCGTGGCCCTGCCGGACCAGCCGGCGCACGAGGTTGGCGCCCATCCGTCCCAGACCGATCATGCCGAGTTGCATCCGTCTCTCCCGTTCGTTTCCTGATCCCGGGTCCATGATAGACTTGGGCGCAATGAAGACCATCGTCGTCGTGATGGGTGTCTCGGGATCGGGCAAGACCACCGTCGCCAGCCTGCTGGCCGAACGGCTCGGTTGCGCGTTCCAGGACGGGGACGATCTCCACCCGCGTGAGAACGTCGAGAAGATGCGCAGCGGCACGCCGCTCACCGACACCGACCGGCTACCCTGGCTGCAGGCGATCGCCCACCACATCGACGGCTGGCGGGAGCGGGGCGAGGCGGGGGTCGTCACCTGCTCCTCGCTGAAGCGGATCTATCGCGACGTCATCGTGGGCGACCGACGCAACGTGGCGCTGGTCTACCTGAAGGGTACGCAGGCACTGATCCACGGCCGTCTCACCGCGCGCACGTCGCACTTCATGCCGGTCGGCCTGCTCGACAGCCAGTTCGCGACTCTGCAGGAGCCTGCGGAGGAAGAGCGACCCATCGTTGTCGACATCGGCCCCGAACCTGCGCGGATCGTGGACGCGATCGTGCGCAGGCTGGAACGACGATGAGGATCATCGGCAAGGCCAGCTCGATCAACGTGCGCAAGGTCCTGTGGGCTTGCGACGAGATCGGCATCGCCTACGCGCGCGCCGACGATGGGGCGGAGCTTTCGCAGAATCCCAACGGGCTGGTGCCGGTCATCGTCGATGGCGACTTCGTGCTATGGGAGAGCAATACGATCCTTCGCTACCTCGCCCACAAATGGGCAGCGCGGGCTCTGCTGCCCGACGAGCCGCGCCGGCGCGCCGAGGTTGAGCGCTGGATCGACTGGCAGGCGACCGAGTTCAACACGGCCTGGCGCTATGCCTTCTCCGCCATCGTGCGCCGCAATCCGGCCTTCCGCGATGCGGTGCAGATCGAGGCCTCGCGCGGCGATTGGAACCGGATGGCGGCCATCGTCGATGCGCAGCTTCAGACGACGGGCGGCTACATCGCCGGCGCCACGTTCAGCCTTGCCGACATTCCCATCGGGCTTTCGATCAATCGGTGGATGGCGACGCCGATGGACAAGCCGTCGCTGGCCCACGTCGATGCCTACTACGAAAGACTGGCGTCGAGGCCGGGTTTCCTCAAACATGGGCGCAACGGAATTCCCTGAGGGAGGAAACAATGAAGACGATGATGCGGCGTGCCGCCTGCGCACTGGTCCTGGCTGCGGTCGCGGCGCCGGCGCTTGCGCAGGACTATCCCACCAAGCCGATCAAGCTCGTCGTCCCCTATGCACCGGGCGGCGGCGCCGATTCGGTGGCGCGCATTGTCGCGAAGAAGGTTTCGGAGAATATCGGGCAGGCGATCGTGATCGAGAACAAGGGGGGCGCCGGCTCGATCGTCGGTACCGATCTCGTCGCCAAGGCCGAGCCCGACGGCTACACGCTGCTGCTCGGCCAGTCCGGTCCGATCTCGATCAACCCCGCCGTCTACAAGACGCTGCCCTACGATCCGGTGAAGGACTTCGCGCCCGTCACCATGACGACGGCCTATCCCTACATCCTGGTCGTCAATTCGGAGTCGCCCGTCAAGACCGTGCAGGAGTTCGTGGTGCTGGCCAAGAGCAAGCCCGGTACGATGAACTACGGCTCGACCGGCGTCGGCGCCGCCAACCATCTCGTCGCCGAGCTGTTCGCGAGCAAGGCCGGTCTGAAGATGACGCACGTGCCCTATCGCGGCACGGCGCTGGCCGTGGGCGATCTCGTGGCTGGCACGTTGAACGTCGTGTTCGGCGATCCGATCAGCGTCCTGCCGCACATCAAGTCGGGCAAGCTGAGGCCGCTGGCCGTCACCAGCCTGGAGCGCTCGCCGGTCGCGCCTGAGGTGCCGACGGTCGCCGAAAGTGGCTATCCGGGCTTCGAGGCGCTGGCCTGGCACGGCATCCTGGCGCCGGCCAAGACACCGCCCGCAGTCGTGAAGAAGCTGAACGCCGAAATCGTGAAGGCCCTGGCTGACCCGGCAACGAAGGCGTTGCTGGTCAACCAGGCCATGCAGACCGTCGGCAACTCGCCGGAAGCCTTCGCCGCCTTCATCCAGAAGGACATCGCGACCTGGAAGGCGGTCGCGGCGGCCGCCAACGTCACCGTCGAGTAGGCACCGCCAGCGTCAGCAGGTTCGACACATCTTCGCTGCGGTCGAGCGCCCACACGGCGTCGATCAGCGGCTGGATGTCGTGACCAGGCTCCCAGCGCTTCGCCTCGTCGCGCAGCTTGGCCTCAATCTCCGCATCCTTCAGCGGGTTCGAGGAACTGCCGCGCGCGGCCTGGGTAGACAGCGCGTGCTTTCCGCCGTCGACCGTCCAGATGTCCATCTCGGCGGCGATGGTCGAAATCCGGTCGTCGCTCGAACACTCGAACTTCGCGCGGAGCGCCTTGATGGCGGGATCGCCGACGCAGGCATCGGTCAACTGGTCGAGGCCCGCCTTGCCGAGCACGAGGGCCGCTGCCACGCAATGCTGCAGGCTCACCTGCGCCTCGCGGCCCGTCGCGATGTCGGCACGGTCGGTGCGCTGCAGGAGCAGGGGATTGCCGCGCACGGCAATGCGCTCGATCGCAACGTCCGGATGGGCGCGCTTCCAGTCGAGGGCGAGGTCGAGCAGGGGATGGATCACGAAACCCGCGGCATAGGGCTTGATCGAGTTGTTGGTGACCTGCCAGTCCTTGCCCAGCCCGTCGAGCAGGGCTGCCCAGTTCGGCGGCTCGCCCATGGCGGCCAGGAACCCCTGCGCGCCGGCAATAGGCTCAGGCGGGCCGGCAAAGCCCTTTTCGGCCAGCAGGGCCGAGAACAGGCCATTGCGCGCGGCATTGCCGACGCTGACGCTCTTGGCCGGCCAGCCAAGGCATTCGCAAAGACCCGCCGACTGCGTCGAGGCGCTGCCCAGCGCCCAGACAGTGCGCTCGGCATCGAGGCCAAGCAGCTTGGCGGCACCCGCCGCGGCGCCAAAGACGCCGCAGGTCGAGGTGATGTGCCAGCCCTTGGGGTAGTGGCCCGGCGAGATCGCGCCGCCGACGCGACATTCGATTTCGAAGCCCAGCGCGAAAGCCAGCAACAGTTCGGGGCCGGTCACCTTGCGGATTTCCGACAGGGCCAGCAGGGCGGGCGCCAGGGGCGAGGTCGGGTGCACCACGGTCGGCAGGTGGGTGTCGCAATAGTCGAAGACGTTGGCGCCTGCCGCGTTCAGGAACGCCGCCGATAGCGGATCGATGCGCTCGGGCCGGCCGACGATGGTCGCCTGCCGGCCGCCGGAGAACTCGCCCAGGGTGCGCAGCGCCAGTTCGACCGGCTGGGTGCGGCAACCGGCGATCGCCACGGCGAAGAAGTTCATCAGCGCGCGCTTGGCTTCGTGTCGCGCCGTCCCAGGCAGGTCGTCCCATTTGGTGTCGACGATGAAGCGGGCGAGTTCGGGCGTTACGCCTTGTCTAGGAAGCATGGGTACTCTTTCGTTAACGGGACGTGCCTATTCGCGAACCGGATTGCCTTCGAGCCTGAGCGGCGCATCGGCCGCCGGCCTGATGCCCTCGTCGAGCCGCAGGCAGCCGGCGTTCAGCCCGTCGCCCGGCTTCCTGTCGACGGGAGCGATGAACAGCGCGGTCACCTTGATGTCACCCACGGAAAGCCGCGCTTCGCTCAGCCAACGCGTGGCGCGGATCGAGGCACCCGCCTTGTCGAGCAGGACCCAACCGCACATCACGGTTCGCTCGCCCGACGGGTCGATGCGGATGTGGGCAGTGTCGTTGCCCTTGAAGCTGCCCGCCGCGCTGGTCACCTGCCACTCGAACGGCACGGCGCGGTAGAGCCTGGCGTCGTCGGACGAGACGTCGATGGTGCCGACATAGTCGGCCTTCGCCAGCGACGGATCGCGGATCCATCCCAGCGACGCCGCGATGCCGAAGAGCACCAAAGCGGCCGCCAGCAGCAGCATCACCCAACGCGGAATGCCGGTCATGGGCGGGCTCGATCAGGCGAGGATCGGGGAGAGGCCGCCATCGACCACCAGCGTGTGGCCGGTGATGTAGCTGCCCGCATCCGACGCCAGCAGGAGAAGCGCGCCGCGCAGGTCTTCCTGCTTGCCCCAGCGCGCGACGGCGGTGCGACTCTCGAGCATGGCGTTGAAATCCTTGTTCTGCTGCAGCGGCACGTTCAGCTCGGTCCGGATGTAGCCCGGCGCGATCGCGTTCGCCGTGACGTGGGGCCCGAGTTCCGCGGCCAGGTTCTTGGTGAACCCGATCAGCCCGTGCTTGGCGGAGACATAGCCCGCGACCGATGAACGGCCGACGACCCCCAGGACAGAGGAGATGTTGACGATCCTGCCGTACTTGCGTGCGAGCATGTGACGGCCGACCTCGCGGGACACGACGAACTGCGAGATCAGGTTGGTCTCGATCACTTTGCGGAAGTCAGCGGTCGCGGTGTCGACGATGTCCTGGAGGTGGATGATGCCGGCATTGTTCACCAGCACGTCGATGCGGCGATGTTTGACGATGATCCCGCGGACCTTGGCCACGACGTCCGCCTCGTCGGTGATGTCCAGCGGGACGACATGCGCCTTGCCGCCCTTGCGGGCGATGGCGCGGGCCGTCGCCTCCAGCTCTTTCACGGTGCGGCCCGCGCACAGCACTGTGGCGCCAGCGCCCGCCAGGGCCAGCGCCATGTCGCGGCCCAGTCCGCGCGAGGCGCCGGTGAGCAGCACCACGCGATTCTTCATCGAAAACAGATCGGCCATGTTCCCGCCCGCTACCCGTTTCTTTGCCTTGGAGGGCGATCCTAGCCTATGAAAGGTGCCGCAGATATCGGGAGAAACGACATGGCGAAATCGAACAAGGTGGCGATCGTGACGGGCTCGGCGACGGGACTGGGCGCCTCGTGTGCCCTCGACCTGGCGGAGCGCGGGTGGAACGTCGCGATCAACTACACCAAGAGCAAGAAAGAGGCGGACGAGACCTACGAGGCAGCTAAGGCGAAGGGCGTCGAGGCGATCCTCGTGCAGGCCGACATGGGCCAGGATGCGGACTGCCGCAGGCTCGCGGCCGAGACGATGGCGAAGTGGGGCCGCATCGACGGCCTGATCAACAATGCCGGCACCACCAAGTTCCAGAACCAGGGCGACCTCGACGGAGTCACGCCGGAGGATTTCGACCGCATCACGCGCGTCAACGTCACCGGCCCCTACATGATGAGCCGTGCCGTCTATCCGACCATGAAGAAGCAATGGGAGGAGAAGCAGGAACGCGGGTCGATCGTGAACATCTCCTCGATCGCCGGGGTCATGGGCGTCGGCAGCTCGATCCCCTATGCCTGCTCCAAGGGCGCGCTGAACACGCTGACGCTGACCCTCGCGCGCTGGCTGTCGCCGGCGGTGCGCGTCAACACGGTGTGCCCGGGCTTCATCCAGACGCGCTGGCTGCTGGGCGGCATGGGCGAGGAAAACTACAACAAGATGAAGATGGGTCAGGAGCAGAACACCCCGCTGCGCCAGGCCGGTACGCCGGAGCAGATGGCCGAGGCGGCGCTCTTCTTCCTGACCAGCGCCAGCAACATCACCGGCGAATTCCTGATCGTAGACGCCGGCATGCATCTCGCCAGCCTGCCGATGAAGGCACGGTAGGCCGACGGGCAGGGCTTCATTTATGTCATCCCGAGCGCGCGCGGAGGACCTCACGCCCGCAGGGGAGCCTGCGGGCCGCTATGTGAGGTCCTTCGCTCTGCTCAGGACGACTTCTAGGTCGGAATCTCGTGGCCGCGGCCGATGTTGCGGACGACGTCCTTGAGGTGCGGCTTCACGTCGAGCAGCGCCTTGCGGTAGGCGACCAGGCCTCGCAGCATCGCGCCGTCGCGCTTCAGCAGCGTGTCGGCGAACTCGATCATGCGGGTGTTGGGCCAGCCATGCTTGCGCAGGTCCAGCAGCTTCAGGAAGGCCTCTTCCTCGTTTCCCGGCGCGAACTGCGTCATCAGGATGGCCGCCGCGGCGGTCGAGCGCGAGATGCCGGCGTGGCAGTGGACGAGGACATGGCCGTCGGGCCGCGCATGCACCCGTTCGCCGAAGGCCAGGACCTTCTCGATGTGCGCCGGCGTGCAGGCCTCGAAGCCTGGATATTCGGCCACGACGTCGTCGAACCGGATCAGCTCGTGGTCGATGCTGCGATAGGTGTCTAGCGCCGGCGGTCGCGGCTCGTGGGTGTCGATGATCGACAGGACGTGGCTGACGCCGACGGCGCAGTGCTGCGGCAGCTCGGGGATGCCGCAGATCGTGACTTTGAAGAGGGGGAGTGCCATGGCGGAACCCTACAACAAGCCACGCGCCATGTGCAGCCCGATGCCGAGCAGGCCGATCAGGAAGACGCGGCGGAACATCTCCGGAGACAGCGCATTGCGCGACTTCTGGCCGAGCCAGACGCCGATCGAGGTCGGCACGATCGCGGCCATGCCGCCGATCACGTTGGTGGCGTCGAAGGCTCCCTGGCGCAGCAGCGCGATGCCGAGCGCGCCGATCAGAAAGATGAACAGGATGCCCAACGCCTGGACGAGGTCGTCCTTGTTGATCTCGAGCGACTGCATGTAAGGCAGGAACGGGACCGCCGCGATGCCGGTGATGCCGGCCACGAAGCCGCTGGCGGCGCCCATGACTGGGTTCATCCAGCGCTCGGCCTCGCGCGACACGCGGGGCCGCCAGGCGAGAAGGGCGATCGTCGAATAGACGACCAGCATGACGCCGAGCCAGGCCGTGGCCTTGGGCGAGCCGAGCTGGTGCAATGTCGCGGCCACGATCAGCAGCGTGATGGTCGCGGTCAGCGCCAGCGTCCAGAAGCGACGGAACAGGCGCAGGAGCCCGCGACCGTAGATCGCCTGCCAGACATTGGTGGTCAGCGTCGGGATGGTCATGATGGCGAGCGAGTCTTCGAGCGGGACGGCCAGCGTCATCAGGCCGACGGCGATGGGCGGCAGGCCGATGCCGATTGCGCCCTTGGCGATGCCCGCGACGATGAACGCCACCGCGATCATCAGGATCTGTCCCTCGGTCAACGCCATCAGCTCAACACGCCTTTCGCCAGACGGTCGAAGGCCTCCCAGAACAGGGTCCGAATCTCGTCGGTCTCCATCATGATCTCGTGGCGCGCATGGCCGATCGTGAAATGCTCGCCATGCTTCAGACGGCTGACCAGCGGGCCGTGGCTGCGCGGATCGATCAGGCGATCCTCGCCGGCCGTGATCAGCAGGACGGGGATGTCGATGCGCTCGAGATAGCCCGGCGCCTGGACGGCGGTCATCGACCGGACGGCCTGCCGGGACCAGCCCAGGGTCGGACCGCCAAGCGACAGGCGGGGATCGGACGCGAACCAGTCCTCGGTGAACCGGTAGCGCCGCTCGTCATGGGTGACGAAGTTGGAGGCGAACTCGCGGGCGAGCAGGACGAAGGGGCCCGTGCCGAACAGGTAGCGTTCCTCGACCGAGGGGACCTCCGGCATGATCATCAGGACCGAGCGCAGCATCGCCTCGCGGCGCAGCGCCGTCATCGGCGAGACGAACAGGGCGGCCGAGAAGGGGCCGGTTCCGTTCTCGGCAATCTCCCGCATTGCGATGTGGCCGCCCATCGAATGGCAGAGCGCCATCACCGGGCGCGGGGCGTCCGGTGTAACGATTGTGTCTAGGAACAGCCGAAGGTCGGCCATGTAGGTCGAGAAATGGTCGATGTGACCCTTGCCAGGATCGGCCAGCGGACGATGGGAAAGCCCCTGTCCTCGCCAGTCCAGGGCGGCGACGGCAAATCCGCGCTCCAGAAGCTCGCCGACCACCTCGGTGGCGTATTTTTCGATGAACTCACCGCGTCCGGTCAGGACGACCACGGTGCCGCGGGGCGTCGCCAGGGCATTCCAGAAGGCATACCGCAGCGGTGCGCCCTCGCGCACAAGGAAGCCGTAACGGTCAGCCGGGCGGTACGTTGCGACGAGAGAGGGGGGAATTCCCCGGGGCGCCGCAGCTTGATCCTGTTCGGTCATCGTTTGTGGCGTTTTGGCGAAGGACGCGCGTCAAGGCCAGAAGAGAATTGGGCAATTAGGCCATCATCGTGCACGGTCTCTTTACCGTACCCGGAGCCGCAGGGTATAGAGCCGCCTGTCGCCTCACCGACGGAGAAGGGTCTCCGGCGAGGAAATCGGGCGCAAGGAAACCTCGAAGAGGTCCGCCGCACTGCGTGGTAGTCGGCTCGTCGGTTAGAGTCGATCCGGCACGGTCCTTGCGTCGACGATTGTCGTCCGCAGGAGACTTGCGACCGCGATCCCGAAGCGAGCATTCACCACGGCGGATTGCCGGAGCAATCGTCTCTTCATGATGCGTCGGGGCTTGGTTCTTCTCATCGTCGTCGCAGCCACTTTGGTGGGCTGGCGCCTTCTCGACAGCCGCGTCACTGCGGCCGATCTGGAAGGTCCCTTGCACGGCGTCACCTACGCGCCCTGGGCCAAGGACCAGGATCCGCTGGAAGGCAAGGCGAGCGGCCTGTGGAGCTTCCTGCGGAGCGCCGTCAACGAAGCGCCCACACCGCAGATCAAGCCACGCAAGGAGCAGATCGAGCGTGACTTTGCGATGCTCGGCGGCAAGGTCAAATACGTCCGCACCTATCGCACGACCGACGGCGGCGATTCGATGCCGGCGCTGGCGGCGAAGTACGGTCTCAAGCTGGTGCCCGGCGCCTGGATCTACAGCCCCAACGAGGCCAAGCTGCAGTTCGGCCGAGAGTCGAGCGAGGTCAATGCCGAGGAAACCGGCGCGCTGATCCGCATGGCCAACCAGAACCCGAGCATCGAACGCATCCTGGTCGGCAACGAGAACATCCTGCGCTGGGATGGCGAGAAGGACGTCCGCGATCCCAATGCGACGAGCCCGGCCCAGCTCATCCGCGAGATCCGCAACGTCAAGCGTAACGTCAAGGTGCCGGTCAGCACCGCCGAGCCGTGGCATGTCTGGATCACCTATCCGGAACTCGCGCGCGAGGTCGACTACCTCGCGGTCCACATCCTCCCGTACTGGGACGAGAAGTCGAGTTCGACGCCGCTCGAGTACGTGAAGGAGAAGATCGGCGTGCTGCGCAAGCAGTACCCGAACAAGAACATCATCGTGACCGAGGTGGGCTGGCCGTCGAACGGCGCCGCGCGTCGCAGCCCCGGGTCCGGTGTCGTGAAGTACGCCACGCCGGCCGAGCAGGCCAAGAACGTGCGCGACATGGTGGCGTGGCTGCGCTCGCAGAACATCGACACCTTCGTCGTCGAAGCCGTCGACCAGCCTTGGAAGTCCTACGATCTGGAAGGCAAGGCGGGCGGCTACTGGGGCCTGTGGAGCGCCGACCGGCAGCAGAAATTCGCCTGGACGGGTTCGATCGAGACCTTCCCGCAGTGGCTCTCCTGCGCAGCCTGGTCGCTCGCGGCGGCGCTGCCGCTGATGCTGCTCTTCCTGTGGCGCTGGCCGCGTCTCGGCATGGCGGGGCAAGTGGGCTTCTGTGCCCTGGTGGCCCTGTCGGCGAGCGCGGTGGCCTATGGCGCCTCGGTGGCGGCCGGCACCTACATGCTCACCTCCGAGAAGATCGGCTGGGGTGTGCTGGCCTTCTTCCTGGTGTCGAGCCTCGGTATGGCCCTCGTGCAGGCACTCGAGATGGCGGAGACGATCTGGCGCGGCCGCTGGACGCGCGAGGCGCTGCCGGCCGCCGAGATGATCGCGCGCCAGCCGGCCGACCGCGACTGGCCCAAGGTGTCGCTGCATCTGGCGATCTGCAACGAACCGCCGTCGATGGTCATGCAGACCCTCGATTCGCTGGCCGGGCTCGACTACCCAAATTTCGAAGTCATCGTCATCGACAACAACACCAAGGATCCCGCGGTGTGGCGCCCGGTGCAGGATTACTGCGCCCAGCTCGGCGAGCGCTTCAAGTTCTTCCACTTCGACGTCATGAAGGGCTTCAAGGCCGGTGCGCTCAATTTCGTGCTGAGCCAGACTGCGCCCGACGCCAAGGTGATCGGCGTCATCGACAGCGACTACATGGTGCGTCCGGACTGGCTGAAGGCGCTGGTGCCGTATTTCGACGATGCCAAGATCAGCTACGTGCAGGCGCCGCAGGACCATCGCGACTGGCGCGGCGACCGGTTCAAGGAAATGCTGAACTGGGAGTATGCCGGCTTCTTCGATATCGGCATGTGCCTGCGCAACGAATACGACGCCATCATCCAGCACGGCACGATGACGCTGGTGCGCCGCTCCTGCATGGAGGAGATGGGCGGCTGGGCGACCTGGTGCATCACCGAGGACACCGAACTCGGGCTGCGCCTGATGGAGAACGGCTACGGCGCGATGTACAGCCGCGAGCGGTTCGGCCACGGCCTGACGCCCGACCATTTCTCCGGCTACAAGAAGCAGCGCTTCCGCTGGGCCTACGGCGCCATGCAGATCATGAAGGCGCATGCCGGCAAGATGTTCTTCGGCGATACCAAGCTCACCTTCTGGCAGAAGTACCATTTCGTGGCCGGCTGGCTGCCCTGGTTCGCCGATGCGCTGAACCTGATCTTCACCTGGGCGGGTCTCGCCTGGGTGGCGGCCGTCGTCCTGCCGCCGCTGTTCGGCATGAAGCCGGTCGGGCTGCCCCCGGCCGAGTTCATCGCGCCGACGATCGGCATCTTCGTCTTCAAGCTGCTCTACTCGTTCGGCCTCTATTTCGATCGCGTGCGCTGCACCTTCCGCCAGAGCATCGGCGCCTCGCTGGCTGGCCTTGCTCTCACCTATACGGTGGGCCGGGCGGTGATCTACGGCCTGGCGACCAGCCGCCTGCCGTTCATGCGCACGCCGAAGATGGACGAGCGGGCGACGCTCGGCATGGCGCTGGGCATGGCGCGCGGTGAGGCGATCCTGGCCGTGCTCCTGTGGATCGCAGCGGCGGTTCTGTGGTTCGGCAACGGTGTCATCGACCCCGAGGCGCGGCTGTGGGCGGTATTCATGATCGTGCAGTCGCTGCCTTTCGCCGCCGCGGTGTACGTGTCCATGGTCAACGCGCTGGAGCAGATGCGGCACGCCGAACCGGTGTTCGAGGCGGCCGCCCCGGCGAGTCCCCCCGCACCAGCCATGCAACCGGCGCAATAGGGAGCGGCTGCTTTTTCCTGTCGACTTGGGAAAGCGTCTGTTAGCGTTTCGACATGCCCCCGATCGAGTCTCGTACCGGCCTCGACTCGCGCGCCGGGACCACGCTTTTCCTGAAGCGCTGGCTGCGCAATCCCTTTTCGATGGGCGCCGTCGTGCCGAGTGGCCGGCTGCTCGCCCAGGCCATGGCGCGCGCGACCTTCGCGGAGGTGCGCGGCCGCGAGGGCCATGTGATCGAGCTGGGCGCCGGCACGGGTGAAGTCACGAAGGCGCTGCTGGCCGCGGGCATTCCGGCCCACCGGCTGGCCCTGATCGAGCGTGAACCGGAACTTTCGGCATTCCTGCGGTCGCACTTCGACGGCCCCCGCATCGTCGAGGGGGACGCTGCGCGTCTGCCGAAGCTGCTGGCGGAGCAGGGGATCGGGGCGGTCTCCGCCGTGGTCTCGAGCCTGCCGCTGCTGTCGCTGCCCGCCGATGTCGTGCACGGTATCGTGAAGGGCGTCTTCGACGCCCTCCCGCGCGGCGGAGCGCTGGTGCAGTTCACCTACGGTCCCTCGCAGCCGGTGCCGCGCGCCCTGATCCAGGAACTGGGCCTGGTGGGTACGCGCGGGCCGCGCATCTGGCGCAACGTGCCGCCGGCCGTCGTCTGGACCTTCCGGAGACCGGTCGGCGCGTGAAGTCCTTTCCGTTGGATGAGGCGTTGCGCGCCCGGGTCACGTCCCATCTCGGCCGTTTCGACCTGCGCCGTCGCAACGATGCGGGCGGTCTGAAGCGCGCGGCTGTGGCCATCGTCATTGCCGAGGCCGACGAGCCGGGGGAGGCCGCCTTCCTGCTGACGAAGCGCACGCCCCGGCTGCGTGCCCATGGCGGGCAATGGGCGCTCCCGGGCGGGCGCGTCGATCCCGGCGAGACGATCGAGCAGACCGCGTTGCGCGAGCTGCACGAGGAGCTGGGCGTACTCGCGTCGACCGACGACATCCTGGGCACGCTGGACGACTATCCGACGCGGTCGGGCTACCTGATCGCGCCCGTCGTGGTTTGGGCACCGGGCGTCACGCTGACGCCCAATCCCGGCGAGGTCGCCGGCGCCTACCGGATCGCCTGCAACGAACTCTTCCGGGACGGCTCGCCGGAGATCGTGGCGATCGAGGAGTCCGACCGGCCGATCATCCGCCTGCCCTTGCCCGTTGCCACGGTGAACGCTCCGACGGCAGCCCTTCTGTTCCAGTTTCGCGAGGTCGCCCTCGCCGGCCGCGACACGCGCGTCGACCACTACGAACAGCCGGTCTTCGCCTGGCGTTAGGCCCGCAGGGTGGCGGTGCGCCGCTTCAGGAACACCGCCGTCTCCTGTTCCATTACCTGCTCGCCGCGCTGGTTGACCGTCACCTGGCGGATCCGGACGATGCCCCGGTCGGGCCGGGAGGCCGAGGTCCGCAACTCGACGATGTCGGTAACGACATGCAGCGTGTCGCCGGGCCGAACGGGACGCGGGAACTGGACCTCTCCGATGCCGGGCGAGCCCAGGCAACAGGCGCGGAAGACGCCGAGGTCGAGCCACAGGCGCAAGGTCAGGCTCATCGTATGGAGGCCTGAGGCGATCAGGCCGCCGAACGCCCATTTGGCGGAGAACTCGGCATCGATGTGGAAGGGCTGCGGATCCCACTGGCGGGCGAAGTCGATGATGGCGGCCTCGGTCACCGTCATGCCGCCGCTCACGAAGCGGTCGCCGACGTTGAAATCCTCGTAGAAGCGATCGGTCAAAGGACCAGCTCCATGTAAACGGTGCCCGGTACCGGGCTGGGGTAATAGGGCGCGATCTCGGTGAAGCCCATCGTGCGATAGAGCTTGATGGCGGCCTCCATTTTGGGACCGATTGTGTCCAGCCTGAGACGTCGATGCCCGCAGGCGCGCGCCGCCTCGACGATCCGGTGCGCCAGCGCGCGGCCGATAGAGTTGCCGTCTTCCAGCCGCAGCATGCGGAAATCGGGCCTGACGTACAGGCGCTTCATTTCGCCGATGCCGGCCGCCAGCTCCCGCAAGGCCACCGTCCCGGCCGCAGCGCCGTCGACTCGTGCCAGCAGCAGGGCGCCGCCGGGCGGGCCGTATTTCGTAGCGAGATCCGCCAGTTCGGCCTCGAAATTCTGGTAGTCGAGCGAGAAGCCCAGCGACCCCGCATACTCGCGGACCAGGTCCGCGATCGCGTCGTGGTCCGCCGAGTCGCGTGGCGGAGCGATGAGGATTTTGCCCGTCATGGCGGTCATTCTCCGGGGCTTGTGCTAACGTGTCACTCGAAACGAACTGGGAGGTTCCAGAAATGAATCCGACGCGTCGCCAGGCCCTGGCGCTCGCTGGCGCGGCCGGCGCAACGCTTGCCGCTCCGGCCCTCGCGCAATCGCCGTGGCCCAACAAGCCCGTGCGCTTCGTCGTGCCCTTCCCGCCGGGACAGGCGGCTGACATCTTCGCGCGCCTGATGGCCGAGAAGCTCGGCGAGATGTGGAAGCAGCAGGTCATCGTCGAGAACAAGGCCGGCGGCAGCGGCATCCCCGCCACGGAGTACGGCAAGGCGGCGGCGCCGGATGGCTACACGCTCATGGTGGTCTCCAGCGGCACGTTCGGCGTCAATCCCAGCCTCTATCCCGACCTGCCGTACAAGCCGCTCACCGACTTCCTGCCGATCTCCAACATCTTCCTGGTGCCGCTGGTGATCGTGGCGCATCCCAGCCTGCCGGTGAACACGCTGGCCGAGTTGATCGCGCTCGCCAAGAAGGAGCCGGGCCAGCTCTCCTACGCCTCGGCGGGGCCGGGGACGTCGCAGCATCTCAGCATGGAGCTGTTCAAGCTGAAGGCCGGCGTCGACATCGTGCACATTCCGTACAAGGGTAGCGGCCCGGCGATGGCCGACCTGCTGGGCGGCCACGTGAAGCTGATGATGGACAGCACGGCGTCGGCGCTGAACCACATCAAGGACGGGCGCATCAAGGCGCTGGCCGTGACGACGGCGCGCCCCGCGCCGGCACCGCTCGACAAGATTCCATTGATCGCGGCCACCATCCCCGGCTTCAACGCCGCCGGCTGGTCGGGGCTCGCCGCGCCGGCCCGCACGCCGCTTGAGATCGTCGCCAAGATCAGCAAGGACATGCAGACGCTGCTGAACGACGAGGCGGTGATCAAGCAGATCGAGCAGCGCGCCGCCCTGCCGGCGCCGGGCACGCCCATCCAGTTCGCCGAGTTCATCAAGAACGAGATCGACACCTGGGGCGCCGTGGTCAAGGCGACCGGTACCAAGCCGGGGACCTGATCCCACTCATCATGCCTCCCCCGTTTGACGGGGGAGGCATGGGTTGAGCGCTAGAGACCGAAGCTGCGCAGGCCGTAAATCAGGCCGACCACGAGCAGGCCGACGAAGATCGTCTCGGTGATCAGCAGCATCACCGGGCCCATCCCGATGCGCACCAGGGCGAGCAGCGAGGTCTTCATGCCCAGCGCCGCGATGGCGGTGATGATGAGGAAGGCCGAGATCTGGCCGACCGCGTCACGCACGCCGGCCGGGATGAGACCCAGAGAGTTCAGCGCCGCGAGCGCCAGGAAGCCGAACAGGAAGACCGGCGGAGTAGGCCGGGCCGAACTCTGCGGCCCGCCGCTCTTGGCCACCCACCATGCTATGCCGGCGATGGCCGGGAGCAGGGCCGCCACGCGCAGCAGCTTGGTGATGACCGCATCGCTCAGGACCTGCGGGCCCATCGTCTGGCCGGCGCCGGCCACCTGCGCCACGTCGTGGATGGCACCGCCGAGGAACACGCCCATCTCGAAGAGAGAGAAGCCCAGCGCTTCTCGCAGGGTGGGATAGATCACCATCACCACCGTGCTGAGGAAGTTGACGCCCATCACCGTGAAGGCGAGGTCGCGGTCGGAATTCTCGTGCTTGGGCAGGACCGCCGAAGCCGCCATTGCCGCCGCCGCGCCGCAGACGCCGGTGGCGCAGCCGGTCAGCAGGCCGAAATTCTGGCTGAGGCCGAACAGGCGCGCTGCCCAGGCGCCGAACACGATGGTGCAGCCCACCGCCGCCACCGCAATCACGATCGGCAGCGCGCCGCCCTCGACGAGATTGCCGAGCGTCAGGCGCGCGCCCAGCAGCGCGACGCCGATACGGAGCAGGGTGCGGCCGGCGAATTCAAGGCCGGGCTTCAGCACCGGCCGGGCGGAAAGCGGCTGCAGCGCCATGCCGATCACCAGCGTCAGGATCAGCGGCGGCACCCAGACGGCACCGAAGCGCAGCAGGCTGCGCGTGTCGGCGTAGTAGGCGACGGCGGCAATCACCGCACAGAGAGCGATACCGGGAGCGGAGCGGCGAAGATTGTCGGGAGCCCAGAGCTTGGCGAGGTCGGCGGCGACGGCGCTGTTACGCATCGATCACGGCCACGAGCTGGCCTTCGCCGATTGCCTCGCCTTCGTTGACCTTGATTTCCCGGATGACGCCCGCCTTGGGCGACAGGACGGGGATTTCCATCTTCATCGACTCGAGGATCATGATCTCGCCGTCGGCCTCGATCCGATCGCCGGGCTTGGACTGGATCTTCCAGACATTGCCGGCGATCTCCGACTTCACATTGACGACGGCCATGTCCCAAGTCTCTCCCGTGCAGGCGTTATTCAGCTTTTTCGGCCAGCGCGCGCGTCAGTGCAAGCGCGGAGCCTCCCACACGCGCGCCGAGCCGGTATGCGATGTCATTGACGTCCGAAATCGTGCCGTCCTGCAGGGTAGAACGGCCGTCGCCGATCCGCGCCGACTGCGCAGCGACTGCGATGGCGGCGATGTCCTCCCGTGCGAGTTCGGGCAGGGCCAGCACGCCGCCCCGGTCGGCGCCGAAGCCGGCATCGTTGAACATCAGCAGCAACGGCCGGAACGGCGCCGTCGCCTTGTAGGAGTTGAGAGCGCCGTGGCTGCCGGTCGCGACGATTCGGCCGCGATCTTCGGGGACCAGCAGCGTAGCGGAGTCCACGCAGGCCGCCCCCTCGACCATGTAGCGGCTCTCGCCCTTGGCGGGAGGCATCGTGTGCGGCCACGGTGCCTCTTTCAGCAGTTCGGCCGCCTGGTGCGCCGGCATGCCTGGCGCCACCCCGCAGGCTGCGGCGATCCCGTTGGCCCGGCTGATGATGCCGCGTGCCTGCAGGTCGGCGCCGTCGCCGATGCGCGCGCTGGCCGTGGCGACGGCCGCCATCGCCATGCCGAGCTCGTCGGCATAGGCGAGGCCGCTGACCCCGGCCTCGTCCTTGCCGATGCCGGCATCGTGGTGAATCGCGGCGCGGCAGCCGAATTTGGCCGACATGTAGGCCGCATAAACGGCGGCGTGACTGCCACCGATCACGACCGCGCCGGTCGCTTCGGGCGGCAGCTTGGTCACGCTATCGAACACGAGGATGGGAACGTCGGTGGGAAGGGGCATCGCGCAACCCTAGCCGGGAGGCTATACCCTCGGCCATGTCGCAACCGGTGGACAACAAAGTAACGATCCTCGTCCTGCAGCACCCGCAGGAGCAGGATCGCGTGCTGGGCACCGCCGGCCTGCTGGCGGGTGCGCTTTCCAACGCCAAGGTGGTCGTGGGCCTGTCGTGGCGGAACCTTGCGCACGCGGCGGGCGCGCCGGCTGAGCCGCGCAACTGGGGCGTGCTCTATCTCGGCTCGACGCAGACCAAGGCGCCCGCCAACGGGCAGGCGCCGCTGGTCGCGGTGGACAGCAAAGGTGCGGTGCTGCCCGATCAGGAAGCGGCACGTGCTGGCCTCAAGGGCCTGATCGCGCTCGACGGCAACTGGGCGCAGGCCAAGGCGCTGTGGTGGCGCAATGCATGGCTGACCAAGCTGCGCCGCTTCGTCGTGGTGCCCGACGGTCCGTCGCTCTACGGCGACCTGCGGCGCGAGGCGCGGCCCGACGCGGTCTCGACCCTCGAAGCCGTGGCGCTCGCCCTTCAGGTTCTCGAAGGCGATGTTGCGGTGCGGGAGAAACTCCTGGCTCCTTTCCGTGCGTTGCTGGCCAAGGCGCGCCTCGAAGGTGTGCGGGATTCCAAACGGGATCGTCGCGTCCGGCGTTAGCCCCTATACTTCGCGCCATGCTCGACCAGCCGGCGGCCCAACTTCCCCTTTCCCAGCGGACCAATCCGGAACGCTCCTTCACCGAGGAAGTGCGCGCACTGCGGCTGGGCGAGGGCGAGCTCTTCCGGGGCGAAGGCATCCTCGCGGTCACCAAGGCGATCCTGCAGTCGGGCGTGGCCTATGTGGGCGGCTACCAGGGCGCGCCGGTCTCGCATCTGGTCGACGTGCTGGTCGAATCGCAGGACCTGCTGGACGAACTCGGCGTCCATCTCGAAACCTGTACCAACGAATCCTCCGCGGCGGCGCTGCTTGGCGCCTCCATCAACTATCCGATGCGCGGCTGCGTCACATGGAAGTCGATCGTCGGCACCAACGTGGCGGCCGACGCGCTCTCCAATCTCGCCTCGCCGGGCGTGATCGGCGGCGCGCTGATCGTGGTCGGCGAGGATTACGGCGAAGGCGCCTCGGTCATCCAGGAGCGCACCCAGGCCTATGCGCTGAAATCCTCCGTCTGGCTGATGGACCCGCGCCCGTCGCTACCCACCATCGTGCGCTGCACGGAGAAGGCGTTCGAGCTTTCGGAGGCGACCAACACGCCGGTGATGATGGAGCTGCGCATCCGCGCCTGCCATGTCACGGGCGAGTTCGTGGCCAAGGACAATGTCCCGCCCGGCATCTCGCGTAACCATCGCCTCGCCGAACCGGCGGCGCACAATTACGATCGCATCTCCCATCCACCGTCGACCTATGCGCACGAGAAGATCAAGGTCGAAGTCCGCCAGCCTGCGGCCGAACGCTTCATCGTCGAGAACGCCCTGAACGAGTTCCTGCCGGGGGAGCGCTCCGATCTCGGCATTATCGTGCAGGGCGGCATCACCAACGTGCTGGTGCGCGGTCTCGACCGGCTCGAGGTCGAGGGCAAGATCCCGACGCTCGTACTCAACGTCACGCATCCGCTGGCGCCCGATCAGATCGCCGACTTCTGCAAGGGCAAGCGCGCCGTACTGGTCGTCGAGGAGGGCGCGCCCGACTACATCGAACAGGCGATCCATGTCCTGCTGCGCAAGCGAGACATCGACACCAAAATCTACGGCAAGGATGTGTTGCCGATGGCGGGCGAGTATACCGCCGAGGTGATGACCGAGGGGCTGCTGAAGTTCTTCGCCCAGTCGGCCAACGACATCGACCTGAGCAGGCCGCGCGAGCGTTTCGAGGCGGTGCGCGCCGGCCGTGCCGAGGCGCAGCGCCTGCTGGGCGGCCCGTTGCCGCTTCGCCCGCCAGGCTTCTGCGTCGGCTGCCCGGAGCGGCCGGTCTTTTCGGCTATCAAGCTGCTCGAACGCGAGGTCGGCAAGGTCCATATTTCGAGCGACATCGGCTGCCATTCCTTCGCGACTCTGGCGCCGTTCAACCTCGGCAATTCGATCCTGGGCTTCGGTATGTCGCTCGCCGCGGCCGGCGCGGTGGCGCCGGTGATGCAGAAGCGCACCATCTCGGTGATGGGCGACGGCGGCTTCTGGCACAACGGGCTGCTGAGCGGCGTCGCCTCCTCGATGTTCAATCGCGGCGACCGCGTGCTGGTCATCATGCAGAACGGCTACACCTCGGCGACCGGCGCGCAGTTCATTCCCAACACGTCGGGCAATCGCCGCGACGGCGAAACGACATCCGACATTGCCGCCACCCTGAAGGCGATGGGCGTCGGCTGGCTGCGCACCATCCGCACCTACAATGTCGGCACCATGCTCAAGACGCTGCGCGAGGCGATGAGCACCGACGACAAGGGGCTGAAGGTCATCGTCGCCGACGGCGAGTGCCAGCTCGCGCGCCAACGCCGCATCCGCCCGCAGATCGCCGCCCAGCTGAAGCGCGGCGAGAGGGTCGTGCGCACGCGCTACGGCGTGGACGACGAGGTCTGCACCGGCGACCATTCCTGCATCCGCCTCTCCGGCTGCCCCTCGCTGGTGGTGAAGCCCAGCCCCGATCCGCTGCGCACCGATCCGATGGCGAATGTCAACAATGGTTGCGTCGGCTGCGGCCTCTGCGGCGAGGTCGCCGATGCCGCCGTTCTGTGCCCGTCCTTCTACAAGGCCGAGATCGTGCAGAACGCGACGTGGTGGGACCGGCTGAAGTGGCGCATCCGGTCGAGAATGATCGGAGCAATGGCGTTATGAGCACCTCCCCATTCAAATGGGGAGGTGTCCGCGTCTTCGCGGGTGGAGGTGTCATGGATTCCACCGTCCCGCGTTCGGCCCCTCCGTCGGCGTATGACACCGCCACCTCTCCATCTGATTGGGGAGGCAAAGACATATGAAGCCTCTCACCATCCTGATCGGCGCACTCGGCGGCGATGGCGGCGGCGTGCTCTGCGACTGGATCGTGGCTGCAGCGCAGAGCCAGGGATTGGGCGTGCAGGCGACGCAGATTCCGGGTGTGGCGCAGCGCACGGGCGCCACCACCTACTACCTGGAAGTGATGCCGGCCGGCGCCCGGACATCGGCCACCTCCGTGCTGGCGCTGAACCCGGCGATGGGTGAGGTCGACGTCGCGCTGGCGACCGAGCTGCTGGAAGCCGGCCGCATGATCTTCAACGGCTTCGTGACGCCCGACCGCACGACGCTGATCGCCTCGACGCACCGCGTGCTGGCAATCGGCGAGCGCATGGCGATGGGCGACGGCAGCTTCGATGTCGGCCGGCTACTCCGGGCCGTGAAGGAACGCAGCCGCGTGCAGATCCTGTTCGACATGGACCAGGCTGCCGAGGAATCCGGCGGCGTCATCAACGCCGTCCTGCTGGGCGCGCTGGCCGGATCGGGGAAGCTGCCGATCCCCGACGGCGCGTTCGAGGCCGCGATCCGCCATTCCGGAAAGTCGGTCGACACCAACCTTGCTGCCTTCGCCTTCGGGCGCGGCCATGCGCGTGGCGAGCTGGAGCAGGCCGTGCGCGAGCATCGCAAGCGGCAGACGGCGGTGCAGGGCGCCGAGGATCTGATCGAGCGCGCGCGGCGCACCCTCCCGGTTGCCAGCCTCGATATCGTGGAGGAGGGCATCCGGCGGCTCACGAGTTACCAGGACCGGCGCTACGCGGCACTCTATCTCGACCGTCTCGACACGATCCATGCGGTTGGCTCGGGCGAGCTGCTGCGGGAAGTGGCGCGCCATCTCGCGGTGCGCATGTCCTTCGAGGACGTGATCCGCGTCGCCCAGGCCAAGACTTCCGCCGAGCGGATGGTGCGCGTGCGGGCAGAAGTCCGCGCCAAGGATCACGAGCCACTGGCGATCACCGAGCATTTCAAGCCCGGTATCGAGGAGATCGCCGCCGTGCTGCCGCCGTCGATAGCGAAGCGCCTGCTGGGCTGGGGCGAGCGGACGAGGCGCCTCGGCAAGACCTACTTCTCCATGCAAGTGCGCACGACGACGATCCTGGGCTTCGCGCGGCTACGCCTCGTGGCCGGCCTGCGCTGGTGGCGGCCACGTACCTCGCGCTACGTCGAGGAGCAGGCCGAGATCGAGCGCTGGCTCGGCCAGATCCGCGCCGCATCGCCGCTCGGCATCGACCTCGCCCGCGAGATCGCGGAATCGGCGCGCCTCATCAAGGGCTATGGCGACACTCACAAGCGCGGCCTCGGCAATTATCGCCGCATCGCCGACGAGGTGATCGCGCCGGCCCTGGCGGGTCGCCTGACGCCGCGTGCCGCGGCCGATGCCGTCGCCAACGCGCGGGTAGCGGCGCTGGCCGATCCCGAAGGCGAATCGCTGTCCCGAACGCTGGCCGCCATCGCAGGCGCAACATCGCCGCTCAAGCAGGCAGCGGAATGAGCAACAAGCCCGAACCGGCCGCTATCGACGTCGCGGCGCTGGCCCGCCGTGACGAATTCTGCACGAGTCTCGGCATCCAGTTCGTCGAGGCCTCGCTCGGCCGCGCCGTGACGCGCGTGACGATCGAGCAGCGCCATCTCAACTTCAACGGCGTCGGTCACGGCGGCCTGACCTTCACCCTGGCGGATGCCGCCTTCGGCTTCGCCTGCAACTCGCAGGGCGTCGTCTCGGGCAGCATCGACGCTCACATCCTCTACAGCGTGGCGGTGCGCCTGGGTGATGTGCTGACCGCCACAGCGGTCGAGATCTCGCGCTCCAGCAAGGCCTCGAACTATCGCATCGACGTCGTCCGCGCCGACGGCAAGCTCGTCGCCGCGATGACCGGTACCGCCCTGATCAGCGGCAAGCCGGTGGTGGTCTAAAAGCGCCGCCGTCCTGAGCGAAGCTACCCGCAGGGCGGCGCAGTCGAAGGACCTCTTTTCCGGCGCACGGCGTGTCGAAGCGAAAAGAGGTCCTTCGACTACGCTGCGCTCCGCTCAGGACGACGGCGTTTTGCTTAAGCCGCGCCCTTCAGGATATCCGCCATCTTCTCGCCAACCATGATTGACGGGGCGTTGGTGTTGCCCGAGGGCATGGTCGGGAAGATGGAGGCGTCGGCGATGCGCAGGCCCTGGATGCCATGGACCCGCAGCTTGTCGTCGACGACAGTGTTCTGGCCCTCGGGGCCCATGCGGCACGTACCGATCGGATGGTACGCGGTCTGAGAGTTGTTGCGGATCCAGGTCAGGATTTCCTCATCCGACTGAACGGAGGGGCCCGGCGAGAATTCCTCGTCGCGGTAGGCATCCATCGGCTTGGCGTCGACGATGCGGCGCATCATGCGGAAGCCGGCGGTCATCGCATCCTGGTCGATCCTGTCGGCCAGGAAGTTGAAACGGATCGCCGGATGGGCCTTCGGGTCGGCCGAGCGGATGTGGATCGAGCCCAGGCTCTCGGGGCGGAGCTGGTAGCAGGCGATCGTCATCGACGGGAAGTCCTGCAGCTTGCGGGTCTTCGGGTCCTTGATCGAATAGGGCACGAGATGCATCTGCACGTCGGGCGTTTCGAGTTCGGGCCGCGTCTTCAGGAAGCCGAGCAGCGGCGCCGAGGGCAGGCTCATGAAGCCGCCGCCGGTGGCGAGGTACTTCATCATCTGCGTCACGGCACCGATGCCGCGCGCCATGTGGTTGTAGGAGACGTTGGCCACCTTCAGGCGCCAGATGATGCGGGCGTTGATATGGTCGCGGAAGTTCTCGCCGACGGCCTTCAACTCGTGCTTCACCTCGATGCCGTGCTTCTTAAGCAGTTCCGGCTGGCCGATGCCCGAGAGTTCGAGGATCTGCGGGCTGGCGACACCGCCGGCCGACAGGATCGTCTCCCTGGCCTTCGCCTGTACCGTCTTGCCGTCCTTTTCGTACTCGACGCCGATGCAGCGCTTGCCGTCGAGCAGGACTCGCAGCGTGTGGGCGTTGGTGACGACGTGCAGGTTGGGCCGCTTCATCGCCGGTTCGATGTAGCAGTGCGCGACGCTCATGCGCCGGCCCTTGTAGATCGAGGTCTGCGTCTTCACGACGCCTTCCTGATCCTCGCTGTTGTAGTCCGGGTTGGTCTTGAAGCCGGCGGCCTTCGACGCTGCGAACAGCGCGTCGTAGAGCGGGTTCTGGTCGGGCACGGTCGAGACCTTGAGCGGCCCGTCGGTGCCACGGCCGTTCGAGCCGTCGCCGTCGACGAAGTTCTCCATGCGGGTGAAGAGCGGGGCGACGTCACGCCAGCTCCAGCCGCGGCAGCCCATCTGCGCCCATGTGTCGAAGTCGAGCGGCTGGCCGCGCACCCAGACCAGTCCATTGATCGAGCTCGATCCACCCAGGACCTTGCCGCGCGGCACCGGGATCACCCGGTTCGCGGTATTTGGTTCCGGTTCGGACTGGTAGAGCCAGTTGGCGGCGGGGTTGTCGATCAGCAGGCCGAAGGACAGTGGCATGCGGGAGTAGGGGTGGCTGGCCGCGCCCGCTTCCAGCAGCAGCACCTTGTTGGTGGGTATCTCGGTCAACCGCGCGGCTAGTGTGCCGCCCGCCGAACCCGCGCCAACGATGATGTAGTCGTACTCGGCCATTTCCCCGGATCCTTGCGTATTGTCGTCATGCAACCCTAGCGCACCGCCATGCAGATAGCAGGGGCAATCTCGCCTCGACAGGTCTGCGGGCCCATGTTCCGATGAGCGGTCGCCGAAGCTGGGGAGTAAAGCGACTCTCATTCGGGTGGAAGTACGACCAAGATGCTGGGTTTGGTCCGGGTCGCGCTCAAGCGGCCTTATACGTTCGTCGTTATGGCGTTGTTGATCCTGATCGTCGGGCCGCTCGCGGCCCTTCGCACACCGGTCGACATTTTTCCCGAAATCAAGATTCCCGTCATCGCCGTGGTCTGGCAGTACACCGGCCTGCCCCCCGACCAGATGTCGGGCCGCGTGATGCTGAACTTCCAGCGTGCGCTGACCACCACCGTCAACGACATCGAGCACATCGAGGGCACGTCCTACACCGGCGTCGGCATCGTGAAGATCTTCTTCCAGCCGGGCGTCGACATCAGCATTGCCAATGCCCAGGTCACCGCGATCGCGCAGACCGTGCTGCGGCAGATGCCGCCCAATATCACGCCGCCGCTGATCCTGAACTACAACGCCGCCACGGTGCCGATCATCCAGCTCGCGCTGGCTGGAAAGGGCGTGTCGGAGCAGGCGGTTTTCGATCTCGCCATCAACACGGTCCGCACGCCGCTGGTCACGGTTCCGGGCGCCGCCATCCCGTTCCCCTTCGGCGGCAAGTTCCGCCAGATCCAGATCGACCTCGACCCGGCCGCCCTGCAGGCGCGCGGCCTGTCGGGGGCCGACGTGGCCAATGCCCTGGCCGCCCAGAACCTGCTGACGCCGGTCGGCACGCAGAAGATCGGCGGGCACGAGTATGCGATCCAGCTCAACAACGCGCCGTCCGACTTCAATGCGCTGGCCGACATCCCGGTGTTCGCGGCCAACGGCACCGTCGTCTATCTGCGCGACGTGGCGCAGGTGCGCGACGGCAATCCCCCGCAGCAGAACATCGTGCATGTCGACGGCGGACGGTCGGTGCTGCTGGCCGTGCTCAAGAACGGCAGCACTTCGACGCTGGCGATCATCGCGGGCATCAAGGAACGTGTGGCGGATCTGAAGCGCGTTCTGCCGGAGAACGTTTCGCTGGCCATCCTCGGCGATCAGTCGCTGTTCGTCGAAGGCGCCGTGTCGGGCGTGGCCCATGAAGCGGTGCTGGCCGCCGTGCTGACCAGCCTGATGATCCTGCTCTTCCTGGGGAGCTGGCGTTCGACTGTGATCATCGCCATCTCGATTCCGCTGGCCATCCTGGGGTCGATCGCGCTGCTGGCGGCGTTCGGCGAGACGCTCAACATCATGACCCTGGGCGGTCTCGCGCTGGCCGTCGGCATCCTGGTCGACGACGCCACGGTGACCATCGAGAACATCAACTGGCACCTGGAGCAGGGCAAGGACGTCGAGACCGCCATCCTGGACGGCGCACGCCAGATCGTGACCCCGGCTTTCGTGTCGCTGCTCTGCATCTGCATCGTCTTCGTGCCGATGTTCTTCCTTGAGGGCGTGGCCCGCTTCCTGTTCGTGCCGATGGCCCTGGCGGTGATGTTCGCGATGGTCTGCTCGTTCATCCTGTCGCGCACGCTTGTGCCGACGATGGCGAATTATTTGCTGAAGCCGCACACCACCCACGGTCACGGCGGGGCGCCGCCGCCGTCGCGCAATCCGCTGGTACGGTTCCAGCGCGGCTTCGAGGCTCGGTTCGAGAGACTGCGTGCCGTCTATCACGACTTGCTGGGCCTGGCGCTCACCCGGCGTCCTTTGTTCATCCTTTGCTTCATGGCCTTCGTGCTGGGATCGTTTGCGCTGGTGCCGTTTCTGGGGCGCAATTTCTTCCCCATCGTCGATTCCGGCCAGATCCTGATGCATGTGCGTGCGCCCATCGGCACGCGCGTCGAGGAGACCGCGAACAGCTTCGTGGCTATCCAGAAGGCGATCCGCACCGTCATCCCGCCGAGCCAGATCGCGACGATGGCCGACAATGTCGGCATGCCGGTCAGCGGCATCAACATGACCTACAACAACACCGGCACGATCGGCCCGCAGGATGGCGACATCCAGATCAAGCTGACGCCGGACCACAGGCCGACCGACGAGTACGTGGCCGAGCTGCGCCGGCGCCTGCCCGAGCTGTTTCCCGGCTTCACCTTCTCGTTCCTGCCGGCCGACATCATCAGCCAGATCCTCAACTTCGGCGCACCGTCTCCCATCGACGTGCAGGTCCGCACATCGGACATCAACGCGGGCTTCGAGCATGCCAACAGGCTGCTGGCGCGCATCCGGAAGATTCCCGGCGTCGTCGACGCGCGCATCCAGCAGTCGCGCGGCGCCCCGGTGTTCGCCGTCGACATCGACCGCTCGCGCGCGCAGACCGTCGGTCTCACGACCCGCGACGTCACCAACTCGCTGGTCGTCAATCTCGCCGGCTCCAGCCAGGTCGCGCCGACCTACTGGCTCAATCCGGCCAACGGCGTGACCTACAACATCGTGATGCAGACGCCGCAGTACCGGCTGGATTCGCTGGCCTCGCTCAGCAACCTGCCGATCATGGCGCCGGCCGCCTCCCAGCTTCAGGTTCTGGGCGGCATCGCCGACATCAAGCGGTCCTCCGCCAACGCCGTGGTCTCGCAGTACGACCTGCAGGGAATGGTCCAGGTCTATGCTGGCGTGCAGGGCAGGGATCTCGGGGCGGTGGCGGCCGATGTTCGCGCCGTCGTGGCCGAACTTGCACCGCAACAGTCACCGCGCATCCGGTCGGTCAAGGTCCAGGGCCAGGTCAAGACGATGGAATCCGCCTTCTCGGGGCTGCTGTTCGGCCTGCTCGGCGCGGTCGTTCTGATCTACCTGCTCATCGTCGTGAACTTCCAGTCGTGGAGTGATCCGTTCGTCATCATCACAGCGCTGCCGGCGGCCCTGGCGGGCATCGTGTGGATGCTGTTCGCCACGGGCACCACGCTTTCGGTACCGGCCCTCACCGGCGCCATCATGTGCATGGGCGTCGCAACCGCCAACTCGGTGCTGGTGATCTCCTTTGCCCGCGAGCGTCTGGTCGAACTGGGAGATGCGACGGCGGCGGCGCTCGACGCCGGCTTCGTCCGCTTCCGCCCCGTCATCATGACGGCGCTCGCCATGATCATCGGCATGACGCCCATGGCGCTGGGCATGGGCGAGGGCGGCGAGCAGAATGCCCCGCTTGGCCGGGCGGTCATCGGCGGCCTCATTTTTGCTACCATCGCCACGTTGATGTTCGTTCCCGTGGTCTTCAGCGTCGTCCATCGCAATCACGGCAAGGCGGCCGCCAAAGCGTCCGCCGCCGTCCCCGGAGCGCCTCATGTCGCCTGAAACCCCTCCCGCAACCCCAAGGCCGCGTTCGCGCCGAGGCCTTGCCCTGTTCGGGATCGCCGCCGGCCTTGGACTGGCCGCTGTCGTGGCCAACGGCATCTGGAGCCGGCAGGCCAGCGAGGCGAAGCTGAAGGAATGGACCGACGTGCAGGCCGTGCCGGCGGTCAGTGTCATCAACCCGACCACCGGCGCCAACAAGACCTCGCTCGACCTGCCGGGGCGGCTGGAGGCCTACTCCCGCGCGCCGATCTATGCCCGCGTCGGAGGTTTCCTGAAAGCGTACTATGTCGATATTGGCGCGCCTGTGAAGGCAGGCCAGCTCCTGGCCGAAATCGAGGCTCCCGACCTCGACCAACAGCTCCTGCAAGCTAAAGCCTCGCTCGCCAGCGCGAAGGCGGCCGAGCAACTGGCGGCTGTGACGGCGGGGCGCTGGCAGCAGCTCGGTGGCGCCAACACGGTGTCGCGCCAGACGGTCGACGAGAAGACCGGCGATCTCACGGTGAAGCAGTCGCTGACGAGAGCGGCGCAAGCCGCCGTGGACCGGCTCGAGGTCCTGTCGGCCTACAAGCGCATCACGGCGCCTTTCGACGGCATCGTGACGACCCGCAACACGGATGTCGGGGCGCTCATCAGCGCCGAATCGAGCGCAGGGCTCGCGCTCTTCGTCATTTCCGACATCGAAAGGCTGCGCCTGAACGTCAGCATCCCGCAGAATTTCGTGCCGGCGGTGAAGCTCAACACGAACGTGCAGATCACGGTCCCCGAGTATCCCGGCAAGATCTACAAGGGCGTGGTCGAAGCGTCAGCCCGAGCCGTCGACGCCCAGACCGGCACGACCCGCATGCAGGTCGTCGTGGACAACGCTCACGGAGAACTGATGCCCGGCGCCTTCGCCAACACCCGTATCGAGCTGCCCTCCAGCCTGCAGTCGCTTGCCGTGCCGGCGGGGGCGCTGATTTTTGACCAGAAAGGACTTCGGGTTGCGGCGGTCGACGCCAGCAGCAAGGTCGTGCTCAAGCCGGTCACGATCGCGCGCGACCTCGGCCAGATCGTGGAGATCGGCAGCGGCCTCGTGGCCCAGGATCGCATCATCGAAAGCCCACCGGACGGGCTCGCCAACGGCGACCCGGTGCGTGTCGTCGATACCGCCAAGCCCGCCGCCGTGCGATAAATGCCTTCCGCCACGGGGGCGGCGGAGACGGCGATGATCGAGACGGAAAAGGGCAGAGCCGAGGTCACACGGTTCACGATCGATGTTGCGGTTCGACTGGGTCTGATCGCAACCATCGTCTATGTGAGCCTGCTGCTGCTGCAGCCGGTGGCGCCGTTGATGCTCTGGGCCATCATCCTGTCGGTCGCCGTCTTTCCCCTGTTCAACCTGGTGCGCCGCCGTCTGCACGTCCGCGACGGTCTGGCCGCGGCACTGTTCTCGGTCCTGCTGCTCGTGCTGCTGCTGACGCCGGTGGTGATCCTGGCCGGATCGGCGATCGATAGCCTGGACGCCTATGCGCGAATGCTGTTGCGGGGCGAGCATGTCGTGCCGCCGCCGCCTGAATCGGTGCGTGACTGGCCGATGGTCGGCAACCGCGTCTACGAGTTCTGGCTGAACGGCTCCAACGACATACGCGCGCTGGTGACCACCCATGTCGGCCAGCTCGCCTCGGCCGGCCGCTGGATCGGTCGCGTTGCCGGCGGGGTGTTCCTGGAGGTCCTGCAGTTCGCCGGCGCGATCATCGTCGCGGGCATCCTGCTCGCCTATTCCGACGAGCTGCTGGAGACGGTTCGCGGCCTGGCGGGCCGTGTCGCCGACAAGCGCGGCCGGCACTTCCTCGAGATCGCGGGCTCGACGATCCGCAACGTCTCGCAGGGCGTCATCGGCATCGCGCTGCTTCAGTCGGCGCTGCTCGGCATCGGCATGCTGGTGGCGGGCGTGCCCTTCGCCGGCCCCATCACCTTCGTCTGTCTGGTGCTGGCCATCGTCCAGGTCGGCCCCAACATCATCATGATTCCGGTCATCATCTGGAGCTGGATGTATCTTCCCGCCCTGCATGCCGGTCTCTTCACCGTCTACACGCTGCCGCTGCTGCTGCTCGACAACGTGCTGCGCCCGATTCTGATGGCGCGCGGCCTGCCGACGCCGATGGCGGTAATCCTGGCCGGCGTCATCTGCGGCACACTGGCCGGCGGCCTGATCGGCCTGTTCGTCGGTCCGGTGGTTCTTTCCGTCTTCTACGACCTGTTGGTCGCATGGATCGCGTCCGGCGCCAGGCCGGAGGAGGGCGACGCCTCCGCCCCCTCGGCCTGACACGCCTCGCGGGTCGATCGGTTACTTCTTCTTCGGGCGGATCGCGTCCCACTGCTCGTCTGTCCAGTCGAGCATGGCGGAGGTGTTGGCACCGCCGCCGCCGGACTGCAGCATCTTGCCGCCGTCGATGACGATGGCGTCGCCGTTGATGTAGGCGGCGCCGTCGCTCACCAGGAAGGCCGCGAGGTTGGCCAGCTCGCTATGCTCGCCGACCCGGCGCATCGGGATCGCCTTGATCATTTCGTCCTGACCGCCGCGCTCCTTGGGCATGAGGCGGCTCCAGGCACCTTCGGTCGGGAAGGGCCCCGGCACGATCGCGCAGGTGCGGATGCCCTTGGGGCCCCATTCGACGGCAAGGCTCTTGGTCATGGCCAGCACGCCAGCCTTGGCCATCGCCGACGGCACGGTGAACGGCGCGCCGGTCAGCGACGAGACGGTCAGGATCGACATCACGACCTTGTTGCGCTCGCCGGCCTCGATCCAGCGGCGGCCGGCCGAGACGGTGCAATAGGCCGACCCGTGCAGCACGATGCCGAGCACAGCGTCGATCGCGCGCGAGGACATCTTGTGGGTCTGGGCAAGGATCTGGCCGGCGGCGTTGTTGACCAGGATGTCGAGCGGCCGCTTCTCCCAGATCTTGTCCATCATCGCCTCGACGGCGTCGGGCACGCGCACGTCGCAGCCCACGGTCTCGATCTCGCCACCGGTCTCCTTGGCGAGTTCGTCGGCGGTCTGCTTCAGCACATCCTCACGGCGGCCGCAGATCACGACATTGGCGCCGAGCTCGAGATAGCGATGAACCATCGAGCGGCCGAGGCCGGTGCCGCCGCCGGTGACGAGGATGCGCTTGCCCTTCAGCAGGTCAGGTTGAAACACTCGTCTTCTCCTACTTCTTGATCTCGGTGAGTGCGATGCCGGACGCGACAAGCTTGTCGATCTCGGCCGCGGAATAGCCGGCCTCGGCCAGTACGGCGCGCGTATCGGTACCGAACTTCTTGGGCTTGGTGCGGGCCTTGGGCGGGGTGCGGGAGAGCTTTACGGGATTGCCGACGTTCCGCCAGCCGTCCTTCTCCCACACCATACCGCGGTGCTTGGTGTGCGGATGTTCCATGACGTCGGAGACTTCGAGCACGGCCGCCGAAGGGACGCCGCCCCTCATCAGCTCCTGCGAGAACTCGTTGGCATCACGGTCCTTCAGTAGCTCGCGCAGCTCGGATTCGAGCTCGGCACGATGGGCGACGCGATCCTTGTTGGTCTTGAAGCGCGGATCGTCCGCGAGTTCCGGTTTGCCCAGCATCTGCGTCAGCTTCCGGAACTGTCCGTCATTGCCGGCGCCGACCACGATGTTGCGGGTCTTCGTCGGGAAGTTGGAGTAAGGCACGAGGCTGGCATGGCTGTTGCCGACGAGCTTCGGCTTGAGGCCGGCCATGAAGTAGTTCGGCGCGTGCGGCTGGTGCAGCGCGATGGCGCTGTCGTAGAGCGTCGCGTCGACGAACTGGCCCTTGCCGGAACGGTTGCGCTCGTAGAGCGCCATCATGATGCCAATCGTGGCGTTCATGCCGGTCGAGAGATCGACCACCGGTACGCCGATGCGCACCTGGCCGCCCTCGGGCGAGCCGTTGACCGAGACGAGGCCGGCCGAGGCCTGCACCATGGCGTCGTAGCCCGGAAAACCACCCAGCGGTCCATCGGCGCCGAAGCCCGAGACGCGGGCATGGACCAGGCGCGGGAACTTCGCAGCCAGTACGTCATGGTAGCCGATACCCCACTTTTCCATGGTGCCGGTCTTGAAATTGTCGATCAGCACGTCGGCCGTCTCGAGCAGCTTCAGCAGGACGTCGCGGCCCTCCGGCTTGGAGAGGTCGAGCGCGATCGTGCGCTTGTTGCGGTTGATGCCGGCGAAATAGGCGGAAACACCTTCGGCGTCGAACGGAGGCCCCCAGGTGCGCGTCTCGTCGCCCTGCGGCGGCTCGATTTTGATCACGTCGGCGCCGTGGTCGGCCAGCATCTGGCCGCAATAGGGACCGCCCAGCACGCGCGACAGGTCGATCACTTTCAGGCCGTCGAGCGCGCCCCCATTTGCCACCGCCATTTCGTTCCACTCCTCGGGTTCAGACAGGAGGCGCGGTTATAGACCATGGGGCTGGAGCCCGGTACCGTCCGGGCATGATCGAACGCGAGCTGGATATCGCCACGCAAGATGGCGCCATGAACACTTATACGGTGCGGCCCGACGATGGCGGGCCGCTGCCGGTCGTCATCATGCTGATGGACGCCCCCGGCGTCCGGGAGGGCCTGCGCGAAATCTGCCGGCGCATTTCGCAGTCCGGCTACTTCGTGCTGCTGCCCAACCTTTACTACCGCTCGACTCGCGACTTCGTCTGCGGGCCGACGCGGAACCATCCGGACGGCGAGGCCAACCTCAAGCGCATGTTCGGCCTGATGGAGACGCTGTCCAACGCCAAGGTTGCCGCAGATACCGGTGCGGTGCTCGACGTGCTGCCGACCCTGCCCGACGCGAAGCCCGGCAAGGTAGGGTTGGTGGGTTATTGCATGAGCGGCGCTTTCGTCATGGCGGCGGCGGCGAAGCATCCCGATCGCATCGGCTGCTTCGCGTCCTACTACGGAACGCGCCTGATCACCGACAAGCCCGACTCGCCGCATCTCATGCTGGGCGACATCACGGCCGAGGGCTACTACGCCTTCGCGGAACACGACACCTACGTGCCGCTTTCGGACGTTGCCAAGTTCGAAAGGCTGCTGGCCTCCGCTCCGTTCCCATCAAAGGTCGAGACCGAGGCCGGCACGCATCACGGCTACGCCTTCTCCGACCGCGGCAACCTGAACGAGGCCGCCCGCGAGAAGCATTACGAGCGCATGCTGGCGCTCTACCGCCGGCACCTGGGTTAAGCGCACACCTCGCCCTGAGGAGCGGCCAGAGGCCGCGTCTCGAAGGGTGGGCAACAATCTTGACGTTACCCATCCTTCGAGACGGCGCTGCCGCGCCTCCTCAGGATGAGGATTGAGGGGGAAAACCATGCTGAACGGCATCCACGGACATCAGGATGTAGAGCGCGTCGTCTATGGCAGGCCAGCGGGCATTGCGCTGCGCGCCGAGGCCGAGCGGCTGGGCGCGAAGAAGGTGTTCATCACCACCTCGAAGTCGGTGGCGCAGAGCGCGCTGCTGGCGTCGGTGATCGACGATCTCGGCGAGCTGCACGCCGGTACCTACGCTGGCATTACCGCGCACTCGCCGCGGCCTTGCGTCGTCGAGGGTGCTGAGATGGCGCGCAAGGCCGCTGCCGATCTGATCGTGGCGGTCGGTGGCGGTTCTGTGATCGATGCCACCAAGACTATCCTGATCGCGCTCTGGCAGAACGTGAAGACGGTCGACGACCTGGATGCCTATCGCGCCGGTAAACCGAAGGAAGGCGCCGCACCGCCGTCGGAGGCGATCAGGCCACCGGCGGATGCCATCCGCATGATCGCCGTGCCGACCACGCTGTCGGCCGCCGAGTTCAATGCCTTCGCCGGCATCTCCGATCCGCGCAAGGGCATCAAGGAGAGTTTCGGCCATCGCCTGATCGTGCCCCGGATCATCGTCCTCGATCCCGCCGCCACCCTGGCGACGCCGATGGACCTCATGCTGTCGACCGGGCTCAAGGCGGTTGACCACGCGGTCGAGCGTCTGTGTTCGCAGCAGGCCCATCCCTTCGTGCTCGGCACCGCAACCGAGGCCCTGAAGCTGCTGGCCCGCGCCCTGCCGGCGCACAAGGCCAATCCCGACGACATGGCCACGCGGCTCGACCTCCAGTTCGGCATGTGGCTGTCGATTGGCGCCGGCACCTCCGGAGTCGGCGTCGGCGCAAGCCACGGTATCGGCCACGTGCTGGGTGCCGCCTGCCACGTGCCCCATGGCCACACGTCCTGCGTGATGCTGCCGTCGGTATTGCGCTGGAACCTGCCGGCCAACGAGGAGCGCCAGAAGCGGGTGGGCGAGGCCTTTGGACAGCCCGGCAAGGCGGCCGGCGACCTGGTCGAGGGGCTGGTGAAATCGCTCGGCCTGCCGGGGCGCCTCTCCGAAGTCGGTGTCGGCAAGGACCGCTTCCGCGAGATCGCGGAGAAATCGATGCACGATCGCGCCGTCCTCAACAATCCGCGGCCCATCAGGGGACCGGAGCAGGTCATGGAGATTCTGGAACTCGCAGCCTGAAGCGACATGACCCCATGAATTCTTCTCGTGAGCCTGCGGGGTGTTAAGCGTCTAAAGCCACACGACCTATAGGGGGCAAACGATTCAAGTCACGGGTGAAACCATGGTCGATATCCGAACCGTCGAATCTGCCGCTACGAGGCCGCCGTTGGCCCACTGGGTCGAGGCGCCCATCCAGTATCTGGCCGATCTCAGCATCAAGCCCGTGACCTATAACCCGCCGCACGGCACAGGCCTGCCGCGACGCGAGGGCAACTATCGCGACTTCACGATGCGTATCCACGACGCCCGCCCGATCGCACGCGACCTGTCACTCGACCGGCAGGCCTTCATCCTGACCCACCACGACACCGAAGTGCGCGACTTCTATGACGAAGACGAGGTTCGCACGAAGTATCACGCCGAGGTCGAGGCCTTGATCAAGCGCGAGACCGGCGCGTCGAAGGTCGTGGTGTTCGATCACACGGTGCGCACGGCCGATCGCGCCGTCGAGCGCGGCCTGCGGACGCCGGTGCGCAGCGTCCATTGCGACTACACCGAAAGGTCGGGGCCGCAGCGCGTGCGCGACCTGCTGCCGCCCGAGGAGGCGGAGCAACGCCTCGGGAAGCGTTTCGCCGAGTACAATGTCTGGCGCAGCATCGCGCACGAGCCCGTCGAGATGACGCCGCTGGGCCTCGTCGATTCCGAAAGCCTTGCGCCGCGCGATCTCGCCATCTGCGATATCGTCTACGCCGATCGGACCGGCGAGATCTACCAGGGCGTCCACAACGCCGATCACCGCTGGTTCTATTTCCCGAAGATGACGCGCGACGAGGCAATCCTGATCAAATGCTACGACTCGGCGAAGGACGGAAGGGCGCGCTTCTCGCTGCATTCCGCATTCGACGATCCGACGACGCCGGCGAATCCGAAGCCGCGTCAAAGCATCGAGGCGCGGGCCTTCGCGTTCTTTGATTAGGTGCGCAATTGGAACCGTGCGGGCTCTCGCGCCTCAGAAGGCGCTGCCGCCCGCCGGCGCGTCTGAACGCGCCGCCGCAATCGTCTCCAGGTGCTCCACCAGCTCTTCCGGATTGCTGAAGAACGGCGAGTGGCCGCTTTCCAGCCTCAGCACCTTGCAGGGCGTCGCCTTCACCATCGCGCGCTGCAGGGCGATGCGGATGGCGTTGTCGTGGGTGCATTCGATGTACCAGCGCGGCACCGAGCCGAAGCGTTCCTCGGTCAGGGTGACCGGCGTGGTCGAGATGGCCAGCGGCTGCGGCCTCAGCCGCTCCATCGCCTTGTAACGGTCCTCGGGCGAGACGTCGGCGTAGAAAAGGCTCGGCAGCTTGTCGCGCGCGAAGGTGTAGGTCTTGCCGTCGGGGCTGACCTGGCGCGAAAGGCGGAACAGCGCGTCGGGTTCGAGCGCGGTCATGTCCCTGCCGCTCTTGCCCGAGGTCGGCAGCAGGGCGCAAACATAGACCAGCGCCTTCAGCTTGCGACGCCGGGCCTCGGCGAGCTGGCTGATCGTAATGCCGCCCAACGAATGGCCGACCAGGATGACCTGGTCCTCCATCTTGTCGAGGAGACGGGCGAGTTTCTCCACATTGTCGGCCAGCGTCACGTTGGCCGGCGGCGTCTGGTCGTTGCCGAGGCCCGGCAGGTCGGGCGCGCAGACCTTGTGGCCGGCCGTCTCGAGCAGCGGCACCACCTTTTCCCAGCACCACCCGCCGGTGCAGGCGCCATGGATCAGCAGGAACGTCGCCACGGTCAGGCCTTTCCGACGACGGTGCGCGCGCCGGGGGCGGGCACGAAGAAGTCGGGCATCAGCTTCGTGCCGGGCGAGACGGCATACTTGTCGAAGTCGGTGACGCCCTCGGCCGCCAGAACCTCGTCGTCGATGAAGAAGTTGCCGGTGCAGGCGCGCGACGGGCGGGTAAAGATCGCATGGGCGGCATCGGCCATGATCTCGGGCTTGCGGCACTGCTTCATGCCCTCGTCGCCGCCCAGGATGTTCTGGATGGCCGAGGTGGCGATCGCGGTGCGCGGCCACAGGCAGTTGAAGGCGATACCCTTGTCCTTGAACTCGGCGGCCATCGACCAGGCGAAGACCGACATGCCGTACTTGGCGAGGGTATAGGCCGGGTGGTTGGCGAACCACTTGACGTCGAAATCGAGTGGCGGCGACAGGTTCAGGACGTGCGGGTTGGCGGCCTTCAGCAGGTGCGGGATGCACTTCTGCGAGACCATGAAGGTGCCGCGCGCGTTGATCTGGTGCATCAGGTCGTAGCGCTTCATCGGCGTGGACAGCGTGCCGGTCAGACTGATGGCGCTGGCATTGTTCACCAGGATGTCGATGCCGCCGAACTTCGCGACGGTCTCGGCGACAGCCTTGTCGACGCTCTGCTCGTCGCGGATGTCGCAGGCGAGCGGGAGCGCCTTGCCGCCGGCCTTCTCGATCTCCTCCGCCGCGGTGAAGATCGTGCCGGGCAGGCGCGGATCGGGCTTCACCGTCTTCGCGGCGATGGCGATGTTGGCGCCGTCGCGCGCCGCGCGCAGTGCGATGGCCAGTCCGATGCCGCGGCTCGCGCCGGTCACGAACAGGGTTTTGCTACCCAAGCTCATGGCGTCCCCAAGAAATCCTCGGGCTCTATAGCCGGGGCGAGGGAGGGGCGGCTAGTCTCGCGAAACTCAGGGGAGGCATGCATGAATCCGTGCTTTGAAACGGCGACGCGGCTTGCACGCGCCATACGAAACGGCCGGCTGAGTTCGGTGGAGGCGACGAAGGCGCATCTCGAACGGATCGCACGTGAGAACGGTTCGCTCAACGCGCTGGTCGTGGTCGATCGCGATGGCGCGATGAAAGCGGCAAGGGCCGCCGACCGCGCGCTCGAGGCGCGGAAAACCAGCGCGAAGAAGCCGCTCGGGCCACTGCACGGTGTTCCGATCACAATCAAGGAAGCGTTCGATGTTGCGGGTCTCAGGACGACGTCCAGTCATCCGCCGCTCGAGGCCAATGTTGCCCGACAGGACGCGACCCTCGTGGCGCGGCTGCGGGCCGCCGGCGCGGTGATCCTCGGCAAGACCAATGTGCCCGAACTCTGCGCAGACTTTCAGACCGACAGCCCGATTTTCGGCACGACGAAGAATGCCTGGGACGAGCGCCGGACGGCCGGTGGCTCGACCGGCGGCGGCGGTGTCGCCGTGGCGGCGCGCCTGTCGCCGCTGGAGCTGGGCAGCGATATCGGCGGCTCCGTGCGCAATCCGGCCCACTACAACGGCATCTTTTCGCTGAAGCCCACCGAATGGCGGGTGCCGGGACACGGCCATGTGCCGGACCTTCCGGGAGCGACGCGGAGCACTCGCTACATGGGCACGTTCGGGCCGCTGGCGCGCTCGGTCGACGATCTGGAGGTCGCGCTCCGCATCATCGCCGGGCCAGACGGATACGAGGCGGAGGCGGCGCCCGTGCCGCTCGGACCGACCCCCAAACTGACGGCCAAGGGACTGCGCATCGCGGTCCTGACCAGCAATCCGCTGGTGCCGGTCTCGGCCGACACGGTGGCGGTGGTGGAGGCGACCGCGAAGCTGCTGACGACGGCCGGCGCAAGGGTGAGGCGTGCCGAGCCCGAGGGGCTGGACTGGCAGCAGGGCTGGGACGACTGGGCGGACCTGTTCCAGTACATGATCATGAATGCCCTGCCGCTCGCCGAGCGCGAACGGCATTTCCGCAAGATCCATTCACCCGATCCGACGGCACGCTCGGTCGCGCGCGCGGCACGGCTCGGCATGGCGCAGTTCTTCGCCGTCCTCGACCGGCGCGACCAGGTTGCCCGCCAGTGCGAAGCCTTCTTCGACGACCATGACGCCTGGCTGATGCCGGTGATGCCGGATGCGGCCTTCGTCCGTCAGTCGCAGAAGCTGCCGCTCAAGATCGACGGCGTCGACCATCCGTATTTCTTCGCCGGTACCGCCTACAATTTCCTGGCCAACCTGACGGGCCAGCCCTCGATCGTGCTGCCCTGCGGCTTCTCGAAGGAGGGAATGCCGATCGGCCTGCAGCTCACCGGCAAGCGCTGGGGCGAGGCGAAACTGCTCGGCATCGCGAAGGTACTGGAGAAGCTTCTGCCGCCGTGCCCCGTGCCGCCGGCGTTTGCGTAAAGAGAAAAGAAAGATCCTTCGCTTCACTCAGGATGACGCTTTCCTTGTCATCGACGCAGTGCCGCCTATTCCGCCAACATTGTCATCCTGAGCGAAGCGACGGATCCTTCGGTTGCGCCTCAGGATGACACGCAGGCGTCAGTCGACCTTCACGCCGGCCTTGTCGATGATGGGCTTCCATTTGGCGAACTCGGCCTTCTGGTAGGCACCGAAGACGTCGGCCTTCATCTGCTCCGGCGTCGGGATGTCCTGCCCGAGGTCCTCGAGCTTGCGGCGGATTTCCGGGTCCTGCAGGGCCTTCACGGCAGCGGCATTGATCTTGTCGATGATCTCCTTCGGCGTTCCCTTGGGCGCCCAGAGCCCGTGCCAGATCGCGACCTCGATGCCGGGGAAGCCGGCTTCGGCGGTCGTGGGGACGTCGGGCGCGGCCGCCGTGCGCTGCTTGGCTGTCACGGCGTAGACCTTGAGTTTGCCGGCGCGGATGTGGGGCAGGGAGTTCGACGACTGATCGATCATGACCTGGATCTGGTTGGCGATCAGGTCCTGCACGGCGGGGCCGGTGCCGCGATAGGGCACGAGCTGGTAGTTGGTGCCGGTGACCGCGAAGAAGGCCAGCGCGCCGATATGCGAGCCGGAGCCGAGGCCCGCGGTACCGCCCGAAATCTTGTCGGCATTGGCCTTGAGGTAGGCGACCAGCTCCTTCAGGTCCTTGGCCGGCACCTGGTTCGACGTCACGACCAGCAGCGGGTTGGATGGCAGGAGCGCGATCGGCGCCAGATCGTTGATCAGGTCGTAGTTCAGGTTCTTGTAGATTGCGCCGTTCACGACGTTGGTGCCGAGATGGCCGATGCCGATCGTGTAGCCGTCGGGTGCGGAGCGGGCGAGCTTGCCCATGGCGATCGAGCCCGCCGCGCCGGTGACGTTGTCGATGATGATCTGCTGGCCGAGTTCCTTGCCCATGCGCTCGCCGAGAATGCGGGCCATGACGTCGGTCGGACCGCCGGCCGCGAAGGGCACGATCAGGTTGATCGGCTTGTTGGGATAGGCCTGGCCGAAGGCCGGGCCGGCCGCGGCCACGGCAAGCAAGGCGAGCGCAACTCTACGCAGCATGGCAATTCCTCCCTGGACTTCTCTTGTTGGGAGGAGCCTAGCGCTAAGTGGCGTCCGGCTCCATCGCCACCAATACCGTTCGGTTGGAGACCTGCTGGCCCTCCAGGACGGAAATCGCCTCGACTTTCGCGTCGAGCGCCGCCTTGAGCTGGTGCTGGATCTTCATGGCCTCCAGCACGATCAGCGTCTGGCCGCGCACCACCTTGTCGCCGGGCGCCACCTTGATCGCGACGATGCGACCGTCCATCGGCGCCCGCAGCTTGCCGTCGCTGCCCGCCGCCGCCGTCTCGGGCGGGGCGTAGGTCTTGTCGGTGAAGCGAACCGTTAGCGCGTCGAGGTCGACCAAAATGTCGTTGCCGTCGATATGGAACGGGACGTCGAGCGTGTCGGCCTCGCGGACCTGAAGCAGGCGCTCCGTTCCGCCGGCGGCCAGCCGGATCGGCGTCGGCTCGGGGTTGGAGTTGCGCCAGCCGCGCAGCGAAGGCGGATACTTCCGGGCCGAGGCCTGCCACAGAAGTTGGGCCGCGGCATTCCAGTGGGCGTCGCTGATCTCGGGCGCGGGGAACTGGTGCTTCACGAGGAAGGACGTCGTGGCCTCGCCCGCCGCGAAGTCGGGATGCTCCAGCAGTCGGATCAGGAAATGCCGGTTGGTGATCGGCCCCAGCACAACCGTCTCGGCGAGCGCCCGGATCAGGCGTACCCGTGCTTCCTCGCGCGTCGCGCCATGGGCGATCACCTTGGCGATCATCGGGTCGTAGTAGGGCGAGATCGCCAGCCCGTCCTTCATGCCGTGGTCGATGCGCACACCGGGACCGGTTGCGGGCCGCCACACGTCGATGCGGCCGGTCTGCGGCAGGAAACCGGCATAGGCATCCTCGGCGTAAAGCCGGACCTCGATCGCGTGGCCACTGAAGGTCACCTGCTCCTGCGTGAGCGGCAGCTTCTCGCCGCGCGCGACGCGAAGCTGCCATTCGACGAGGTCGAGACCGGTGATGGCCTCCGTCACGGGATGCTCGACCTGCAGGCGGGTGTTCATCTCCAGGAAGTAGAAGGCGCCGTCGGCGCCCAGCAGGAACTCGACCGTGCCGGCGCCGCGATAGAAGATGGCCCGGGCGGCCGCGACGGCGGCCTCGCCCATGCGCGCCCGCAATCCCGGATCGACGGCGGGCGAGGGCGCCTCCTCGATCACCTTCTGGTGGCGGCGCTGCACCGAGCAGTCGCGCTCGCCGAGATGGATGACGTTGCCGTGGGCATCGGCAAAGACCTGGATCTCGACATGCCGCGCATCGACAACGGCCTTTTCGAGGATCAATTCGCCCGAGCCGAAGGCGCTCTCGGCCTCGGTCCGTGCCGTGCGGATGGCCTCCAGGAGGTCGCCGTCGCGCTCGACCAGCCGCATACCGCGTCCACCACCGCCGGCTGCGGCCTTGACCATGACGGGCAGGCCGATCTTGCGCGCCTCGGCTTCGAGGTTGGCGTCGCTCTGGTCGGCGCCCTGATAGCCCGGCACGCAGGGCACGCCGGCATCGATCATGCGTCGCTTGGCAGCCGCCTTGTTGCCCATCGCGCCGATGGCAGCAGGCGGTGGCCCGATGAAGGTGACGCTCGCAGCCTCGCAGGCCGATGCGAAAGCCTCGTTCTCCGACAGGAAACCGTAGCCGGGATGGATCGCGTCGGCGCCGCTCCTGCGCGCGGCGTCGAGGATGCGATCGATGCTGAGATAGCTCTCGCCGACGGGCGGTGGCCCAATGCGCATCGCCTCGTCGGCGAAGGCGACGTACGGAGCATCCTTGTCGGCGTCGGAGTAGACCGCGACGGTACGGTAGCCCATTGCCCTGGCCGTACGCATCACGCGCCAGGCGATCTCGCCGCGATTGGCGACCAGGACCTTGCTGAAGTTCATCACTCGACGGCCCAGCGCGGCGGCCGCTTCTCGGCAAAGGCGCGCAGGCCTTCCCCGGCCTCCGGGCCGCGGCGCGCTTCGGCGAACCTGTCGGCGGCGAAGTCGAGCACGTCCGACAGGGGCTCGGTCCCGACCCTCATGACCACCTGCTTGGTCAGCGCATTGGCGATCGGTGCGCATTTGTCGATCTGCTTCAGCACCTCTTCGAGCTTGGCATCGAGCGCGGCCGAGTCGGGTACCAGATAGTGGGCGATGCCCAGCCTCAGCGCTTCGGCGCCCTTGAAGCGCGCCGCCGTGAGCGCGAGGTGCCTCGTCTGCGGCACGCCGATGCGCACGGCGACGAAGGGCGCAATCTGGGCCGGCACGATGCCGATGGCCGTCTCGCTCATGGCGAAGCCGGCGCCCTCGGTGCAGATGGCCACGTCGGAGACGCAGAGAATGCCGAAGCCGCCCGCGATGGCATAGCCCTCCACCGCGGCCACGACGACCTGCGGCGTGTTGTTCATCATCTCGAGGAAGGCGCCGAACTGGCGGTTCCAGACCGCGATCGGATCCTTCTCGCCGGGCTTCGGCTTGTCGGTGAAGCTCTGCTCCATGTTCTTGAGGTCGGCGCCCGCGCAGAAGGTGCCGCCGGCCCCACGCAGGATCACGACCTTGATGTCGCGTCGGTCGCGCAGGATCGTGAACACCGACTTGAGTTCGCCGATCAGCGTCGGGTTCAGCGCGTTCTTCACCTCGGGCCGGTTCAGCGTCACGTAAAGGCGCGACCGCTCGCGGCGGAGGATGAGGGCTTCGTACTTGTCGGCGAATTCAGTCATGACTCAAACTCCGTGTCATCCCGAGCGCAGCGAGGGATCCTTGATCGGCGTCGCTAAGGATCCCTCGCTGCGCTCGGGATGACACCATTTTCTTCACTATCGATTCTCCAAGCGGGGCAGCGTGCCCATGTGCTTGGAGATGATCTGGAGCATCACCTCGTCGGCGCCGCCGCCGATCGAGGCGAGGCGGGAATCACGGAAGGCGCGGGCCGTCGGCGATTCCCAGAGATAGCCGGCACCGCCCCAGTATTGCAGGCAGCCGTCGGTGACGAGGCGCACCATGCGGCCGGCCTTGAGCTTGGCCATCGACGCCAGCATCGTGACATCGGCGCCGTCGAGATACTCCTCGCAGGCGCGGTAGCAGAGTGAGCGCACCAGCTCGATCTCGGTGCGCAGCTCGGCCAGCTTGAAATGGATCACCTGGTTGTCGAGCAGGGGGCGGCCGAACACCTTGCGTTCGCGCGTGTATTCGATCGTCTGGTCGATCAGCCGCTCCATGCCGACCACGGCACTGATCGCACCCCACAGCCGCTCCTCCTGGAACTGCTGCATCTGATAGACGAAGCCAAGCCCTTCCTGGCCGATCAGGTTGCGCACCGGCACCTTCACTTCGTCGAGGAAGATCTGTGCGGTGTCGGAAGAGCGCATGCCGAGCTTGTCGAGCTGCTTCACGACCTCGACGCCCTTGGTCTTCATCGGCAGGCAGATAAGCGACTTGTTCTTGTGGATCGGGCCGTCGCCGGTGCTGGCCAGCAGGCACATCCAGTCGGCCTGCGTGCCGTTGGTGGTCCACATCTTGCCGCCGTTGATCACCCAGTCGCCGCCCACCTTGCGGGCGGTTGTCTTGATCGAGGCGACGTCGGAGCCCGCACCGACCTCGGAGACGCCGAGGCAGGCGACATAGTCACCGGCGATGGATGGCGCGAGGAACTCCTTGCGCAGGTCGTCGCTGCCGTAGCGGGCCAGCGCGGGCGTCGCCATGTCGGTCTGCACCCCGATCGCCATCGGCACGGAGCCGCAATGGATGTGGCCCAGCTCCTCGGCCATGACCATGGCGTAGGAATAGTCGAGCCCCATGCCGCCGAACTCGGTGGATTTGTTGATCCCAAGCAATCCGGCATTGCCGAGCTTCTTGAAGACCTCGTGGGCGGGAAAGATGCCGTCCTCCTCCCACTGGTCGACATGCGGATTGATGTCCCTGTCGATGATCGCCCGCAGCGTGCGGCGGATCTCGTCATGCTCCTGGGTGAACTGCATGGCGCGCTCCTAGCGATTGCCCAAGCGGGGCATCGTGCCCATCAGCTTGGAGATGATCTGCAGCATGACCTCGTCGGCGCCGCCGCCGATCGAACCGAGGCGGCCGTCGCGATAGCCGCGGGCCACGGGATTGTCCCAGAGATAGCCGGCGCCGCCCCAGTATTGCAGGCAGGCGTCGGAGACCTCGCGACGCAGGCGGCCGGCCTTCAGCTTGCCCATCGAGGCCAGCATGGTGACGTCCTTTCCGGCCAGATAATCCTCGCAGGCGCGATAGACGATGGAGCGCAGCGCCTCGACCTCGCTCTTGAGCTCGGCGAGCCGAAAATGGATCACCTGGTTGTCGAGCAGCGGCTTGCCGAACACCTTGCGCTCGCGCGTGTAGTCGATGGTGGCGGTGATCAGCCGCTCGCAGGTATTGAGCGAACCGGCGCCGGCCCACAGCCGCTCCTCCTGGAACTGCTGCATCTGATAGGTGAAGCCCATGCCGGGCTGGCCGATCGTATAGCGCACCGGTACCTTCACCTCGTCGAAGAAGGTCTGCACGGTGTCCGAGGCGCGCATGCCGAGCTTGTCGAGTTTCTTGGCGATCTCGAGGCCCCTGGTCTTCATCGGCACGACGATCAGCGACTTGTTCTTGTGCGCGGGCCCGTCGTCGGTGCTGGCCAGCAGGCACATCCAGTCGGCCTGCGCGCCGTTGGTCGTCCACATCTTGCCGCCGTTGATCACCCAGTCGCCGCCGACGCGGCGCGCCGTGGTCTTGATCGAGGCCACGTCGGAGCCCGCACCGGTCTCGGAGACGCCGAGGCAGGCGACATAGTCGCCACTGATGGACGGCGTCAGGAACTCCTTGCGCAGGTCGTCGCTGCCGTAGCGGGCAAGGGCCGGCGTCGCCATCGAGATCTGCACGCCGGTCGCCATCGGGATCGAGCCGCCGTTCACCCATCCCAGCGATTCGGCGCAGACCATGGCGTAGGAGAAGTCGAGGCCGGAGCCGCCGAACTCGACGGGCTTGTCGACGCCGAGAAGACCGGCACTACCCATCTTCTTGAACAGCTCGTGGGCCGGGAACTGGCCGTCCTTCTCCCACTGGTCGACATAGGGATTGATCTCGCGATCGATCAGCGTCTTCCAGGTCTGGCGCAGCGCTTCATGCTCGGGGGTGAATTTCATTGCTTACATCCTCGCCACGCCGAAGGAGATGGGATTGAGCGGCCGCACGATCGACTCGCGGGCGATGGACAGGGTGAAGGCGAGGACTCTCCGCGTGTCCCGCGGGTCGATGATGCCGTCGTCCCACAGATGGGCGGTGCCGTAGAGCGCCGTCGACTCGCGCTCGAACTGGTCGACGATGCCCTTGAACATCTTGTCGATCTGCTCGTGAGGCGGCTCCTTGCCCTCGCGCAGGAATTTCTGCTCGGTCACGGTCTTCATGACGCCGGCCGCCTGCTCGCCGCCCATCACCGCGGTGCGGCTGTTGGGCCAGGCGAAGATGAAGCGCGGATCGTAGGCGCGGCCGCACATGCCGTAGTTGCCGGCGCCGAAGCTGCCGCCGATCACGATGGTGATCTGCGGCACGGTCGCGTTGGCCACCGCCTGGATCATCTTGGAGCCGTGCTTGACGATGCCGCCGCGCTCGCTCTCGGTGCCCACCATGTAGCCCGTCGTGTTCTGCAGGTAGACGATGGGCGTGCCCTGCTGGCAGCAGAGCTGGATGAACTGGGCGGCCTTCACGGCGCCCTTGGTGGTGATCGGGCCGTTATTGCCGATCAGCGCCACCGGTTCGCCCTCGATGGCGGCCCAGCCACAGATCGTCTGCTGGTCGAACAGCGCCTTGAATTCGAGGAAGTCCGAGCCGTCGACCAGGCGCGCGATCACCTCGCGCACGTCGTAAGGCTCCTTGTGCGACGGCGGGACGACGCCGCACAGGTCCTCGACGTCGTAGAGCGGTTCCTTGAACGGCCGCGCCGCGCGCGGCGGCAACTTGTCGTTCCAATGCCATTTGGCGATCACGTCGCGCGCCATGCGGATGCCGTCGGCGTCGTTCTCGGCCATCCATTCGGCAACGCCCGAGACGGTGGCGTGCATCTCGGCGCCGCCCAGCTCCTCGTCGGTCGCGATCTCGCCGGTCGCGGCCTTCAGCAGCGGCGGCCCGGCCAGGAACACCTTGGCCTGGTTGCGCACCATGATGACGTAGTCGGAGAGGCCGGGCAGGTAGGCGCCGCCCGCCGTCGAGGAGCCGTGCACGACGGTGACCTGCGGGATGCCGCGCGCCGACATGCGCGCCTGGTTGGCAAAGCCGCGGCCGCCGGGCACGAAGATCTCGGCCTGATAGAGGAGGTTGGCTCCGCCGGACTCGACCAGGTTCACGACCGGCAGCTTGTTCTCCATCACGATTTGCTGGACGCGCTGGCCCTTGCGCTGGCCGGAGGGGGCAACCGTGCCGCCCTTGCTGGCGCTGTTCGAGGCCGAGACGACACAGCGCACGCCCTCGACGTACCCGATGCCCGCGACCGAGCCACCACCGGCGCTCGACCCGTCCTTGTCGTCGTGCATGCGATAGCCGGCGAGCGGCATCAATTCGAGGAAAGGCGCACCGCGGTCCAGCAGCAGCGCGATGCGCTCGCGCGGCATCAACTGTTTGCGCTTGGCAAAGCGCTCGCGCGACTTCTCGGTGGCTGCCTGCACGCTGGCCTCGGCATCGCGGAACTCCGCGATGGCGGCCAGCATGCGTTCACGGTTCTTCCTGAATTCGTCGCTGTTGCGATCGACCTGGCTTTCGAGGATGGGCATTTCGTTCTCAGCCGCCCAGCACTTTGGGTGTCTTGGCGAGATGGAAGCCGTTGAAGGCTTTCGACTTGTCGGTCGCCGGCAGGTCGACCGAGCGGTTGGCCAGCGGCACGCCGCCGTCGATGCGCAGTTCGGTCCCGGTCATGTAGGCCGAGGCATCGCTCAGCAGGAAGCAGACGGCGGCGGAGATCTCGCTTTCGGTGCCGAGGCGGCCCAGGGGGCAATAGCCTCTGAGCTTGGGGATCTGTTCCTTGAAGTCGCCGGTGTAGGTGTCCATGCCCGATGAGGCGATCCAGCCCGGCGCAACGGAGTTCACGCGCACGCCCGCCACGGCCCATTCGTAGGCCAGCGTCATGGTGAGATTGGCCATGCCGGCCCGCGCGGCGCCCGTATGCACCATGTTGGGGAAGCCGTTGCGATAGTCGGCCGTCATGTTGACGATGGAGCCGCCGTGGTGCTGCATCGATTGCGTGAAGACCTCGCGGCTCACGATTAAGCCGCCCGTCAGGTTGTTGCGCACCACGACGTCGAAGCCCTTGGCGCTGAGCGAGGCGGCGGGCGAGGGGAACTGGCCGCCGGCATTGTTGAACAGGCCATGAATCCGGCCGTTCCTCGCCACGATGGCGGCGACGGCTTCCTTGACCTGCGCTTCCTCGCGGATGTCGAAGATGTGCGTCTCGCAGGTGCCGCCGGCCGCTTCGATCTCGGCCTTCACCGTGTCGAGCTTCTCCTGCTTGCGGCCGGTGATGACGGCGTGCGCACCAAGCGCCGCGACCTCGTGCGCCGTGCACCGCCCGATGCCGCTGCCGCCGCCGGTCACGACGATGGTCTGGCCTTCAAACAATCCCGGTTTGAAGACCGAGCGATACGTCATGTTCCCTCCGATGAATGGCCGTTTACCGGCCTATTTGACGTTTACGTAAAGGTCAAGTAAGCCCCCCAGACCATTGCCGACTGGAGGAACTCGTCCATGACCTTGCAGGAAATCACCGCGAAAATGAAGGAAGGCTCTTCGACCAAGTCGGCCTTCGGAAACAGCGTCAAGTTCGCCACCGATCAGGGTGTCGTTCACATCGACGGCAACCAGACCCCGCCCGACGTCACCAACGACGACAAGGCAGCGGACTGCACCATCAAGATGGATTTCAGCGACTTCGCCGACCTGATCGGCGGCAAGCTGGACGGCATGACCGCGTTCATGACCGGCAAGCTCAAGATCGAAGGCGACATGGGCGTCGCCATGAAGCTGCAGAGCATTTTGCGTTAAGCGCAAAGCGCTTGGCGACACTAACAAGGGCCCCTTCACGGGGCCCTTTCTCTGTCTGTGGTCAATAGTCGCTCAACGGGCTATGCGGTCCGTCGAAGAATTCGATGATGCAGAACCCTTCGTCGATCGATTCGAACAGGGTGCGGTAGCGTTCCTCGCTTTCCGCAAGCGCTTCCTCGGCTTCACGCAGACGTGCCGCGTGGCCGTCTCGCGCCTTGAGGCGAGCATTCTCGGCTTCGAGGGTCTTCAGCCGCTCGACGAGGTGGTGGACCTCCTCAGGTGTCACGAACTTCCACTTATAGGAGATGCGACCGTCGTCTCGTTCTTTGCGACCGGCGGGAGAGACCGCATCACCACGTCGGAATCATGACAATGTTCCGATAAGTCAGGCCTGCTTGCTCTTGTGATAGTGCCTCTTGGCCTTGGCGCGATTGCCGCACGACGACATGGTGCACCAGCGCCGCTTTCCGGCGCGGCTCTCGTCGAGGAACAGGTAGAGGCATTCGGGGTTGGCGCAGCGGCGCACTTTGGCCAGTTTCGCGCTGGCCAGCAGGTCGCCGGCCGACCACAGGACAGGGGCGAGCAGGGCCAGCGCCGTGCCTGTCCTCAGGTCGAGATCCCAGTCGTACCCGTCCTTTTCGCGCTTGAGCGCCTTGCGGGCGGGGGCGTTGGCGAGGGCCGCGTTCAGCTCCTCGAAATCCCGGCCTGCGGGCGTCTTTCCCTGGGCCACGGCATCGAACAGCCGATGGATCGTCTCGCGCAGAGCCAGCGCCTGCTCGAACTCCTTCTGGATAGGAGGCTTCGGTGCCTTGAGCCAGGCCGACAGGTCGGACGGCTCCTTCAGCGTTTCCGTAGGCGTTTCCTGCCCGCGCCAGTAGCGCGTGTTCGCAAACTCCAGACAGAGATCGGCATTCATCGACGGGACTTACTAACCGGTTGTCGGGTTGACAAGGCGGCCTCCTGATAATAACCATATAACCAGTTATATAGTTATTTAGAGGGAGATTGCCATGTTCGACCATGTTTCCATCGGCGTTGCGGACATTCCCCGCGCCCGGACGTTCTACGACGAGGCGCTCAAGCCGCTCGGCTACGCTCGCCTGAGCGACGGTGAGACTTCGCTGGGATACGGCGAGAAGGAGGTCGGTCTGTGGATCGGCAAGGCCGCGAAGCCGGTGAAGGCCGACATGGAGTCCGGCCTGCATTTCTGTTTCGTGGCCCGGGATCGCAAGGCCGTTGATGCCTTCCATGCCGCCGCCCTCAGGAATGGCGGCAAGGACAACGGCAAGCCTGGCGTCCGTTCGGACTACAGCCCGACCTACTATGCTGCTTTCGTGATCGATCCCGACGGCTATCGCATCGAAGCCTATTGCGGGAAGTGACCGTACCGGCTTGATGGCTGGGCTGCCGTCGCCGATGCTGGCGGGGGCAGCCTTCCTGTGGGGTAGCAATGACGACGAAGACGGTCCGGTCCGCGGCACCGGAGGAAGAGGCGGCGGCAATCGCCGCGTTGACGCTCGCGTTCAGCACCGACCCGGCGACGCGCTGGACCTGGCCGGAACCACAAGCCTATCTCGACGCCTTTCCGCACTTCGCCCGGGCGTTCGGCGGGGCTGGCTTCGCGAAAGGTGGCGCCCATGTCGTCGGCGACCATGCCGGAACGGCCCTGTGGCTGCCGCCGGGCGTCGAGCCGGATGGGGCGGCGCTGGGCGAGTTGATGCGGACGACGGCATCGCCGGAGTCGATGAGCGACGGCATGCAGGTGATGCAGCAGATGGCGAGCCATCACCCGCGCGAGCCGCATTGGTACCTGCCATTGATCGGCATCGACCCGAAGCACCAAGGCAAAGGGCTGGGCAGCGCGCTGCTCGCTCATGCCACCGATATTTGCGATCGCGATGGCGTGCCGGCCTATCTCGAATCGTCGAATCCCAGAAACGTGCCGCTCTACCAGCGCCACGGTTTCGAGATCACTGGCGAGATCCAGCACGGCAGCTCGCCGACCATCGTGCCGATGCTGCGGCGGCCGCGGCGTCGCTGAAGGCTCAGGCCGCCTTCTTGCCGTGATGGCTGTGCAGCTTCGCGCTCAGCACGCGGCGGATGGCATTGAACTCCGGGCTCGCGACATCGCGCGGACGCTGGAGGTCGAGCGGGTTGTCGCTCTCGATTCGGCCGGGGCCCGGCGTCATCACGACCACGCGGTTGGCCAGCAGGATCGCCTCCTCGACCGCGTGCGTCACGAAGACGACGGTGAGCCTGGTGCGTTCCCAGATGTCGAGAAGCTCGTCCTGCAGGCGCTCGCGCGTCATGGCGTCGAGGGCGCCGAAGGGCTCGTCCATCAGCACGAGCTCGGCATCGTTGGCCAGCACGCGCGCGATCGCCACCCGCTGCTTCATGCCGCCCGAGAGTTGATGCGGATAGGCGTTGGCGAATTTGGCGAGGCCGACCAGGTCGATGAACTTGTCGACGATCTGCTTCACCTCGGCGGCGCCGAGGCCGCGCGACGCCGGACCGAAGCCGATGTTGGCGCGCACGCTCAGCCACGGGAACAGCGCATAGTCCTGGAAGACCATGCCGCGCGACGGATCGGGTCCGGCGATCGGCTTGCCCCACATCAGCGCCTCTCCGGAGGAGGGCTGGTCGAATCCGGCCATGATGCGCAGCAGGGTGGACTTGCCGCAGCCCGAGGCGCCGATCAGGCAGATGAACTCGCCCTTGTTGATCGAGAGGTTGGCGCCCGAGAGCGCATGGATCGTCTGGTCCTGTAGCTGGAAGACCTTGGACACGCCCTTGATCTCGACGATGGGAGTGGCGGACTCAGCCATGATGGTTGGGACTCCAGCGCAGGAGGTAGTTGCCGAGCGCCACGACGACGCGGTCGGAGATGTAACCAGCGAGACCGATCACGATCATGCCGCAGATCACCAACTCGGTGCGCGACAGGGTGCGGCCATCCATGATCACGGCGCCCAGTCCCTGCGGCACGCCGGTCATTTCGCCGACGACGATGACGAACCAGGCGAGGCCGAGGCCGAGCCGCAGGCCGGTGAAGATCGACGGCGTCGCCGCCGGCAGCACCACCTTGTAGAACTGGGCATTGCCGCGGCAGCCCAGCATCGAGGCCGCCTCGAACAGCTTGGGGTCGACCGAGCGAACGCCGAAGATCGTGTTGAGCAGGATCGGGTAGAAGGCGCCCAGGCAGACCAGGGCGAAGGCCGACTTCGCGCCGAGGCCGAACAGGATCATCGACAGTGGCAGCCACGCCGTGACCGGGATCGGCCGCATCACCTGCAGGAAGGGATCGAGCACCATGCGTGCGGTCGGCACGCGGCCGATCAGGATGCCGATCGGCAGCGCGAACAGCGCGGCCAGCGCGAAGCCGCCATAGACGCGGCTCATCGAGGCGAGCAGATGCGTGGTCAGCGTCGCGGAGTAGGCGTCGTCGTAGATGCCGCCCACCGCGAAATCGATCATGTACTCGCCGACCGCATAGGGCGTCGGGATGAGCCGGGTCCATTGCTGAGTCGTGGCGACCTGCCAGAAGACCAGCAGGATCAGCGGCACGATCAGCGCCAGCACGATCGGCTTGAAGCGTGACCAGGTCGAGCGCGTTGCCGCGCGTGTTGGCCCGGCGGCCCCGGCCGCCGCCGGAGCCGATACTGTCTCGACGATCGCCATGCTGCGCTCCGCCGCTTGCCGTCGCCTAGCTGGCGATCTCGTTCGAGAACTTCGGATTGAGGAAGGTCTCGAACTTCGGCAGCGCGCGGATCTGCTTCAGCTCAAGCATGTGCTGGGCGTAGGTCTTGGCCTGGCCCTGTACCTTGTCGTCGAGCTTCCACACGTACTCGACGTTGTTGGCGCCGAGCACCTGCTCGACCGCGGCGCGGTTGGCGCCGAGCTTCTGCACCGTCATGTCGACCACGGCCGGCTTGTTGGCAGACATGAATTCGACGGCCTGGCGGTGGGTCTTCAGCATGGTCCGGATCATTTCCGGATTCTTCGCAACCGTCTCTTCGTTGGTGCCGATGATCATGTTGAGGCCGCCCATGGCCGTGCCATAGGGATACTCGACGAGCTGGCCGACGCCGGACGTGATGGAAAGGGCCGGGCCCGGTTCGGCGCCGACATAGGCGTCGATGTCGCCGCGCGACAGCATGGCGGGCATCTCGCCGAAGGGTACGCGGACCGAGGTGATGTCCTTCGGCGTGAGGCCCTCCATGCGCATGCGCTCGAAGATGAAGACTTCCTGGGTCGAGCCCGGCCAGATGCCGACCTTCTTGCCCTTGAGATCCTTGACCGTCTTGACGTCGGAGCCGGCCTTGGAGATGACGCCCATGCCCTTGTTCGACATGGCGCCCACGACGACCACGGGCTCGCCGGCAGCGGCGCCCAGGATGCCCGCGGCGATGCCGAACGTGCCGAGGTCCACCGACTTGGTGACGACGGCGTTCTTACAGTCGGTCGGGCTGTCGAAGGTGATGATCTCGATCTTGAGGCCGGCGGGCGCGAACTTCTCGTAGAAGTGGGGCGGCATCGAATGGACGAGGCGCAGCGCTCCCATCTTGACCGTCTGCCCGCTTTGCGCGCGCAGGATGGACGGCGCGGCCAAGGTTCCCACGGCAGCAAGGCTGGCCCCGGCCAGCAGACGACGACGATTGATCATGAAATGCCTCCCAAGCAGTACCCTCGGAAGGCAACAAGCGTGCCAATGCCGGCACGCTTGTTGTGGGCAAGTCTTTCGGGCGGTTTCTAGAAGCCGACCGCCGCGCCGTCGCGACGGCTCTCGGAGGCGCCGAGATAGGCGCCACCTTCCGGGAACCGCCAGATGATCTGGCTCGATCCGAAGTCGAAGCTGGGCATCTTCGTCCGCGTCAGGCGATGGCCGCGGCTTTCCAGCCCGTCGAGCGTGCCCTGCGGCATGTGCTCTTCCGTCCAGACCGTGCCGTCGGTCTCGTGCACGCGCCAGCGCGGGGCGTCGATCGCGGCCTGCGGGTTCTGCCCATAGTCGACGATGCGCGAGAAGACCTGCATGTGACCCTGCGGCTGCATCGCGCCGCCCATCAGGCCGAAGGTCGCCACCGGCCGGCCGTCCTTGGTGATGAAGGCCGGGATGATCGTGTGGAAGGGCCGCTTGTTCGGCCCGACCTCGTTGGGATGTCCCTTGGTCGTGACGAAGCCGGTGCCGCGGTTCTGCAACGCAATGCCGGTGCCCGGCACGACGATGCCGGAGCCGAAGCCCGTGTAATTGGACTGGATCCGCGACACCATCATGCCCGAGGCGTCGGCGGTGCCGAGATAGATCGTGCCGCCGTCCTTGGGCGTGCCGGGGCCGAAGTCCTTCGCCTTCCTCGGATCGATCAGCTTGGCACGGCTCTTGAGATAGGCCTTGTCCAGCATCTGCGCCGGCGTCACTTCCATGAAGCGCGGGTCGGCGACGTAGCGGTAGATGTCGGCGAAGGCGAGCTTCATCGCCTCGATTCGGAGATGCGCGACCTCGGGACCGTCGCAGTCGAGCCCGGCCAGTTCGAAGTTCTCGAGGATGCCCAGCGCCATGCAGGCCGCGATGCCCTGGCCCGACGGCGGGATTTCGTGCAGCGTCGTGCCACGATAGGCGAGGCCGATCGGGTCGACCCAGTCAGGCTTGTGCGCCGCAAGGTCTTCCTTGCGCAACGCGCCGCCGGTCTCGCGGGCATACTTGTCCATCGCCTCGGCGAGTTCGCCCCGATAGAACGCCTCGCCCTTGCTCTCGGCGATCTTGGTCAGCGTCTTCGCCTGGTCGGGGAACTTCCACAGTTCGCCCGGCTGGGGCGCGCGGCCGTTCGGCAGGAACGCCTTCACCCAGCTTTCCTGGCCCTTGAGCCGGTCGATCGCGCGATGCCATTGGTGCGCCACCATATAGGAGACGCGGAAACCGTCATGGGCGTACTTGATCGCCGGTTCGAACAGGTCGGCGAAGGGCAGCTTGCCGTAGCGCTTGTGCAGTTCCATCCAGAGCGACACGGCGCCCGGCGTCGTCACGCTGCCCCAGCCGACATGGGGCATCTTGTCGAGGCCGGCATATTGGTCGGGCGTCATCAGCGCCGGCGAATGGCCGTGCGCGTTCAGGCCCACGAGCTGCTTGCCGTCCCACAGGATGCAGAAGGCGTCGGCGCCGATGCCGTTCATCGTGGGCTCGACCACGGTGATGGCGGCCGCGCTCGCGATGGCCGCGTCGACCGCATTGCCGCCCTTGGCCAGCATGCGCAGGCCGGCGGTGGAGGCGAGGTGCTGGGATGTGGAGACGACGTTCTCGGCGAAGACCGGCAGCTTCTTGGTCGAATAGGGAAAGTCGTACGTGAAAGACGGCACCTCGAAATCCTTTCTACTTCTTCGAGGCCTGGAGGGCCTCGATGCGCGCCACGAAGCGTGGCGTCTGCAGGAACTGGCGATGCTCCGCGGCGCTCTTGCCGAACAGGCGGGAGAGATCGAGCACACCGGAGCCCGCGATCTCGCCCATCCGCCCGGAGAGCGTCACGCGTTCGCCAAGCCGCAGGGCTTTTAGCGCCGCAACGGCCGCCTCGGAAAGGCCCGGCGGGGGCGCGGCACGCGATCGTGTGGAGAAAAAGTCGGTGACGGTGCCGGCGAAGGCCAGCGCCCAGTCGTTGAACGCGTAGAGCGAAACCTGGCGGCCGATGTCGATCGTCACCGCCGCGGTCTGGGCGTTGCCCTCGATCCTGGTCAGCGTGCCGCACCAGTCCTCGAAGGCGCCGATCTTGCCGGCCAGCGCGATGCTCTGGCGCGCGGCTTCCTCGACCCTGAGCGGGTTGTTGGAGGCGAGGGCGGGCTTGGCCAGTTCCTGCAGCCCGTCGAGAAACGCCTTCTGCGCCGGATTGCGCTCATGGCAGGGCCGGTCGAAGCAGCCGGTCAGCACGAGGCTCGCGCCGCCGAGCAGGAAGTTTCTGCGCAACACGCCCTCTCCGCCCGCGCCAGCGGGGGGAGAGGAAGGGGCCCCGCGCGTCAGCGTGGGCGAGGTGAGGTGGGTCATGCGCCGCGTCACCCTCTCACCTTACCTCTCCCCCATGGGGGAGAGGAACAAGAGAGCGATCACGCCGCCTTCGACTGCGCCTTGGCCCGCTCTTCTTCCTTGAGTTCCTTCTTGGAGAGCTTGCCGACCGGGGTCTTGGGCAACTCCGGGCGGATCTCGAGGGCGACCGGCATCTCGTGCTTGCCGATCTTGCCTTCGAGATGCTTCTTGAGTTCCTCGAAGGTGAGCGACGCGCCGGGCTTCAGCTTGACGAAGACCTTGGGCGCTTCCTGGCGATAGGGATCGGGGATGCCGATCACGATCACCTCGTCGACCGCCGGGTGCTCGTAAACCGCTTCCTCGATCATGCGCGGATAAACGTTGTAGCCGGAGGAGATGATGAGGTCCTTCGAACGGTCGACCAGGTAGAGCCAGCCGTCTTCGTCCATGTAGCCCATGTCCCCGGTGCGCAGCCCCATCCAGTTGCTCGAGGGATGGCGGAAGAGGACTTTGTCGGTCTCTTCCTGCTTCTTCCAGTAACCCTTCATGACCTGCGGGCCGATGATGCAGACTTCGCCGACATGCTCCTTGCCGGGCGGCAGCACCTTGTCGCCGTCCTCCATGTCGCGGATCTCGATCACGGTCCCGGGCATCGGCACGCCGCACGAGCCGACGCGGCGGACGCTCTTGTCGACCGGGCAGATCGCGCCGGTCGGCGAGGTCTCGGTGAGGCCGTAGCCCTCGATCAGCGTGGCGCCGGTCAGCTTCTCGAAGCTCTGCTGCACCTCGACGGGCAGCGGGGCGCCGCCCGACATGCAGATCTTGAGCGAGCTGAGGTCGAGGCCCTGCGCCTTGGGATGCTTGTTGATCGCGGTGTAGAGCGTCGGCACACCCGGCAGGAAGGTCGGCTTCTTCTTCCCGAGGTCGTTGACGATCATGTCGATGTCGGGCCGCGGGTAGAGGATGAGCTGATTGCCGTTGCGCACCGCGCCCAGCATGATTCCCGACAGCGCATAGATATGGAACAGCGGCAGCACGCACACGACCTTCTCGGTGCCGGGCGTGGTGTAGGGCACGGTCCAGGCCTGGCCCTGGCTCATCGCCGCCATCACGCAGCCATGCGTCAGCATCGCGGCCTTCGGGAGTCCGGTCGTGCCGCCGGTGTATTGCAGGATCGCCACCTCGTCCCACAGATTGTCGCTCGAAGGCTTGTAGGCGAGGTACTTGCCGTCGTTGTTCAGCAGGTCCTTGAACGACATGTGCCAGTCGTCGCGCGGCCAGGTCGACAGCTCCTTCTTCTTGGCGATCGGATAGAGCCAGTTCTTGGGCCACGGCAGGTAGTCGGCGATCGAACCGACGATCAGCTTCTTGAGACGAGTCTTGCCGCGCATCGCGGCCATCTTCGGGTAGAGCGCAGCGACGTCGAGTGTCACCAGGATGTCGGTCTCGGAGTCGCCGATCTTGAATTCGAGTTCACGCGCCGCATCGAGCGGCGAATAGTTCACCACCCGGCCGCCCGCCTTCAGCACGCCGAAGAAGGCGATGATGTAGTGGGGGGTGTTGGGCAGGTAGAGGCCGACGTTCATGCCCGGCTTGACGCCCAGCTTCTGGAAGCCGGCGGCGGCCCGGTCCGAGGCCTCCTTGTAGTCGCGGAACGTCATCACCTTGTCGAGGAAGTCGGTGAAGGGCCGGTCGCCGAACTTGGCGCAGCTTTCCTCGAAGCTCTGATGGATCGTCATCCGGGGGACGTCGAGCTCCCACTTCACGCCCGGCGGATAGCTCTTCTCCCAAGGATAGTTCGACATTTTTAGGTTCCTCCCTGCATCGACTATGCGAGGGGGAACACGGGAGGGTCAAGAAGCCGGCGGTACGCGATACTCGTAGGCGTAGACCGTGCGGAAGCTCTGCGCCTCGTAGAGCGGCATCGCCGCATCATTGGTCGCCACGACCTGGAGATAGGCATGGCGCGCCCCCCGTTCCCACGCCCAGGCATAGAGGCTCTCGGTGACCCGGCGTGCCAGACCCTGCCGGCGTGCCTCGGGCATCACCAGCACGTCGAACAACCCCATGTGATCGCCCTCGACGGCGCCGATCGCCATGGCCATCGGCCGGTCTTCCCGCTGGACGAACGCGAATCCCACCGGTTGGGCGATGGCCTGCAGCATCTTCTGCATGGTGCCACGATGCTCCGGTTTCACCGGACTGTGGGTGGCGAAGGCCTCGATCCAGGTGGGGCTCGGCGTGGGGGAAATGACAACGGCGGGATCGGCCTCGAAGCGGTCGTGGAGCGGGCAGACCTGCAGCAGGCTGCGCTCGATGGTCTGGTAGCCCCGCTCGGCCAGGAGAGGCCCCACCTCCGGCGGGGCGAGGGGCGTCAGGCGCCAGGCGGGCACCTGCCTACGGTCACGATAGGGCGCTTCCAGCGCTTCGATATCGGTCGAGAAACTTGGCCCTAACGCATTGATTGAATTTGCTCTTTTTGTGTAACCGCCAGAAAGGCGCAGCCGCCATCCGCCGATGTCCCGGCTTTCGAGCGCCGGCCAGCCGTTGAAGGCGAGGAGCTCCAGACGCCGGACTTCATCCAGATTCTGAGGAGCTTCATCCATTTTCTGAGGAGATGACATCGGGCGCGATCTGTGATAGGTTAATATTCAATAATAACAGTTATTTATTTTTGAAACTGTAAGTTACACATGAAGTCCGACCCCCTCGATGTCGACTTTCGTGTTTGCTGGCAGCCGCTGCATCGTCCCACCTCCAGGATCGACGCGCGGTTGCCAGCAACCCTTCTTTTCGTCCTGCTGCTGGCCCTCGCGCTCGCCGGCTGCGGCGGCGCGCCAGGCGATACCGACCGGCCTCCCAGCGACAAGGTCGCCTACACGGCCTGGAAGGAATGGACCAAATTCGGCCGGGCCACCGTCGTCTATGGCGGGCAGGCCAACGGCTACACCAACCGTCACGGCATGACCGAGCGCAGCGAGCCGCTGTCGAGCAGGGTGGGTGAATACTGGGGCGCCTGCGGGCGCCCTCAGTGGAACGGCACCTCGGACAAGCCCTGGTCGGGCGCCTTCGTCACCTGGGTGATGGTTCAGTCAGGCTACAGCGCCTCGCAGTTCCCGCGCGACGGCCGCCACGGCAGCTACCTCTCGGCGCTCTACGATCGCGAGCGCGCCTCGCGCGGCGCGCCGTTCCTGCTGCACGCGCCGAATGAGTACTCGCCCAAGCCCGGTGACCTCGTCTGCTCCGGCTCGGCCGGGGCGACCTGGCGCTTCGCCGACCCGCGCACCGCCCATCGCCGCATCGACAATACCGCCGCCCATTGCGACATCGTCACCGACGTGCGCGGTGGCTACGTCCACGCGATCGGCGGCAACGTGAAGGACAGCGTGGCCATGAGCCTCTTCCCCGTCGACTCGCGCGGCCGCCTGATGAACGTCTCGGGCCGGCCCTGGCTTCTGGTCGTCGAAAAGCGCGGCTGAGGCCGAACCCGGCTCAGTTCGTCATTCCTGCCGCGTGCATGATCGCGGCGGTTCGCTCGGCCAACATGATGCTGGGGGCGTTGGTGTTGCCGCCGATCAGCGTCGGCATCACCGAGGCATCGACCACGCGCAGTCCTTCGACGCCATGCACCAGCAGCTTGTCGTCGACCACGGCCATCGGATCGCTGGCCGGGCCCATCTTGCAGGTGCCGACCGGGTGATAGATCGTCTCGCACTTGGCGCGGATCCACTGCTCGATCTCGGCATCGGTCTTCGCGGCCGCCCCCGGCGCCAGTTCGTCGGCACGATAGGGATCGAGGCCGGACTGGGCGAAGATGTCCCGCCCGATCTTTACGCCGGCGATCAGCGCATCAAGATCCTGCCGCTCGCTGAGATAGTTCGGATCGATCAGCGGATGTTCCTTTGGATCCTTGCTGCGCAGGCGGATCGTGCCCTTGCTCTCGGGGCGCAGGGTGCAGATGTGCAGGCTGTAGCCGTCCTTGTTCAGACGTGTGCGGCCATGGTCCATCACCAGCACCGGCAGGAAGTGGAGCTGGATGTCGGGAGCCGCCAGGCCCGGGCGCGTGCGCAGGAAGCCGCCGGATTCGGCGATGGGAGAAGTGCCGGGGCCCTTCTTGTTCACGACATACTGGTAGAGCGACGCCAGCTTGTTGGCACGGTCGTAGGTGTCGCGCGTCTTGCAGAACTGCAGCAGTGCCGCGTCGACATGGTCCTGCAGGTTGCCGCCGACTCCGGGCAGGTCGAGGATCGGGCGGATTCCGATCGACGTCAGGTGATCGGCCGGACCGATGCCCGACAGCATCATGAGCTGCGGCGAGTTGATGGCGCCGCCGCACAGGATGATCTCGCGCGTGACGCGGGCCACCTCGTCGCGGCCGTTCAGCGTGTAGCGCACGCCCATGGCGCGGTTCTGGTCGAAGATGATGCGCTCGACGAGCGCGCCGGTGATGACCTCGAGATGGGCGCCGCTGTTGGCGACCGCCGGCCGGAGATAGGCGCTGGCCGTGCTCCAGCGCTGCTTGTTCTTCTGCGTGACCTGATACATCCCGACGCCATCCTGTTCGGCGCCGTTGAAGTCCTTGGTGCGCTTGTGCCCGGCCTGCTCGGCGGCCTTCAGGAAGGCCTCGTTCAGCTTGCAGGGGTCGACCTGGTCGGCGACGTTCAGCGGCCCGCCGGTGCCGTGGAAGGCATCGGCGCCGCGTTCGTTGTTCTCCGCCTTCTTGAAGTAGGGCAGCACGTCCTCATAGGACCAGCCCTCGTTGCCCAGCTGGCGCCAGTGGTCGTAGTCCGAGGCATGGCCCCGGATGTAGAGCATGGCGTTGATCGACGAGGAGCCGCCCAGGGTCTTGCCGCGCGGCCAGTACATGCGCCGGTCGTTGCAATGCTTCTGCGGCGTCGTCTCGTAGTGCCAGTTGAACGGGTTCTTCTCGCCCAGCGACGCGAAGCCGGCGGGCATCTTCAGCAGGAACGACTTGTCGGGACCACCGGCCTCCAGCACCAGGATGCGCAGCTTGGGCCGTTCCCAGGCGAGTCGGGCGGCCAGTGCGCAACCGGCCGAGCCGGCGCCGACGATGATGTAATCGTAGAGCGAAGACATGGTCCTTCCTTCAGGGCAGCCTGTTCTCGATGACGGCGAAGAACGGTCGGCCGGATAAGGGCGACAAAAACCCGTTCCCGTCCAGTGGAAAGACGCTCCGTGTGACGGAGTCACCCACGTTGCCGCCGATGGCGAAGACCTGCCCGGGGCGGACCTCGACCACGATGTCGCAATGGCCGGCGCCGCGGTTGAGGTTCTGCAAGGTCGTGCCGCTGCCGTCGCGCGAGGCGCAGATGAGGTCCTCGACCTGCGGCGCACGCCCGGCCGGCGGATGCGGGATGAAGGCGGCGCCGGGGCTCTTCGCGCGCTCGACCATCCTCTCCACATAGATCGTGTGGCGCTGGTCCGGGCAGAACAGGTCGCGCGGCACGCCGGCGCTCTGGATGTCCCAGGAAATGAACGCGGCCGACCACGGCACGTCGTTGAGCCCGCTCAACTTGTTGCCGACTGAAGCCCAGTAGTCGGCGATGCGTTGCGGGGCCTCGCGTTCCTTGATGCCGAGCTGTTCGGTCTTGGCGGGGGCGTTGTCGGAATAGGTGATGACCTGCTTGCCGAAGCGGCCCCATTCGCCGACCGCAAGCAGGACCATCGACGTCCTGGCGCTGGCGGTGGGCGGGGGCGCCTCGGGTTTCCAGGACGAGGCCGGGCAGGGCCCGAGCGGCGGCAGGTCCTTCGCCTGCACGACAGGCTTGCCAGCCGGCGCCTGCGTGCAACCGGCGAGAACGAGAAAGGCTATCGTGACGAGGATGCGCATGCTGCTGTCTATCGGCGCTGCGTCACCAGCGCCCGACTCCGCCAATCAGGATTGTCGGCACGCCCTCCGTGCCGTTCTTCACGGTGCAGACCTGGCTGCCGGGGCGGCGTCCGTCGCGCGGCTCGGAAACATCCAGGCCGGCTTTCGTGAGCCGCGCATGGGCGGCCGCGATGTCGGGAACGCGCCAGGACAAGCCCCAGAGATGGTCGGGCCCGTCGGAGACGCCTTTCTTGAGGTCGTGCGCGATCTCGACCACGAGGTCACCGCAGCGGAAGAACAGCAGGCGGGCGCCCCACTTGGGATTGCTGCGGTCGAGCCGCAGGTCGAGGCCCAGGCGGCCGCCATAGAAGGCGACGGCGCGCTCGGGGTTGGGCGTGCGCACCACGACATGATCGAGGCTGGCCACGGCGTCGGCTTCGACGGTCTCGAGGGGAGAGGGGACGTCATTGCCCGTCGTGCAAAGACCGATCGCAACACCGTTGCCGGTGAGGGCGACACCTTGGTCCGTGCGCGTCGCCTCCACCCCGCGGCGCTCGAGCAGCGCGGCTTCCTTGTCGAGATCGGCCGTCGCGAAAACCATCGAGCGCAGGCCCGACACTCCATTCTCGAAGCGCAGCCCGACGTTGCCGGTACGCAGCCGGCCGTCGGTTGCGCTTCGTCCCAGCAGCGTCTCGTAGGCGGCGACTGAGCCGCCGATAACGAGATGGTCGAGGGAGGCCAGCATGGCGTCAGCCGATGCGCTTCAGGTTCGTCTTGTAGTCTTGGCTGCGCTTCACGTAGCTTTCCGCGCTCATGGAGAGCCGCGAGGCGTTCTCTTCGCTCAGTTCGCGCACGACCTTTGCCGGAGCGCCAAGGATCATCGACCGGTCGGGGAAGCTCTTGCCCTCGGTCACGACGGAGCCGGCACCGACCAGGCAATCCTTGCCGATCACCGAACGGTTGAGCACGACCGACTGGATGCCGATCAGCGAGCCGTCGCCGATCGTGCAGCCGTGCAGCATCACCTGATGGCCTACCGTCACGTTCCTTCCGATGGTGAGCGGTGCGCCGGGATCAGTGTGCAGGACACTCAGCTCCTGGATGTTGCTGTCGTCGCCGATCACGATCGGCTCGTTGTCGCCGCGCAGGACGGCGCCGGGCCAGATGCTCACGCGCTCGCCGAGGATCACGGAGCCGATGATGGTGGCCTCCTCGGCGATGTAGCAGGAGGCCGGAATCACCGGCACGCGGTCGTTGAGCTGGTAGATGGCCATCTTGCTATCCTTCTGGCTGCGCGGAGCGTTGTCTACTTGCCACTCGGCATGCCACCTTGAACTGGTCAATTCAATAGCGCGGCGAACGGTCGGGCGGGGCGCGGGGCGGAGCAAGCAGTCATCATGAGTACGACGGACGAATCCGGCACGGCGCCGCGGACCGAGGAAACCGAGAAGCCTGCTTTCGTAGTCACCGCCTCGCGCCAGTTCGCGAGCTGGCTGGCGGAAAGCACGAGCAGCCTCGCGATCTCGACCTACCAGAGCAGCAAGGTCATCCTGATCGGGACCAACAAGCAGACAGGCCGGCTGTCGGTGTTCGAGCGAACGATCGAGCGGCCGATGGGCATGGCCTTCCACGATTCGCGCCTGGCCGTGGCATCGATGATCCAGATCACCAGCTTCGTCGATGCCGCGCGCGGCACGCCGGGCGCGGCCGGTTACGACGCGCTGTTCGTGCCGCAGTCCGCGACCTACACCGCCGACCTCGATATTCACGACGTCGCCTACGGCGCCGAGGGCGCGCTCGTCTTCGTGAACACCCTGTTCTCCTGCCTGGCGACGGCCAGCGAGACACACAGCTTCAAGCCGTTGTGGAAGCCGTCGTTCGTTTCGCGCCTCGCGCCGGAGGATCGCTGCCATCTGAACGGGCTGGCGATGCGCGACGGAAAGCCGGCCTATGTCACCTGTGTCGCCGAGACCGACGTGGCCGATGGCTGGCGCGAGCATCGCAGCGGCGGCGGTGTAGTGATCGACGTCGCATCGGGCGAGATCGTCTGCCGCGGCCTCTCGATGCCGCACTCGCCGCGCCTGCACGAGGGCAGGCTCTGGGTGCTGAACTCGGGCGCCGGTGAGTTGGGCACGATCGACCTCGCCACAGGCCGCTTCGAGCCGCTGGCCTTCTGCCCGGGCTATCTGCGCGGCCTCGACTTCGTGGGACCTTATGCGCTCGTCGGACTTTCCGAGCCGCGCGAGAACCGCACCTTCGCCGGCCTGCCGCTGCAGGACCGGCTGGCCGCCGCCAAGGTGGGCCCGCGCTGCGGCGTGTTCGTGATCGACACTCGGACCGGCGACGTGGCGCACTGGCTGCGCTTCGAGGGCGTGGTCAACGAACTTTACGACGTCGTCTCCCTGCCGGGCCTCGCCCGGCCGATGATGATCGGCTTCAAGAACGAGGAAATCCGCCGGACGGTGTCGATCGAGTAGCCTGCCGGCGCAGGGCGCACTTTACGTAATTTCCACTCACGTAAAGTCTGTTTGACGTTTACGTAAACGTCAACTACATGGTCTCCATCATGACCGTCGCCGCCATTCCTTCGGGCCAGATGCCCACGTCGCGCGACCCGCAGCGCATCTACAGCATCGCCGAATTGTCGCGCGAGTTCGCGATCACGCCGCGCACGATCCGCTTCTACGAGGACGAGGGGCTGATCAAGCCGCGCCGCCAGGGCACGATGCGTCTCTACACGGCGGGTGATCGCACGCGGCTGAGCTGGATCCTGCGAGGCAAGCGGCTGGGTTTCTCGCTCGCCGAGATCCGCGAACTGCTCGACCTGTATCAGGTCGACCGCACCGGCATTCAGCAACTGCGCGAGCTGCTGCGCCGCAGCCAGCTCCACATCGCCGATCTCGAGCGCAAGCGCGCCGACCTCGACCAGCACATCGGCGAGTTCAGGCAAGTCGAGGCACAAGTGAGCGCCGAGCTGAAGCAGCGCGGCGTCGATCCCGAAAGCGATTAGAAAAGTTCGACCGAGGAGGAAGGCATGGCCGTCTACAAGGCGCCGATCAAGGACATCCAGTTCGTTCTGAACGAAGTCATCGACGTCTCGAAGCTCGCCAAGTTGCCGGGCTACGAGGACGCGACGCCCGACACGATCCACGCCATCGTCGAGGAAGCGGCCAAGCTCTGCGAGAACGTGCTGTTCCCGCTGAACCGCACCGGCGACGAGGAAGGCTGCCATTACGAGAACGGCGTCGTGCGCACGCCGAAGGGCTTCAAGGAAGCCTACAAGCAGTTCGCCGAGGCGGGCTGGACGGCCGTGACCTGCGATCCCGAGTTCGGCGGGCAGGGACTGCCGGCGACGGTCGGCTTCGCGCTGCAGGAGATGTTCACCGCGTCGAACCAGGCCTTCGCGATGTATCCGGGCCTCAGCCACGGCGCCTACGAGGCGCTGTCGCGGCACGGCTCGGACGAGCTCAAGAAGAAGTTCCTGCCGAAGCTCACCGACGGCACCTGGTCGGGTACGATGTGCCTTACCGAGCCTCATTGCGGCACCGATCTGGGCATGCTGCGCACCAAGGCCGAGCCCCAGGCCGACGGCAGCTACTCGATCACCGGCACCAAGATATTCATCTCGGCCGGCGAGCACGACCTCACCGAGAACATCCTCCATCTCGTGCTGGCGCGCCTGCCGGACGCGCCGGGCGGCACCAAGGGCATCTCGCTCTTCCTCGTGCCGAAGTTCCTGCCGAAGGCGGACGGTTCCGTCGGTGAGCGCAACGGCATCCGCTGCGGCGCCCTCGAACACAAGATGGGCATCAAGGCCAACGCGACCTGCGTGATGAATCTCGACGGCGCCACCGGCTGGCTGGTCGGCGAGGCCAACAAGGGCATGACGGCGATGTTCGTCATGATGAACGCCGCGCGCCTGGGCGTCGGCATGCAGGGCCTCGGCATTGCCGAGACCTCCTACCAGAGCGCCGTCGCCTATGCGCGCGACCGCCTGCAGGGCCGCTCGCTCACCGGCCCGAAGAACGCCAACGGCCCGGCCGATCCGATCATCGTGCATCCCGACGTGCGCCGCATGCTGATGATCCAAAAGTCGTTCACCGAGGGCGCCCGCGCGCTCGCGCTGTGGGTGGGTATGCTGATCGACGAGGCGCACTCGCATCCCGACGCGGCGACGCGCGAAGCGGCCGACGATCTCATCCAGATGCTGACGCCGATCATCAAGGCCTACTTCACCGACATGGGCAGCGAGTGCGCCAACCTCGCGGTGCAGACCTGGGGCGGCCACGGCTTCATCCGAGAGAACGGCGTCGAGCAGTTCGTCCGCGATGCGCGCATCACCCAGCTCTACGAAGGCACCAACGGCATCCAGGCGCTGGACCTGGTCGGCCGCAAGCTGCCGATGAAGGGCGGCCGCGCCGCGCAGCGACTGCTCGGCGAGATCGGCGGCTTCATCGCCCAGCACAAGGCCGACGAGAAGATGAAGGAGTTCGTCGAGCCGCTCGAGAAGGCGATGGGCCGCGTGCAGGACTCGGCGCTCTTCCTGATGCAGAACGCGATGAAGAACCCCGACGAGGCCGGCGGCGCCGCCACCGACCTGCTGCGCCTGATGGCGCTGACCGCGATGGCCTACATGTGGAACCGCATCGTGGTCGCCGCGCACAAGGGACTGGCGGCCGGCAACGACAACGCCTTCTACGAGGCCAAGGTCGCCACCGCGCGCTTCTTCATGGCCCGCGTGCTGCCGCAGACCGTGTCGCTCAACCATCAGATCAAGGCCGGCGCCTCGACCCTGATGGCACTGCCCGCCGACGCGTTCTGAAGTCGGTCCTCGCCTACGGAGCAGCGGCGTTCCTCGAGATCGCCGGCTGCTTCGCCTTCTGGGCGTGGTTGCGGCTCGGCGCCTCCATCTGGTGGCTGGCGCCGGGTATCGTGGCGCTGGGTCTGTTTGCCTCGCTGCTCACCTTCATCGAGTCGGACGCGGCGGGCCGCGCCTATGCGGCCTATGGCGGCATCTACATCGCCGCGACGCTCGTCTGGCTGTGGGCCGTCGAGGGCACGCGGCCCGATCGCTGGGACGTCACCGGCGCGCTGGTTTGCCTGATCGGCGCCGGCATCATTCTTTTCGCGCCGCATCGCGCGACGGGTTAACCTCGGGGCGTTGTTCAATAAACGCCTGAGGAAATTGCCCATGTCCGCACCGCACGTTCTCGCCGAAGTCAAAGACGGCATCGGCTGGATGACGCTCAACCGTCCCGATTCGCTGAACGCGCTGTCGATGGAGATGCGCGACCTCCTGATCGAGCATAGCGCGAAGTTCGAGAAGGATCCGGCGGTGCGCTGCGTGGTGATCCGCGGCGCCGGCACGCATTTCATGGCGGGCGGCGACATTCGCGGCTTCCACAAGTCGCTGACCGAGGACAAGGAGGCCCATCTCGCGGGCTTCGAGATGCGGGTCGTGAAGGCGCACCAGGCGATCTACCAGATCCGCCGCATGAACAAGCCGGTGCTGGCCTCGGTGCAGGGTGCTGCCGCGGGCTTCGGCCTGTCGCTGATCCTGAACTGCGATCTCGCCATCGCGTCGGACGATTCGTTCTTCACCCTGGCCTATCGCCACATCGGCCTCAGTGCCGACGGTGGCGCGACCTATTTCCTGCCGAGGGTGGTGGGCGAGCGGAAGGCGCTGGAAATCGCGCTGCTCGGCGAACGCTTCTCGGCGCAGGAGGCCAAGGACAACAACATCCTGAACTGGGTCGTGCCGAAGGACAGTCTGGTCGCCGAGACCGAGAAGATGGCGCGCAAGCTGGCCGATGGTCCCACCTATGCGCTGGGCGTCGCCAAGAAGCTGATCCGCAACTCGTTCGACAACAGCTGGGACGAACACTCGCACCGCGAGGCCGAGGGCCTGGCCGCCTGCGCCGCCACCGAGGACCATTTCGAGGGTCTGAGCGCCTTCCTCGAAAAGCGGAAGGCGAAGTTCAAGGGAAGGTGAGAATGCGCCATCTTGGCAGAAGATTTGTTTGTTCCGCCATCTTCACCGGTGTCGTTACGGGTAGATCGGCGCTTGCCTTCTCGCCGCCGAGCTTCATGGTTTTCTTCGCATTCGGCGAAGCGGAGATTAGCCAGCAAGGTGAGCGCACGATCAACCAGTTCGCGGCCTTTTTCTTTAGGGTGGAAACTGGCCGCGTAACGCTCACTGGGCATACCGATACAGCTGAAGCCAGCCTACCTTTGTCTATGTCACGCGCCGTAGCGGTGAGAATGCGTCTGCTTAGTATGGGGATTCCGGCCGCTCGAATTTCAATCTCCGCGCGTGGTGACGAGGACCTCTTGGTGCAAACGCCACCGGGGACGCGCGACCCTCAGAACAGACGAGTCGAACTCGTGCTTTACAGCCAATAATTGCGGCGGCCGCCCGAGATGTTCTCCGGGGCGACCGTAACGAACGAAGCGATCAGCGACCCTTCCATTTGGGCTTGCGCTTCTCGGCGAAGGTCTTGGGGCTCTCGACCGTGTCCTCGCTGTGCGCCACGGCGATTTCCAAACCGCCCATTGCGACGATGTCGAAGCGGCCAGCGACGCCCCCGCAGTGAAACTCGTCGCCCATACGGCGGTGTAGCGGTTGATGCCGCGCGTTGCTGCGTCCAGAGTCCGGTGAAAGCAGGGGAGTAGGAAACATGCAGGATCGTCACATCGGCGACGTACGCGTCACCCGCATCGAGGAGCAGATGGGGCCGGGCTTTCCGGCCAAGGACTTCTTCCCGGAGTTCGATGCCGAGACCTTCAAGGCCGAGCAGAACTGGCTGGCGCCGATCTATTTCCAGCCCGAGAGCGGGCGGCTGATGACCTCCATCCACTCTTGGCTGCTGCGCACGGGCAAGCACACCATCCTGGTCGACGCCTGCAGCGGCAACCACAAGCCGCGGCCGGGGATGCCGCGCTTCAACATGCTGAACACGCTGTATCTCGATCGCCTGCGCGAGGCGGGCGTGCAGCCGGAGGAGATCGACTTCGTGATGTGCACGCACCTGCACGTCGATCACGTCGGCTGGAATACGCGGCTGGAGAACGGCAGGTGGGTGCCGACCTTCCCCAATGCGAAGTACGTGATGTCGCGGATCGATCACGACCACTGGTCGTCGCTCGCGAAGAAGGCCGATACCGAGGTCTACCAGGTCAACACCTACAACGACTCGGTGCTGCCCATCGTCGAGGCCAGGAAGGCCGAGTTCGTGTCGGGCGTACATGCGATGTGCGGCTGTCTGACGTTGAAGCCCGCTCCGGGCCACACGCCGGGCCAGATCCGCGTCGACCTCGACTCGCGCGGCAAGCGCGCGATCTTCGCCGGCGACGCGCTGCACAATCCGGTGCAGGTGCCGCTGTGGAGATGGAACAGCGTCTTCTGCGAGGACCGAGAGCTCGCCCGCCAGTCGCGCCACACGCTGCTGGCCGATTGCGTGGAGCAGGGGGCACTGCTGATGCCGGCCCATTTCGGCTCGCCGCACGCGGCCTACATCAAGGCCAACGGCGACCGCTTCGAACTCGACTGGGACTACGACAACGCGCGCGGGCGCTGAGCCGGTCCCACGGGCCGGCACCCGCTTCTTCGGCAAGGCTCCTGGTGGCCGGACAGGGGACCGGGCCGCGCTGCGATAGCCAGGAAGCCTCCCTGACTAACGCCCCTTCCAGTTGGGCTTGCGCTTTTCGGCGAAGGCCTTCGGGCCCTCAACCGTGTCCTCGCTGTGCGCCATGGCGACGAAGGCGGGGTAGTGCTGGTTGCGCATGCCGATCTCGAGCGACGGCACGTCGAGCGAGCGCATGACGACCTGCTTGGTGGCGCGGACCGACATCGGCGAGCATTCGAGGATCTGGGCGGCCCACTTCTTCGCCGACGCCATCAGCTCGGCGTGCGGGACCACCTCGGTGACGAAGCCCAGCTCGTAGCCTTCCTTGGCGCCGACGTGGCGGCCGGTCAGCATCATGCCCATGGCCTTCTTGAGCGGGATCATGCGGCTGAGGCGCTGCATGCCGCCGGCGCCGGCGGCCAGGCCGACGCGCGGCTCGGGCAGGGCGAATTTGGCCTGTTCCGAGGCGATGATGATGTCGCAGGCCAGCGCGATTTCGAAGCCGCCGCCCATCGCGATGCCGTTCACGGCCGCGATCACCGGCTTGTCGAGGTCGAAGCGGTTGGCGAGGCCGCCGAAGCCCTTGGCCGGATGGACCGGGCGCTTGCCGGTCTTGGCCTGGGTCTCGGCGTGGTACTTGAGGTCGTTGCCGGCGCAGAAGGCCTTGTCGCCGGCGCCGGTGATGATGGCCACCCAGAGGTCCGGATTGGTCTGGAACTCGTCGAACGCCTCGACCATCTCCTGGTTCGCCATTGGATGACAGGCGTTGTAGACCTCGGGGCGGTTGATCGTGACGATCATCAGGCGGCCGTCGGTCTCGACTTTGCTGTACTGGCCCATGGCAAACTCCTCCTTCTTTTCTGAACGGCGATTTACCGTCCAAAATGCCACGGTGGAAAGCCGGACGATGCGACCCATCTGCATCGTGAAATGACATTTTCACCATTCCGACACACCGCCGTCGGCTTCGCCGGGGCGCTCGCGTTGCTGCCGGCGAGCCTCACTTGCGCTGCGACGTTAAACCAGAATCTTCGGACGGGCTCGGAGAGGCCACAAATCCTTGTGTCTCCCGCTGATCGGACTTCCGCGCCTCCGGTGCAACCGCATCCCGTCCTGATCGCCGAGGCGAAGAAGCCCCTGCCGGGTGTCAAGACATCCGAGCGTCCGGCTACCGCCGCGGAGATCGTCGGCAAGCTGCTGGCGCCGGGCGCATCCAATCCCGACGTGCCTTTGCCGCATCCCGACCTATCCGAGCAATTCTCCGCCAGATCCGAATCGGGCGCCCCTTTGAAGGAGCCGACACCCTATGGTCGCCCGGAGACCGGGGGCGGCGTGCTGGGCTTCCGGATGCCCATTCCAGTGGAGCGGAGCGGCAACGGACCCACCACTACATCTAGTCCTGGTGCGATCGGGCCGACGTTGCCGCTCGAGGGGGCTGCGAGGCCCTGATAGGGCTCACTGTGGCGTCCGGGCCACACGTTCCCGGCGAGTCGGATCGGACGGGGGCCGCTGGTTGCACTGCACCAGAGGTGGTGTGTATATTCCGCCCAGTTGGCGAACGATCACAGCCCCGCCAACCTCTATTCAGTTTCAGGTCGACAAGTTTCACGAACGAGGGGAACAACTCATGAAGAAGGCTCTTCTGGCGGCCGCCGCCATCGTCGCGCTGCCGCTGGCCGCGCAGGCGCAGTCGCCGCAGCCGGGTCTGTACATTGGTGCCGAGGGCGGCATCAACTGGCTGACGAACTTC
>Ga0164290_1000615_pt1 | contig 101818 bp, 104 predicted proteins | sample Micstemetagenome_FD_108782 | JGI IMG/M metagenome (GOLD analysis project Ga0164290, IMG submission 108782) | Contaminated culture microbial community from soil near Moab, Utah, USA - Microcoleus steenstrupii SON62 (Illumina Assembly) | ecosystem: Environmental > Terrestrial > Soil > Soil crust...
CACCGAGCTGGCCACCGGCGGCATCATCGACGCCGACCTCGACGCCGGGGACAACCTCTCCGCCGAAGCCATCCGCCGCCTGGCCTGCACCGCCGGGATCATCCCGGTCGTCCTCGGCGGCAAGGGCGAGATCCTCGACGCGGGCCGCACCCGCCGGCTGTTCAGCTCAGCCCAACGCAAAGCCTTGGCACTGCGCGACAAGACCTGCCGAGCCGAAGGCTGCACCGTGCCCGCCCGATGGTGCGAGGCCCATCATCTAGTCCAATGGTCCGAGGGCGGGAAGACCGACATCGACGACGCGGTCCTGGGCTGCGCCCACCATCACCACCTGTTCCACGACCCCCGCTACACCTACGAGATCCTCCCCAACGGCGACATCCGCTTCCACCGCCGCACCTAGACCAAGGTCGCTGGGGAGGCGTCCCCTGTTGCCGAGAAGCGGGCGTCGCCTACGCGTCGTCCCATCCGACGAGGCGCATGACCTGCCAGGGCTCTCCGGGTCCTCCCCGCTGTGCGATGTGACCGGGCGGCATCGTGGCCAGGCTCGCGACCGAAGTGTTTCGATCGACAACGTGCGCGATGTGCGTGACGACTGCAGACCCAGGTGAGTTCGGGTCGTTCACGCCGTCGCCGACCATCCAGGAGCCATCGGGAGCGTGGATGACCTCCCGCGCTGGGAGTTTGCCGGTGAGAACTGTTCGCTGCACGAGTGCTCCGAGTTGGGGCGGGAAGCGGTCGCCTTCGTAGGGGAAGGGCAGTTCGCGGAAGATCTCCCTGTCGGTCACCGGAGACATGCTGGCATGGGCACGCGCACGCGCTAGTACCGTTCCGCGTGCTCGCGAGTGCCGAGAAGCTGGCGGACCCCTGCGGCTAGGTTGTCGCCATGGGGCGCTTCGTGATCACGATTCCGCCAGTCTCGATCGCTCGGGAGTTGTGGCGCTTCGGTGAGCCGGAGCTGGCGACGCGTGCCGCCGACCTACCTGTCGTCGAAGCCGCGGATATCGGCGAGCGAGCCGGGGCCATCCATGAGAGCGGTGAGGCGGCACGCCTGTGGCCACGGGGTCCGAGCGGTGCCACGTCCGCGGTGTTGCTCGCTGCGATCGAGCACCTTGAAGGTCGCGCCCGACCATGCGGGCGTACCCGCCGCTTGCCTGAGAAGAATCTGCCCGCTTCGCTACAGATGAGCGAGGACCAGCGCTGGATCGCGTCAGAAACCGTCGCCCGCGAGATGAACCGCAGGCTTCACGGGAGCCCCTGAACTATCCGCTACTGCCGCCCGGCGTGCGCGCGCAGCGGCACGCTATTGCCGCCGTGGGTGCGCGGTGCCGTAAATGCGCCCCACGTCTGTCCTAAGGTCACCCGATGGGCATGATTTGGGTTGGGTACCGGCGAGAGTCAGACACGGCTCGGCAGCAACTCGAGGACGAAGATCTTCTGGAAGAGCTGCTTGAGTCCGATGACGACACCACGTCGGTCGATCTCGACAAGGCTTGGCATGGGCTGCACTGGCTGCTGACAGGAAGTGCCGAGCCCGTGGGGACGCCATTGTCCAACGCCCTGTTTGGCGGTGAAGCAGTCGGCGAGGACCTCGGTTACGGCCCGGCTCGACTCTTGCCGCCGGACCAGGTCGTGACCGTTGCCCAAGCATTGTCAACCGTGGTTCCCGACGATCTGCGCGCCAGGCTGGATCCTGCTGAGATGGCCCGTGCTGAGGTCTATCCAGCGATCTGGGACGAACACGACATCTTCGACGATTACCTCGCTGATGCGTTCGAACGGTTGCGCCGCTTCTACGCCGAGGCTGCCGAAGCGAACGAAGCTGTCATCCAGACTGTCTGCTAGGCATCCGCTATTGCCGCCCTGTGTGCTCGCGCAGCGGCACGCTACTGCCGCCCTGCATGCGCATTGCTGCGGCCAAGGTCATTCCGAGTTCATCAAGATCTCGAGGATCACCAGCGCTGGCGCGACGGCGGATCCCAGCGTCGCCCCCATGAGCCCCACGGCGAATCGAATGTGACGCTGAGCCAGGACCACCGCGACTGTAAGGGTCAGGAGGTACGCAGCGCCCATCGCCAGCCACCATACGTAGAGCTTGTCGCTCGGGTACCCCGCTGTCCGTAGTGCCACGCCAGTCGGAAGCCCGAGGACGAGTCCTATACCGGTTCCCCACAAGATGCCAACCGCCAGCCCGGAGGTTGGAGATTCTCGAACTGCGGTCATGCTCCAGTGTCTCGGCGCGACGGTCTATCCCGCATGAGCACGCGCACTCAACTGCCACCCGGCGCGCTCAGGATCAACTGCTGATCCGCTCCCGAAGCCACTCCCAATCGTCGGCGTTGTACAGGGTGAAGGTGTCCGGTCCTTGGTCCGTGGAACGGGCCACTGAGACCACCCAGAACTCTCCGTCGGCCAACACTTCGACCGCGTGGTCGCAGACTGCTCGGACGCGAACAGCCACGGCCTCCGCTTCTTCCCTCGTCATGCCGCTGTCCATCCCGTAAGGATGCCACTGGCCACCGCACCCTACTGCCGCCTGCGTGCTCGCTTCAGCCGCAGCTTCGCCCGATCGCCCGATCGCCCAACACGAGGCTGCCGCTGATCGGCTGATCGGCTGATCGGTCGAGTCAGTCGAGGTTGTCGGGGTAGCGCGGGTCGACGTCGGAGGGCGGGATCCCGAGCAGCTCCGCCACCTGCTCCACGATGACGGTGAGCACCATCGCCTCGAGCTCGGCACGGTCCGCGGCCCGGTGCTCGAGGGGCCGGCGGAAGACGACGAGCCGGGTCGGCTGGGTGCCGGACCCGCGGACCAGCGACGACAGGGGGACCGACCCGGTCTCCCAGTCGTCGGGCAGCTGAGGGGTGTCCTCGACGGCGTACTCCACCAGGCCGAGGCGGTCCGACCACCGTTCGTCGATGTCGGTGACGACGTCGAGCACCAGCCGGTCGAAGGTCTCGCCGCGGTTCCACGGCCGGGGCGGCCGGCCGAAGGCGGGATGGCCGAGCGCGGCAGGCCCGCGGAGACCACGGCCACGTCGGTCACGCCGGGAACGCGCCGGCCGGGAGTCCTCCACGAGCCGCGAGCCTATCCACCGCGCCGGTGTCGACGGGGTACCGTCTGCCGCGTGAGTCTCGCCCGGCGCTGTTCGCGCACCGCCTGCGCCCGTCACGCGGTCGCGACGCTCACCTACGTCTACTCCGACCAGACCGCGGTCCTCGGCCCGCTCGCGACGTACGCGGAGCCACACGCCTACGACCTCTGCGACCTCCACAGCGAGCGGCTCTCGGCTCCCCGCGGTTGGGAGGTCCTGCGGCTGTCGCTGGACCAGGCGGTGCCCGGGCCGACCGAGGACGACCTGTTGGCTCTCGCGGACGCCGTGCGTGAGGCCGCACGGCCTCTGACCCCGCGTCCGGCGGCCGTGCTCGAGCCGTCCCAGGAGACCGGGCGCGAGGTCACGCGCCGCGGCCACCTGCGCGTCCTCACCAACGACTGATCCCTCGAGGGACCGCGTCTATCGCGTGGACGGGCGTGCACTAGGTTTGCGGTCATGTCGACGACCCCGACGACCCGGCCCGACAACGTCAATGCAGTGTTCAAGGCCTACGACGTCCGCGGGACGGTGCCGGACCAGCTCGACGAGGACTTCGCCCGGACCACCGGCCAGGCCTATGTCCAGGTGCTGGGGGTGACCTCGATGGTGATCGGCTACGACATGCGGCCGAGCTCGCCCGACCTCGCCGGCGCGTTCGCCGACGGCGCGACCAGCGCCGGTGCCGACGTGACCATGATCGGTCTGGCGTCCACCGACCAGCTCTACTTCGCCTCGGGTCACCTCGGCCTGCCCGGCGCCATGTTCACGGCGAGCCACAACCCGGCGCAGTACAACGGGATCAAGATGTGCCGCGCGCACGCGCAGCCGGTCGGCCTCGAGAGCGGTCTCGCCGAGATCCGCGACCTCGTGGTGAAGGGCCCGTCGGTGACGGCCACGCGCACCGGGTCGATCTCCAGCCACGACGTCCTCCAGGCGTACGCCGCGCACCTGCTCGCCCTCGCGCCGGTGAGCGGTCGCAAGCTGAAGGTCGTCGTCGACGCCGGCAACGGGATGGCGGGCCACACGGCCCCCGCCGTGTTCGAGCGGCTCGCCGACCAGGTGGACCTGGTGCCGATGTACTTCGAGCTCGACGGCACGTTCCCGAACCACGAGGCGAACCCGATCGACGCGGCCAACCTGGTCGACCTGCAGCAGCGGGTGCTGGCCGAGAAGGCCGACATCGGTCTCGCGTTCGACGGCGACGCCGACCGGTGCTTCCTCGTCGACGAGCGGGGCGAGGCGGTCTCGCCGTCCACGCTGACCGCGCTGATCGCGGCCCGCGAGCTCGCGAAGGAGCCGGGTTCGACCATCATCCACAACCTGATCACGAGCCGGTCGGTGCCCGAGATCGTCGCCGAGCTCGGCGGCAAGCCGGTCCGCACCCGGGTCGGCCACTCCTTCATCAAGGAGACGATGGCCGAGACCGACGCCATCTTCGGCGGCGAGCACAGCGGTCACTTCTACTTCCGCGACTTCTGGCGCGCAGACTCCGGGATGCTCGCCGCGCTGCACGCGCTGGCCGCGCTCGCCGAGTCCGACCGGCCGCTGTCCGGCCTGCTCGCCGAGTACGAGCGGTACCGGATGAGCGGCGAGATCAACACCGAGGTCACCGACCAGGCGGCGGTGCTCGCCGAGCTGGAGGCGACGTACGGCGCCCGCGAGGACGTGGAGGTCGACCACCTCGACGGTCTCAGCGTGGCTGCCGCCGACTGGGCGTTCAACGTCCGGGCGTCCAACACCGAGCCGCTGCTGCGGCTCAACGCCGAGGGGAAGGACACCACCACCATGGCCGCCATCCGCGACGAGGTGCTCGCGATCATCAACAAGCAGAGCATCCGGGGTGGACGATGAGCGCCGATGGTGCGGGCGTCGCGCCCGAGCTGCTGGCGATCATCGTCTGCCCGGCGTGCCACGGCGAGCTCGTGCTGAACCAGGGTGACCGGCCCGAGCTCGTCTGCCAGGGGTGTGGCCTGGCCTATCCCGTCCGCGACGGCATCCCGGTGCTTCTCGTCGACGAGGCCCGTTCCACGCACTGATCCGAGCTGAAGCTGAGGGCTGTCCGATGACCTGGTTCGACGAGTCCCGTCTCGACGACGAGATCGCGCTCGGCAGCGCGGACCTACGGCTGCGGACCCTGGCCGAGTCCGGAGCACGGATCCGCCGCGAGGCCGGCGCCGCCCTGGACGCGATCGCCGAGGCCGTCGTCCGGGCCTCGGACGCCCGCCCGCGGGTCGTGATCGCGGCCGGGCCCGACTCCCGGCTGCTGCGTGCCGTGCTCGAGCCGTACTGTCCCGTGCCGTTCGTCGCCTGGCCGTCCGCGGGCCTCCCCGGCTGGGCCGGCAGCCTCGACCTCGTGGTCGTGCTGGCGCCCGACGGCTCCGACACCGGCACGGCGTCGGCGGTCGCCGAGGCCGCCCGTCGCGGCTGCCAGGTGGTCGTCGCCTGCCCGGCGGAGTCGACCGTCGCCCAGCACGCCGCAGGTCGCTGGACCACGATCCTGCCGACGAGCACCGGTGACCAGCTGGCGACAGCGGTGGCGATGCTGTCCTTCCTGCACCAGGTCGACCTCGGGCCGGCTTCGGACCCCGACGCCGTCGCCGAAGCGCTCGACGACGTCGCCATGTCGTGCTCCCCGCAGCGGGACATCTCGATCAACCCGGCGAAGATGCTCGCCATCTCGCTCGCCGACGCCGCCCCCGTGGTCTGGGGCGGGTCGGTGCTCGCGGCCCGTGCCGCCCGCCGGGTCGCCGAGTCGATCCGTCGTACGTCGGGCCGGGCAGCAGTCGCCGGCGACGCCGAGCACCTGCTGCCGGTCATCGAGGCCGCCCGCCCGCACAACGTCTTCGCCGACCCGTACGCCGACGGCTCTGCTGACAGCCGCCTGGGGACCGAGCGCCGCCCCGTCCTGCTGGTCCTCGACGACGGCGCCGAGGACCCCGTCGTCCACGACCAGCGCAGCCGGCTCGAGGAGGCTGCGCGGACGCGTGACGTCCGCGTCGAGGCCGTCACCACCGAGGCCGACGGCGAGGTCGCCCGCTACGCCTCGCTGCTCCTCAGCGGGACCTACGCCGCGGAGTACCTCCGCCTCGGCATCGTCGAGGACTGACCCCCGCGGTCTGTCAGACGATTTGGCTGGACTCCGTCTCCACGGGTACCAAAGAGGGGATGTCTCCTCAACGGACCGCTCGGGACCCGTGGCTCGACAACGCCAAGATGGCGCTCGTGACGCTGGTCGTCATCGGGCATGTCTGGGAGCTGTTGCCGCCCGACGAGCTCAACAGCCGGATCTACGACTTCCTCTACGCGTGGCACATGCCCGCGTTCGTCCTCATCGCCGGCTACCTCACCCGGACCTTCGCCTACACGCCCGAGCGGCTGTGGCACCTGCTGCGCACCGTGGTCGTGCCGTACGTCGTCTTCGAGTGCCTGTTGGCGTTCTACCGGCTGCACGTCGGGGGCGAACGGCTCGAGGATCTCTTCGCCGATCCGCACTGGCCGCTGTGGTTCCTCGCGGCGCTGGCGTGCTGGCGGCTGCTCACGCCGCTCTTCCTCGCCGTGCCGGCCGCTCTCGCCGTCCTCGCCGCGGTGCTGGTGAGCCTGGCCGCCGGGACGATGGACGCAGAGACGATCCGCTACCTCGACCTGTCCCGCGTCCTCGGGTTCCTCCCGTTCTTCGTGCTCGGCCTGCACCTGACGTCCGGCCGGCTCGAGCTGCTGCGTGGTGCGGCGGTCCGCTGGCCGGCGGCCGCCGTGCTCGGCTGCGTGTGGCTGCTGAGCGCGCGCTCCGACGACCTGGCCGGCACCGAGTGGCTCTACTACTCGGTGCCGTACGCCGACCTCGGCGCGACCGACGGCGCGGGCGTCGTCACCCGGCTGGGCGTGCTCGTCGTCGGCGTGACGGCCGGCCTGGCGTTCCTCGCGGTCGTCCCACAGGGCGAGGGTTGGTTCACCCGGATGGGGTCGGCGACGCTCGTCGTCTATCTCTGCCACGGCTTCGTCGTCCTGGGACTGGGCTACGCCGGCTACGGCGACTGGGCCGCCCGGCATCCCGGCTGGGCGATGCCGGTCACCGTCGTCATCGGAGCACTGCTCGCGTTCGGTCTGGCCGTCGGGCCGGTCGCGCGCCGGCTCGCGCTGCTGGTCGACCCGTTCGGCGCCGCCGAGGACCAGGTCAAGCAGGCGGTGGAGCTGAGCGCGGTCGCACAAGAGAACGGTAATCTTCCGGCCATGCAGAACCAGATGGCCGACGCGCGGTGAGCGCGGGTCTCTTCGGGCTCCTCGACGACGTCGCCGCGATCGCCAAGCTGGCGGCGGCTTCGGTCGACGACGTGGGCGCGGCAGCCGGTCGGGCGACGACGAAGGCGGCCGGCGTGGTGGTCGACGACACTGCCGTGACGCCGCAGTACGTCCACGGCCTCGCCGCGGAGCGCGAGCTGCCGATCGTCAAGCGGATCGCGATGGGCTCGATCCGCAACAAGATGCTGATCATCCTCCCGCTCGCCCTCGCGCTCAGCCAGTGGCTGCCGGACCTGCTGCCGATCATCTTGATGATCGGCGGCACCTTCCTCGCCTACGAGGGAGCGCACAAGGTGTGGGGCATGTTCGCGGGCCACCACGACCACGACGTACCGGTCGCCGAGATCGGCCCCGAGGCGGAGAAGCAGATGGTCGCCGGCGCCGTCCGGACCGACCTGATCCTCTCGGCCGAGATCATGGTGATCGCCCTGGACGAGGTGGCGGACGAGGGCTTCTGGTCGCGGCTGGCGATCCTCGTGGTGGTCGCCTTCGCGATCACCATCGCCGTCTACGGCGTCGTCGCCCTGATCGTGAAGATGGACGATGCCGGCCTCCTGCTGACCCAGCGCGCGTCGGCGTTCGCGCAGCGGTTGGGCCACGGCCTCGTCGCCGCGATGCCGAAGCTGCTCGCGGTCATCTCGGTCGTCGGCACCGTCGCGATGCTCTGGGTGGGCGGGCACATCCTGCTGGTCAACCTGGCCGAGGTCGGCTGGTGGCACGCGCCGTACGACTGGGTCCACCACCTCGAGGAGGACGTCCACCACGCGGTCGACGTGGCCGTGCTCGGCCCCACGCTCGCCTGGTCGGTCAACACCTTCTTCTCAGCGGTGGCGGGACTCCTCGTCGGCGCGGTCGTCCTGGCCGTCGTGCGGCTGCTGCCGTTCGGGCACGGCGACGAGCACGCGGGACCGGACGCCGTGGAGCGACCTGTCAAGCAGGTCGACGGCGATCCCGGGAAGCAAATCGACTAAGGATTCCTCGGGCGTCACGACCCGCTTGTAGGGTGGGCGCAGTCCTGTGCGGGAGATCCCGACGAAGCGCAGATGCGCCGCAGAGACCGCCTCCGGAAGTCATCGAGGAAAAACTTTCATGGACTACAAGGTTGCTGACCTGAGCCTGGCCGACTACGGCCGCAAGGAGCTCTCGCTCGCCGAGCACGAGATGCCCGGCCTGATGGAGATGCGCGCGCGCTACGGCGACTCCAAGCCGCTGGCGGGCGCTCGCATCGCGGGCTCGCTGCACATGACCATCCAGACCGGCGTCCTGATCGAGACGCTCGTCGCGCTCGGCGCCGACGTTCGCTGGGCCACCTGCAACATCTTCTCCACGCAGGACCACGCCGCTGCTGCGGTCGTCGTCGGTCCCAACGGCACGGTCGACGCGCCGGCCGGGACCCCGGTCTTCGCGTGGAAGGGCGAGACGCTCGGCGAGTACTGGGACGAGGCCGAGAAGGTCTTCGACTTCACCGACGCCGAGGGCAACAAGATCGGCCCCAACATGCTGCTCGACGACGGCGGCGACATCACGCTGCTCGTCCACAAGGGTGTCGAGTTCGAGAAGGCCGGCGCCGTCCCGGGCCAGGACTCCACCGACAACGAGGAGTACAAAGAGGTCCTCCGGGTCCTCGCGCGCTCGCTCGAGGCCGACCCACAGCACTGGACCAGCATCGCCAACGGCATCAAGGGCGTCACCGAGGAGACCACCACCGGTGTCCTGCGCCTCTACGACCGGTACAAGGAGGGCTCGCTCCTCTTCCCGGCCATCAACGTCAACGACTCGGTCACCAAGTCGAAGTTCGACAACAAGTACGGCTGCCGCCACTCGCTCATCGACGGCATCAACCGTGGCACCGACGTCATGATCGGCGGCAAGGTCGCGGTCGTCTGCGGCTACGGCGACGTCGGCAAGGGCTCCGCGGAGTCGCTGCGCGGCCAGGGTGCCCGCGTCATCGTCACCGAGATCGACCCGATCTGCGCGCTGCAGGCCGCGATGGACGGCTACGAGGTCAAGCGCCTCGAGTCCGTCGTCGAGACCGCCGACATCTTCATCACGACCACCGGCAACTTCAACATCATCGGCGTCGAGCACTTCAAGAAGATGAAGCACCAGGCGATCGTCGGCAACATCGGTCACTTCGACAACGAGATCGACATGGCCGGGCTGGCCCAGATCCCGGGCATCGTCAAGGACGAGATCAAGCCGCAGGTCCACCAGTGGATCTTCGAGGATGGCAAGAAGATCATCGTGCTGTCCGAGGGCCGGCTGTTGAACCTCGGCAACGCGACCGGCCACCCGTCGTTCGTGATGTCGAACTCCTTCACCAACCAGGTGCTGGCGCAGATCGAGCTCTTCACGAAGACGGACGAGTACCCGGTCGGTGTCTACGTGCTCCCCAAGCACCTCGACGAGGAGGTCGCCCGGCTGCACCTCGACGCCCTCGGCGTCGAGCTGACCGAGCTGACCCAGGAGCAGGCCGACTACCTCGGCGTGCCGGTCGAGGGTCCCTACAAGAGCGACCTCTACCGGTACTGAGCCGGTACTGAGCCGGCACTGAGCCGGCAGTGAGCCGGAAGCGGCTCGCGGCCGCGTCGGAGCCCCGCACCCCCGCCGGGTGCGGGGCTTCGTGGGTCCTGCCGCCTACGATGAGCCCATGAGTCAGATCGGTGCGTCGTCGTACGCGACGAAGGGTCGTGTCCTCGTCGTCGACGACGACGCCCCGCTCGCAGAGATGCTCGGCATCGTCCTGCGCCAGGAAGGGTTCGACAGCCAGGTCTGTGCGCGCGGGGACCAGGCCCTCGTCGCCTTCCGCGACTACCGGCCCGACGTGGTCCTGCTCGACCTGATGCTGCCGGGCCGGGACGGCATCGACGTCTGCAAGGAGATCCGCGCCGAGTCCGGCGTACCGATCGTCATGCTCACCGCCAAGGGCGACACCGTCGACGTCGTCGTCGGGCTGGAGTCCGGTGCCGACGACTACGTCGTCAAGCCGTTCAAGCCCAAGGAGCTCATCGCCCGGATCCGGGCGCGGGTGCGCCGCACCGACAACGTGGCGTCCGAGACGCTGACCCTCAAGGACCTCGCCATCGACGTCGCCGGGCACAGCGTCACGCGTGACGGCCTCGAGATCGCGCTCACGCCCCTGGAGTTCGACCTCCTGCTGTGCCTCGCGCGCCGGCCGTGGCAGGTGTTCACCCGGCAGGTGCTGCTCGAGGAGGTCTGGGGCTATCACCACGCCGCTGACACCCGGCTCGTCAACGTCCACGTCCAGCGGCTGCGATCCAAGGTCGAGCACGACCCCGAGCACCCGGAGATCGTCCTGACCGTCCGCGGCGTCGGCTACAAGGCCGGCAGCTAGGCGATGTCTCCCGTGGAGGCGTAGTGGCGCTGCGGTTCAGGCTTCCGCTCGGGCTCCGGCGGGCGCTCACCTTCTGGCGGCGCTCGATCCAGGCGCGGGTGGTCGTCAGCACCTTGTTGATGTCGGCGATCGTGATCAGCGCGGTCGGCTGGCTCCTGCTCCAGCAGACCCGCGACGGCCTGCTCCGGCACCGGGTCGAGGTCGTGGTCGGGGAGGTCGAGGCCGAGGTGGCCGGCACCCGCGACCGGCTCTCGGCCGCCTCGGGCGCCGAGGACAACGCGAGCGCTCAGCGCGCCGACCTGATCAACCCGATGATCGAGGAGGGGGACACCCGCGGCTACGGCGTGATCCTCGGCGGGCCGGCCGGCAGCGGGACCCCGCTGGCCGACGGGGGCGCCTACCGGACGACCGGACTCGCCGTGTCCAGCGTGCCGAGGCGGCTGGAGCAGCACTTCGACGACATCAACCGGCCGACGTCGTGGACCTACACCGAGATCGTGCGCACGCTCCCGGACGGCAGCACGGTGTCCGAGCCCGGTGTCGTCGTGGGATCTCAGGTGCGGCTGCCTGCCGACGGACAGAGCTACACGATCTACTTCCTCTTCCCGCTGACCGAGGAGGAGGAGACGCTCGGCCTGGTCACCCGCGGCCTGCTCACCGCCGCCGGCCTGCTGCTGGTGCTGGTCGCCGGGATCACCTGGGTGGTGACCCGACAGGTGGTGACTCCGGTCCGGATGGCCCGGCGCGTCGCTGAGCGGCTGGCAGCGGGTCGACTCCAGGAGCGGCTCCGGGTGACGGGCGAGGACGACCTCGCCCGGCTGGCGCACTCGTTCAACCAGATGGCCTCCAACCTCCAACGCCAGATCCGTCAGCTCGAGGAGCTGAGCTGGGTGCAGCGGCGCTTCGTCTCCGACGTGTCCCACGAGCTTCGTACGCCGCTGACCACCGTGCGGATGGCCGGCGACGTGCTGCACGACGCGCGCCGGTCCTTCGACCCGGCCACGGCACGTGCCGCCGAGCTCCTGCAGGCCGAGCTGGACCGGTTCGAGACGCTCCTCGTCGACCTGCTGGAGATCAGCCGCTTCGATGCCGGCGCGGCGATCCTCGACGTGGAGGACATCAACCTGCTCGACGTCGCCCACCGAGTGGTCGACGCCGCCCGCCCGCTCGCCGACCAGCGCGGCGTCCTGGTCGTCGTCGAGCAGCCCGAGCAGCCGGTGCGGGCGCAGGTCGACGCCCGCCGCGTCGAGCGGATCCTGCGCAACATCGTCACCAACGCGATCGACCACGCCTTCCCCGACGACCTGGACCGGCCGATCGTCGTACGGATGGCTGCCGACGAGCACGCGGCGGCGGTGACCGTGCGCGACCGCGGCGTGGGGCTGGCGCCCGGCGAGTCCGCCATGGTGTTCAACCGGTTCTGGCGCTCGGACCCGGCCCGGGCCCGCAGCAGCGGCGGCACCGGTCTCGGCCTCGCGATCTCCCTCGAGGACGCCCATCTCCACGGTGGCTGGCTCCAGGCGTGGGGGCGACCGGGGGACGGCGCCCAGTTCCGGCTCACCCTGCCGCGGCGTGCCGGCGCTGCGCTGCGGCACAGCCCGCTGCCGCTCGCGCCGCTCGACGAGGTCGACCTCGGCGTCGAGCACGACGACGGCCCGCGCGCGGCGGACCAGGGCCGCGAGCCCAGCCGGGGGGTGACCTCGTGAGGCGCGCGCGACCGCTCGCCGTCGTACTCGTCGTCACGACGCTCCTCACCGGCTGCGTCGCCCTCCCCACCGACGGGCCCGTCGTCGAGGCCGAGGTCGCCGGCGAGCGCGACCAGGAGCACGTGTCGTCGTTCGACCCGCGGCCCCCCGAGCCCGGCGCTTCCCGGCTCGAGGTCGTCAACGGCTTCCTCGACGCCATGATGGCCTGGCCGATCTCGACCAGCGTCGCGAAGGAGTACCTCACCGAAGGTGCCGCCGAGGAGTGGAGCCCGGACGCCACGGTCATCTACACCGAGCTCGGGACGCCGCGCGAGGACGGCAGCGCGGTCAGCATCCCGATGCTCGACGCGGCGCTGCTCGACGAGTCCGGCAGTTGGCGCGGGGTCCTTCCCCCGGGACGCAGCACGCTGCGGTTCCAGCTGACCATCGAGGACGGCGAGTTCCGGATCCTGGACCCCATGAAGGCGCGCGTCGTGCGGTCGTCCTGGTTCGACGAGCGCTACCGCCAGGCCTCGCTCTACTACTTCGACCCGGCCGCCCAGATGTTGGTCCCGGAGCCGGTCTTCGTGCCGTCGGGGGAGACGTTCGCGACCAACCTGGTCGTTGCCCTCCTCGCCGGTCCGCCACCCCGGCTGCGCGACGTCGTACGGACCTTCATCCCGACCAGTCTCACCGTCGGGCTCTCGGTGCCGGTCATCGACGGCATCGCCACGCTCGACCTCCAGGGCAACGCGCCCCGCACGTCGGCCGCCTCGGCCGAGCTCGTCCTGGCCCAGCTCGCCGCAACGCTCGCGCAGGAGGCGTCGATCAAGGCGCTGCGCGTGACCATCGGCGGTGAGGTGGTCGAGCCGCCCGGGGCTGCGACCGTGTACGACGTCGGCTCCGCTGCGGCGTTCGACCCCGCGGCTACCGGGTCTGCCGGTGTCCTCTACGGTCTGCGGCGGGGCCGGGTCGTGTCCGGCTCGGTCGACGATCTCCGGGTCGTGGACGGCCCGCTCGGCCGCGAGCGCAGCCGGTTCGACTCCATCGCGGTGGCGCCCGTCGGCGACCGGGTGGCGGCCGTCAGCGCAGACCGGCGCCAGGTCGTCGTGGCGCCGCTCCGGTCTCTCGGCAGCGACTCGGAGGTCCGGACGATCGTCCCCGACGGGACCGACGTCGCCCAGCCCACCTGGGACGCGTCGGGGCGGCTGTGGATCCTCGACCGCGGGCCGGCGGGCGGGCGGGTGCTGGTCTCGGACGGGGTCGGGGTCCGGGCGGTGCGAGTGCCCGGCGTGAGCGGCACCGACGTCCGACGGATCCTCGTCTCTCGCGACGGCACGCGACTGGTCTTCCTCGTCAACCGGCCCAGGGGCGACCGGATCGTCGCCGCTCGGGTGGTGCTCGGTCTCAACGGACAGGTCGACCGGGTCGTCGACTCCTCGGTGATCCGGACCCTCCCCGGCCAGCACGCCACGGACTTCGCGTGGACGGCAGCCGCACAGATCTCGGTGCTCTCGCCCGCTGGTGAGCTGTTCGAGGTCGAGACCTTCGCCGTCGACGGTGCGACCGTCGGCGTGGACACGCTCTCGACGATGGTGGCCGGGAAGGTCATCGGTCTCGCCGGCGAGCCCGACCCGGAGACGCCGGTCTACGCCGTGACGCGTGACGAGATCATCGACATCCGCACGTGCGCGAACCTCAGCGCCTGTGGCGAGCGGCTCGACGCGACCCGGGTCCTCGAGCTCGACTTCGCGGGCTGAACTCCACAGGCCGCGAGGCGTCGGTTGTCCGCCGTACGGCGGTCTGGTCGGATCGTGCGGGTGACGCTCGTGGGCACGCTCCTCGACGGCGGCGCGGACCTGCTGCTCGGCTCGGCCTGCGTCGGCTGTGCCCAGCCCGGTCGCGTGCTCTGCGCGGCCTGCCGGAGCGTGCTGCCGGGCTCGGCGGCGGTGTCCTGGCCTTCTCCGACGCCGGTCGGGCTGGCGCCGCCCTTTGCCACCGGCCACTACGAGGCCACCCTGCGGGCGATGGTCGTCGGCCACAAGGAGCATCGCCTGCTCGGCCTCACCAGGCCGCTCGGCGACCTGCTGGCCACCGCCGTGCTCGCCGCGACGGAGTCCGGTGGGGTCGACCGGGCCGCGCCGTTGCTCCTGGTCCCGGTGCCGTCGCGGCCGGCCGCCGTCCGCGCCCGCGGGCACGACCCGACCCTGGCCATGACCCGGAGCGCCGCACGAGTCCTCCGCCGCGACCATCGGCAGGTCACCGTCGCCCGACTGCTGCGCAGCCGCCCGGGCGTCGCCGACCAGGCCGGACTCGGTGCCGACGAGCGCCACGCGAACCTCGCCGGGTCCATGGCCAGCCCCGCGCGCGCCGTACGACGCCATGCCGGTCACCGCGCGCACGTCGTCGTCTGCGACGACGTGATCACGACCGGCGCGACCGCGCGGGAGGCGCAACGCGCGCTCGAAGCGGCCGGAATCGTCGTGTTCGGCGTCGCCGCTGTCGCGGCCACCGTCCGACGGCACCGCCCGAAGGACCACGGGTCGGAATAATCGCCGAACTCTTTCACGCCCTTGGTTCACCGACTAACGTCTCATCATGGAGTCCGCCCGGGTCCGTGGTTGCGTCGTCGGGACGCCGCGGGTCACTCCGGGCGCCCCACGACAAGCCGAAGCCAGTCGCAGGCAAAACGGTCCACGTAAGTCACCTGCGGGAGTCGCCGTCCGGGGGTCCCTTCGGGGGTCCGCGGGTGCGGAGCCCCCGTGCGTGATGATCACGGTGCGGCTTAGTCGTCAGTCCTGCCCGACGCCGGCCACCAGATGTGGCCGAGCGTGGGAGAGGGTCGCAGTGGCACCAAGCCGCAAAGCCCCAGCAGGCGGGTGTGGGGTCGAAGACCAGGTCGGCCGGGCGGATCTCCTCTAATCGTCCGCGCCCCAGCGCGCGGAACAGCTGAATACAGGTCCCATCGCCAACCAAATGTGGAGGTATCTGATGGACGTCGTGGTCACCGGACGGCACTGCGAGATCTCGGACCGTTTTCGAGCGCACGCAGCCGAGAAGCTGGCGAGGTTGGAGAAGCACGATCATCGGATCATCCGGGTCCACGTCGAGGTCGACTCCGAACCCAATCCGCGCCAGCACGACCACGCCGTCCACGTCGAGCTCACGGCGTTCTCCAAGGGGCCGGTGATCCGTGCCGAGGCCTCCTCCGACGACAAGATGGCCGCTCTGGACCTCGCGCTGGACAAGATGGCCGCCCAGATGCGGCGGGCGGCGGACCGCCGCCGCGTGCACCGCGGACGCCGGGCACCGGTGTCGGTGGGTCAGGCGCTCGCCGGTGTGCCGGTGGACGGGCTGACCAAGGAGAGCGCGACGGTGGAGACGATCGACACCGTCGAGGAGCGTCAGGTCGGGCCGATCGCGGTGACCGGCGACGGTCCCCTGGTCGTGCGGGAGAAGACCCACCCGGCCAGCCCGATGACGCTGGACCAGGCCCTCTACGAGATGGAGCTCGTGGGCCACGACTTCTACCTGTACGTCGACAAGGAGAGCGAGCGCCCGGCGGTCGTCTACCGCCGCAAGGGCTACGACTACGGCGTGATCTCGCTCGACCTGGGCAGCTAGGACGCGCCATCCGGACGCTCGCCCGGCCGGGGTCGCGGGCGTTTCGGGACCTGTGCGTGCCATGATGCTCGGGTGGGAGACGAGCCTGTACGCGTCCTCGTGGTCGACGACCACGAGCTTTTCCGTCGTGGCCTGACCATGTTGCTCGGCGTCGAGTCGGGCATCGAGGTCGTCGGCGAGGCGAGCGACGGCACCGAGGGCACCGCGCTGGCGGTGAGCACCGCGCCCGACGTGGTGCTGCTCGACGTCCGGATGCCCAAGCAGTCCGGCATCGAGGCGTGCGTGGCGATCAAGGCGGCCTCGCCGACCACCAAGATCGTCATGCTCACGGTCTCCGACGAGGAGGCCGACCTCTACGAGGCCGTCAAGAACGGTGCCTCCGGCTACCTGCTCAAGGACTCCTCGATCGAGGAGGTCGCCCAGGGCATCCGCGTGGTGGCCGAGGGCCAGTCCTTGATCAGCCCGTCGATGGCGGCCAAGCTCATCGACGAGTTCAAGACCATGTCGCGACCCGACCGCTCGACCGGCCATGCCCTGAAGCTGACCGAGCGCGAGCTCGACGTACTGCGGCTGGTGGCGAAGGGCCTCAGCAACCGTGACGTCGCCCACCGGCTCGCGATCAGCGAGAACACCGTCAAGAACCACGTGCGCAACATGCTGGAGAAGCTGCAGCTGCACTCGCGCATGGAGGCTGTCATGTACGCCGTGCGCGAGAAGCTCGTGGAGCTCGAGTAGCCCGCGAAGTGTCAAGGTCGGCCGCGCGAAGTGTCAGGGTTGCACGCGCGAGGTGTCGAGGTTGCTCCGTCGAAGGTCCGACACGGGGAACGACCGACTCTGCAACTTCGAGCGACCAACCCTGACACTTCGCGCGTGCAAGCCTGATACTTCGCGCGTGCAAGCCTGATACTTCGGCGGGGGTGTCGGCGGCGGCGCCTAGGGTCGTGGTCGTGCAGTCGCTCTCGCTCGCGCAGGCCCGTCGGATCGCGCTCGCCGCGCAGGGGTTCGCCGACAAGCGGCACGCGGTGCCGACCATGCGCACCTTCCAGCGCACGCTGGCGCGCACGGGGGTCCTGCAGGTCGACTCGGTCAACGTGCTGCAGCGCGCGCACTACATGCCGCTCTACTCGCGGATGGGTCCCTACGACGTCGACCTGCTGCGGCGGGCGGCGGAGGGCCGTCCGCGGCGGGTGGTGGAGTACTGGGCGCACGTGCAGGCCTTCATGCCGGTCGAGCTCTGGCCGGTGATGCGGTTCCGGATGGCGCACTACGCCGAGCGCGAGTTCAAGTGGTGGCCGGGGATCGAGCCGACGCTCCGCCAGCAGGTGCTCAAGGAGGTCGAGAGCCGTGGTCCCGTCACCGCGCGCGACCTCGACGACGGCACCCCGCGCGCCAAGGACGGCTGGGGCTGGAACTGGTCGGCGGCCCGCAAGGCCCTCGACCTGCTCTACATGACCGGGCAGCTCGCCATCGCCGGCCGCAACAGCCAGTTCGAGGTGCGCTACGACCTGCCGGAGCGGGTGCTGCCACCGGACGTGCTGGCCGCGCCGGCACTGGCCGAGGACGAGGCCGTGGTCGAGCTGGTACGACGGGCGGCCCGCTCCCACGGCGTGGCCAGCGCCCAGTGCCTGGCCGACTACTACCGGATCAAGGTCGCGCCCGCGCGGGCCGCGGCCGAGGAGCTGGTGGCGGCCGGTGAGCTCGAGCGGGTGAGCGTCGAGGGATGGCGGCGTCCGGCGTACCTCCACCGCGACGCCCGCCTGCCTCGGCGGGTCGACGCCCGCGCCCTGCTGAGCCCGTTCGACCCGGTGGTCTGGGAGCGCGACCGCAGCGAGGCGCTGTTCGACTTCTTCTACAGGATCGAGATCTACACCCCCGCCGCGAAGCGGATCCACGGCTACTACGTGCTGCCCTTCCTGCTCGGCGACCGGATCGTCGCCCGGGTCGACCTCAAGGCCGACCGGGCGTCCGGGGTGCTCCGGGTCCTGGGGACGTACGCCGAGCCGTGCGCGCCGCCCGAGACGGCGGCTGCGCTCGGGGCCGAGCTGTGGCAGCTGGCGGGGTGGCTGGGCCTCGACGAGGTGGTGGTGGTCCCACGGGGTGACCTCGCCGCCGCGCTGACGGCAGAGGTGGGCGCGCCGCAAGCCGTGGCGTCGGGCTGACCCCACGGCCAGGACCGGCCAGGACCGGTCGGGCGACGGTGAGGGAGGTCAGAGACCCCCGAAGTGCGTGAGGGCGAAGACCTGGAGCTCGCCGACGGCGAACCCGAGCCCGCCGCCCACCACGACCACGAGCCACTCGTCGTCCTTGAAGACCGGCCGCAGCAGGGCCTCGAGCTCTTCGTTGGTGAGTGCGCCGAGCGTCTCCTGCAGGGTGTTCTCGACGTCCATCGCCTCGGCGGTGTAGGCCTCGAGCCGACCGGCTGCCTCGGGGATCCGCGCCTGCGCCTTGGTGATCACCAGGCGCCGGAGGTCGTCGTACCGCTTCGAGCCGATGGCCGCCGGCACGAGCGGCTCGATCGTCCCGAGCTCGGCCGCGATCGCGGCCTCGATCTCGTCGTGCACCATCGCGAACAGCCGGTCGGAGAGCGGGCCGTCGAGGAGGGCGCCCATGATCAGCTTCGGGGTGAAGATCCGCTCGGCGGCGAGGACGCCGTACTCCCGGACGAAGTGGTCGCGGTAGGCGAAGGCCATGCCGTACCACGGGAAGATCCCGAGGTAGCGCTTGCGCTGCTTCGGCTCGAAGAGCATCTGGAGCGCGATCCAGTCCGAGACCAGGCCGATCGCGAGGCCGAACAGCGGGATCGCGAGGTGGCTCTCGGTGAACGCGAAGACCACGACCTGGAGGCATCCGACGATCAGGCCGAAGACCAGCCCGAAGGTCTTCATGAACTCCATGATCGGCCGCATCGGACCGCGGACGAGGTCGTTGAGGAGCGGCTTGTCCTTGATCAGCTCCGACGACACGATGAAGCCCAGGTCGAACAGCTCGGTGATGTTGCGCTTCGCGTGGTCGAGCAGCCGTCCGATGAGCTGCGGCGCCCGGGCGCGGGCGCGGGCGATGACCAGTGCCTTCGCCGGGGCGGGCAGCTGGTCCCAGCGGGCGCCGATGACGTCGCGGGCGAGCTCGTCGACCGCCTCGAGCATGATCGTGTCGAGCTCGTCGGCGATCCGCTGCTGGTCCAGCCGGGCGACGAGGTCGCGGGGGTCGATGATGTTGTCGAGGATGATCTCGGCGGCCTGGCTGCCGAACTTGGCGGCGCGGCGCGGCAGCTGGCCCTGCCAGCCGATCGGGCCGATGCCCTTGAACTCGATCGGCCTGAAGACCATCTCGATGGCGACGACCTTGGTGATCCAGCCGATGAACCCGGCGACCACGGGCATCAGGCTCAGGATGACCCAGTGGTCCAGGAAGAATGCCCAGGCCTCGGCCGGGCTGTTCATGCATCACCCGTCGGGCGCGCGGCCTCCCAGAGCCCACGGCCGCGCGGGCTCAGCCGGAGGGTGCGGCGCTGCAGCTTGGCCGGGACCTTGCCCATCTCACCCGCCTTGAGCGCGTCGCGGATGGCGCGGTCGGCGAGCAGCAGCTCGTAGTCGAGGCGCTGCTCGGGGTCCTCGGGCCCGACCTCGACGAGCCCGAGCGACCGCAGCCGGGTGACGTAGCTCGGCGTGAGGCTGGGGATCGTCAGGGCCGCGGTCCGGCCGATGATGGACGCGTTCTCCAGGACCGGCTCGCCGTTGGCACGGCGCAGCACGTGCACGAGCGGGGCCGGCGTCCCCTCGGCGAGGGCCGCGATGATCCGGGCCTCGTCGGGCAGCAGCTGGGTCAGCAGGCTCACGTAGAAGTCGCGCCGACCGGCCTCGGTGTCGGCCTGGAGGGACCGGGAGAGCAGGGCCGCCATCAGGACGCGGGCGTCGACGTCGCGCGCCGGTCCCTCGATCGCCACCGGGGTCGGCGGGGGAGAGGCGGCCGCCAACCGCGCGGCCAGCACGCGGAGCGCCGTCCGCTCGATGGCCGCGACCCCCTGGCCGTAGGCCTCGATGGCTCGGGCGGGCAGCTCGCCGCCAGGAAGGCTGCGCGCCAGACCGGCGACGCTCGTCAGGAGCCCCATGGGTCGAGCCGTCAGTCCCGCAGCAGCCGGCTGGCGATGGCGTGCTGGTGCACCTCGGTCGGGCCGTCGTACAGGCGGAACGCGCGGACGTCGCGGAAGAACCCGGCGACCGGTGTCTCGTCGCTGATGCCCATGCCGCCCAGGACCTGGACGCATCGGTCGGCGACCTTGAACAGCTCCTCCGAGACCATGGCCTTCGTCATCGAGCTCTCGTGACGTCCCTGGTGGCCCTGGTCGAGCATCCAGCAGGCCCACCAGATCATCAGCCGGCACTGCTGGATGGCGATCTCGTTGTCGGCGAGCATGAAGCCGACGCCCTGGTGCTGGCCGATCGGCTTGCCGAACGCCGTGCGGGTCTTGGCGTAGTCGAGGGCGATCGACTGCGCGCGGACCGCGCCGCCCAGCCAGCGCATGCAGTGCGTGAGCCGCGCCGGGGCGAGCCGGAGCTGGGCGTAGCGGAACGCCTCACCCTCCTCGCCGAGCAGCGCGGTCGCCGGCAGGTGCAGGTCGTCGAAGAGCACGACGCAGTGCCCCTCCACGTAGTTGCGGTCCATCGTGTCCATGGTCCGCTCGATGACGATCCCGGGCGCGTCGCCGTGGCACAGGAACAGGGTCGCCCCCGCTCCCTCGAGGTCGGCCATGATGATCCAGGTCTTGGCACCGTTGGCGCCGGTGATCAGCCACTTGCGGCCGTTGACGACGTAGCCGTCGCCATCGCGTACGGCGGTCGTGGCGAGCTGGCGCGGGTCCGATCCCGCGCCGCCCGGCTCGGTCATGGCGAACACCGACCGCTGGTGGCCGTCGATCATCGGCCGGAGGAACTCCAGCGTCTGCTGGGTGTTGGCGATCTTGCCGAGCAGGAACATGTTGCCCTCGTCGGGGGCCGCGCAGTTGAGCGCGACCGGGCCGAGAGCCGACCAGCCGGCCGCCTCGAACAGGACCGCCTGCTCGAGATGGGTCGGGCCGGTGCCGCCGTCCCGGGGCGCCTGGAAGGTGAGCAGCCCGGCCTTGCGCGCCAGCTCGACGAGCTCGGAGCGCAGCTCCTCGGTGGGGCCGTGGGGCGTCACCCGCGGGTCGTTCTCGTAGGGCACCACCTGCTCGGCGACGAAGGCGAGGACCTCGTCGCGGCGGGCGGCGAGGTCGGCGGGGATCTCGAAGTCGATCATCATGACCTTTCAGTTCTGCTGGATCAGCTCGTGGGCGCGCTCGAAGAGGCGCCGGGTGGTCAGGTGGAGGCGGTCGCCGATGACCTTCGGCGCGAGGCCCGCCAGGGCCCGGGCATGGCTGCCCTCGAGGATGATCCCGAGCTTGAAGCAGGCGAGGACGACGTACCAGTCGAGGGCCGAGAGGTCGCGGGTACTGCGCTCGGCGTACCGCCGCACCAGCTCGTCCTTGGTCGCGAGGCCGCCGGCGCGGGTGAGCGGACCGGCGAACTCCTCCGGCGCGCCCGGCAGCTGCCAGGTCGCCAGCAGCCAGCCCAGGTCGAGCAGCGGGTCGCCGATCGTGCACATCTCCCAGTCCACGACCGCGACGACGTCGGGGCCGGTGGGGGAGAACATCACGTTCGCTGCGTGGAAGTCGCCGTGCAGGATGCCGGGCCGCCAGTCGGCAGGACGATGGGCCTCGAGCCACGCAGCGACCTCCCCGACGGGTCCGATGTCGGGACCGGGGTACTCCGGGAAGTCGTCGTACGACGCCAGCTCGGCCAGCCACCGAGGCACCTGTCGCTCCAGGAAGCCCTCCGGCTTGCCGAAGTCGCCGAGCCCCACCGCGACGTGGTCGACCTCGGCCAGCGTGGCCAGCGCGTCGACGAGCCGCAGCCCCATCTCGTGGCGGATCGCGGCGTCGCGCTCGTGCAGCGGCGGCAGCGCGAGGCTCGCGTTGAAGCCGTCGACCGGCTCCATCAGGTAGAACACGGCGTCGCCGAGCACGGACTCGTCCTCGCACGACGCGATGAGGGCCGGGTGGGGCACCGCGGTGCCGCTGAGGCTCCGGAGCACCCGGCACTCACGACGGATCACGTCGTTGCTGCGGGGTCGCAGGTGCTCGGGGCCGCGGCGGAGGACGTAGGGCCGGCCGTCGCGGACGAACCGCAGCATCACGTTCTGGGTGCCGCCCGAGATCGGCGCGACGGACGCGATCGGCCCGCGACCGAGCCCCCGGTCGTGCATCCATCGCTCGACCGCGCTGAGGTCGACGCTCACTCCCTGCTCACGTCAGACCATCGGCCGGTTGAGCCGGCGCCGGATCTCGAGGTTCCACATCATCGCGTTCATCGGGAAGACCCGCAGGACGTGGGGGAACGGTCGGGAGATCGTGCCGATGGCCCACAGCATGCGGTCGTGTCGGCGCTGGTCCCGCTCGTCCCAGGACAGGCCGAGCTGTTCGCGCACCGGCTCGGGCAGGAAGCCGGTGTTGAGCCACAGGTGCAACGGCCCGAGCAGCCGGTCGAGCGGCGCCGGCAGGATGTCCATGCGCATCAGGCCGCGCAGGTAGTCGCCGACCCGCTGGTCGATGTCGACCCGCGCGAGTCCCTCCTCCCAGTAGGCCCAGAAGTCCTCGGGCGTCCGGTGCCACATCTCCGGCGGCACCTGGAGGGTGGTGGCGATCCGGGCTCCGGCGCGCAGCACGATCGCCTCCTCCTCGCCGGTCATCGGGCCGTGCATCCGGGTGAACGCGTCGACGGTGCCGTAGTAGATGCAGCTGGCCACCCAGAGCTGGAGCTCGCGGTTGAACGCGTTGTACTTCACCGGGCTGTCGGCCGTCGAGCGCACCTGACGGTGCTGCCCGTTGATGGCCTCTCGATAGGCGAGGCGCTGGGTGTGGTTGCCGAGCAGGGCGATGCCGAGGTAGCCGACCGTCGTGCGGAAGCGCTTGAACGGGTGCTTGGTCACCTTCCCGCTGTCGACGCTGCTCTCCACGACGCCGTAGCCGACCTCCGGCCAGCCGAGCTGGATGGCCACGTTCGCCGGACCGGCGATGAAGACGACGATGCCGTCCATCTTGCGGCGTAGCAGGGCCAGCTCCTCGGCGCGCTCGGCCTTCTGCGCCGCGCGGATGAAGCCGGCGGACTCCTCGCCCGCCAGGGGGTCGGGCACCAGGTCATCGCGGCGCTGGAGGGGTTCGGCTGCCATCAGTGGGAGCTCCTGGTCGGACGGGGCGGCGGCGCGCCTGGAAGGCCCAGCGCGGGGACGATGTGGGCGCGGAAGACCGCACGGCTGGCCGCCGGGTCGTCCAGCGGCAGCGCCGACTCGGGCGTCAGCGCGAGGCTGAGCGCGAGCCGGGCCATGACCTCGGCCATCGGGACCGGGTCGAACTCGGGGATCACGCCGTCGGCCTGGAAGCGCCGGAGGACGTCGGCGAGGTACTCGCGACCCAGGGCCAGCACGGGGCCGCCGTTGGTGGTGAACACGGGGAGGATGAGCTCGGGCTCGGTCTGCAGCAGCCGACGCAGCAGCTTGTTGCGCTGCAGCCCGTCGATCACGGCCATCGCGAGCTCGACGATCTGCTCCTCGGCGCTGCCCCCGGAGCGTCGTACGGCGTCGAGGGTGTCGGACATGTCGGCGAGGAAGCGTCGCGACTCGCGCAGGGCGACCGCCTCGACCAGGCCCGACTTGCCGGCGAACTTGCGGTAGAGGGTGGCCGGGCTGATCCGCGACCGCCGAGCCACGTCGCCCATGCTCGTCCGGCGCACGCCCACGTCGATGAAGGCGGCCAGCGCGCCGTCGAGGATCGCGGCGCGGCTCGCGTCGGACTCGGTGTCGAGCTCGGGCTCGGGCCCGAACAACGGGGTCACCGGGCTGGCGCCTGCGTCCGACCTGGTCACCGTCGACCACCCCTCCCTGAAAGGATGAGAGAGAATCTACCTCACTCTCTCATCCTGCGCCAGGGGCGGGGGATCTCCAGATGTCGCTCCTCAGCGATACAGGCCGTCGATCTCGGCGGCGTACTTCTCGGCGATCGGCTTGCGCTTGAGCTTCATCGTCGGCGTCAGCTCGTCACCACCCGGCTCCCACGGCGACGGCAGGAGCGCGAACTTCTTGATCTGCTCGACCCGGGCGAGCTTCTCGTTGGCCTGGTCGATCCCGGCCTGGATGAGCGCCTTGACCGTCTCGTCCTGGGCCAGGACCGCGGGGGAGGAGTCTGCGAGGCCGACCTTGGCGCCGTACGCCGCGCAGGCGTCCGGGTCGAGCGTCAGCAGCGCGGTGACGTAGGGCCGGTCGTCGCCGATGGCGACCACGCTCAGCACCAGCGGGCACGCGACCTTGACGGCGCCCTCGATGTTCTGCGGCGACATGTTCTTGCCGGCCGCGTTGATGATGAGCTCCTTCTTGCGGTCGACGATCTTGACGTAGCCGTCGTCGTCGATGGTGGCGATGTCGCCGGTGTGCATCCAGCCCTCGCTGTCGATGGCCTCGGCCGTCCGGTCGGGATCGTTGCGGTAGCCCCGCATGACCAGCGGGCCACGCACCAGCAGCTCGCCGTCCTCGGCGAGGGAGATCTCGGAGCCGCCGGGGACGACCTTGCCGACGGTGCCGATCCGGATGCCGTCCGGCGGGTTCATGGTGACGACGGCGGAGGTCTCCGACATGCCCCAGACCTCGAGGACGGGGATGCCGAGGCCCAGCATGAACGCCAGTGCGTCCGGGGCGATGGCCGAGGCGCCGGTAGCGGCGACCCGCACCCGGTCGAGTCCCATCTTCTCGCGGAGCTTGCTCAGCACCAGCCGGTCGGCGAGCGCGTGCTGCAGCTTGAGGGGGAGCGGCACCGACTTCTGCTCGGACTTGAGCCACGCGACCTTGGTGCCGGTCGCGATCGCCCAGTTGGCGATCTTGCGCTTCTTCTCGTCGGGCTCGGCGGCCAGCGCCGCTTCGATGCCGGCCTTCACCTTGTACCAGACCGCCGGGACGGCGCCGAAGAACGTCGGGCGGACGCTCGGCAGCGTCGGCACCAGCTGCTTCGGGTCGTCGACCGTGGTGATCTGGATCCCGAAGCGCATGTTGTTGTAGTGGGCGCCCCAACGGTTGGCGATGTGCGCGTCGGGAAGGTAGGACACGAGCTTGTCCTCGTGCGACAGCGGGAAGTAGCCCTGCAGGGCGTCCATCTCGGCCATCAGGTTGGCGTGCGTGAGCTCGACCCCCTTGGGCGGCCCGGTGGTCCCGGACGTGTAGATGAGGGTCAGCACGTCGGACGCCTCGACCGCCTGCCAGCTCGCGTCGAAGTCGTATGCCGGGTCGCCGCTCGCCTCGAGCTCCTCGAGCGTCATCGTGTCCCCGGCGTCCCCGCTGTCGCTGCCCGGCCCGTCGACGACGATGAAGTGCTCGACCTGGCCGCTGGTGTTGGCGAGCCTGAGCTTATCGAGGAACTGCTGCTCGGTGATCACGACCTTGTTGCCGGCGTTGCCGAACAGGTAGGCGATCTGGTCGACGGCGAGGGTGTTGTAGATCGAGAAGGGGGTGGCGCCCGTGTGCAGCACGCCGGTGTCCGCGACGTGGAACTCCGGTCGGTTGACCAGCATCAGCGCGACCGTGTCGCCGCGTCGTACGCCGAGCGCGGCGAGGCCCGCGGCCACCTTGCGGACGCGGTCGGCGTACTGCGACCACGTGATCGAGACGCGGTCGTCGGGAGTGCGGAGCGCGACGGCGTCGGGGTGCGCTGCTGCCGTCTGCTGGAAGGCAGCGCAAAGCGTGCGGTTGTTGGAGACCATTCGCGCAAACTACTCCTGCGCGACCGTTTCTGACAACGGCCATAGTCCAAAACGTGGCCGGAGGTGGCGCCGGAGCCGGAGACGGCTCACAGTGGCCTCGTGAGCGACGACCGGCCCTTCGATATCCGCGACCACATCCCCGGCCCTGCGGGCTTCCTCGGCTCGGCCGCCAACGTGATCATGCAGCTCGGCTGGCGCGAGGTCGGCTACGGCGTGGTCGAGAGCTCGGTCGACAGCGGCAACGTGATGCTGCATCCCTGGAAGCGGCTCCGCACCACGATCAGCTACCTGGTCGTGGCGCTCTTCGGCACCGAGGCCGACCGGGCGGCGTACCGCGAGGCCGTCAACCGATCGCACGTCCCCGTGCGGTCGGGGCCGGACAGCCCGGTGAAGTACAACGCCTTCGACCCCGCCCTGCAGCTGTGGGTCGCCGCCTGCCTGTACGTCGGCGTGCGCGACATGCGGCTAGCCTTCCTCGGGCCGATGGCGGAGGCGGAGGAGGACGCCCTCTACGCCTACTGCAGCCGACTCGGTACGACGCTGCAGGTGCCCCTCGACTGTTGGCCGGCCGACCGAGAGGCGTTCGAGAAGTACTGGGCCGAGGGCCTGGCCAGGGTGCGGTACGACGAGCCGGTCCGCCAGCACCTGCTGGCCATCGTGGACCTGAGGATGATCCCGCGCTGGATGCGGTGGGGGAACAGCGCGCTCAACCGGTTCGCGACCGTCGGCTTCCTCCCGCCGGAGTTCCGCGACGCGATGGGGCTGGAGTGGACCGCGAAGGACCAGCGTCGGTTCGACCGCATGAACAGGGTCCTGCGGTTCGGGTCGCGGTTGCTCCCGCGGTCGGTCCGGATGCTCCCGATCCGGCTGCGGCTCGCGGAGGTCCGGCTTCGGATCCGCCGCGGCTGGCGGCTCACCTGAGCCCCGTCGTACCTGACGTACCTGTCGTGATCTCGGAAATTCGCGACAGGTAGGTCAGGGACGACGGCGCTCGGGGTCGACCTGGCGGACCGAGGAGGCCAGCAGGCCCCCCACCAGCTCGCTGAGCTCGCCGGGCGACATCTCCACGTCGCCGTTGAGGACCGCGTGCGTCGCCTCGAGCGCACCGCCCACGGCGTAGAGCAGCGCCACCCGGCCGCGCGGGGCGTCGACGGCGTCGCCGTACTGGGTCCCGAAGAAGCCCGCCATCTGCTCGGCGTAGGCGAGGACGATCCGGCGCCGGGCCTCCGTCAGCCCGTCGGTGCCGGACGAGACGACCAGGAGAGCGCGCGCCTTGCGGGGGTCCGTCTCGAGCACCGAGTAGGCGCCCTCGAAGGCAGTGCGGCAGGCGTCGTACAGCTCGGCGGGGGAGTGCTCCGCGAGCGCCGCTGCGCCCTCCATCGCGATCTCGTCGGCGATCTGGTGGAGCAGGGCGAGCTGGAGCTCCGCGAGGTTGGTGAAGCTCTCGTAGAAGTACCGCTGGGTCAGCTTCGCCCGCGCGCACACCCCCCGCACGCTGATGTCGGCGGCGTCGCTGCCCATCAGGTCGAGCGCGGCCTCCAGGAGCGCCGCGCGTCGCTGCTCGCGTCGGGCGTCGGCGGTGACGCCGCGGTAGGGCCGGTGGATCGACACGAGCCGACCCTAGACGAGCAGGTCCCGACGAGCAGAGATCAGTACGACTTGGGCAGCCCGAGCATCGACGTACCGATGTGGGCCAGCACGAGCTGCTCCGCCACCGGGATGTTCTTGCCGATCCGCGCGTCCCGGAGCCAGCGCTCGACCGGGTACTCCTTGGAGTACGCCATGCCGCCGAGGGTCTGGAACGCCTGGTCGGCGGCCTCCCACGCCACTTGCGCACCGGTCAGCTTCGCCACGTTGGCCTCGTTGCCGCACGGCAGGCCCTGGTCGAAGAGCCAGGCGGCCTTGTAGGTCATCAGCCGGCCGAGCTCGACCTTCGCCTTGATCTGGGCGAGCGGGAACTGGATGCCCTGGTTGGCACCGATCGGACGACCGAAGACCACCCGCTCCTTCGCGTAGCCGGCGGCGTACTCCAGCGCGGCGTCCGCGCCACCGACGCCGCCGGCGGCGGCCAGGATGCGCTCGGGGTTGAGCACGTCCCACAGCACCATGAACCCGGCGTCGACCTCGCCGATGACGTTGCGGGCGGGCACCCGTACGTCGTCGAGGAAGACCTGGCTCGAGTAGAGGATGTTGCTGCCCATCTTCGGGATCGGTGTGTAGGACAGCGTGCCCGCGGCGAGCGCCTCCTTGACGTCGACCAGGAACAGCGTGAAGCCGTTGTAGCGGGGCGTCGCCTCGGCGGCCGGGATCGTCCGCGTCACGGCGATCATCCAGTCGGCGTTCTCGACGTTGGAGATCCAGACCTTCTGGCCCTTGATCAGCCAATCCGCATCCGCGGCGTCACCGTCGCGCCGCGCCGAGGTCGTGATCTCGATGGCGTTGCTGCCGGCGTCGGGCTCGGTCAGGGCGAAGCAGAACTGCACGTCGCCCGAGGCGATGCCCGGCAGGATGTCCTTCTTCTGCTGCTCGGTGCCGTGCCGGACCAGGGTGGTGGCGCCGAAGCCCGGCGTCGTGACGTAGAAGAAGCTGCCGGCGCCGCCGCCGGAGGCGCAGAGCGTCTCGTTGGCGACCGCCACCTCGAGCAGGCCCTGGCCGCCGCCGCCGTACTCCTCCGGGATGTTGAGGCCGAACCAGCCGCCCTTCCCGAGGTCGGTGAAGACCTCGATCGGGAAGCGGTGCGACTCCTCGCACTCCGACCAGTAGGCGTGGTCGTACTTGGCGGCCACCGCCCGTACGCCGTCCTGGACGGCGAGCGCGGTCTCAGGCAGGTTGAAGTCCATCAGAGCCCCAGGCTCCTTCCGATGATTTCCTTCTGGATCTCGGTCGTGCCGCCGTAGATCGTCGAGATCCGGCTGTCGAGGTAGGCGCGGGCGATCGGGTACTCGAGCATGTAGCCGTAACCCCCGTGGAGCTGGACGCCCTGGTTGGCGAGCTTGACCTGGAGCTCGGTGGCCCAGTACTTCGCCTGGGAGGCCTCGACGGCGTCGAGGTTGCCGGCGACGTGCTTGCGGACGCACTCGTCGACGAACACCCGGGTGATCTTCGCCTCGGTGGCCATCTCGGCGATCAGGAACCGGTTGTGCTGGAACTTGCCGATCGGCTTGCCGAACGCCTCACGGGTCTTGGCGTAGTCGAGGCACATCTCGACGATCGCCTCGCACGCGGCCGCGGCCTGGGCTGCGATGATCAGCCGCTCCTGCGGCAGGTTCATCATCAGCGAGATGAAGCCGCTGCCCTCGGGCCCGAGCAGGTTCTCCTTCGGCACCCGCACGTCGGTGAAGCTCAGCTCGGCGGTGTCCTGCCCGTGGAGGCCGATCTTCTCGAGGTTGCGGCCGCGCTCGAAGCCCTCCATGCCGCGCTCGACGACGAGCAGGCTGATGCCCTGGTGGCCGGCCTCGGGGTTGGTCCGCGCGACGACGATGACCAGGTCGGCGTGGATGCCGTTGCTGATGAACGTCTTCGACCCGTTGAGGAGGTAGTGGTCGCCCTGGTCCACCGCGGTGGTGCGGATGCCCTGGAGGTCCGACCCGGCACCGGGCTCGGTCATCGCGATCGCGGTGATCGTCTCGCCGGTGACGCAGCCCGGGAGCCAGCGCTGCTTCTGCTCCTCGGTCGCGAGCGAGATCAGGTACGGGACGATGATGTCGGTGTGGACGGAGAAGCCCGGTCCGCTGGCGCCCGCGCGGGTCTGCTCCTCCGACAGCACGACGTTGAACCGGAAGTCGTCGATGCCCGGACCGCCGTACTCCTCGGGGACGTCGAAGCAGAGCAGCCCGGCCTCGCCGGCCTTGAGCCACAGCTCGCGCGGGACGATGCCGTCGCGGTCCCACGCCTCGTTGTGGGGCACGACCTCCTTCTCGTAGAAGGTGCGCACAGAGTCTCGGAAGTCTTCGTGCTCGGCGAGGAAGAGCTCGCGCATGGGAGTGGGCTCCTGTCGTAGGGTGCGGCGGCGACGGTGACAGTACGTCGTCCAAACTACTGTGACAGTGATACTGTCACAATGCAACGTGTGGTCGGAAGAGCAGGACGAGATGAGTGGAGAGCCCGTGTCGATCGAGACCGCGTCCGACCGCTCGGCCGAGCTGACCGTCGACGAGCTGGCGGCCGCGACCGGGATGACGGTCCGGACCGTGCGCTACTACGCCGGGCTCGGTCTGGTCCCGCCGCCCGCGCGGCGCGGGCGGGTCGCCTACTACTCCGACGTCCACGTGGCCCGGCTCAAGCTGGTGCGTGCGCTCCAGGACCACGGCCTCAGCCTGACGGCGATCGAGGACTACCTGGCGCGGTTCCCGGCCGACGGCGATGCCGACGAGCTCGCCGTCCGGGCGCTGACCCTCACCACGTGGTCGGCCCAGCCGCCCGAGCGGATGGGCCGGGCCGGGCTCGACGAGCGCGCCGGACGGCCGCTCGACCAGGACGCGCTCGACGTGCTCCTCGCGCTCGGGGTGGTCCAGCAGGACGGCGACGAGTTCGAGCTGCAGCCCGGCTTCGACGCTGCGGTGAAGCTGCTGGCGCTCGAGATCAGCATCGACGGCATCACCGCCGCCGGTCTCGCCGTCCAGCGGCACACCGAGGCGCTGGCCGAGGAGCTGACCGAGATCTTCACGCGGCAGGTGATCGGGCCCTACCGCGCGCAGGACCACCACACGGCGGAAGAGGCCGCAGCGTTCGAGTCGACCATCGTCCAGCTGCGCCAGCTCACCCTCGAGGCGGTCGTCTCCGGCTTCCAGCGCGCCTCCAACCAGGTGATCAACCGCTCGCTGCGGGGCGAGTGACGAGCGTCCGGCCTGATGTCCTCGCGTCCCCCATCGCAGCCGGGTCATGGGAGCGGTACCTTCCGACCTGTGGTCTCCCTCCTCAAGCCGCTCGGCCTCGTCGTGCCGACCGCCCGCACCATCGTGAGGACGAGCACCCAGGTGGCGAGCTGGAGCGAGCGGCAGGTGCTCGGTGCCCTGCGGGCGCGCCTCGACGTGGCCGCACCGGCGCCGCGGGCCATCACGGCGGGCACCGCCGGCCGCGGTGCCGAGCCGCTGCGCACCAAGATGGATCGGTTGCTGGACCGCGCGCTGGAGCAGAACAGCAGGTCCGGACAGCAGGAGCTCTTCGGCAAGATCATCGACCAGCTCGTCCCCGACGAGGCCCGGATCATCGGCGCCCTCTCCGACGGCTCGGTCTCACCGATGCTGCACGTGTTCGCGCGGACCATCAGCGGCATCGGGGGCGACCCGATCCTCGAGAACGCGTCGCTGGTCGGCAAGATGGCCAACGTCTCCCTGCCGCAGATGACGCCGGTCTACGTCGGCCACCTGCTGTCCCTCGGACTGCTCGAGACCGGTCCGGAGGATCCCCGGCTCAAGGACGACTACCAGATCCTCGGCGCCGACTCCGCCGTGCTCCGGGCGCTGAAGAAGGGCAAGCGGGGTCCGCTCGAGGCCAAGGTCGAGAAGTACACCATCCGGCTGTCCGTGCTCGGTCGTGACCTCTGGGCCGCGGCGACGTCGGGCGAGCTCGGATGATCGCGGCGATCCCGTTGGTCCAGACCTGGGCCGAGATCCAGGACGACTTCTCGGCGAACTGGATCGTCTACGCCACCATGCCGATCGTCGCGGCCTTCATCGGCTACGTCACCAAGCTGCTGGCCCTCCAGATGATGTACCGGCCGCTGGAGTACCGCGGGATCGGGCCGTTCGGGTGGCAGGGGCTGGTGCCCCGTCGCGCCGGCAAGGTCGCCGCCACCACGATCGAGCTCCTGACCGAGAACCTGCTGCGACCCGAGGAGCTCCTCGACAAGATCGACGCGGTGGAGGCGGTCGAGGAGCTGCGGGAGCCGCTGACGGAGGCCATCGACGTCGTCGTCAAGGACCTCGCCGAGCAGCTCCGGCCGGGGCTCTGGGACTCGCTTCCCGAGGCCGGCCGACGGGCGCTCAAGGCCCGCGTCCATCGCGAGGCGCCCAAGATCGTCGACAACATCCTCAACGAGATGCGCGCCGATCTCACCCAGTTCCTCGACATGCAGTTCCTCGCCGTGACGATCCTGGTGAAGAACAAGGAGCAGCTCAACGAGCTGATCAAGTCGGTCGCGTCCGACGCGATGGCGTTCGTACGCCGGAGCGGGATCGTCTTCGGCTTCGCCATCGGCTTCGTCCAGCTCGCCTGCTGGGCCTACTTCCACAACCCCTGGATCATGCCGGCGTTCGGCTTCCTGGTCGGGTTCGTCAGCGACTACGTCGCGCTGAACATGCTGTTCCGGCCACTGGAGCAGAAGCGGTTCCTCGGCATCTTCCCGTTCCAGGGCGTCCTGCACGCGAAGCGGGACAAGATCACGCAGGGCTACGCCCGCATCCTCGCGCAGGACATCTTCGCCCCGGACGTGATCTTCGAGGCGGTCCTCAACGGGCCGACCTCGGACCGGCTGTTCTCCACGATCGAGCGGGAGATCTCGAAGTCGATCGACGCCCAGGCCGGGATCGCCCAGCCCCTGGTGCGCCTCGCCGTCGGCACCCAGCGCTACCGGGCCGCGAAGGACGCGATCGTGGCGCGCGTCATCGAGCTCTTCCCGGAGACGATGTCGCAGGCCCAGGGGTACGCCGCGCGCACCTTCGACGTCGAGAACCTGATCATCGACAAGATGAGCCAGCTCGACAGCGAGCAGTACGAGTCGATCATGCGCCCGGTGTTCAAGGACGACGAGTGGCTGATGATCTCCGTGGGCGCGGTGCTCGGTGGCATCGTCGGCGAGATCCAGGTGCTGATCATCGAGCACTACACCGCGTGAGGCCCGGCTCCCGAATCAGCCGGCCAGCACGCGCGTCGGCTCGTTCTTCTCCCGGCGCCAGGCCTGCCGGGCCTGGGGGAGCAGCCGCGCCTGGACCGGCAGTCGCCCGAACGTGTGCTGGATGCCGGCGCCGATCGCGCGCAACCGCAGCTCCTCCGCAGCGGTCCAGCCGAGCCCCATCCGGTCCCGCAGGACCTCCGGGAAGGTGCCGCGGAGCACCCACGCCATGCCGTCGAACTGGGTGTCCGACAGCGGCCGCCAGAGCAGCTCGGGCAGGTACTTGTACGGCGACGGCCCGAAGATCCCGCTCTTGGTGCGGTTGAAGGTCGCGCGGGCGATCGCGTTGGGCTCGAGCACCTCGGTCACCGTCTGCTGCCAGTAGTCGGTGAACTCGGCGTACGTCGCCGGCGTACCGGTCGCGGAGACGCCGTACAGCGAGAACCACTGGCGCGACTCCTGGAACAGCCGCTCCTTGCGGGCCTCGGACAACGGCTTGCCGAAGTGCTCGCGCCAGGCGAGCTGCATCTCGAAGAAGGTCGCGTGCGGCCAGTAGAAGACCTCCGGGTTGAGTGCGCTGTAGCGCCCGCCGCCGGGGAGCTCGCCCTTGAGGTCGCGGTGGTAGTCGCGGACCCGGGCCGCCGTCCCGCGCGCATCGGCGTCGTAGACGACCCCGAGGATCTGGGGGAGGGAGCGGAGGATCCGCTTCATCGGCCCCTGGAAGTACGTCGAGTCGTGGTCCTTGAGCGCCTGACCGATCGCCGGGTGCATCGTCTGGAGCAGTCCGGCGCGCATGCCGACGAGCAGCATGCGCTGGTCGCCGAACAGCCGCCAGGTGAGCGAGTCGGGGCCGAGGGGCTGGCCCGGGAACGGCCGGTAGGTGTCGTGGGTCGTTGCTGCCACCGGGTCAGCCCAGCGGCCGGAGCGTGACCGGGAAGTCGTCGGTCGGCATGACCAGGGACGTGTGGTCCCACTCGATCTCGTAGTCCGGGGGGATCGCGAGCTCGTAGGTGGTCAGCATCGTGTGCAGCAGTGCCTTGACCTCGTTGGTGCCGAACGCCATCCCGATGCACTTGTGCGCGCCGCCGCCGAACGGCACGAAGCCGTAGCGGTGGCCCTTGTGCTCCTGGCGCGGCTCGCTGTAGCGCAGGGGGTCGAACTCGTCCACGTTGACCCAGTGGTCGCCGACGCTGTGCACCGCGCCCGGCGCGACGACGACCATCGTGCCCTTCGGCACGAAGTGACCGACGAGCTCGGTGTCCGCGGTGGCCTGCCGGACGAGCGCGGGCACGGGTGCGACCAGCCGCATGGCCTCCTTGAACACCAGGTCCAGGGCCACCAGGCTGTCGAGCTGGTCGATCGTCGGGGTCGAGGTCCCCAGCGCGAGCGACTCCGCACGGGCCTTGTCCTGCCACTCGGGAAACTTCGCGAAGTAGTAGGTCATCGCGGTCGCGGTGATGGTGGAGGTGTCGTGCGCCGCCATCATCAGGAAGATCATGTGGCTGACGATGTCGTCGTCGGTGAACCTCATGCCGTCGTCGGTCTCGACGTGGCACAGGGCGGCGAACAGGTCGTCGTCGTCGGAGGCCCGCTTTGCGGGGATCTGCGAGCGGAAGTACGCGTCGAGGACCTTGCGGCCGGCCAGCCCCTTGTTCCACCGCGTCCGGAGCAGCGGCACCGGGGTGCGGATCAGGCCGGTGCCGGCGCGCACGGCGTCGATGAAGGCCTGCGTGAGCGCATGGGTCTCCTCGTTCGGCTCGGTGCCCATGAAGATCTCGGTGGCGACGTCCAGCGACAGCGACTTGACGGCGGGATACATCAGCATCGGCTCGTCGGTGGGCCAGGTCGGCACGGTGCGGTCGATGATCCCCTGGATCCGGTCCTGGTAGGCCTCGAGCCGGGGACGGGTGAACGCCTCCTGCATGATCCGCCGGTGGAGCAGGTGCTCCTGCCCGTCGAGCAGCATCAGGCCGCGGGTGAAGAAGGGCCCGATGAAGTACTCCCACCCGGACTGCGAGTAGACCTTCCCCTTGTTCTGCAGCACCTCCTGCACGGCGTCGGGCCCCAGCGCGGACACCAGCCGGGTGCCGAACGCGCGGAACCAGAACACGTCGCCGTACTTCTCGTGCCACACGTGGGAGGAGTCCCAGCCGTCGCGGATCATCTCCAGCGACTTGCCGACGACGGGGAGGCCCGTCTCTCCCATGACCGGCTTCAGCCCGCTTCCTGCCGGGGGTTCCGCGAGCGCGACGGACGCGGTGCCGACGCGCTCGCCGGCGAGGGCCAACAGCCCGTCGCCCGGGAAGTGGAGGAGCGTCGGCTTCGTGATCGACGACCGGACCCGCTTCGCGATCCGCGGCACGCTGCTGAGGGCACTCATCGCGGGTCCTTCCCCGTGGCGCGGGCTTCGTACGACGACCGCTCGGGCTTGTCGAGCGCGTCCATGAACACGTGGTCCGCCCCCATCCTCTTGCCGATCCACTGGCCGACGCTGAACGGCAGCAGCCGGGTGAGGTTGAGCAGCGGGCGTGCGGAGGCGGGCACGTAGACCTCGAACCGCGGCTTCACGACCGCGGCGACGATCGCGTCCGCCACCGACTCCGGCGTGATCGCGCGGAAGGCCGGCATGTCCTCGACCCCGGCCGTCAGGTCGGTGCGGGTGATCCCGGGCATCACCACGGAGAAGTCGAGACCCCGAGGGTGCAGCTCGGCGTAGGCGCCCTCGGTGTACTGGATGACGGCCGCCTTGGAGGCGCTGTACGTCGCGCTCCCCGCGATGCCGGCCTTGCCGGCCGTGGAAGCCACGTTGACGATGTGGCCGCGCCCCCGGGGCAGCATCCGGCGGGCCGCCTCCCGCGTCCCGTGGATCATCGCGCGGGTGTTGATCGCGAAGATCCTGTCGATGGTCGCGTCGTCCTCGTCGAGCAGGCCCGACAGCGGCATCACACCGGCGTTGTTGACGTAGACGTCGATCGGTCCGAGCGTCGCCTCGACCGTGTCCATGAAGTCGGCGACGCTCTCGGGCGACGTGACGTCGAGCGGCAGGGCGAGGGTGTCGCCGCCGATCCGCTCGGCGGTGGCCTTGGCGACGTCGAGGTCGACGTCGCCGATCGCGACCCGTGCACCCTCGGCGGTCAGGGCCGCCGCGGTGGCGGCGCCGATGCCGCGCCCGGCGCCGGTGATGGCGATGACACGTCCTTCGAGACGTCTGGTCATGGTGATCTCCTCCGCGGGTGGCTCAGTAGACGAAGCGCGCGAGGCGCTGCTTGATCTCGGTGTACGGCGCCTTGGCGAGCGCCGGCTCGACGAACCACCAAGGTCGGCGGTAGACCGCCCGCCGGTGGCTGAACGTCTCGAACCCCCACTTGCCGTGGTACGACCCGTAGCCGCTCTCGCCGACGCCGCCGAACGGCAGGCTGGGCGGGAAGACCTGCATCATCGTGTCGTTGACGCAGGCGCCACCGGAGGTCGTCTCTGCGAGCACCCGGTCGCCGTTGCGCCGGGAGAAGACGTAGAGCGCCAGCGGGTGGTCGCCGGCGTTGACGTGCGCGATGGGCTCGCCGATGTCGTCGTACCCGATCACGGGGAGCACCGGCCCGAAGATCTCCTCGCCCATGACCGCCGCGTCCGGCTTGACGCCGGTGAGCACGGTCGGCGCGACGTACCTCGCCTCGACATCGACGTCACCGCCGAAGGCGACCTCGTCGTAACCGCCGCCGCTGATGAGCCCCGCGATCCGGGCGGTGTGGCGCTCGTTGACGATCCTCCCGAAGTCCGCGCTCGCCCTCGGGTCGTCGCCGTAGCGCTCCCGGACCTCCTTGGCCAGCAGTCCGACCAGCTCGTCGTGCACGTCGTGGTGGACCCAGACGTGGTCGACCGCGATGCAGGTCTGTCCGGCGTTCGACCACTTGGCGAAGGCGATCCGGCTGGCGGCCTGCTTGAGGTTGGCGTCCTTGTCGACGATCGCCGGGCTCTTGCCACCGAGCTCGAGAGTGGTGGGGGTGAGATGGCGGGCAGCAGCCTCGGCGACGATCCGCCCGACCGTGCCGTTGCCGGTGTAGAGGATGTGGTCGAACCGCTGCTCGAGGAGCGCGGTGGTCTCGTCGACGCCGCCCTCGACGAAGGCGATCGCCTCCGGGTCGAGGTACTCGCCCGCAAGCTTGGTGATCAGCGCCGACGTCGCCGGGGCGAGCTCGGAGGGCTTGCAGACGACGGCGTTGCCGGCGGCCAGGGCGGCGGCGAGCGGCGTCGCGAGGAGGTAGACCGGGTAGTTCCACGGCGCCACGACGAGTACGACGCCGCGGGGCTGGTGCCGCACGCTCGCCCGGCCGGGGAGGAAGGCCAGCGGCAGCCGGGCGGAGGAGTCCTTGGCCCAGCCGCCGAGGTGCTTGCGCAGGTAGTCGGCCTCGGAGGCGGAGGCCGCCACGTCGCCGGCCCAGGCCTCGAACCGGGGCTTGCCGAGGTCCTCGGCCAGCGCGGCGAGGATCGCCCCCTCGTTGTCCCGCAGCATCCGCGCCAGCGCGCGGAGCTGGTCGCGGCGCCAGTCCAGGTCCCGGGTCCGACCCGATGCGAACGTCGTGCGGAGCCGGCGGACCAGCTGCTCGGCGGATGCGGACGAGACCGGTGCGGACAAGGGGAGACCTCCACGCTGACGTGATAGAAACTGGATCGGAATCTATCACCGGGTCCTGCCCGCCGCTAGGGTCTGCGTCATGAACCTCGAGGACCCGGCGACGGTGCGGATCCTCGAGGCCGCCTACCCGGTGCTCGCCGAGGGCGGTGTCCGCCGGACGACGATGAACCAGATCGCGGACGCTGCGGGGCTCGGGGTCGCCACGGTCTATCGGCGCTTCCCTCGGAAGCTGGAGCTGGTCCGGGCGCTGTTGCTGCACGAGGCGGCGAAGGTGGTCGGGGTCGTGGACGCTGCGCTCGCGGACGAGACCACGATCGAGGGCCAGGCGGCCGCGGGCTTCACCGCCTTCGCGCACGCCGTCGCCGACCGCCGGCTCCTGGTCCGGCTGCTCCGGGGCGACAGCGACTACGACGGCGAGGCAGTGCTCCCGGGCGAGCTGGCCGACCAGATCATGGTCATGGTCCGTGACTACATCGCGGGCTGGATCCGCGACCTGCAGGCGGAGGGCCGCTACCTGGGCGTGGCCGCCGACATCGTCGCCGAGATCCAAGCGCGCCTCGCGCTGAGCCTGGTGCTGGCGCCGGAGGGCCGGATCCCGATGCACGACGATGCGGCGACCCGCGCGTTCGCGACGACCTACCTGGTGCCCCTGCTCGGCTCGGAGCACGAGTAGTCGCGGAAAGCGCCTTAGCACCTGTCAACAAGGCCTGTAGGTTAGCGCCATGCCAACCGACGTCGTCGCCGACCGGCGGGACCGCATCCTGCAGGCAGCGGCGCGACACTTCGCGAGCCATCCCTACGACAAGGTGTCGACCGTGGCGATCGCCGCCGACGCCGACGTCAACCGGGGCTGGATCTATCACGAGTTCGGCTCCAAGCGGGACCTCTACCTCGCGGTCCTGAGCCGCACCATCCGGGTCCCGGTCCTGCCGCCGGTCACCGAGCTGCTGGGATCGGACGACCTCGAGACGGCGGCCGCGAAGGTCGTCAGCCGTTGGCTGGACGAGGTCGACTCCCACCGTGAGTCCTACCTCGCCCTCCACCGGGTGCACACCGGCTCGCACAGCGACCCGGTGGTCCGCGGCATCGTGCGCGAGATGCACGAGGGCACGATCGACAGCGTGCTCGCCACCGCCGTGCGCGACCCGGCCGAGGCGCCGCCCGCCGCGCGCGCGATGGTCGCCTGCTTCGGAGAGCTCGCCTACCAGGCGCTGTGGGAGTGGCTCGAGTCCGGTCGTCTCGACCGTCGGCGCGTGCAGATCGTGCTGGTGAAGTCGCTGGTCACCCTGATCGAGCTGGTCCCCGAGGTCGTCGAGTGACGCTTGGGCCGACGCGCGCGCGGGCCCTCGTGGTGGCACCGGTCGCAGTGGTCGCGGTGGTCGCTGCCGTCGCCGGGCTGTCGGGATGCAGCGAGGACAGCCCGGCGACGCCGGCGCTGTCCGCGCCCGAGGACGCGGCGAAGGGGGAGCGGGTCGACGTCGACGCCTTCGTGGACGCGATCGAGGCCAGCTTCGACGACGGCGCCTCCGCCCGCGTCGCCTTCGACGTCCGGGGCCCCACCTGCCTCCGCGGCCGCGGCGTCGTCGCGTACGCCGAGGACGGGATGGACGTCGACGTCCGCCTCACCGACTGGCGGGTCGAGGGCGGCTGGATCAACCTGCGCACGATCGACGGGTCCGCCTACATGAGGGTGCCGGAGTCCCGCGGCCTCTGGGTCGACATCGGCGCGGAGGACCCCGGGCTGGCCGCCTCGGTGCTGGAGGAGGCCGACCCGCGCGCCCGGCTCGACCTCCTGCGCGAGGAGATCTCCGAGGTTCGGTACAACGGCGACGACGTCGTCGGCGACCGGCCCGTGCGCCGCTACCAGGTGCTGGTCGAGAGCGGCGGGGATGCGACCGGCGCCGGTGGCGGACCCGACGTCACCGAGTACTGGTTCGACGAGTCGGGACAGGTCGTCCGGCGCGCCGACGACCTCGATGCGGGGGGAGCGGAGTTCACGTGGCTCGACTGGGACGCCGCCGTCGAGATCGCCCAACCTCCTGCCGATCGGGTCATCCCCCTCGCGGAGCTCGAGCGGCTGCGGCGCCAGTCGGGCCGACCGGCCGGCTGACCGGCCTGGCTGTCGTCGGACCTGGGAATTCTCGGTGACGGCGGTCACAGAACGGCGTCCGATCGGCTATGGTGCTCCGGTTGCGTGACTTTTAGCACCTGATAACCGTTGGTCGTTAGCACCTGTTCGGTCAAGGCTCGGGGGGCCCGGTCCTGTGTGGCATGAGAGCGAGAGAGCGATGACGTGGCGAGCACCGTAGCCAGCGCCCGCAGCACGGTCGATTTCCTGGTCGACCACGCGAGGACGGGCGTCAACACCGCGGGCGAGATCGTCGTACTGGCCTTCGACTCCTCGCTCGCAGCGGCGACGGACATCGTCCGCGGCCGCTTCTCGTGGGACGAGTTCTTCCTCCAGGCGTGGTTCATGACCCGGGTCTCGCTGCTGCCGACGATCCTGGTGTCCATCCCCTTCGGCGTGATCGTCTCGGTCCAGGTCGGCGGGGTGGCCGGCCAGATCGGCGCGCACTCGTTCATCGGCGCCGTCAACGCGATCGGCGTGATGCGCCAGGCCGCGCCCCTGGTCGCGGCGATCATGATCGCCGGTGTCGTCGGCGCGGCGGTGACCGCCGACATCGGCGCCCGCACGGTGCGGGAGGAGATCGACGCCCTGAAGGTGATGGGCATCAACCCCGTCCAGCGCCTGGTCGCCCCGCGCCTGGTCGCGGCGGTCCTCGTCGGGGTGTGCCTCAGCGCGGTCGTCGCCACCACGGCGATCCTCACCGGCTACGTGCTGGTCGTCGGCAGCGGCCTGGTCAGCTCGGGCACCTACCTCGGCGCCTTCATCTCCTTCGGCCAGTCCCTCGACCTGGTGATGGCGGTGCTCAAGTCGGCGATCTTCGGATTCCTCGCGGTGATCGTCGCCGCCCACAAGGGCCTCAACGCACGCGGTGGTCCCAAGGGAGTCGCCGACGCGGTCAACCAGTCCGTGGTCCTCAGCGTCATCATGCTCGCCCTCGTCAACGTGGCCATCACCCAGGTCTACGTGATGCTCGTGCCGCAGAGGCTGGTCTGATGGCGACGATCGGCGGGCTGGGGGGCAGCCGCGTCGGTCGCGCGTTCGGGGACCAGGTCGTCGGGCTCGTCGACGGCGTCCTGAACCTCCTGGCCCGGCTGGGGTCGTTCGGCGCCTTCGCCGCCAAGGCGGTCGGGTCCGTCCCGATCACGCTCAAGCGCTACCCGGGGGAGTACCTCCGGCAGCTCTCGGACATCGCGTGGGGCACCGGCGCACTCCTCATCGGCGGCGGCACGATCGGCATCATGGTGCTGCTCTCGGTCGCCGCCGGCACCTCGCTCGGCATCGAGGGGTTCAGCGGCCTGGAGCTGCTGAGCCTCGGCCCGCTCACCGGCGCGATCAACGCCGGCGTGAGCACCCGGGAGCTCGCCCCGCTCATCGCCTCCCTCGCCCTCGCCTCCCAGGTCGGCTGCCGGTTCACGTCGCAGCTGGGATCGATGAAGCTGCACGAGGAGATCGACGCGCTCAGCGTGATGGCGGTGCCGCCGATGCAGTACCTCGTCACCACCCGCGTCGCAGCCACGATGACGGCGATCCTCCCGCTCTACTTCATCGGCCTCATCGGCTCCTGGATCGCCTCGAAGTCGGTCGTCGTGATCTTGTTCGGGCAGTCCGCAGGCACCTACGAGCACTACTTCGGTCAGTTCCTGTCGAGCCGCGACATCCTCATCTCGACGATCAAGATCCTCGTCTTCACGCTGCTGGTCGCGCTGATCCACTGCTGGTACGGCATGAACGCCGCTGGGGGTCCGGCGGGCGTCGGCGAAGCGACGGGACGGGCCATCCGCGCCAGCATCGTGACCATCGTCCTCGTCGACATGCTGTTCACGCTGTTCTTCTACGGCACCGATCCCGGCATCCGGATCTCGGGCTAGCCATGGCGATCTTCAGGTCCAGGAGCCACGGGGAGCCGACCCGGCGCGAGCTCGCGATGCAGGGCGTCGTCGTGCTCGGCGTCATCCTGGCGCTGATCGGCATCCTGACGCTCAAGCTCAACGGCTCCCTCTCCTCCGCGGTGCCGGTCACGGCCGAGATGGAGTCCGCGGGCGGCGCGATCCGCAGTGGCGTCGACGTCAAGATGCGCGGCATGGTCGTCGGCAAGGTCACCGGCGTCGCGGGCGACCAGCACCAGGTCCGGCTCTCGCTCGAGATCCAGGAGAAGCACGTCGACCAGATCCCCACCGGCGTGCGGGCGCGGGTCCTCCCGGCATCGGTCTTCGGCACGTCGTACGTCGACCTGGTCCTGCCGGCCGGCGTCGAGGGCGGCGACCCGATCGAGGCGGACGACACGATCCCGCAGGACACCTCGCAGGAGACCCTCGAGCTCCAGACCGCGCTCGACAGCATCGACACCCTCGTCGACGCGCTCGGCCCGGCCGAGCTCGCCACCGCGCTGCACACCCTGTCGAGCGTGCTCGACGGCCGGGGTGACGACCTCGGCGTCGCGTTCGACACCCTCAGCCGCTACACCACGCGGTTCGCACCGATGATCCCGCGGCTGCGGGGTGACCTGCGGCTGCTCGCGGTCAACCTCGACGCTGTCGCGCGCAACGCGCCGGAGCTGCTGGACGCCACCGACGACGCCCTCGTCGTGCTCGACAAGCTGGTCGACCGGCGGGACAAGATAACGACGCTGCTCGACGGAGGCTTGATCCTGATCCAGGACACCAAGGCGTTCCTGACCGAGCACGAGCGCGCCTACCTCCACGCGCTGTCGCAGTCGGTGGTCCTCGTCGACGCCGTCCACGACGAGCGCGGCGGCCTGCGGGACACGTTGCTCGAGACGGGCAACGTGTCGGTCAAGCTGCTCTCGACGCTGGAGAACGGCTACGCGCGCGTCGAGGGCTACATCTATGCCGTCGGTCCGGACGACTACACGCGGGCGGACTGCCCGCGTTACGGCTCGCTGCCGGGAGGCAACTGTGGCTAGGGGCCCCCGGATCAAGGTGAAGGCGGTCTACGTCAAGGTCGTCGCGTTCTTCGCGCTGTCGGCGATGCTGCTGCTCCTGCTGGCCAACACCATGGCCGACCAGGTCGACGGCGAGACCCGGGAGTACACCGCCGAGTTCACCGACGTGAGCGGACTGCGCTCCGGCGACGACGTACGGGTGGCCGGCGTCCAGGTCGGGAAGATCACCGGCATCGAGGTCGACAGCGAGACCGGTCGTACGGCGAAGGTGACGTTCACGCTCGTCGAGGACCAGCCGCTGCTGTCGAACACGACCCTGGTGATGCGCTACCAGAACCTGCTCGGGCAGCGCTACCTGTCGCTCGTCCAGCCGGCGAAGCGGGGCGAGGAGGTCGAGGCGGGCGCCACCATCCCGCTGGAGCGGACCAGCCCGGGCTTCGACCTGACCGCGCTGCTCAACGGGTTCCGCCCGCTCTTCGACGTCCTCGAGCCCGAGGACGTCAACAAGCTCTCGGAGTCGGTGATCAAGGTGTTGCAGGGCGAGGGCGGCACCGTCGCCGACCTCCTCGACCAGACCAGCCAGCTCACGACGTACCTCGCCGACCGCGACGACCTGTTCGCCGCGGTCTTCGACAACCTGACGCCGGTTCTCGTCGACCTGGCCGGGCAGGGCGACGAGCTGCGCGGCACCATCCGTCAGCTCACCGGCTTCATGTCCGGCCTCGCCCGCCACCGCAAGACGTTCGGACGGACGATCGACGACATCGCGCAGGTCATCGACACCAGCGAGGCGTTCCTGCGCAGCGTCCGCGGTCCGCTGGCCGCCGACGTCGACAAGGCGAGGGACCTGCTCCGCATGTATGCCTCCGAGGAGCCCAGGTTCGCGGCCGCGATCGACGGCTTCGGGTCGCTCATGGGCTCGCTGTCGCGCGTGCTGTCCTACCGCGACGCGCTCACGTTCTACTTCTGCGACCTCGACCTCGATCTCGGCGCGCTCACGGTCAGGACCTCCACCCTCCCGGGTGGCTACTCGGAGGTGTGCCGATGAAGAAGCTCATCAGTCGCGAGGACCCGTTCCGGATCGGGATCGTCGCCTTCGTCGCGCTCGGCCTGCTCGGGGTGGCCGTGCTCGCGGTCAGCGTGATCCCGTTCGGTGCCAACACCTACGTCGCCGAGTTCAGCCACACCGCCGGGCTCCGCGCCGGCGAGGGTGTCCAGATCGCCGGCGTCGAGGTCGGAGAGGTCACCGGGGTCAAGGTCGAGGACGACCACGCCATCGTCGAGTTCACGGTCGACGACGACATCGACCTCGGCGCCCGGACGAGGGCGGAGGTCAAGGTCGGCACGCTGCTCGGCACCCACTACCTCGCGATCACCCCGCGCGGCGAGGGCGAGCTCTCCGACGACACGATCCCGCTCGCGCACACCTCGGTCCCGTTCAACCTGCAGGACGTCATCGACAAGGGCACCGGCGCGGTCGACCAGATCGACGCGAAGCTGGTCGCCCGGTCGCTCAGCGTCGTCGCCGAGACCCTGCGCGCCGCCGGACCGCGCCTCGCGCCGGCCTTCAACGGCATCGCCCGGATCTCGCGGGTGATCACCCAGCGCGACGGGCAGATCGGCGAGCTGCTCGAGGCGTCGCGGCTGATCTCCGACCAGCTGTCCGACGGCACGGCCGACCTCGTGCAGCTGATGGAGCAGTCCAACCTGGTGATCCAGGAGCTGGTCGACCGGCGGGCGGCGATCCGCGACCTGCTGCGGGACATCGGATCGGTCACCGCCTCGATCAACGGGATCCTGGACGACAACGAGGCCGACCTGAAGCCGATGCTGCGCGACCTCGACTCCGTCGTCGGGGTGCTGGTCGCCCGTGACGAGGACCTCCGCAAGGCCCTCCACAACCTGGCCGTCACCTCGCGCTACTTCGCCAACGCCACCGGCTCCGGCCCGTTCGTGAACCTGTACTTCAAGGAGAACCTGCCGGACAAGGTCCGCTGCGGGCCGACGGGGGGATGTTGAGATGAGACGCCCGTTGGTCGCCGGCATCGGCCTGGCCCTGCTCGCCCCGGTCGGGGGCTGCGCCCCGCTGACGGGCGGCGACGACCTGGAGATCACGGTCGTCCTCGAGGAGGCGTCCGGCCTGTACGTCGGCAACGACGTGGGTGTCGTCGGCGTACCGGTCGGCGAGATCACGAGGATCGAGCCGAAGGGCGGCGTCGTCGAGGTCACGTTGAAGGTCACCGACGACGACATCACGATCCCCGCCGACGCGGCCGCGGTCGTGGTCTCGCGCTCGGCGGCGACGGACCGGTACGTCGAGCTCACGCCCGTCTACGACGGCGGCCCGGAGATGGAGTCCGGCGCCACCATCCCGCTCGACCGCACCCGCACGCCCGTCGACTTCGACCGGGTCCTCGGCTCGATCTCCGACCTGGCGTCCTCGCTGACCAACACGAAGGTCACCCACGGGCTCCGCGAGGTCCTCCAGGTGACCGCCGCCGCGTTCAGCGGCAACGGCGACGAGCTGCGCGGCGCGGTGAGCGGTCTCGCCAACCTCGTCGACACCGTGCACGGCCAGCGCGACAACATCTTCGCCACCATGGCGTCGCTCGACCGGCTCGCCCGTGGCCTCGTCGGCAACGAGCAGCTGGTCCGCACCTTCGTCCGCAACCTCGGTGGCGCGATCGAGCTGCTGAACTCCGAGCGGCACAACATCTCGAACGTGCTGCGCTCGGTCTCGACGACCGTCGACCGGATCACCGCGTTCAGCCGGGAGAACCGGGGGACGGTGAAGGCCAGCCTGACCGACGTCCAGACGCTGATCCGCAACCTGATGCGGAGCCGGAGCGACCTCGCCGAGACCATCGAGGTGCTGCCGTTGGCAACCCAGAACGTCGCCAACACCGCCGCACCCGACGGACACATCTGGGTGCGAGGAGCGCCCGGGCAGCTGCTCGGCCTCGGGCCGCTCTTCGAGCAGCTCTGCCAGCTGCTCGGCCCCGTGTGCAACCTGGCCACCTTCCCCCCGGACCTCGGAGGCCTCCTCGACGACCTCCTCGGCGGTGGGCTCGGCGGTGGGTTCGATGGCGGGCTCGATGGCGGGCTCGATGGCGGGCTCGATGGTGGGCTCCTGGGCCGGCAGGTGAACCCGTGAGGCGCCGGGCGGCACGCGCCGTCGCCGTCGTGGCGATCGCCGCCGCCGTGACGGGGTGCTCGACCGGCTACAAGGACCTGCCGCTGCCGGGGTCCGACGTCGGCGGCGACACCTACCAGGTCAGCGCCGTGTTCGACCAGGCCCTCAACCTCGCCGAGGGCGCCCAGGTGAAGGTCAACGGCGTCTACGTCGGTCGGGTCCAGCGCGTCGAGGCCGAGGACTTCAAGGCCCACGTCACCATGGACATCAAGGAGTCCGTCAAGCTCCCGGTCGACTCCTCGGTCCGGCTCCGCTACGACACCCCGCTCGGGGAGCTGATCGTGCTGGTCACGCCGGGCAGGTCGGCAGAGAACCTCGACGACGAGGGCGAGTTCCCCGCCCGTCGTACCACGACGGCCCCCTCGGTCGAGGACGCCCTGGCGGCGGCGTCCACCCTCATCAACGGCGGCCGGCTCGGCGAGCTGCAGGTGATCGCCGAGGAGCTCAACACCGCGCTCGGCGGCCGTGAGGACAAGATCCGCACGAGCGTCCGGCGGGTCACGAGCTTCCTGCGGGAGGCGAACGCGAGCCGCGAGGACATCAGCCGGACGCTGGTCGCCCTGCGCGACGTCTCGCTCGCCCTGGACTCGCGCCGCGGGACGATCCGGCGAGCGCTGCGCGAGGTCGGGCCGGCGGTCGAGACCCTGGGCAAGGACACCGACAAGATCGTCGCGCTCCTCACCGGCGCCGAGGACCTCGCCCGTACGGCGAAGCGGCTGGCCCTCAAGGTCGACGACCCGCTGCTCGCGATCCTCCACCAGCTCGGCCCGGTCGCGGACGCCGTGCTCTCCACCCGCTCGCAGCTGCGGCGCGGGCTCGACGCGCTGGTCGCGGTGGCGGAGCAGCTCGAGCTGACGGTGCCGAGCGAGACGCTGCCGCTGCGGGCGTTGCTCCACATCGACGAGACCCTGCGCAATCCCGGCGGCCCGGGCGGGGGACGCCGATGACCCGCAAGAACATCTTCAGCGTCGCGGGCATCGTCATCTCCATGGTGCTGTGCCTGCTCTACCTCTTCGGCGTGGCGCTGAAGACGCCGCTCACCGAGCGGCCGGTCGTCGTCACGGTCTCCCTGCCGCGCAGCGGGGGACTCTACGAAGGATCCGAGGTCACCTACCGCGGGGTCCGGGTCGGGAAGGTGACCGAGCTCAGCCTCACCGACGACGGGATCGAGGCGAAGGTGCGCCTCGACGGTGATGCCGACGTCCCGGTCGATGCCCGGCCGTTGGTGCGGAGCCTCTCCCCGGTCGGGGAGCAGTACATCGACTTCCAGCCGAAGGACGACTCCGAGCCGTACCTCGAGAACGGCGACACCGTGGTGGGCAGCGCCGCCGACCTTCCCACCAGCCTGGCCACCACCGCCATCAACCTGAACAAGCTCATCGAGCAGATCGACGCCAAGGCGCTCAAGACGGTCCTCACGGAGACGGCGAACGGGCTCAAGGGCACCGAGGACGACCTGCAGCGGATGGTCGTTCAGGGCGCCTTCCTGCTCGACGAGTTCGACGTCCGGTGGAAGATGACCCGGCGGCTGCTCGACAACGGCGATCGGTTGCTGCGGCTCGGGGAGGAGCTGGTGCCGGACTTCGACACCATCACCCGCAACACCACCGTGTTCGCGGCGTGGTTGCGCGAGATCGACCCGGTGCTGGTCCGGCTGCTCGACCGGGCGCCCGGCCAGGTCGACGAGCTGCGCCGGCTGGTGCGCGACGTCGACGACATCCTGGGTGACTACCTCGACCCCTACATCACGCTGGCCGACTTCGCCGCGGCCCGGGACCCGCACCTGCGGGCGCTGCTCCGCGACTACCCGCGCGGGTTCCGAGCGCTCTCGAACGGGATCCACGGAGGGGCGGTCCACCTGAACGGCTTCTTCGAGCACTTCGAGTACTGCGGCTACGGCCACACCGAGCGCGGCCCGCGCGAGACCACCCGCTACCCGATCCAGGACGGGGGACGCTGCCCGAAGAGCTTCCCCGCCTCCCAGCGCGGTGCCCAGTGGGCACCCGGACCACTACGGTGAGCGGCGTGCGGATGCGGATCGTGTGCGCGACGCTGGCCGCGCTCCTGGTCGCGGCGATCGTCGGGTGCGTCCTGCTGTGGCAGGACCGCTCGGACCTCGACGACCTCCGGGCGCTCGCCGAGGCGGAACGAACGGCCACCGAGGAAGCGGAGCGGATCGTCGTCGCCTCGTTGACCTACGACTACCGCACCTACGACGACGACATCGCGTGGGTGAGCGAGAACGGCACCGAGGAGTTCCAGGAGGACCGCTCGGCCGAGGACTACGGGGTGCTGGAGACGAAGATGATCGTGCCCCGCCAGATCGAGAGCCGTGGTCGCGTCGTCGACTCCGCCGCGACCGTCGAGGACGAGGACACCGTGAAGGTCCTGGTCTTCACCGACCAGACCCTCACCGACAAGGCGATCCGCCGCGACAACCTGGAGCCGCTGCACGCGCGCAGCGGCGTCGAGCTGACCATGGTCCGCGACGGCAACACGTGGCTGGTCGACGAGATGGTCCAGCTGCAGTTCCAGTGACCGGAGCGCGGGTGCGCGTCGGTAGAGTCCCCGCGTGACCCAACGCACCCTGGTCCTGATCAAGCCCGACGCCGTCCGCCGTGGCCTCGTGGGCAACGTCCTCTCGCGGTTCGAGGCCAAGGGCCTCAGGATCGTGGCGCTGGAGCAGCGCCTGATCGACGCCGCGCAGGCCGACGCCCACTACCACGAGCACGTCGAGAAGGACTTCTACCCGCCGCTGCGCGACTTCGTCACCAGCGGCCCGCTCGTCGCGCTGGTCCTCGAGGGCGACGAGGCGATCGAGGTCGTGCGCGCGATCAACGGCGCCACCGACGGCCGCAAGGCCGCCCCCGGCACCATCCGCGGCGACCTCTCGCTCTCCAACCGCGAGAACCTCGTCCACGGATCCGACTCCCCGGAGTCCGCGGAGCGCGAGATCGCGCTCTGGTTCCCCGCTCTCTGACCGCCCCCGCCGGCTCGGCGGGGTTTGGTCACACGAGTCACATCGGCACCACCTATCACGGCGTGTTTCCGCTGTGAGTGGCGGCCGGGTCCTTACGCTCGCAAGCGGGAGGTCCCGGATCGTGCGCACGGGGCCCACCCCCGGCGTACCGCCTCTGCGGGGTCCACCGGCTTCCCCGTCGCGCACGGCTTGGGTCCGGGTTCGGACCTTAAGTGAGTCTGCGAGGGCAAACGTTGAGGGCGAACAGCATCATCGGCCGGGACCTGGCCGTTGACCTCGGCACCGCCAACACCCTGGTCTACGTACGACGTCGCGGGGTGCTGCTCGACGAGCCCAGTGTCGTGGCGATCAACGACTCGACCGGCGACGTGATCGCCGTGGGGCACGAGGCGAAGGCCATGATGGGCCGCACCCCGGACAACATCACCGCGCTGCGCCCGCTGCGCGACGGCGTCATCGCCGACTTCGAGGCGACCGAGCAGATGCTCCGCCACTTCATCGCGCGGGTGCACAAGCGCCGCTACTTCGCGAAGCCGCGGATGGTGATCTGCGTCCCGAGCGCGATCACGCCGGTCGAGCAGCGAGCCGTCAAGGAGGCCGGCTACCAGGCCGGCGCCCGCCGGGTGTACGTCGTCGAGGAGCCCATGGCCGCCGCGATCGGCGCCGGGCTGCCGGTCCACGAGCCCACCGGCAACATGGTCGTCGACGTCGGCGGCGGTACGACGGAGGTCGCCGTCATCTCGCTCGGCGGCATCGTCACCAGCCTCAGCATCCGCACCGCCGGCGACGAGCTCGACGCCGCGATCGTCGCCTGGATGAAGAAGGAGCACGGCCTCATGCTCGGCGAGCGGACCGCCGAGGAGGTCAAGATCACCCTCGGCAACGCCTTCCCGTCGGGCGGCGAGCCCGAGGGCGAGGTCCGCGGCCGCGACCTGGTCACCGGCCTGCCGCGCACGGTCACCGTGACGTCGGCCGACATCCGCAAGGCGCTCGACGAGCCGCTGCACGCGATCGTCGACGCCGTCCGCGTGACCCTGGACCAGACGCCGCCCGAGCTCGCCGGCGACATCATGGACCGCGGCATCGTGCTCACCGGTGGCGGTGCGCTGCTCAAGGGCCTCGACGAGCGGATCCGCCACGAGACCGGGATGCCGGTCCACGTCGCGGAGGACCCGCTCGTGTCGGTCGCGCTCGGCGCCGGTCGCTGCGTCGAGGAGTTCGAGGCGCTGCAGCAGGTCCTCGTCACGAACCCCCGGCGGTTCTGATGTCGCTCGACACCCGGCCCCCGCGGCAGCGCCCGGCCCGTCAGGTGGCCACGCCGCGCGAGCGCGACGAGGCGCGCGGGCTGCCGTCGCGCTCGCTGCTGGTCGCCCTGGTGCTGGCGTGCGTCGCGTTGATGGTGGTCGACAGCACCGGCGGCGACGAGTCGCCGGTCGCGCCCGTCCGCCGCTTGGTCGGCGAGGTGCTCGGCCCGGCCCAGGCGGGTGTCGCCACCGTGCTCGAGCCGATCGTCGGCATCCCCGACGCGCTGCGCACCAACGCCGCGCTCCGCGAGGACCTGGCCGTCGCGGAGGACCTCAACCGGACGTACGAGCAGGAGCTCCTCAAGGACCCGTACGACGCCAACCGCCGCCGCGAGCTCGAGGGGCTGGCCGCGATGGCGAACGACAGCGGCTACGCGCTCGCGCCCGCGCGGGTGATCGGCTACGGGTCGGCCCAGACCTTCTCCAGCACGGTCACCATCGACGCCGGCTCCGACGCCGGCCTCCGCCCGGACATGACCGTCCTCAACCCGGACGGCCTGGTCGGCCGGATCCTCGAGGTCACCAGCCACACCGCCACCGTCCTGCTCGTCATCGACCCCGCGTCCAGCGTGGGCGGCCGGGTCGGCGACAACATGGAGAACGGCATGGTCGAGGGACAGGGTGGCCTCGCGACCGACGACCCGCTCGAGCTGCGGCTGCTCGACAACGACGTCGTCCCCGAGCGGGGACAGGCGGTCGTGACCTGGGGCAGCGAGGGCGGTGCGCCGTACGTCTCGGGCGTGCCGATCGGTGAGGTCGCCAAGGTCTTCGAGGAGCTGCGGCTCGGCACCTACCGCGCGACCCTCGACCCGTACGTCGACTTCACCTCGCTCGACCTGGTCGGCGTCGTGGTGCCGTCCGGTGGAGAAGGCGTCATCGAACCGGGAGCATTCGAATGAGGGGCACCCAGCGGCTGGTCGCCGCCCTGCTGACCATCGTCGCCGCGCTGCTGCTGCAGGTCACGGTCTTCCCCCACCTCGCGTGGAACGGCGTGGTGCCCGACCTGGTGCTGCTCGCCGTCGTCGGCGCCGCCCTGGTCACCGAGCCCCGGTTCGCCACCCTGCTCGGCTTCGGCGCGGGCCTGCTGCTGGACCTGGCCCCGCCCGCCGACCATGTCGCCGGGCGGTGGGCACTGTCGCTTCTCGTGGTCGGCTACGTCGTGGGCCGGCTCGCGCACGACCATCAGTCCGGGCAGTCCGCGCAGTCCGGGCAGCCCGGGCAGTCCGGGCAGTCCGGGCAGGCGGGCGGCGGGCGGCCGCCGTACCCGCTGATGCTGGCCGCCGGTGCCGGCGGCGCCTTCATCGGGACGTCCGTCTTCGCGCTCTCCGGGATGCTGCTCCGCGACCCCGCCGTCGGCGTGGGCGACATGCTCGAGGTCGTGCTCGCCGCCGTGGCGTACGACGTCCTCGTGGCGCTCGTCGTCATCCCCGCGACCGTGTGGGTCCTCACCCGGGAGCCCGGCGCGAGGGCCCGCCGGGTCACTCCGCGCACGCCGCGGCGGACGCCTGTCTGATGTCCGCGTCCACCGGCAGCTCCTCGCACCGCAGTCGGCTGCGGCTGATCGTGATCCAGGCCCTCGCCTTCTCGCTGCTCGCCACCCTGGCCGGCCGCCTGTACTACCTGCAGGTGGTGACGGGGGAGGAGTACCAGGGCAAGGCCGCGTCCCAGTCGGTGCGCGACATCGTCGTGCAGCCCGAGCGCGGCCTCATCGTCGACGCGATGGGCCGGCCGCTGGTCACCAACCGGCTCACCTGGGTCGCCTCCATCGACCGCACCCTGATCGGCCGGATGGAGCCGCAGGTGCGGCGGGCGCTGCTCAGGCGGGTCGGCCGGGTGATCGGCCTGGAGCCCCGCCAGATCGCGCGCAAGCTCGTGCTCTGCGGCACCGAGGGGGCGAGGGAGGGCGTGTGCTGGAACGGTTCGCCGTACCAGCCGGTCCCGGTCGCGCAGGACCTCGACGACTCGACCGCGCTGCGCATCAACGAGCAGCCGGAGGACTTCCCCGGCGTGGTCGTGGTGCAGCAGAGCGTGCGCGACTACCCGCGGCCCTACGGGATCAACGCGGCGCACCTGCTCGGCTACCTCAGCCCGATCACCAAGGGCGAGCTCGACGAGGCCGAGGTCGGCGGCGACACCTCGGTCAACGGCGCCTCGGTGGTCGGCCGCGCCGGCGTCGAGAAGGAGTACGACGCGTGGTTGCGCGGGCAGCCCGGCTACGACCGGGTCAAGGTCAACGCCAACGGCGAGGTGATCGGCGAGGAGGGCGACATCCGGTCGCAGCCCGGCGACACCCTGGTGACGTCGATCGACGCGAAGGTCCAGGGCATCGTCGAGCGCCAGCTCAACCAGATGATCTCCACGGCGCGCTCGACGGTCGACCCGGTGACCGGGCGGCCGTTCGAGGCCGACTCGGGTGCCGCGGTCGTGATGGAGGTCGACACCGGCCGGATCATCGCGATGGCCAGCCAGCCGACGTACGACCCGGGCATCTGGGCGGGTGGCATCACCCAGAAGCAGCTCAAGCGCCTCTACTCCGAGGCCGCCGGCACGCCGCTGCTCGGCCGGGCGTTGCAGGGCCAGTTCGCGCCCGGCTCGACGTGGAAGCCGTTCATGACAGCGGGTGCGCTGACCCATGGCTACACCACCGACACCCGTCTGAACTGCTCCTCGGCGTTCCGCGTCGGCAACCGCGACTTCAAGAACTACGAGTCGGGCGCCTACGGTTACATCTCCTTCGCCGACGCGCTCAAGGTCTCGTGCAACACCTTCTTCTACCGGATCGGGTTCGACTACTGGCAGCGCTTCGGGTCCGACGTCGCCGACGTCCATGCGAAGGACCCGCTGGTCGAGCAGGCCCTCGACTTCGGGTTCGGCAGCGCGACCGGCATCGACATCCCCGGCGAGTCCTCCGGCCGGATCGCGGACCGCAAGTGGAAGCGCGCGTACTACCGCTCGATGAAGGACTACTACTGCGGCATCGCGGACAAGCCGCAGGACCACCCGGACAACAAGGGGATCAGCGACTTCGTCTACAAGTTCGCCTACGAGTTCTGCGTCGAGGGCTATGCCTACCGTGCCGGTGACGCCGTGAACTTCGCGATCGGCCAGGGCGACACCATCGTGACGCCGCTGCAGCTGGCCCGCGCGTACGCCGCGATCGGCAACGGCGGCATCCTCTGGGAGCCGCGGGTCGGCAAGGCGATCGTGTCGCCGGACGGCGAGGTCGTCCGCGAGATCGCCCCGTCGAAGGGCGGCGAGGTCGGGGTCCCCGACTCGGTGCTGCGCTACATCGACGAGGCGCTGCAGAGCGTCAGCCGCGAGGGCACGCTCGCCTGGAAGCTCGGCGGGTTCCCGCTGGACGACGTGCAGATCCGGGCGAAGACCGGCTCCGCGGAGGTCTACGGCAAGCAGTCGACGGGCTGGGTCGCGTCGTACAACGATGACTACGTCGTGGTCATGATGATCAGCCAGGGCGGCACCGGCTCGGGCTCGACCGGTGACGGCATCCGCAAGATCTGGGAGTCGTTGTACGGCATCCAGGGCGAGACCGTCCGCCCCGACAAGGCCGCCATCCCCGGCACGGTCCCGCCCGAGCGGCTGCCGATCTTCGCCCGCGACGGCTCGATCCTGCCGCCGGCACGCTTGGAGGACTGACATGGCAACGGTCGTCGGCACCCGAACGTCGGCCCGGTCGCGCCGGGTCGCCAGCACCGGCTGGTTGCGCTGGCGCGACCTCGACCTCGCGCTGCTCGGCGCCGTGGTCCTGCTCGGCATCATCGGCTGCGTGCTGGTGTGGTCGGCGACGGTCCAGCGCGACGACCTCACCGGCGGTGACCCCAAGGCGTTCCTGGCCAAGCAGATCGTCAACCTGGGCATCGGCCTCGGGCTGATGGTGGTCGTCGCCGCGACCGACCACCGCTGGGTCCGGATCCTCGCTCCGGTCGGCTACGGGCTGGCCGTCGTCGGCCTGGTGCTCGTGCTGGTCATGGGTACGACGATCAACGGATCACGGTCCTGGCTGATGATCGGCGGGCTCTCCCTGCAGCCGTCCGAGCTGGCCAAGCTGGCCGTGGTCGTCGGCATGGCCCTCGTCGTCGCCGAGCGGTGCGAGGGTCGGTGGCGGGACCGGGTGGGAACGGTCGACGTGCTCCTCATGCTCGCGGTCGCGGCGCTCCCCGCGGTCCTGATCCTCACCCAGCCCGACCTCGGCACCATGCTCGTGCTCAGCGCCACGGTCTTCGGCGTGGTCGCCGCGTCGGGCGCGCACCGACGCTGGCTCGCCGTGCTGGCGGGCTCCGGGGTGGCGGTCGCGGTGTTCGCCGTGGCGACCGGGTTCCTCGAGCAGTACCAGGTCGACCGCTTCCTCGCCTTCACCGACCCCACGCTCGACCCGCGCGGCGCCGGCTATAACGTCGAGCAGGCGCGGATCGCCGTCGGCAACGGCGGCCTCTTCGGGCAAGGCCTCTTCGACGGGTCACAGACCAGCTCCGGGTTCGTGCCCGAGCAGCACACCGACTTCGTGTTCACCGTGGCCGGCGAGGAGCTCGGCCTGATCGGGGCCGCGCTCGTGATCGCGCTGCTCGGCGTCGTGCTGTGGCGGGCGCTGGCCATCGCCGCCCGCAGCGACGACGTCTTCGGCCGGAGCGCCGCCGCCGGCATCGCGTGCTGGTTCGGCTTCCAGGCCTTCCAGAACATCGGGATGTGCGTCGGCATCATGCCCGTCACCGGCGTACCGCTGCCGTTCGTGTCGTACGGCGGCTCGTCGATGTTCGCCACCATGCTCGCGGTCGGGCTGCTGCAGAACATCCACCTGCGCACGATCTCCGCGCCCGCGTCGCGGATGCAGCCCGCCAAGCGGGTGCTGGTGCGCGGCTGACCCCTCGCCGCTCGGCCGCGAGATCGGGCCCTCGCCGGACGGGCTCGGAGCGACCGTCCGAGCGGCGTCAGGCCACGACGGGTGCGGCTGCCAGCGCTGCCGCGTCGAGCCCGCGTTGCACTGCTCCCGGGTCGAGCGTGTGCGCGTCGGCTGCGATCACCCGCACGTCGGGGATGCCGATGAAGGTGAGAATGGCGCGCAGGTACGGGGTGTTGAAGTCGAGCTCGCTGCCGACCGGGGTCGATCCGGAGGCCGTCACGATCCAGGCGCGCTCCGCTGGGACCAGCCCGACCGGGCCGTGCTCCTCGAACCGGAACGTCAGGCCCGCGCGCACCACCTGGTCGACCCAGGCCTTCAGCGCAGCGGGGATCCCGAAGTTGTAGACGGGAGCGACGAGGACCAGCTCGTCGGCGGTGAGCAGCTCGGCGACGAGCCCGTCCGAGAGCACCAGCGCCGAGTGGTCCCCGTCGGCGAACGCCGCGTCGACCCAGGAGCCGGTGACGAGGGGGAGGCCCTCGGTGGCGGTACGCCGGACGACCCGGTCGGCCGGTCCGGCGAGGTGCTCGACGAGGACGTCGGCGAGCTGCCGGGTCACCGATGCGGCGTGGTCGGCGCCCGAGTCGACGCGAAGGATGGTGCGCTCCATGACGAGGTCCGTTCCGTGGGAGAGGGGTCTCTAGGTTGGCCGCGCCGGTCGTCCCGGGGCTACCGGGCTACCCCCCAATTTCGCAGCAGTCGCCGCCCCGGCTCGGCTCACCCGGGATCGCGACGGACGACGAAGGGCGGGCGGACGACCTCGTTGTGCCGGGTGAGCGCCGTCATCAGGTGCAGGGACCCATCGGGCAGCAGGCCCGAGATCGGTGTCATCCGCACCTCGTCGCCATCGACCTCGACGAGGAGCAGGTGCGCCTGCGCGGCCCAGGCGGTGGTGTGCGCCTCCTCGAACCGCTCGGGGGGCTCCTCGCGCAGCTGGCCGCCGGCGCCGGACACGACGTAGGTGCGACCGTCGACCTCGGAGACCTGGAAGTTGTGCTCGTGCCCGGCGAGCGCGAGGCGGACCCCCGCCCGGTCGAACAGGGGCAGCAGGGTCTCCAGCATCTCCTCGTCGTTCTCGTGCGACGGCCCGGCGCAGAACATCGGGTGGTGGGAGAACGGGATCCGCCACCTCGGGTCGTCGACGGTCAGCGCGTCCTGCAGCCAGTCACGGTGGTCGGGCACCTGGAAGAACCGGTGGTGGCGCTCGTCCTCGTCGTCCTGGGAGGTGTCGATGCAGACGAGCTCGAGGTCCCGCCCGTACCTGAACCGGTAGAACAGGCCCGGCCCCACCGATGCGCGGTCCTGCTGGTCGCGGAACCGCTCGGAGACGTGGAAGTTGTCCTCCATCTGCGCGCGGTCGTCGCTGCCCTCGGTGTCGGTCGTGTCGTGGTTGCCGATGGCGGGGTACACCGGGACCCGGGAGATGACGTAGCGGTAGGGCTGGAAGAAGCTCGAGTACCAGTCGTCGTCCTCCCCGCCGCTCTCGTCGTCGACCTGGCCCTGCTCGCCCAGGTAGATGTTGTCGCCGAGCGAGAGGACGAAGCGCACGTCGTGGTGTCGCACCAGCTCCTCGAGGACGGCGGCCACCCGGCGCTGCCGGCGGCTGGACTCGCTGTCCGACCTGATCCCCACGCCGTAGTCACCCATGGCGACGAAGCGCACGGGCGGCGTCTCCCGGTCGGGTGCAGGGAAGGTGCGGAAGCCGAGGTCGTAGCTGCCCGCCGGCTCGAGGTCGTAGCCGCCGGCCGCACTGGGCATCCAGTCCCGCCGCTGTCCGGCCGCCCACTCCTCACCGTCGATCAGGAGGCGGTAGCGGTAGGCCGTGTCGGGCACGAGCCCGTCCACCCACACCCAGCACTGCGACGTCGTGGCCGTCTGCACGACGACCCTCCCGTCGGCCCCGTCGGCCCCGTCGGCCCCGTCGGCGAGCAGCACCTCGACCCGGGCCCGGCCGAAGGACTCCGCACTGTGTCCGATGCTGGTACGGCGTCCCACTGCCTCGTGCAGCTCGGAGTCGTCGAGGATGACCCAGCCGCGGTCCGCCTCCCTGCGGCGGAACCAGAACGCGCCCCAGGCGACGAGCGCCCGGTCGTGCGAGAGGTCGACCAGGTGGACGAACTCCTCGCGGTGGATCTCCCCGTCGTTCGGGCCGCTCGCCGCCATCTCCGCAGCCTAGGGCGGCGGGCATGGCCAGCCAACGGTGTCGCCGGTGGCGGCGCGCTACCGACGGGCTGGAACAGGCGTACTGTCGAGGAACGCCGGAACGGCGGGACTGCCCGCGTCGCGGTTTTCATGGCCCCGTTGCTCGAGAGGAGCATCATGAAGGCCATCGCCCGACGGTCCGTCGTCGCTGTCGCGCTCGCGGGGCTGCTCAGCACCGCAGTCCCAGCGGCCGATCCCGTCGTTTCTCCGCCGGCAACGGCCACGCCAGCAGCGGCGGCGAAGGCCGCGCCCGGGGTGCTCGTGCTGGGCGCCGGGTCGAGGCCCGGTCTCGCCGTCGACGACGCCGGCACCGGCTACGTCGCTTGGATCGGGCCGGGGAACCCCACGACGCTCGAGTTCTGCCGACTGTCGCGAGGTGCGAGCGCTTGTTCGAGCCGCCTGTCGGTCGCGGTGCCCGCCGGCACGACGAGTAGCCATCGTCCGTTCGTCACGATCTCCCCCGGGGGCATCCTCCAGATCGTGCAGTACCGAAACCCGCTCAGCGGAACCAACCCCGCGGCCGTCTATGTGTTCACCTCCCCTGACCTCGGCTCGACCTTCACGGCGACAACCATCGTCGGGACGGTTCCGTTCGAGGAAGGCGTCCAAGGTCCGGGCCAGACCTTCTCGGGGGTCCCGGTCAACGGGGAGATGGCGTTCCAGAACGTTCCTCTTCACGGAGGTGCCACCACCGACAAGGCAGTGCTCTCCACGACACATCAGAACCACGCATCGGTGGCACTCACCTGGGGCGGAGGGGCTCCGGTGGCTGTCTCCACACACAACAACGCGGCCGAGTGGCGGCAGTACGACGGGAGCGGGAACCTCAACAGCATCGCGAACTGGACGTCCGCAGCGGACGTGGGGGTCGCGAGCCACCCGAAGCTGGCCGGTGGTCCGAGCGGGCTGTTCCTACTGGCCGGCAACGGGAGTACCGGTCTGAACGTGCGCCGGTTCAACGGCAGCGGCTTCGGGGCATCGGTCCCGATCGGGCCCGGGCAGAGCCCCTCCAAACACCTGGCCCAGGATGCGAGCGGACGGCTGCATGCAGTCTTCCAGCGCGATGATGCCAACCCGCTACGGCTCATCCACGCCGTTTCCGACGACGGCGGCCTCCGCTGGCGCTCGGGCACCCTGGTCACCCAGCGAATCGTCACCGACGGCGGCATCCACGATCTCCGGGTAGCAGCCGCGCCCGACCACCTCGGGTTCGCCGTGTGGCACGCGGGACTGGGTGCGGGCGACGTACGGATCGCGGCGCTCGGCACGGACGCGCCCCGGCTCTCGTTCGCCAGCTCGCCGAACAGCCTGCGCGTCACGAACCGAGGCGGCTTCACCTACGACTTCGCCGTCACCGCCCCGGGCAGTGGCGCGATCAGCCTGAAGAGCACCAAGAGAGTCAGGGTCGGCGGGAACCTGCGATTCCTCTCGGTCCCCGCCAAGCGCTACACCGCGGCTCTGCCGGGCGAGGTGCGGGTGAGGCTCGATCTCTCGGACCCGAACCTGAGGGCCCTCAAGCGCGTCGGTAGCCTGCTCTTCAAGGTGACGGTCACCTACAACGGCACCCGCTACCGGACCACGCTGAGGCTGAGGGCGCCGTGAGGCATGGCCTGACTGTCGCAGACGTCCGGCACTGACTGCGGCGTACGCGTGGTCCTGCGGTGGCCGGACGTTTCAGCTGGCCTTCTTGGCCGCTGCCTTCTTCGCGGTCTTCTTGGCGGCGGGCTTCTTCGCGGGCGCCTTCTTCGCGGTCTTCTTGGTCGGTTCCTTCTTGGCCGGTTCCTTCTTGGAGGCCTTCTTCGGCTTCCCCTCGGCCTCCTCCGCCTCCTCGCCGCGGGCGGTCTTGGCTGCCTCGACGGAGCGCTGGAGAGCGGCGAGCAGGTCGACGACCTCGCCCCCGGTCTTCGTCGAGGTGGGGGTGCGCTTGACCTCGCCACCCTCGATCTTCGCCTTGACCACGGCCTCGACGGCCGCAGCGTAGTCGTCCTCGAACTTCTCGGGCTCGAAGTCGCCGGCGAGGGTCTCGACGAGCATGTGCGCCATCTTGACCTCGGTGTCCTTGATCTCGCCGGTCTCGACCTTGAAGTCGGGCTGGCGGATCTCGTCGGGCCACATCATCGTCTGCATGACGATCACGTCGCCGCGCACGCGCAGCACGGCCGTGGTCGTCCGCTGCCGCAGGGCGACGGTGACGACCGCCATCCGGTCGGCGTCGAGGAGGGCCTGGCGCAGCAGCGCGTAGGGCTTGGCGCCGGTCGACTCGGGCTCCAGGTAGTAGGACTTCTCGAAGAGCATCGGGTCGATCTGGTCGCTGGGGACGAACTTCTCGACCGCGATCTCGCGCGACGACGTCGACGGCAGCTGGGACAGATCGTCGTCGGTGAGGACGACCATCTCGCCGTCCTCGGTCTCGTAGCCCTTGGCGATGTCGGCGTACGGAACCTCCTCGCCGTCGATCGAGCACACCCGCTGGTACTTGATCCGGCCGCCGTCCTTGGCGTGCACCTGCCGGAACGACACGTCGTGGCTCTCGGTGGCCGAGTAGAGCTTCACCGGCACGCTCACCAGGCCGAACGAGACGGCACCCTTCCAGATCGCACGCATGAGCCAAGGGTAGTCGTCGCCACCGACCTGGGACCATGTTCGCGTGCCCGAGCCGACCGAGGAGCAGACCGTGGGCGTCGTCGGCGGCGGCATCCTCGGCCTCGCCGTGGCTCGTGAGCTGACCCGCCGCCGCCCTGGGACCAAGGTCGTCGTCCTCGAGAAGGAGGACCGCCTCGCCGCCCACCAGACCGGTCACAACTCGGGGGTCGTCCACGCCGGGATCTACTACCGTCCGGGCAGTCTCAAGGCCGAGCTCTGCGCGCGAGGCCGGGTCCTGATCCGCGACTACTGCCTCGAGCACGACCTCCCGTACCTCGAGTGCGGCAAGCTCGTCGTGGCAGTCGACCCCGCCGAGATGGGCCGCTTCGAGGCTCTCGAGCGCACCGCCACCGAGAACGGCGTACCCGGCCTGCGCCGGATCGGCCCGGACGAGATCCGCGACATCGAGCCGCACGCGACCGGGATCGCGGCGCTGCACTCCCCGCACACCGCGATCACCGACTACGCGGCGATCACCCGACGGCTCGCCGAGGAGGTCGAGGCGGCCGGGGGCGTCGTACTGCTCTCCACGACCGTCATCGGCGTCACCGAGCGCGGCGGCAGGCGGGAGATCACCACGACCGGAACCCACAGCGGCACCCACGTCGTCGACCACGTCGTCCTCTGCGCCGGCCTCCAGGCCGACCGCCTCGGCCGGTTGGTCGACGGCCAGCAGGAGCCTCGGATCGTGCCGTTCCGCGGCGAGTACCTCACCGTCGCCGGACCCCGGCGGGACCTCGTGCGGGGCATGGTCTACCCGGTGCCGGATCCGCGCTACCCGTTCCTCGGCGTCCACTTCACGCGCCGGGTGAGTGGCGCCCTGGAGATCGGACCGAACGCGGTGCTGGCCCTCGACCGGGAGGGGTACGGCGTCCGCCCGCGCGTCGAACTCAGGGACGCGGCCGCCACGCTGGCCCATCCCGGCTTCTGGCGGATGGCGCGCACGCACTGGCGCACCGGCGTACGCGAGGTGCACGGGTCGGTGTCGAAGCGCGCCTACCTGCGTGCCGCCCAGCGGTACGTGCCCGAGATCGCCCTGGCCGACGTGACCCGCGCGGGCGCGGGGGTCCGCGCGCAGGCGGTCGCGCGCGACGGGTCCCTCCTCGATGACTTCGCGATCGTGAGTGGCGACGGCGTGACCAGCGTGCGCAACGCACCATCGCCCGCCGCGACATCGAGCCTCGCCATCGCGGAGCACGTCGTGGACCGGCTCTCGTGGTGAAGACTGGACCTGTGCTGCTGCCCATGCTCGCCACCGCGGGCACCCACGTGCCGACCAGCGACGAGTGGTGCCACGAGGTCAAGTGGGACGGCGTGCGCACGCTGGCGACGGTGACCCCCTCGTCAAGCTCCGGGGGCGTGCGGCTCATCAGTCGCAACGGCAACGACATCACCGGCGCCTGGCCCGAGCTGACGACTCCGCCGGCGGGCCGCGACCTGGTCCTCGACGGCGAGATCATCGCCCTCAACGCCCGCGGACTCCCCGACTTCCGCGTGCTGGCCGAACGGATCCACGTGCGCAAGGCCACGGCGGTCGCCCGGCTCGCGGAGCGCGTCCCCACGACCTTCATGGTCTTCGACCTCCTCCGCCACGGCGGCGAGGACCTCACCGCCCGGCCGCTCACCGAGCGCCGCGAGCGGCTCGCCGACCTGGACCTCGCGGGCACCGGATGGCAGGTGCCCAGCACGTACGACGACGGCAGCATGCTCTTCGACGCGACCCGGGAGCAGGGGCTCGAGGGGATCGTCAGCAAGCGGCTGGACTCCCGCTACCGACCGGGGGAGCGGTCCCGGCACTGGCTGAAGTTCGCGCACCGCCACCGGGCGTCGTACGTCATCGGTGGCTGGCGACCGCAGACCGGTGGCACCCACCTGGCGGCGCTGCTCGTGGGCGAGCCGACCCCGGACGGCCTGCTCTACCGCGGACGGGTCGGCAGCGGGATCGGGACGAAGCAGTCGAGGATGCTGGCCGAGGCAGTGGCCTCCCTGGCGCGAAGCAGCAGCCCGTTCGTCGACGAGGTCCCCAAGGTCGATGCGCAGGGCACGAACTGGCTGGAGCCGGTGCTCGTCGTCGACATCGACACCCACGGCGTCGGCTACGAACGGCTCCGGCAGCCGTCGTACCAGGGGCTGCGCAGCGACCTCGGTCCCGACGACCTGATGACCGACCCGGGAGGCGCCGATGTCTGAGGTCCACGTCGACGTCGAGGGCCGCACCCTCAAGCTGAGCAACCTGGAGAAGGTGCTCTATCCGGCGACCGGCACCACCAAGGGCGAGGTGCTCGACTACTACGCCCGGATCGCGCCGGTGCTGCTGCCGCACCTCGCCGGCCGACCGGTCACCCGGATCCGCTGGCCGCACGGGGTGCAGACGATGAGCTTCTTCGAGAAGAACGTGCCGGCCGGCACGCCGTCGTGGGTGCGCACGGCCGAGGTGCCGACCACCGGCTCCCGGGGTCCGAGCCGGTACGGCGACACCCTGGTCTTCCCGATCGTGGAGGATCTGGCGACTCTGATGTGGATGGTCAACCTCGCTGCGCTCGAGCTGCACGTGCACCAGTGGACGGTCGACGGGTCGGACGAGCCGCTCGGGGCGGACCGGCTGGTCGTCGACCTCGACCCGGGCGAGCCGGCCGGGCTGCACGAGTGCTGCCAGGTCGCCCGCCTCGCACGCGACGCGCTCGGGGCGCGCGGCCTCGACGCGCGGCCGGTCACGAGTGGCAGCAAGGGCCTGCACCTGTACGCCGACCTGTCCTCCTACCTCCCCTCCGAGGAGGTCACCGGCGTTGCGAAGGAGGTCGCCGAGGAGCTCGCGACGGCCCACCCGTCCCTGGTCACGGCGACGATGACGAAGGCCCGGCGGCGCGGCAAGGTCTTCATCGACTGGTCCCAGAACGCAGGCTCGAAGACGACGATCTCGCCGTACTCCCTCCGCGGTCGCGACCGACCCACCGTCGCGACCCCCATCACCTGGGACGAGGTCGAGGCCGGCGCCGACGACGAGCTCGGCCTCGAGCAGTTCGGCATGGCCGACGTGCTTGCGCGGGTCGAGGAGCGCGGCGATCTGTTTGCCGCGCCGGCGCCGGACTGAGTGAGGTTTGGTCCCAAACCGCGTGCAGACCGTGCGCCGGTGGTCACAGATACGCCCCTCGGTCGCGGATCGGGGCGTATCTGGGTCCAACGGGTCAGTCCGCCACCCAGCCGCGAAAGTCGAGCTCCTCATCGAGTGACATCAGTGGCGGTGGTGGCGCCCACGACGGGGGATCCAGTGTCCAGAGCCGGTCTCGCCCTTCCCGCCGTCGCGCCCGGTCGTACGCCGACCTCATCCGGTCGAGCTGCTCGTCGACTCCGTCGCCGGCGACGATGACGAAGCCTTCCAGCCCGCCGCGGAGGAATCGCTCGGCGCGTTCGACGTCGCTGCGGTGGCGCGCGCGGCTGCGGTGGAGTGCGCCGTTGTACTCGCCGGCAACGCCGACCACCGGATCGAGCAGGTCAGGCTTCCCGATCAGGTCGCCGCTGAAGGTGTACACGGTCGGGTTGCACAGCGGGCGCGGCCAGCCGCCGTCCAGCACCCACACCAGCCGCATGCGGGTCTCCTGCGGCGACAGGCTGCGCTCGTCAGCGAGCGCCAACGCCGCACGGACCGCCTGGTTCCCGGCGCGCGGGTGGCGGTCGACGTACGACCGGAGGCGGCGAAGGGACGTGATCCGGGCAGCGCACGCCATGTCGATCACGACGACCGCTTCGCGCAGGTCCTCGACCCGAAGGATCTCGTCAACGACTGCGCGCTCGACGCCGACGCAGCGCACACCTTGCACGAGCCAGATCCGGTGCCCGGTGATGCCGACCCGTGACGTCACGCTGTCGGGTGTGTCCCTCAGCCTGCGCGGTGCGACCAAGGGCACCGGTTCGAGGGTTCGCCCGCCGCGGCCGAGGCCGTCGAAGAATGCGGCGCCGTAGAGGCGTAGAGCCGCCCATCCGGTGACGGCGCCATCATCGCCGATCCGCATGGACTGCTCGAGTATCTGCTGCTCGACGACCGTGCTGTCCGTGTCGGTGGGGACGTGGAAGCCGTAGGTCGTCTGTCTCCAGAGCCCGCGTCGCGCCTGATGGCGCGTCGGGCCGTCGACACCTGTCGGGTCGAGTCGCCGGGGGATGACGAGGTTGCGGGCAGGCGGACAGCGTGGACGCCAGTCGTTGTCGGGCATGCCTGTCGCCTGCCCCGCGGCGGTTTGGTCCCAAACCGCAGGCCGGAGGCCTGTGGATGGACGCAGATACGCCTCTCGGCCGCAGATCGAGGCGCATCTGCGACCAACGGCGGTCAGCTCAGCCGGCGCCGCATCCCGTAGACGTCGAACTCGTTGACCGCGCCCGAGTCGGCCTCGCTCAGTGACCCGCCGTCGACCTCGTCGAGCGTGGCGTCGATGAGCAGCTGGAACTCCGGCGACGGGGCGGTCACGCGGATCGGCTTGGTGTCGATGCGCCAGCCGTCACGGCCCAGGTCGTTGAGCACGCCGATCAGGGTGGTGTTCTTCTCGGCGACGACACCCTCGAATCCGTCGGCGGCCTCGATCAGGTAGACGGGCCGGGCCACCGCGAGCGTGTTGGCGTCGTGCAGCGGCACCCACAGGCGCGCGTACTCGTACGACGACGGTGTGCTCATGGCTGCAGTCTAGATCCGCCGGGCGCTGTCAGCGCCATGGTTTGTGTCCCCGTGATCTTGCCGGGTCAGGCGGAGCGCAGGTGCCGGACGGCGGTCGGGTCGAGCACGTTGGTCCGCATGTCGACCATGGCGCCGAGCACCGCGCCGGTCCCGACGATCGGCGGACCGTCGACCACGTCGGCCACGATCGCGGTGACGTTGTCACGACTGCCGCCGTCGAGCGCCGCCTGGATGAGGTTGGTCGCCGCCAGCCGGGCCGACGGCACGGTGAGGATCATCGCCATTGCCGCCTCGTGGAGCACGTCGCTGATCCCGTCGCTGCACAGGAGCAGCCGGTCGCCCGGCCTCAGGTCGAGCCAGAGCAGGTCCGGGTCCGGCGTGGTCGTCGCGTCGATCGCCTGGAGCACCACGTTGCGGTGCGGCGACGCGGCCGCCTCGGCGGGCGTGAGCCGGCCGGCGTCGACCATCGACTGCACCATCGTGTGGTCGTGGCTGAGCTGGGTGAAGCCGCCGTCGCGCAGCAGGTAGGCCCGGGAGTCGCCGATGTGCGCCAGCGCGGTGCGGACGCCGTCGGTCAGGATCGCGGTCATCGTGGTGGCCATGCCGACCCGGCGCGGATCGGCGGCCACCCCGCGCACGAGCTGGTCGTGCGCCTCCTCGGCTGCAGCGGCGAGGAGGCGGAGTGGGTCGTAGCCGGGGTTCGCGAGCGCACGGGCGCTGACGACGTACGACGTCGTGGCCGAGGCCACCTCGCCGGCTGCGGCGCCACCGACCCCGTCCGCGACGCAGAGCAGGTAGGGGCCGGCGAACCCGGCGTCCTCGTTGTTGTCCCGGACCCGACCGGTGTCGCTCTCAGCAGCGAAACGGAACTGCAGCATGACCCTCACCTCTTCACAGGGACGGTGCCCGTGTTGTCTGAGGAACGCCTGGGAGCAGGCGATGAGTTCCCTACGAGAAGATCACGAGCGGAAGCCGACCTGCCCGGCCACGCTGCGGCCGATGTGCACGTAGGCGAGCTTCTCGGCCGGTACGACGGTGCGCTGGCCCTTGGTGTCGGCGAGGATGATGACCCCGCCGGAGCTGATCGCGTCGGTGACGATCTTCTCGATCGCGTCGGAGCTCTCGTCGGTCTCGACGGTCAGCTCACGGGCGGCGTTCTGCACGCCGATCTTGACCTCCACGGAGGCTCCTTCGTGTTGCTAGGGGCGGATGCTTCAAAAGCCTAGTCGGTGAGCGGGTAGCCCCTGATGCCGCGCCACGCCAGTCCCGAGACGAGGGCCACGGCCTGCTCCCGCTCGAGGCCGCCGGAGTCGGCGAGCCAGAAGCGGGCGCTGACCTGGCCCATGCCGACCAGCGAGACGGCGAGCAGCCGGGACGCGGCGGCGGGCAGCCCGGTGTCCTCCTTGATCACCTCGGTGATCAGGTCGGCGCACTCGGAGGTGACCCGGTCGACGTGGTCGCGGACCGCGGGCTCGCTGGTGAGGTCGGACTCGAAGACCAGGCGGAACGCACCGGCGTCGTGGGCGACGTACTCGTAGAACGCGTCCATCGTGGCGGCCACGCGCTGCTTGTTGTCGGTCGTGGACTCCAGGGCGGCCCGGCACTGCGCGATGATCGCGTCGCAGGCGTCGTCGAGGAGCGCGAGGTAGAGCTCGAGCTTGCCCGGGAAGTGCTGGTAGAGCACGGGCTTCGAGACGCCGGCCCGCTCGGCGATGTCGTCCATCGCGGCTGCGTGATAGCCCTGCGCGACGAAGACCTCGAGCGCAGACGACAGCAGCTGAGCCCGCCGCTCGCGGCGCGGCAACCGGATCCCCCGCGGACGGCGGGGGTCCTCGACGTCGTACGACCTGCTGACCACGCCGCGAGCCTACTCCCGAGTACGACGGCTGCGGGGGCGGGTCGGGTCCGGATGACGGGACGTGTCCTCGGCGGCCCAGGTGGGGGAGGGACCATGGAAGGCCTGGGAACACGAGCATCACCGCCGCTGTTGTCCCATGACGGTCGCCGAACGGCGGTCACCCGAAGACATCCGACGAGGAGCACACCGTGAGCTTTGCGCCGCTGGTCGAGCCGGCCGACGAGCTGACCATCGACGAGGTCCGCCGCTACAGCCGCCACCTGATCATCCCGGACGTGGGCATGACCGGGCAGAAGCGGCTCAAGAACGCCAAGGTGCTGGTCATCGGCGCGGGCGGGCTCGGCTCACCCGCCCTGCTCTACCTGGCCGCGGCCGGGGTGGGCACCCTGGGCATCGCCGAGTTCGACACCGTCGACGAGTCGAACCTGCAGCGCCAGGTCATCCACGGCGTGAGCGACATCGACAAGCCGAAGGGCCTCTCCGCCAAGGAGTCGATCGCCGAGATCAACCCCTACGTCAACGTGATCCTCCACGAGGAGCGCCTCGACAACGACAACGTGTTCGAGATCTTCCGGGGCTACGACCTGATCGTCGACGGCACCGACAACTTCGCGACGCGCTACATGGTCAACGACGCGGCGTACTTCCTCGGCATCCCGTACGTCTGGGGCTCGATCTACCGCTTCGACGGCCAGGCGTCGGTCTTCGCGCCGACCCTCGCCGAGGACGCCCCCTGCTACCGCTGCCTCTACCCCGAGCCCCCGCCGCCGGGCATGGTCCCGAGCTGCGCGGAGGGCGGCGTGCTGGGTGTCCTGTGCGCCAGCATCGGCTCGATCCAGGTCAACGAGGCGATCAAGCTGCTCGCCGGTATCGGCGAGCCGCTCGTCGGCCGGCTGATGATCTATGACGCCCTCGAGATGGAGTACCGCAAGCTGAAGGTCCGCAAAGACCCGAACTGCGCGCTCTGCGGCGAGAACCCGTCGGTCACCGGTCTCATCGACTACGACTACTTCTGCGGGGCGATCTCCGACGAGGCGGCCGACGCTGCGGCGGGCTCGACGATCTCGGTGGTCCAGCTCGAGCACATGCTGAAGGAGCGCGAGGAGGGCAGCCGCGACTTCGTCCTCATCGACGTCCGGGAGCCCGTCGAGTACGAGATCAACAAGGTCCCCGGCTCGGTGCTGATCCCCAAGAACGAGTTCCTCAACGGCTCGGCCCTGGAGAAGCTGCCGCAGGTCGACGAGGGCAAGCAGGTCGTCATGTACTGCAAGACCGGTGTGCGGTCCGCGGAGACGCTCGCGGTCCTCAAGGGAGCCGGGTACGCCGACGCCGTCCACGTGGGTGGCGGCGTCGTGGCCTGGGTCAACCAGATCGACCCGAGCCAGCCGGCGTACTGATCCTCGAGGCGTAACCGGGCCCTGGGCTCGTCGTTGAACGTGGTGGCAGTGGTTCCAGTGTGACGGGACCGCCGCCCGGATCTTTGGAGCGTTTGCCGCACCGAGGGAGCACCTGAGGGCCCCGTCGCCGAGCGATGGGGTCCTCGGCGCATCTGTGCCCGGCGCGGCTGGTGTCCGACGCGGATGCTTCGATGAGCCCGTGGATACCGACGAGTACGTCGAGCGCGTGCTGTCGTGCGTGGAGCAGGTCCCGGTGGGCCGGGTCACGACGTACGGCGCCATCGCTGCGGTCGTGGGCGGCGGCCCGCGTCGGGTCGGATCCGTGATGGCGCACCACGGCGGACCGGTGCCGTGGTGGCGGGTGGTGCGGGCCGACGGCTCCCTGCCGCCGAGCCATGGCGAGGAGGCCAGGGCTCGGTACGCCGACGAGGGCACCCCGTGCAACGGAACGGGCCGGGTCCAGATGCGCGAGGCGTTCTGGGACCCGGCCCGGCCGGACGAGGAGTAGGGGTCAGCCCAGCAGTCAGCCCAGCAGTCAGCCGAGGGCGGCGACGGCGGCGTCGAAGTCGGGGTCGGTCGCGATCTCGGGGACCAGCTGCGTGTGGATCACGTTGCCGTCCTCGTCGACGACGACGATGGAGCGGGCGAGCAGCCCGGCCCACTTGCCGTCGGTCATCGTCACGCCGTAGTCGTCGCCGAAGCTCGAGCGGAAGGCCGAGGCGGTGGTGACGTTGTCGATGCCCTCGGCGCCGCAGAACGCGTCGAGCGCGAACGGCAGGTCGTTGGAGATGCAGAGGACGGTGGTGTTGTCGAGCCCGGCGGCCAGCTCGTTGAACTTCCGCACGCTGCCCGAGCAGATGCCGGTCGCGATGCTGGGGAAGATGTTGAGGACGGTCCGGGTGCCGCCCGGCAGCTTCACGGCGCTGAAGTCGTTGCCGACCAGCTCGAACGTGGGGGCGGGGGAACCGACGGCCGGCAGCTCGCCGGCGGTGGTGACGGGGTTGCCCCCGAGTGCAGTGGTAGCCATGCGCCCATTCCTAGCAGGTCGCCGTCGCGTCACCGGAGCCGGCCGAGCAGCCCCACCGCGTTGCGGAGCTCCAGCAGTCGCCGCTCCCAGGTGATGCCGACCGTGGTGAGCAGTGCGCCGGCGAGGCCGATCCACACCCACTGCGGGACGTCGCCGGCGTACGGCCCGATCTCGCGCAGCACGACGATCGCGCCCACGACCGCGCCGACCATCAGCGGCGCGCTCCAGCGGAGCGCGGCACCCGCGATCGTCAGCACCAGGCAGGCGGCGCCGAGGAACAGCGCACGCAGCGACAACGGGTCCTCGAGCACCCAGAGCAGCGACGGGACGGTTCCGAGCAGGAGGCCGGGCAGGAGCGCGGCCTCGGTGCCGGCCTCCGGATTGCGCTGCAGGTGGACCAGGCCGAGGAGGGTCAGGGCGGCCGCGATCGGCAGCGTGTAGGGCTCGGGGGCGGTGACGCCGCGGTCACCGAACCAGACCCACGACGCCGACGCGAACACCGGGACGGCCGCCCACACGAGCTCGCGACGCGACTCGTGGATGAGCGCGGTGGCGGACAGCAGGGCGCCCAGCACCACCAGGTGCAGCGCCAGCGAGCCGCCGGCGTCGTCGGCCGCGAAGATCGCCGGCGGCACCGCGACCAGCGCGACCAGGACGGCCGGGATCTCGACCTGCAGCTTCGGACGGGCGATGGCCAGCGCGCCCAGGAGGGCCAGGAGCGGGAGGCCGAGCCACGCCGCGTCGAGGTCGTTGGCCAGCCCGGCGGTCCACACGAGGACCGCGAGGGCGGGGGAGAGGACGACCGCGGCAAGGGTACGCAGCTCACGCGTGCCGCCGAGGAAGTGGGCGATCATCGCGATCCCCAGCATGATGCCCGACGCGACCGCGATGATCGGCGTGCTCGGGAGCGCCAACACGACAGCTGCGGCACTGATCCCGAGAGCGGCCACGCCGAAGCCGGTCTGCCGGGCGGCGGTGACGACGGGTCCGAGCATGGCGAGCGCCAGGCTCCCGACCGCCACCACGCCGAGGGCCGTGACGACGAGCGCGAGCGCGACGTCGTACGACGCCAGCGTGGTGACCGCCGCGACGCCGCCGATGACCGCGCCGGCCTGCCACCACGGCGCGGTCCGGCCGTCGGCACGCCTCGGGACGAGGAATGCGAGGAGGGCCAGCGGCACCAGCACGGAGGGGACCGTGAGCAGCGGCTCGGTCACCGGGTCCGGCCTGCGGAGGACGACCTGGAACGCGCTGTCGGGGCCGACGTCGGCGATCCGGGCGAGGACGACGATCCCGGCGACCGCGGCGAAGCCCAGCAGGGCCAGCGACCCGATGGCGGCCGGCGCGAGGGCGACCGTGCGCAGCGAGGTCGGCAACAGGCGGTACGCCGCGACCCACGCCGCGGTGACCGCGAGGGTCACCGCGCCGGCGATCCTGGCCGACTCGTCGACGGCCGGCGCGACGAGCGCGATCGTGACGAGCAGGGCTCCGACCGATGCGCCACTGACGGTCAGGTCACGCCGCTTCAGGACGAGGCCGGGGGCCAGCAGGGTCGCGGCCGAGGCGACGAGCGACCAGCCCGGGCCATCGACCCAGAGGCCGTCGATCGTCGGGTCGGTGAACGCATGGCCGACGCCGAGCAGTGCCGTGGCGCTCCAGACGACGGTGGTGGCGATGCCGACGCTCCAGGCTCGCACCGGGAGCGCGGTCCGCGACAGCCAGGTCACGACCGCACCGAGGACCACGAGCGCGTGGCCGGTGAGCAGCGCGTGGTCCACGGCATCGAGCAGGCCGCCCCAGGCGATCAGGTAGCCGACGCCGACGAAGACCTGCGGGGCGACGAGGCGGGGACCGTCGCCGAAGCGGACGAGCGCCATGCCGGTGCCGCCCAGCGCCATCACGGCCCCACCGGCCGCCACCGCCCAGCCGGTGGAGGAGTCACCGAACCAACCGGCCGCGTGGGCGCCGATCACGTCGAGCCCGAGCATCCCGAGCGCCACGACGCTCATGGACTCCGCGGCGATGCGCAGCCCGAACCGGTTGAGGAGCAGCGAGCCGCCGGTCGCGGCGGCCGTGAGCGTGAGCAGCACCGCCGTGCGCCCGCCGACCCCGATGTCGTCCCACGCCACGGCGAGGAACCCGATGGCGGCCACGAGCAGGCAGAACGCGCCGAGGCCGAGCAGGATCTTCGGGATGACGGCCACGCCCAGGCCGCTGCGCGGTGGCACCGGGTACGGCGCCGCGGGGCCGGTCGGACTCGCGGCGGGCGGCGGGGGCGGCGGTGGGGTGGTGGCGCTTTGCGGTGCCGCGGCGGGGCGCTGCTGGACCGCCGGCGGGACCAGCGGCGGGGCCACGGGCGGGTCCACGGGCGGGTCCGCGGGCGGGTCCACGGGCGGGTCCACGGGCGGGGCCACGGGCGGGGCCGGAGCGGCGGCGACCGGTCCGGGCGGCACCAGCCCGTTCGTCGTACGGGCTCCGGCCGTGACGGTGGCCTCCGCTGCCAACGACCTCAGCTGGGTGACCAGCGTGTCGGCGTGCTTCAGCGTCGAGAACAGCTCGATCGCGAGGGCGTGGCGCACCGGCAGGGAGCAGGTGGGGCAGCTGCGGACCCCGTGGGGGAGGTCGGAGCGGCAGTCGGGACACAGATCCGGGTCGGCGTAGCGCATGTCATCCATCTCCCCACGAATCGCCCGAGCCGCACATCGCGGCGCTACTCGACCTCGGCTGAGTAGCCGTACTCAGCTGGTCGGGTGCCGGCCCATCATCCACAGGCATACCCACAGTTTGTGGATGAACCGCCGAAGGTCTGTGGACCAGGTCGGGGGTAGCTGTGGACGACACGCCGGAACCACGAAACTACTCGACTTTCCTGGTCCGAACCCCTTGCGCGGCCGGCGATCGCGGCATAGAACTGCTCTCACGTTCTCCTCCGGGAGAGCGGGATCAGCCGGAAGGCGAGGATCCACACGGCAGACGGTCCCTCACGGGAACGCGCGCCGCACGGACCGGGTGACGAGGTCCGTGGGAACCTGGCAGACCGGCCGGATCGATCGGGAGCGTCACCAGTACCGGTCAACCGAAGGGCCCTTGCGACTCATACTCACAAGGGCCCTTCACCCATTTTGATTGCGCGAGCATGTCGCAGACGACGCGATCAGTGGTCGCGGTTGCGGCAGGCCGGCGGGCCCGCCGATGCCCGTGGGCAGCACCGATTGGGCCGACTCATGGGTAACCCCTAGCGTCCATGGCGTGCTCTACCAGGCGCTCCACACCGTCGTCCCGCCGGCCGCGAAGGCCGTCTGGCGGCCGACCGTGCACGGCCTCCACCACGTGCCGGCCACCGGCCCGGTGATCCTCGCCAGCAACCACCTCAGCTTCGCCGACTCGATGGTGATCCCGATCGTGGTGCCGCGGAAGGTCGTCTTCCTCGCGAAGTCCGACTACTTCACCGGCGCCGGCATGAAGGGCGCGATGTCGAAGGCCTGGTTCGAGGGCCTCGGCATGTTGCCGGTGGATCGTGACGACTCCGCATCGGCGATGGGCTCGCTCCAGACCGCGCTCGACGTGCTGGCCCGGGGCGAGGCCTTCGGGATCTACCCCGAGGGCACCCGCTCCCGCGACGGCCGGCTCTACCGCGGTCGCACGGGCGTCGCCCACCTCGCCCTCACCTCCGGCGCGCCGGTCGTACCGGTCGGCCTGGTCGGGACCGAGAAGCTGCAGCCGGTGGGGTCGCGACTGCCGCGGCTGGCCCGGGTGACCGTCTCGTTCGGGGAGGCGATCACCGTCGCCGACGAGTACGACGGCGTCGCCTCCGGCCGCGCGCGCCGCGACCTCACCGACCGGATCATGCGCTCCATCAGAGACCTCACCGGACAGGTCGAGGCCGGCATCTACAACGACCGGCCGGTCCTCGACGTGTAGGACCGCCGCGGCCTCGTCGTACCTCTTGTGGCCTCTTGTGGTCGGCGACGGAGCGGCGCACGATGGAAGGTGCCGCCAGCGCATCGGACCAGTGAGGTGAGGTCGATGGGGAGCACCGAGGTCTTGAGCCGGACCGTCCAGCGCACGCATGACGTGCTGGCCGAGGAGCTGGAGGTGCTGCGGACGCAGTTCGGTCCGCCCGGCACGCACGAGGAGCTGGACGGCCCGCACCGCGGCTACCCGCCGATCGACGAGTTCGTGACCACCGCGAGCCGTCACCTGCACGCGGTCAACGAGGTCCTGGTGCCCTCGGCGCGCAAGGCTTTGCCGGACGGCAAGGAGCTCACCCACCACTACCTCGACTCGATGCGGGTGCTGGAGGTCGTGCTGTCCCACGTGAAGGCCCACGAGTACGGCTCGGTGTACGAGAAGCGGATCGCGTGGCCGTCGGTGTGGTCGGAGGTCGGCACCGCGCTCGGGGCGCTGCGGGCCCGGGAGGAGGAGCTCGCCGAGCGGCTCACCGACCGGCTCGACGACGGCGAGGTCGACAGCCTCGCGGAGCGCCTCGACGAGGCCGAGCCGCGGGAGCCGTCACGACCGCACCCCTACCTCCCGCACCGCGGCTTCCTGGGCTCGGTCGCCCGCGGTGTCGTCAAGCGCACCGACCGCGCGTGGGACCACGCCGAGGGCAGGCCGCTGACCTGGCCGAGCCGTGGGGAGAAGAAGCGGCCGGGCCTGCTGGGGCAGTACCTCCTGGGCGACCCCCGCTTCGACGCCGAGCAGACCCCCGAGCGGACCCCCGAGCAGACCCCCGACCCCGGCCAGACCCCCGACCAGCCTGAGGACGAGTCGACCTGAGCCCGTCCCGGGGGCTCGGCGTACGTCGTACGGCAGGATCAGCGCATGCGCCCGCCGCTCGCCGACGCCCTCGACCTCGCGCCGCACCCGGAAGGCGGCTGGTACCGGCAGACCTGGGTCTCGCCGGAGACGGTCACGCTGCCGGACGGTCGGGTCCGGCCCACCGCCACCTTGATCTACTTCCTGCTCCCGGCCGGCGAGTCCTCGGCCTGGCACCGCGTGACCTCGGACGAGATGTGGCTCGCGCACACCGGCACCGTCATCGTCCAGCTCGGCGGGTCCGGTGCCGCGCCGGCCGAGGAGGTGACCACCATGGTGGTCGACGCCGACCAGCCGCAGGGCCTCGTCCCGGCCGGGGTGTGGCAGCGCACCATCCCCGCCGCCGAGGACGCCCTCGTCAGCTGCCTGGTCTCGCCCGGCTTCGACTTCGACGACTTCGAGCTCGCTTGATCTGTCGGGCCGGGATGGTTGGGTGTGCGGTGTCATGACCGCTGCCCTTCCGACGACCAGGTTCCACCTCGCCCCGCCGCGCGCCGCCGTCACGCCGCCGCCCGAGCTCGACGAGCACCAGCAGCGCGTCGTCGACCATGAGGGAGGGCCGCTGCTCGTGCTTGCCGGCCCGGGCACCGGCAAGACGACGACGATGGTCGAGGCGATCGTCGACCGGATCGAGCGGCGCGGGGCGGATCCCGACGCCGTGCTCGCGCTGACGTTCTCCCGCAAGGCGGCCGAGCAGCTGCGCGACCGGATCACCGCCCGGCTCGGCCGGACGACGGCGACCCAGCTGAGCGCGACCTTCCACTCCTTCGCCTACGGCCTGGTCCGGCGGTTCGCGCCCGCCGAGCTCTACGAGGGGCCGTTGCGGCTGCTCTCCGCCCCGGAGCAGGACGTCGTCCTCCGCGAGCTGCTCACCGAGCACCCCGAGTCGGTGGTGTGGCCCGACCGGCTGCGGCACGCGCTTGGCACCCGCGGCTTCGCCCGCGAGGTGCACGCCGTGCTCGCCCGCGCCCGCGAGAAGGGCCTCGACGGCGTCGACCTGCTCCGGCTCGGTGAGGAGGAGGGCATCGAGGAGTACGTCGCCGCGGGGCTGTTCCTCGAGCAGTACCTCGACTCGCTCGACAGCCAGGGCGCGACCGACTACGCCGACCTGATCCGACGGGCCCGGATCGAGGCGGAGGTGCACCGCGCCGAGCTGCGGGCGCAGTACCAGCACGTCTTCGTCGACGAGTACCAGGACACCGACCCCGGCCAGGTCGCCCTGCTCCGGGCGATCTCGGGCGAGGGGCGCGACCTGGTCGTGGTCGGCGACCCCCACCAGTCGATCTACGGGTTCCGGGGAGCGGAGGTGCGGGGGATCCTCGAGTTCCCGACCTCGTTCCCCGGCGCCGACGGCACACCGGCCCCCGTCGTCGCCCTGCGGACCACCCGGCGCTTCGGCCCGCGGGTGCTGACCGCCGCCCAGCGGGTCGCGGGCCGGATCGGGCTGCCGGGCTCGATCGACCCGGCCGCGCGCGAGGCCTTCCTGTCGCCGGTGGCTGTCGGGGGCAGGGGTGGCGACCGGGTCACGGTGCGCACGTTCGACACCGAGCGGGCCGAGGCCGAGCACCTGGCCGACCTGCTCCGTCGCGCCCATCTCGAAGGCGGCATCGCCTGGCACGACATGGCCGTGCTCGTGCGCTCCGGACGCGGCAGCATCCCGCCGCTGAGGCGGGCGCTGGGCGGCGCCGGCGTCCCGGTCGAGGTGGCCAGTGACGAGCTGCCCCTCGTCCGCGACCCGGCCGTGCTCCCGCTGATCGAGGCGCTGCGTGCGGTCGTCAACCTCGACAGCAGCGACCCCGAGCACGTCGACTTCGTCGACGCCACCCGCGCGGAGGCGCTGCTCACGGGTCCGCTGGGCGGCCTCGACGCCGGCGACGTACGACGCCTCGCCCGCCTGCTGCGCAACCGCGAGAAGGACCGCGCCCAGGCCGAGGGCGGCACGCCCCGGTCGTCGGCGGAGCTGGTGCGACTCGCCGTGGTCGACGCGTCCCTTCTCGACGGTGTCCCCGGGCCGGAGGCCGACCGGGCGCGTGCGCTGGCTCGCCTGCTCGGGTCCGCGCGGGAGCGGCTCGACGTGGGGACCGGTGCCGAGGACCTGCTGTGGCTGCTCTGGTCGGGCACGGGCTGGCCGCAGCGACTGCGGCGGGGGGTCGACGCCGGGGGCGCCGCCGCCCGTCGTGCCCACCGTGACCTCGACGCGGTGTGTGCGCTGTTCGACGTCGCCGCCCGCGCCGCCGATCGTCGCGAGCACCTCGGGGTGGCGGCGTTCCTGGAGAGCCTGGTGCAGCAGGAGATCCCGGCCGACACGCTGGCCGAGCGCGGGGTGCGGGGGAGCGCCGTCCGCCTTCTCACCGCGCACCGCAGCAAGGGCCTGGAGTGGCGGCTGGTGGTGGTCGCGCACGCGCAGGCCGAGGGGTGGCCCGACCTGCGGCGTCGCGCCACGCTGCTGCGCGCCGACCAGATCGGCGAGGGTCGCGTCGTTCCGCCGGTGACGTCGCGCGAGCTGCTGATGGAGGAGCGGCGGTTGTTCTACGTCGCGTGCACGCGCGCGCGGGAGCAGCTGTTCGTCACCGCGGTGAAGTCGCCCGACGACGAGGGCGAGCAGCCGTCGCGGTTCCTCGACGAGCTCGGCCTCGACGTCGCCCACGTCGTGGGCCGGCCCCGGCGCCCGCTGTCGTTGCCCGGCCTGGTGGCCGAGCTGCGGCGTACGGTCACGGACCCTGCCTCCGACGAGGCGCTCCGCGCGGTGGCGGCGAGTCGGCTGGCGCGGCTGGCGGGCGAGACCACCCACGACGGCCATCGCCGCCTCGTCCCGGCCGCCGACCCGGGCACCTGGTGGGGCACCCGAGCCGTGTCCCGGTCGTCGACGCCGATCCGCGACGTCGACGGACCCGTCCCGCTGTCGGCGAGCATGCTCGAAGGGTTGGCGACCTGCCCGACGCAGTGGTTCCTCGCCCGCGAGGCAGGCGGCGTCGCCCGCGCTCACCAGTCCGCCAACGTCGGTGAGCTCGTGCACGCGCTGGCCGAGCGGGTGGCGCGGGACGAGGCACCCGCCGACCCCGACGCGCTGATCGCCCTGGTCGACGAGGTGTGGGACCGGCTCGACTTCCGGACGCCGTGGTCGAAGCAGCGTGAGCACGACCGGGTCCGGGCGGCGCTCGAGCGGTTCGTGGAGTGGCACGAGGCCAACCCGCGGAAGGTCGTCGGGCTCGAGACCGACTTCTCGACGGTCGTGGAGCTCGACGACGGCGAGCGGGTGCGGCTCAACGGCGCTGCCGACCGGATCGAGCTCGACCTCGACGGACGGGTGGTCGTGGTCGACCTCAAGACCGGCCGGTCGAAGCCCAGCGACCCGGCGGTCAAGGCACACGTGCAGCTGGCGCTCTACCAGTACGCCATCGACCACGGGGCGCTCGATCCGCCCGACGAGGACGCGGCACCGGTCCGCGCCGGCGGCGCCGAGCTGGTCCAGCTCGGCCTGACCGACGGGAAGGAAGGCGCCACCGTCCAGCAGCAGCCGGCGCACGACGAGGACGGGCCCGAGCGCGAGGAGCTGCGGCTGCGCCTGGCGCGGGCGGCCGGCCTGGTCCGCGACGAGACGTTCCCGGCGATCCCGGGGCAGCACTGCCGGTCGTGCACCTTCGTGCCGCTCTGCCCGGCGAAGAGCAGCGGGTCGGTGGTGGCCCAATGAGCGGACCCATGAGTGCACCCGTGGGCGAGCCGACGACGTTCCCCGCGATCCGTCTCGACACCCCCGAGGACCTGCAGGCGGCGATGCAGGCGAAGTTCCCGCCCAGCCCCGAGCAGTGGGCGGCGATCTCGGCGCCGCTGCGGCCGGCCGTGGTGGTCGCCGGCGCCGGCTCCGGCAAGACCACGTTGATGGCGGCGCGCGTGGTCTACCTCGTGCTGACCGGACAGGTGCGGCCCGACCAGGTGCTCGGGCTGACGTTCACCACGAAGGCGGCCGCCGAGCTGCGCCACCGGATCCGTGGCGCGCTCGAGGACGCCGGCGCGCTGGACCTGATGGGGGTCGACGACGCGGGCGAGGAGGTGCTCGAGCCCACCGTGTCGACGTACAACGCCTATGCCGCCGGCCTGCTCGTCGACCACGGTCTGCGGATCGGGCACGAGCCCGACACCCGGGTGATCACCGACGCCGCGCGCTACCAGCTCGGGGCGCGGGTGATCGACCGGTTCACCGGCGACATCGAGCTGCTGACCGACCACCCCGAGACGGCGATCCAGAACCTGCTGTCGCTCGACTCCGCGATGAGCGAGCACCTGGTGACCCCGGAGCGGGTGCTGGCGCACGACGCCGAGGCGCGGCGCGGGTTCGAGCGGGCGTGCGCCGAGGAGCTCGCCGGCAAGGCCCGCAAGACCTACGTCGACAAGATCGAGGGCGCCCTGTCCGCGATCACCCGGCGCGCCGAGCTCCTGCAGCTGGTGGCGGCGTACCGGCGGCTGAAGCGCGACCTCGGGCTGATGGACTTCTCCGACCAGATCGAGCTCGGCGCCCGGTTGGCCGCCGAGCGGCCCGAGGTGGGCGAGATCGAGCGGGGCCGGTTCAAGGTCGTGCTGCTCGACGAGTACCAGGACACCTCCGTCGCACAGGCGATCATGCTGTCGCGGCTGTTCGGCGACGGTCATGCGGTGACGGCGGTCGGCGACCCCAACCAGGCGATCTACGGCTGGCGCGGCGCGTCGGTGTCGAACATCCTCAACTTCCCCGAGACCTTCCCGGCGGCCGAGGGGACCGTGGCGTCGTACCCGCTCACCATCAACCGGCGCTCGGACCGCCGGATCCTCGAGGTGGCCAACCAGCTCGCGACCCCGCTGTACGACGCGCTCGAGCAGCGCGGGGTCGGGGTGGCGCGCCTGCGGGCGCCGGAGGACGCGGGCGAGGGCGAGGTCACCGCGCGGGTGTTCGAGACCCAGCGCGAGGAGCTCGCGTGGCTGCCGGGCGCCGTGCGCGAGGCGTGGCGCGGTGAGCCGGGCGACTGGGCGCGGATCGGGGTTCTGACACGCGACAACGCGCACGCCGCCGACGTCTTCGACGCGCTGACGGCGGCCGGGATCCCCGTCGAGATCGTGGGGCTCTCCGGGCTGCTGCGGCTGCCCGAGATCGCCGAGGTCGTCGCCGTGCTGCGGCTGCTCCACGACGTCACGGACAACGCGGCGATGCTCACCCTGCTCGGCGGGCCGCGGTGGGCGATCGGACCGCGCGACCTCCGGCTGCTGGGGCGGCGGGCGGCCGAGCTCACGGGCCGGCGGGGGCGTGGCGAGCAGTTCGACTCCCTCGGCGAGCACCTGGTCGCGATCGCCGACGGCATCGACCCGGCCGAGATCCCGTGCCTCGACGACGCTCTCGCCGACCCCGGCGAGGGCGACTACTCGGGGGAGGCGCGGGAGCGGTTCGCCCTGCTCCACGGTGAGCTGCGGGTGCTGCGCGCGGCCGTCGGCGAGCCGTTGCTCGACCTGGTCCGGCGGATCATCGACACCACCGGGGTCGACGTGGAGCTGTCGTCGGCGGTCAGCCCGGCGGCCGCGGCGCGTCGCGACAACCTCGACCTCTTCGTGAAGGCGGTCGCGGACTTCCGCGCGGTCGACGGCGACGTGACCCTGCCGGCCCTGCTCGCGTACCTGACCGCCGAGGACGACCAGGGCAACGGTCTGGACGTCGCCACCCCGTCCGAGGCCGACTCGGTCAAGCTGCTGACCGTGCACCGGTCGAAGGGGCTGGAGTGGGACTCGGTCTTCTGCGTGGGGGTCTGCGAGTCGCGGTTCCCCTCGTCGCAGGGCCGGCCGCTCTGGACCTCCTCGCCGTCGGTGCTGCCGGCGCCGCTCCGCGGGGACGCCGACGACCTCCCGCAGCTGAGCGGCTTCGACAAGGCCGCGCTCGACGACTACCGCAAGCGGGCCAACGACCACGAGGCCGCCGAGGAGCTGCGGCTCGGCTACGTCGCCTTCACCCGCGCCGCCTGCCGGCTGTCGGTCACGTCCTTCCTGTGGGGGCCGCGGCAGCGGCCGTTCGGTCCGTCCGCCTACCAGGAGGTCGTGCGCGAGCTGATGACGGACTGGGGGGTCCCGCCCGAGCACTGGCTGCCGAAGCCGGAGAAGGGCGACCCCAACCCCTACGCCGAGGAGGACCCCGCCACCCCGTGGCCGGTCCCCGGCGTGGGGGAGGAGGCCCGGCTGCGCCTGGCTGCGGCGGAGCTGGTCCGCGCGGCCGACCCGGACGGGCCGGACCCGGAGCTCGACCTGGTGGCCGCCGCGCGCGTCGCAGACTGGGACGCCGAGATCGAGCGGCTGCTCGCCGAGGCCCGCCAGGACCGCAGCGGGGACGTCGTCGTACCCCTGCCGGAGGCGCTGTCCGCCACCGCCCTCGCGCGCCTGCGCGACGACCCCGAGGGCTTCGCCGCCGACCTGGCCCGGCCGATGCCACGGCAGCCCTCGCCGGAGGCGCGCTTCGGGACCCGGTTCCACGCGTGGGTCGAGGCGCGCTTCGGTCAACAGGGTCTCTTCGACCCCGACGACCTCTCCGGCCGCGCGGACGCCGCGCTGGACGACGTGGTGGACGAGGCGTCCCTGGCCGAGCTCATCGCGACGTTCGAGGCCGGTCCCTTCGGGACCCGGGTGCCGTTCGCCGTCGAGGCGCCGTTCGCGCTGGTGCTCGCGGGCCAGGTGGTGCGGGGCCGGATCGACGCGGTCTACGAGGAGGGTGGCGGGTTCCTCGTCGTCGACTGGAAGACCAGCGCCCGCCAGACCGCCGACCCGCTGCAGCTGGCGCTCTACCGCCTCGCCTGGGCCGAGCTGCGCGGCGTCCCGGTCGAGCAGGTGCGGGCAGCGTTCTACTACGTCCGGTCCGGTGCGCTGGTCGAGCCCGGCGACCTGCCGGCGCGGGACGAGGTCGAGCGGCTGGTCCGCGGGCGGGCAGAACCTGCCTGACCGGTCGGTCAGACTCGCACGACCTTGACCTCCGGCGGCGTGGCGAGCGTCTGGCCCACGACGCAGTAGCGCTCGGTGGCGCGCGCCAACCGCTCGAGGGCGGCGTCGTCGGCGTCGGTGTCGAGGGTCAGCGTCAGGACGATGTCCTGGACGCCGATGGGGGCGGCCCGGTCGACGCCGAGGGTGCCGCGGGCGTCCCACCAGCCGTCGGCGGTCAACGAGGCGGCGCGGATCTCGACGCCCATCGCGGTGGCGACGGCACGCAGGGTCACGCCCGCGCAGGCGAGCAGCGCCTCCAGCAGCAGGTCCGCCGAGCAGGCGTCCTCGCCGTCTCCGCCGGCGGCCTGGTGGAGCCCCGCGCGCACCGCCCCGGCGAAGCCGTCGACGGTCGCCGTGACGCCCGCGTCGCGGTAGTCGCCGCGGGCCGCCGTCGGCGTACGGGCTGAGCCGGGGTCGGACCGGTACTTGTCCTTGACCGGGGCCTGCGCGGCCCGCAGCTTCGCAGCGTCCATGGGCCCATCATGGCGCGGTCAGGCACCGCCTAGGCTCCGTTCGTGGACTTCGCGCACCTCGCCCTCGCTCGCGACCCGCACGACCGGCTCGGCCTGCGTCGCACGGACGATGCCTGGCTCGACGAGCGCTGGGCGAACCCCGACGGCCGGGTGCTCGTCATCTCCGGCACCCGGGTCCGGCCGCGTGACGGAGGGCTGGAGTGGTTGCCGACGGAGGAGGCGCCGGACGGCCTACGGATCCTCCTCGGTGACCGCGGCGGCAGCACCTGGTGGGCGGTGATCGTCGACACTGCGCTGGCGAAGGCGGAGGAGGGCCAGTGGTTTCCGCTGCGGGGGCTGCTTGCCCAGCTCCAAGGGCAGAGCCTGACCGGGGATGCCATGAGCACGGCGCCGCTGGTCTTCCACGCGCTGGGCCTGGCGGAGTGGCACTGGTCGACCCGGTATTGCCCCCGCTGTGGAGGCTCCCTCGTCCCGCGCGCAGCCGGGCACGAGCTGGTGTGCGAGGGGTGCGGCAAGCCACAGTTCCCGCGCACCGACCCGGCGGTGATCATGCTGGTCGCGGCGGGGGAGCCCGGCAGCGACGACGAGCGCTGCCTGCTGGGCCGGGGACCGCAGTGGCGCGAGGGCCGGTTGTCGACGCTGGCCGGCTTCTGCGAGCCGGGCGAGATGCTCGAGGACGCGGTCCGACGCGAGGTGCTGGAGGAGACCGGCGTGGTCGTCGGCGAGGTGACCTACTTCGGCAACCAGCCGTGGCCGCTGCCCAGCAGCCTGATGCTCGGGTTCCTCGGCCGCGCCGTGACCGAGGAGATCATCCTCGACGACTCCGAGGTCGTGGAGGCGCGGTGGCTGACCCGCGCGCAGATGCGTGAGCAGACCGAGGCGGGCACGCTCGTGCTCCCCGGCGGGGTCTCGATCAGCAGGTCACTGATCGAGCACTGGTACGGCGGGCCGCTGCCGGGCAGCTGGTAGGCACGACGAACGCCTCGTCAGCCGACGAGAGCGGCGACCTTGTCCTTGACCTGCGCGACCGAGGGGTTGGTCAACGCCGTGCCGTCGGCGAAGACCAGGGTCGGTACGGTCTGGTTGCCGTGGTTGGCGGCCTCGACGATCGCGACGGCCTCCGGGTGCTGCTCGATGTCGACGACCTCGTAGGCGATGCCCTCGCGGTCGAGCTGGCTCTTCAGGCGGTGGCAGTAGCCGCACCAGGGGGTCGTGTACATCGTGAACTGGCTCATCAGGAAGTGTCGCCTCCGCGGTCTAGGGTCGCAGAGCGTCGGGGCACCTTCCCGACCGCTCCGTTCTGATACCCGCAACCTGATCCCCTGAGGAGTTGTTCCCGAACGTGTCGAGTCACGGGTCACAGGCCGAGGCGCTGCTGAGCGCCCTCGATCCCGAGCAGCGCCAGGTCGCCGAGGCGCTGCGCGGACCGGTGCGGGTGCTGGCCGGCGCCGGCACCGGCAAGACCCGGGCGATCACCCACCGGATCGCCCACGGGGTGCTCACCGGCGTCTACGCGCCCACCGAGGTGCTCGCCGTCACCTTCACGACCCGGGCCGCCGGCGAGCTGCGCCAGCGGCTGCGCCAGCTCGGGGCGCCAGCGGTCCAGGCGCGCACCTTCCACAGCGCTGCCCTCCGGCAGCTGCGCTACTTCTGGCCCCATGTCCACGGCAGCGAGCTGCCGACGCTCACCGAGTCCAAGCTCGGGATGCTGGCCGCCGCGACCCGGCGGCTCGGGCTCCGCGCCGACCAGGCGCTGCTGCGCGACCTGGCCTCCGAGATCGAGTGGGCCAAGGTGAGCAACGTCGGCCCGGACGACTATCCCGCCATCGCCGGACGGCACGGCCGCATCGTCTCCGACCAGCCGCCCGAGACCGTCAGCAAGGTCTTCGCCTCCTACGAGGAGGTCAAGCGCGAGCAGTCGCGGATGGACATGGAGGACGTGCTGCTGTTCACCGCCGGGGTGCTGGCCTCCGACGAGCGGGTGGCTGCCCAGGTGCGCCGGCAGTACAAGTGGTTCGTCGTCGACGAGTTCCAGGACGTCTCGCCCCTCCAGTCGGCGCTGCTCGACCTCTGGCTCGGCGGGCGCGACGAGCTGTGCGTCGTGGGCGACCCGGCGCAGACGATCTACTCCTTCGCGGGCGCGGACGCGACGTACCTCCTCGACTTCCCGAAGCGCTATCCCGGCACCACCTCCATCGAGCTGGTCCGCAACTACCGCTCCACCCCCCAGGTCGTCGCGTCCGCCAACGCCCTGCTCTCGGGCGCCGCGGGCGGCCGGAGCGCCGGTGTCGAGCTCCGCTCGCAGCAGCCGGCCGGTGCGGCGGTGCGGTTCGCCGGCCACCCCGACGAGGTCGCCGAGGCGTCCTACGTCGCCGACCAGATCGTCGCGCTGCAGCGACGCGGCATCGCGCCGGGCCAGATGGCGGTGCTGTTCCGGATCAATGCGCAGTCCGAGCACTTCGAGGACGCACTGAGCGACCGGGGCATCCCGTACGTCGTCCGCGGCGCCGCCCGCTTCTTCGAGCGCCCGGAAGTGCGGGAGGCCGTCGTCCGGCTGCGCGGCGCCGCGCGGTCGGGGGAGACCGCTGACGTGCCGTGGCTCGAGGCCGTGCGGGGCGTGCTCGGCGGCATGGGCTGGGCGGCCGAGCCGCCGACCGGCCGCGGCCAGGTGCGCGACCGGTGGGAGTCGTGGCAGGCGCTGGTCACCCAGGCCGAGGAGTTCGCCACCGAGCACGCGGAAGCGGATCTGACGTCGTTCGTCGAGGACCTCGACCGCCGCGTCGCCGAGCAGCACGCGCCGGCCGCCGACGGCGTGACCCTCGCGACGTTCCACGCCGCCAAGGGCCTGGAGTGGGACGCCGTGTTCTGTGCGGGCGTCCAGGACGGCACGGTGCCGATCACCTACGCCGACCGCGACGCGACGGTGGAGGAGGAGCGGCGGCTGCTCTACGTCGGCATGACCCGGGCCCGCACGGACCTCACCGTCACCTGGGCGGCCGCCCGCAACCCCGGCCAGGCCGCACGCCGGCAGCCGTCCCGCTTCCTCACGCCGTTGCTGCCCGAGAGCGAGCGGGCGCCTTCAGGCGGTCGCAGCCGCAGCAAGGTCGCCCGGTGCCGCGAGTGCAGCCAGCCGCTCGGCACCGCGGCCGAGAAGAAGCGGGGGAGGTGCGCCAGCCACCCGGTGCGCTACGACGAGGGCCTCTTCGAGCGCCTCAAGGCCTGGCGGCTCGAGCGGGCCCGCGACGACGAGGTGCCGGCGTACGTCGTCTTCACCGATGCCACGCTCGAGCTGATCGCCGAGCACAAGCCCGCCGACGAGCGCGCGCTGCGGGCCATCAACGGGGTCGGTCCCAACAAGATCGACAAGTACGGCGAGGACGTGCTCGCGCTCGTCACCGACTCCTCGTGAGAGGCTCGGATCGGTCCGGTCCAGACCACTTCGGAAGAAACTCACGAAATAGTCATAAAATGGTTTGCTCATTACATCGAACCCCGGCTAGCGTATCTCCCACGTACTGACCGACCTGCGCACCAGGGCCCTGACAAAGCCCGCGCCCGACGCACCTGAGGAGGTGGCCACAGTGGAGAACAACATGCGACTCAGCACCGTAGCGCCGGCAATGCCGTCCACGCTCACGCTCCTGTGCGCCTCCCCGGCCGCCGATCTCCGGACGTATGACGTCCGGAGCGACGTGCGTTTCGGCACGGCGCAGGGTGCTGCCGCCCAGTCCATTTGGGCAGAGCGCGTGCGCGTGACCGCACCGACCACCGGCATGGGACACGTCGGCACCAAGCACATCGCTTTTGGCGCCGGCACCGTCCCGGGTTCTTTGACCTGGAGCCCACCGACCTGATTCCACAAGACTCAGCTCGGCAGCCTCCAGGCCGCGGAACCCGAAACCGGGATCCGCGGCCTTCGTGTTTCTCAGACCAACTTCTGAGCTCACGAAAGCCGTTGACCCGGATCCGATGAAACGACCAACGCGATCAGGTCAGAGACGAGGAGGTGAAAGATGACGACCAGTGTTCTCGAGCCCACGCTGAGCAGCTTGCACGACGAGGCCGAGCTTGTCGCCGAGCTGGACGCCGACCGACTGCCGTGCCGGGTGAACGACCCGGAGCTGTGGTTCGCAGAGCTTCCCAGCGACGTGGAGTTCGCCAAGGAGCTGTGCAAGGACTGCCCCGTGCAGGCGATGTGCCTGACCGGAGCGCTCGAACGGCGTGAGCCCTGGGGTGTCTGGGGCGGTGAGCTCTTCCTGCAGGGAGTAGTGATCCCCCGCAAGCGGCCCCGTGGCCGGCCCCGCAAGGACGCCGCGGCATAACCGGCACCGACCTCCGATCCGGAATCGACTTCTCAAACCCAATGACACAAACCTTGAACTGGAGCAATCAGATGAACCTCATGAACGAAGACCTGGCTCGCGCGCATATGCACGCGCGCCTGGGAGAGGCGCAGCAGCTGCGCGAGGCCAAGTTGGCCCGCGCCCGTCGCGTCAGCCTCAAGGCTGAGCGCGCAGCGCAGCAGGCACGCCTCGCCCTTGCTCGCGCTCTCTGACCACAGAGGCAGATCTCGGAGGACCTCCTCCGGGCCACCTGATCGCGGGTGACAAGAAAGGAGCCGGAGCTCGACGCAACCCGTCGGGCTCCGGCTCCGGCATTTTTGTAGGTGGCTTCTTTGTACGGTGGTCCTGTGTCGTCGACCTGTGACTTCTGCGGCCGGACGGTGCCCGGTGAGGACCCACCGCTCACCTGGAGCACGTCGGTCGAGCGCGGCCGCACCCTGCGCTACTGCGACGTGTGCTCCCGCGAGCACCTGCGGTCGATGGAGGGCAAGCTCGACAGCGACTACTGGTGACGGGAGGCGCGTTCGCGCGCGGTGAGGGCGACCGGCACGGCGAGCAGGCACAAGACGGCGGTGGCGGCGACGGACGGGCCGAAGGAGCCGCCGGCCGCGATGATGCCGACCGCGAGCGACCCGATCCCGGTGCCGGTGTCGAACCCGATGTTCCACCCAGCGCTCGCCAGGTTGCTGTGCCGCTCGGGCACGGCGGCGAAGGCCGCGACGAGGGTGAGATTCTGCAGGCCGCCATAGCTGATCCCGACGAACGCCATGGCGAGGGGCACCACCACGTCCCGGGGTGCGTCGGGGTCGCCGATGGCCCACGCGATCACGGCGAGGGCGGCCGTCGCCAGCAGCAGGAGCGGGGCGAGGAACGGGCGTACGCCGTACCGGTCGGCCGGCGTCCCGAACGCCCATCGGCTGATCGCCGCGGTCCCGGTGAGCGCCAGCAGGCTGATGAGGGACGTCGTCGGGCCGATGCCGAACTGCGGCGTGAACGTGATGAGGGCGCCGCCCGCCGTGGTGATCGCCATCAGGACCACGATCGCGCCGACCAGGGGCCGCGGGACGCCGCGGGCCGCCGATGACGACGGCTGGTGGGGCACCGGGGCTGCTGCCGCACGGTCGAGGAGGCGTCCGAGCCGGGCAGCCGGGACGATCGCCGCCACCGGGCAGGCCGCGGCGAGCAGGACCAGGGTGAAGCCGACGTGCTCGGCGAGCCAGGGGCTCAGCGGGACGAGCACCAGCTGCGGCGCTGCGATCGCGAGGCCGTAGGCGCCGATCGCGCGGCCCCGGGCCGCGGGGGCGACCAGCCGGGCGACGGCGGCAGCGCCACACACGGTGAGGACGCCGAAGCCGACCCCACGCACCGCCGAGAGCGCCAGCACGACAGACAGGTCGTCGCTGAGCGGGTGGAGAAGGGCGGGGGCGCCGAGCAGGCCGAGGCCGACGACGAGCGTGGGGCGCCACCCGACGTGGCGCAGGGCGGCCGGCACGGCGGTCTGGGTGAGCACGGTGACGAGCATCAGCACGGCGTTGACGGTGCCCACGCCAGCAGCACCGGCGCCGCCATGGGCGGCCCAGAGCGGTGCGGTCGGCAGCAGGATGCCGAATCCCGCGAACCCGAGCCCCGTCATCGCGAGCAGCAGCCGGAAGCCGGGCGCGGTCCAGACCTCGAGGGAGGCGGGTGCCTTCGTCGGCGCGGTCAACAGCTCGGCGGTCACTGGTCAAACGGTATACCAAATTGGCATTTCGTCGTGAATCGAGAACCGGTGCCCTCGGGCGTCCTCAGGCGTCCCAGGAGTAGCCCGCGGTGAGGTGCTCCTCGACGAGGGCGTCCACCCGCGCGACGTCGCGGTCGGCGATGGCGTCGTACAGGGCCTCGTGCTCGCGGGCGATGCCCACCAGGTCGTCGTGCTGCGCCAGCAGCCATCGCATCCGGCTGCGGATGGTGCGCTGGAGCTCGTTGAGCAGCTCGTTGGCGGCCAGCCCGGTGACGACCTCGTGGAAGTCGGCGGCGGCGCGGCGGGCGGCGACGGCGTCGTCCGCCGCCGCGGCCACGAGCTCGGCGTCCACGACCTCGCGGAGGCGCTGGAGTCCCTCGCGGGTCCGGCGCTCCACGGCGAGCCGGAACGCGAGCCGCTCGAAGGCGGCGCGCACCTCGTGGAGGTCGGCGACGTCCGCCGCGGTGAACTCGCGCACGACCGCCCAGCTGCGCGGCCGCGGCGTCACCAGGCCCTCGGCGACGAGCTGGCGGAGCGCGTCGCGGACCGGGATCCGGCTCACCCCGAGCTCCGCGGCGAGCTCGCGCTCCACCAGGCGGCTGCCCGGGGCGCGCACGCCGTCGACGATATCGTCCCGCAGCTGACGGGTGACCCGCTCGGACTCCGACGCGAAGCCCTGCGGCTCGGTCATGCGGCCTCCCGGGACGTGGATCGACGGATTCGGTATACCAGCATCGCACGGCGTCGCTGGCGGCAGCGGCGTCAGGGCAGGTCGAACAGCAGGTCCCAGGCGCAGCCGCAGTGCGGGTGCCGAAGCCAGCGCACCACGCGCGGGGGGTCGGTCGGACCGAGGTCGACCGTGGTCGACCAGGTGCTGGGCTCGTCGCCCTCGAGGTAGCGGCACAGATCGCGCACCGCCCAGGCCAGCGCGAGCCGGTCGAGCACCGGGTCGACCGGCTCGGGGTCGTCGTACGCCGCCCGCGCCGCCTGCTCCACCAGGAACGGCAGGCGCGGGTCCAGGTCCGACTCGTGGGCGTCGACGCACCGCAGGCAGGCCGTGCGGCCGGGCTCGACGAAGGGGCCGATCCGGCGGCGCCCCGCGCCTCCGCTCACGAGCAGGTGCGGGGCGCCCGCGCGGACCAGCGGGTCGATGCTCTCCCGGGTGCTCGGTCCGGAGGTGACGACCAACCACACCGACGGCGCGTCGTCATCCGTCGTCACGCCGGCCAGCGCCAGCAGGTCGGACACGATCCCCCGCGTCGGCTCCGGGGAGCGGACGCCGACGCGGTGGGCGGCACGAGCGGCGAGGCGTCGTACGCCGTCCGCGCCGAACTGGGCCTGGGCGGCCATCAGCTCCGGCCGGGTCGCGCCGGCCGCGGCCGGGAGTGCCAGCCCCGCCGCCAGCAGGCTGTCGAGGGCCCGCGCCGCGACGGGTGTCAGGTCACCCGGCGTCCAGCCTCCGCGAAGGGCGTCGAGCAGCGACCGCACCTCGGGGACGTCCGGGACCCGCGCGGCGAGCGGCGGGTGCAGCCCGACCTGGAGGGTGCCCGCGTCGCGTCGTACGACCGGCACGCCGGGCCGGAGGACGAGCCCGACCGCCGGAGCGGGGGAGGTCGAGACGGGCGCCATGCGAGCAGCGTGGCACGGGTGCGCCGGCGGCGGGTCCGGCTGTCCACAGGGTCTGGAACCAGGAGAAATGACTGCGGGCGGCGCCACCGTGAGGTGGGCCGCCCGCTGCGGTTGTCTGAGGTGTGCTCAGGCCTTGCCGAGGATCCGGTTCAGGTTGGTCGAACACACGGGGCAAACGGCCTTCGCCATGCGCGTGCCCTTGTCGTTGACCTTGACCTCACCGGTCGCCTCGCGCTTCTCCTTGCACTTCACGCAGTAGAACTCACCGCTCCAGGTCTCCGCCATGACGGCCTCCTTGTTCTCATTCATCTTCGGTCGTCGCGACGGGAGGTCAGGGGAAGCCCGCCGGGGTCCGCGGCACGCGACCGTGAAACCTCCCTGACCCTACGGCACGCGCCTCAGGAGCCGCAGTAGCGTGCCCGGTATGTCTGAAATCAGTGGTCTGAGCCACCTGCGGCTCGAACGGCCGGTTCCGGGGGTCGCGATGCTCGTCCTCGACCTGCCCGAGATGCGCAACGCGATGAGCGACGAGATGACCTCGTCGTGGGTGCGCGCGGTCGACCACCTGGCCGGAGACCCCACCGTGCGGGCCGTGGTGGTGACGGGCGAGGGGAGTGCCTTCTGCTCGGGCGGCAACACCTCGTGGCTCGTCGGGGAGCCGGACGCGACCGTCGACGCGCTGCGGTCGCGGATGCTCCCGTTCTATCGCTCGTGGCTCTCGATCCGGCGGCTCGAGGTGCCGACGATCGCCGCGATCAACGGGCCGGCGATCGGCGCGGGGCTGGCGATGGCGCTGGCGTGCGACATCCGGTACGCCGCGCGCGGGGCCCGGATGGGCGTGCCGTTCGTCCGGCTCGGGCTGCACCCGGGCATGGCGACGACGTACCTGCTCCCGGACGTCGTCGGGCCCGCGGCCGCCCGCGACCTGCTGCTCACCGGACGGCTCGTCGACGCCGACGAGGCGCTCGGGCTCGGGCTGGTGTCGCGGGTGCTCGATCCGGAGGGCTTCCGCGAGCAGGTCGTCGCGAGCGCCGCGGAGATCGCCGCGACCGCCCCGATCGCGACCAAGCTGACCAAGCTCGCCCTGCAGCGTGGTCACGCCGGCTTGGAGGCCTGCCTCGAGTGGGAGGCGCTCGCCCAGCCGGTCACGCTGGCGACGGCCGACCTGCAGGAGGGCATCCGGGCCGCGCAGGAGAAGCGGGCGCCGGCGTTCGAGGGGCGATGAGGAGGCCCCCGGTGCGCGTCACGCCGTTTGCCTTCCCCTTGCGAACGGCGGTGGCGACCCGGGGGCCCCATCTGCACGCCACGCTAGGCAGCGCGGGGAAGCGCGGTCAATCCACCGACGCCCACACCTGTGGACAACGTTGTGGATGAAGGTGTGGATGGTGGCGAAGGGCCGTGGACAGCCGGGGGAGAGGGAGCCTCAGCCTGTGGAGGAGCTGGGGAGAGCGTGGCCCCTGCGGGCGTCGTACGGCGGTGTGACCAGCAGCGATGCAGTCGACGGTTCCTCCACCGGCTGTGGACAGAATATTTCTGTGGCTGATTTTCCCCGGCGGGGCCCGGCTGAGAAGGTGACGCGATGAACGCAGGCGACCCGTACGACGGCAGCCCGGTCGCCGCGCTGCGCCGGATCGCGTTCCTGCTCGAGCGGGGGCGCGCCGACACCTACAAGGTGCAGGCCTACCGCAAGGCGGCCGCCGCGATCCTCCCGCTCGCGGACGACGAGGTCGCCCGGCGCGCCGCCGACGGCACCTTGACCGACCTGCCCGGGGTCGGGCGCAGCACCGCCAAGGTGATCGCCGACGCCGTCGAGGGGCGGATGCCGACCCGGCTGGCCGAGGCCGAGGAGCAGTACGCCGCGCTCCCGGCAACCGGAGGCGAGAAGCTCCGTGCCGCACTGCGCGGTGACCTCCACTCCCACTCCGACTGGTCCGACGGCGGCTCGCCCATCGAGGAGATGGCGATGACGGCCATGGAGCTCGGCCACGACTACCTCGTGCTCACCGACCACTCGCCCCGGCTCACGATCGCGCGCGGGCTGAGCGCCGAGCGCCTCGCCCGCCAGCTCGAGGTGGTCGAGGCGGTCAACGAGCACCTCTCCGCGCTCCCGGGGGAGTTCCGGCTCCTCAAGGGGATCGAGGTCGACATCCTCGACGACGGCGGGCTCGACCAGACCGAGGAGATGCTGAGTCGTCTCGAGGTGCGGGTGGCGAGCGTGCACTCGAAGCTGAAGATGGACCCCGAGCCGATGACCAAGCGGATGGTCGCCGCGATCCGCAACCCGTGGATGAACGTCCTCGGCCACTGCACCGGCCGGCTGGTCACCGGCAACCGCGGCGTCCGCCCGCAGTCGCGCTTCGACGCCCGGGCCGTCTTCGAGGCGTGCGCCGAGCACGACGTGGCGGTCGAGATCAACTCCCGCCCCGAGCGCCGGGACCCGCCGACCCAGCTGCTGGAGCTGGCACGGGACATCGGCTGCCTCTTCTCGATCGACAGCGACGCGCACGCGCCCGGCCAGCTCGACTTCCTGGTGCTGGGGTGCGAGCGGGCCGAGTCGGCCGGGATCGATCCCGACCGGATCGTCAACACCTGGCCTGTCGACAGACTGCTCGACTGGGCCAGCAGTAACGTCAGGACATGAGCGAGCCGACGCCGCAGGTCGAGGTGCGCCGCTCGGGGCGGCGGCGCCGGACCGTGTCGGCGTACGTCGAGGACGACCGGATCGTCGTGCTGGTGCCCGACAACCTGTCGAAGGCCGAGGAGCGCGACTGGGTCCGCAAGATGGTGGCGCGGCTCCAGCGGCGCGAGCAGCGCGGTCGTCGTACCGATGCTGACCTGATGCGGCGCGCGCGCGAGCTCAACAACCGCTACCTGGGCGGGATCGCCGAGCCGCACTCGGTGACATGGGCGGCCAACCAGCGGTCGCGCTGGGGATCCTGCACGCCCGGCGATCGCACCATCCGGCTCAGCGAGCGGCTGCAGAAGATGCCCGACTGGGTCGTCGACTACGTGCTGATGCACGAGCTCGCCCACCTGCTCGAACCCGGTCACAGCGACGCGTTCTGGGCCTGGGTCGGGCACTACCCGCACACCGAGAAGGCCAAGGGCTACCTGCTCGGCTGGTCGGAGGCGGCCCGGCTCGACCCGCCACCGGGCAGTGATGCGGGGATGCCGGGCGACGCGGACTGACTTTGTTGTTGCGGGTTGGTCCCAAACCGCAGAGATCTCCCCCAAAAACATGCGGTTTGGGACCAAACCGCAACACTCAGCCCACGAGCGAGCGCGCGATCCCCACCAGCTCGACCATGCCCGGCTCCAGGTCGGGCAGCGCATCGACCGGCCACCAGCGCACGTCGAGCGACTCGTTGCTCACGACCTCGCGCGCCGCGGGCCGTGCGATCGCGACGTAGCGGACGTCGAGGTGCCGGACCTCGCCGCGCGGGTCGCAGAACGGCACCGGGTGGACGTCGAGCTGGGCCGGCTCCGGCACCAGCCGCAGGTCCGCGATCCCGGACTCCTCGCGGGCCTCGCGCGCCGCGACCCCGGCGAGGGTCAGGTCCTCGGGCTCGGCGTGGCCGCCGAACGCGAACCACCGCCGCGCCTTGCCGTGCAGGTTGAGCAGCACCCGCTCACCGGTGCCGTCGATGACCAGCGCACCGGCCGTGAGGTGGTCGGGGTACGACGACCGCCACATGCCGTCTCCGACGCCTTCCAGGTGCGTGACGAAGCGGGCGCGCAGCGCCTCCTGCGCCGCGTCGGGCGCACTCCAGTCGCGCAGCGTCGCCAGCGCGTCGGCGTGGAGCGTCACTCGCCGTCGGGGGAGTCGCCCGAGGAGCCCGATCCGCCCCGGTCGCCCGAGTCGCCCGGGTCACCGGCGTCGGGGGTGTCGCCCGGGCTCTCGAGCAGCTTGCGCAGCTCCTCGTCGAACGCGTCGTCGCTGAGGTCCTCCGGCGCGGTGGCGTCGGCGCGGAACGACAGCGGGTCGTCGAGGTCCGCCGCGGTCGGCAGCAGGTCGGGGTGCATCCACACGCCGTCACGCGCCTCGGCGCCCGACCGGCTCCGCAGGCCGCCCCACAGGGTCGAGGCGTCCCGCAGCCGCCGCGGTCGCAGCTCCAGGCCCACGAGCGCCGCGAACGTCTGCTCGGCGGGGCCACCGGCGGCACGCCGCCGTCGTACGGCCTCGCGGAGCTTGGCCGCTGTCGGCATCCGCTCGCCCGTCGCCTGCCCGACCACCTCGTCCACCCAGCCCTCGACGAGCGCGAGCGCGATCTCGAGCCGCGCCAGCGCGGACTCCTGCTGCGGCGAGACGGGCGGCTCGAACAGCCCGCCCTCGAGGAGCCCCTGCATCGACTCGGGGTCCATCGGGTTGATGCTGCCCATCTGCTCCTGGATGCGATCCTGCATCTGCTGCACGTTGAGCTCGAGGCCCTGCGCATAGTCGGTCACCGCACCCAGCAGGTGCTCCCGCAGCCACGGCACGTGCCCGAAGAGGCGCTGGTGCGCGGCCTCGCGCAGCGCGAGATAGAGGAGTACGTCGTCCTCGGACACGTCGAGACCCTCGGCGAACTCCCGGACGTTGCTCATCACGAGCGCGGCCTTGCCGGACGCGCCGAGGGGGAGGCCGATGTCGGAGGCGGTCAGCACCTCGCCGGCCAGGCCGCCGAGGCCCTGGCCGATCTGCGAGGCGAGCATGCCGCCCATCGCCTGGCCGATGATCCCGAGCAGCGGGCCGGCCGTCGCCTGCATCTCCTGCGGCAGGGCGCCGCTGATGCCGCTCACCGACTTGGCGGCGACCGGCTCGATGAGGACCTTCCACACCGGGCGGGTCTCGACGACCCAGTCGGCACGGCTCCAGGCCGCGGTCGAGGTCACGCCGGAGGGGAACTCGGTGGCCACGTCGAGCCAGTGGTCGGCGAGCTGCACGGAGTCGGCGACCCGATCGTGGTCGCGGCGGCCGGGGGAGGGATCCGGCTGCTGCGCGACCGACGACCGGGCCAGGTCGTCGACGACCTTCCAGTTCAGGGGGCCGTCGTACGGCTCCATCATCGCCTTGAACTGGCTGATGATCTGGTTGAGGTCCATCCCGCCGGCGCCGCCCGCGAGGTTGCCCATGCCGGCCATGCCGCTAAGCGGGCCTCCGGCCGCGAAGAGCTGCTCGAACGGCGTGCCCTTGAACGGGTTCGGCTGCTCGGGGTCGGGGTCGTTGGCCATGCCTCCAAAGTACTCTGCCGGTGTGAGCAACACTGTCCGCCTGGTCGCGATCCAGGACACACCCCTCTCCGTCGACGACGTGCTGAAGAGCCTCGATGACGAGGCGTCCGGCGGGCTGGTGCTCTTCGTCGGCCGGGTCCGCGACCACGACCAGGGCAAGGGCGTGACCGGGCTGTCCTACTCCGCCCACCCGACGGCGCTCGACCGGCTGCACGAGGTGTGCGCCCGCGTCGCCGAGCAGTCCGACGTCACCGGCGTCGCCGCCGTCCACCGGGTCGGGGACCTCGCGATCGGCGACCTCGCGGTCGTGGTCGCGACCACCGCCGGCCACCGCGGCAGCTCGTTCGAGGCCAGCCGCGCGCTCATCGACACCCTCAAGGCCGAGGTGCCGATCTGGAAGCACCAGCTCTTCACCGACGGCACCGAAGAGTGGGTCGGCGCGCCCTAGGCGCGCCGCAGCAGACGGGGCGGTCCGCCGTCGTACTCTCGGCTGGTGGAGATCCTCTTCTGGCTGGTGCCCGCCGGCGTCGTCACGCTCGTGACGATGCTGTGGGTCGGCTGGTGGGGCCGTGAGGGCCGCGGTGCGGTCGACCGCGAGACCGCCGCGCGCCGGCTGGGGGAAGCGCTGAGCCGGGAGCGGAAGGTGCGTCCCGGCTACGCCGTGGACCGCCGCGGGTCGAACCGGTGGGCGGACCGCAGCACCGGTGTCGCGCTGCGCCCGTCGCGGGCGCGGCCGACCGTCATCGCCTCGGTCGAGGAGCCGACCGCCGCAGACGGTCACGACCGTCGCGCGTCCTGAGCCGCCCGGGCGGCTCGCGGCCCGACCTTGAGACTCGGTCCCGTTGGCCTTGGCGGTGGGTGAGAAGGTAACGCCATGACCCAGCGCTGGATCGCGTTCGCCTTCGCAGCGCCGCTGACGGTTCTCCTTCTCCTGGTGGCGGCGTTCGTGCCGATGCCGTACTCCGTCTACAGCCCGGGGCCGACGTTCGACGTGCTGGCGAAGGACGCCAACGAGGCGGAGATCATCCAGGTCGACGGTCACGAGACCTACGACGACGGTGGCGAGATCCGGTTCACGACCGTGCAGACCTCCCCGCGCGAGGAGAAGCTGCCGCTCCTCGTCGCGCTCCGGAACTGGCTCGACAGCGACAAGGCCGTCGTCCCCTACGACATCGCCCACCCGAAGAACCAGACCGCCGAGGACGAGAAGATCCAGGGCGAGGTCTCCATGATCGGCTCCCAGGACAATGCGATCGCTGCCGCGATGCGGGAGCTGGACTTCAAGGTCCCGGCGGTGATCCAGGTGGCCCACGTCGACGAGGACAGTCCCGCATTCAAGAAGCTGCGGGCGCGCGACAAGATCCTCGAGGTCGACGGCGTCGAGCTCGAGAGCGGCGAGCAGCTGGTCGAGGCGGTCCAGGAGCACGGCCCCGGCGACCCGGTCGAGCTGACCATCGAGCGTGGCCGACAGACCCGGCTCACGGTCGAGATCGAGCCACGGAAGGACCCCGAGGACGGCCGGATGCGGATCGGCATCATCCCCGGTGTCGGCTACGACTTCCCGTTCGACGTCTCGATCAAGGTCGACTCCTCGATCGGCGGCCCGAGCGCCGGCCTGATGTTCGCGCTGGCGATCTACGACACCCTCACGCCCGGCTCGCTCACCGACGGCGAGGTCATCGCCGGCACCGGCGAGCTCTTCGAGGACGGCAGGGTCGGCCCGATCGGCGGGGTCGAGCAGAAGATCGCGGCCGCCGAGGACACCGGCGCCGAGCTGTTCTTCGTGCCCGAGGCCAACTGCGACGACGTGGCGGACCTCGACCCCGACCTGACGATGGTGAAGGCGACGTCGATGAAGCAATCGCTCGGGGCCCTCGAGGCCTGGGCCGACGACCGCGACGCCGACCTGCCGAGCTGCTGAAGGGGGGCGACGATGGACTTGGAGCTCGAGACGGACCCGGCCCTGGCGGCCGCCGTACTGGAGATCGAGAAGCACCAGGCCGGTGCCGGCTGGGACCAGCCGGCGCGGCTCTACGCACTCGTCGACACGGCCGACCTGGTCGCGCACGAGCCTGCCCTGGCGTCGGCGCTGGGCCTCGACGAGCCGCGCGAGCGGGGTTCGCTGACGCCGATCGAGCAGGAGGAGCTCGGCGCCGACCAGGAGCTGGAGGAGCTGCTCCCGACGATCAGCTGGCCGGGCTCCGTGGTCGGCTGCGCGGCCGTCGTCGAGCGGCTGGTGCTGCCGCCGGCCGCCGACGGCCAGATCCCGGACGACCCGGAGGCGGCAGCGGAGTTCGCCCGCGAGCACCCCGACCGGCAGGAGGTCCGCATCGTGGCGGGCGTGACCCGGCACGGGGCGTCGTACTGTGCCGTACGACTGCGGACACATGACGAGGACGCGTCGGTGATGGGAGGAGCGGAGCTGGTTCCCAGCCTGCTCATCCTGCTGCGCGCCACACTGGACGATGAGTCTGAGGAATCAGAGGAGACACCGTGAGTGATCTGTTCGACGACGAGCCCGGAGACGTCGACACCCGACGTCCCGGCGGGCGCGCCCGGGCGCTGGTGATCACCGGTGTCGCGCTGGTGGTCGCCTTCTTCCTGTTGACGACGTTCGCCTCGATCTACACCGACCGGCTCTGGTACTCCGAGGCCGGCTACAGCCAGGTCTTCAACACGATGCTGTGGACGCGCATCGGCCTGTTCCTCGTGTTCGGCGTCTTCATGGGGGCGGCCGTCGCGGTCAACATGTACCTCGCCTACCGGTTCCGTCCGCTGTTCCGGATCCCCGGCGGCGACGGCAGCGTCGACCGCTACCGCGACGCGGTCACCCCGATCCGCACCTTGCTGCTCGCCGGGGTGGCGACGGTCGTCGGCCTCTTCGCCGGTACGTCGGCCATCGGGAACTGGCGCTCGTACCTGCTGTGGCGCCACTCCACCCCGTTCGACCAGACGGATCCGTACTTCGACAAGGACATCAGCTTCTACGTCTTCAGCCTGCCGTGGTGGCACTACGTCGTCGACTTCGTGATGGCCGCCGCCATCGTCGCGGTCCTCGCCACCGCCGTCGTCCACTACCTGTACGGCGGCATCCGGCTGCAGGTGCAGCACGATCGCCTGTCGGGCGCGGCGCAGGTGCAGTTCTCCGTGCTGCTCGGCATCTTCGTGCTCGCCAAGGGCGTCGACTACTACCTCGACCGGTTCGACCTGGTGACCAACGACAACAGCCTGTTCACCGGGATGAACTACACCGGCGAGAACGCGTTGCTGCCTGCCCGCAACATCTTGATGGGCGTGGCCGTCATCTGTGCGGTGCTGTTCTTCCTCAACGTGTGGCGCCGCACGTGGCAGCTGCCGTCGGTCGGCCTCGCGCTCCTCGTCCTCTCCGCCATCCTGCTCGGCATGATCTGGCCGGCGATCGTCCAGAACTTCCAGGTCAAGCCGACCGAGGCGGACAAGGAGGAGGAGTACATCCAGCGCAACATCGACGCCACCAGGACCGCCTACGACATCGCCGACGTCGAGCCGAGGAACATCGCGGGAGTGCCGCCGGCGGACGCGAACGTCAGCGCGCTGCGAGGCCAGCTCGACGCGGTACCGGTCGTGGACCCGCAACTGGTCTTCGAGACCTTCGAGCAGCGGCAGCAGCCGCGGCTCTACTACTCGGTGTCGCCGGTCCTCGACGTCGACCGCTACGAGGTCGAGGACCCGGAGACCGGCGAGGTCGTCGACACCCCGCTGGTGCTCGGCGTGCGCGAGCTCGACCAGACCGGCATCGACGACTCCGACCAGAACTGGTCGAACCTGCACACCGTCTACACCCACGGCGAAGGTGTCGTCGCGGCGTACGCCAACGCCGTCTCGACCGACGAGAACAACGGTCGCATCGTGTGGGCCGAGGGGATCCAGGACGCGGCGAACGTGCTGTCGGAGACCGAGTTCGAAGGCCGGATCTACTACGGCGAGCAGAGCCCGGACTACTCGGTGGTCGGCAAGGCCGCAGAGGACGCCGAGGACGTCGAGCTCAGCCTCGAGCTGGAGGAGGCGGACACCGGTGACGAGGCTTCGGAGGTCACGGAGTCGGAGACGACGTACGACGGCGCGGGCGGTGTCGACGTCGGCAGCACCTTCCGGCAGCTCATGTACGCGATCAAGTTCGGCGAGCCGAACTTCCTCCTGTCAGGGCGGGTCAACGACAACTCCCGGGTGCTCTACAACCGGGATCCGGCGACCCGCGTGGAGATGGTCGCGCCGTGGCTGACGCTCGACAGCGACCCGTACCCGGCGATCGTCGACGGCCGGATCCAGTGGATCATCGACGGCTACACGACGACCGACCGCTACCCCAACGCGCAGCGCGAGTCGTTCGAGTCGATGATCGAGGACTCACTGCAGGAGGAGACCGGGCTGCAGACGGTCCCGACCGACGAGGTCAACTACGTGCGGTCCGCGGTGAAGGCGACCGTCGACGCCTATGACGGCACGGTCAACCTCTATGCCTGGGACGAGGAGGACCCCATCCTCAAGACGTGGATGAGCGCCTTCCCCGACACGGTGCAACCGAAGTCGGAGATCCCGGAGTCGCTGCTCGAGCACCTGCGCTACCCCGAGGACCTGTTCAAGGTGCAGCGCTACCAGCTCGCCCGCTACCACGTGCAGGAGGCTGACGACTTCTACCAGGGCGACGAGCGGTGGGAGGTGCCGACCGACCCGGAGGTGAGCAACAGCCAGCAGCCGCCGTACCGGCTCTTCACGCGCAACGACGAGGGCGGCAGCGTGTGGTCGCTGACCTCGGTCTTCGTGCCCCGCGGTCGCGGCAACCTGGCTTCGTTCATCTCGGTCAACTCGGATGCGAGGTCCGAGGAGTTCGGGCAGATCGACCTGCTCGAGATGACCGACGAGGGCGCCCCGGGCCCCGGCATCGCGGCCAACGAGATGCAGAACGACGACGGCGTACGAGCCGCGCTGCAGCCGTTCGTGGTCGCGGACACACCGCCGGTGTTCGGCAACCTGCTGACCGTGCCGATCAACGACGGCCTCATCTACATCCAGCCCGTCTACGCCCAGCGGCTGCTCTCCGACTCGAGCTTCCCGATCCTGCAGTTCGTCATCGTTCGCTACGGGTCCGACGTCGGCATCGCGCCCACGATCCCGCAGGCGCTGGCCAACGCACTGGGCGTCGACATCGGCGATCCGCCGCCCGACGGCGAGGGCCCGCCCGATGGTGAGGGCCCGCCCGATGGCGGGGACCCGCCGCCCGGTGAGGGCACCATCGACGAGCAGATCGCCGATGCCCTGCGCGAAGCCGACGAGGCGTTCGCCGACGCCGACGCCGCGTACGCCGAGGGTGACCTCGAGGAGTGGGGACGTCTCCAGAAGGAGGCGCGTGACGCGATCAGTCGAGCGCTCCGGCTTGCCGACGACCGGTCTGAAGCCGAGGGCGAGTCGACCGACGGTGCCACCGACGACCAATCGGAGGAAGCCGCAACCGAGGAGTGACCCACGTCGCTCACTATCGATTTGGATCGCTCTCGCCCCATGCCGTAACGTTGGGTTCACCGACGCGGGGTGGAGCAGCTCGGTAGCTCGCTGGGCTCATAACCCAGAGGTCGCAGGTTCAAATCCTGCCCCCGCTACAAAGAGAAACACCAGGTCAGAGGCGGTTTTCGGAGAGATCCGGGAGCCGCCTCTGATCGTCTTTTCCGGCGCTTGTGGGCAACTTGTGGGCAGACCTCGCCGCCGACGCGCGCTGGCCTAGGACGCCTGACCGTGCGGCGAGCCACCGGATCGGCCCCGGCGAGACCTGTCTTCGCAGCGGAGAGCGCCACGGGCGCGACCCTCTGCGCTCGGCGATCTCGACGTGATCCGTTCACCGGTGTCCGATCCTGTCCGCGCGCCGTTGCCTATCTCTGAGGAACGCGCGACTGCCGTCGCGGAACGAGAGGACCCGACATGGAAGCACTGCTGCTGAAGATTCCGGAGGCCGCCGCCCAGCTCGGCGTGAGCAGAGCGAAGCTCTATGAGTTGATCGCCTCGGGCACGCTGCCGGCTGTCAAGATCGACGGGTGCCGAAGGGTACGGACGGATGACCTTCGCGCCTACGTCGAAGGGCTGGCGACGAGTCAGTGACGGGCCCGGGCAGCCACAGCCTGCTCAGGGCAGCGGGTCCGCATTCAGTGGCGCAGGGCGAGTCCACGCCAGCGGCCGGTCGGTGTGACGTTCCAGGCCCCGAGCTTCGTCCGCTCGTCCACGATCTCCTCGGCCTCCTCGAGGGTCTGCAGAAGCTGCTGTGGCGCGGCGTCTCGCGAAAGACGGATCTCGAGCCCTCCGGTGTCGCCGTACTCCAGAACCTCCAAGGATGCGTCCTCGACGTCCATGTCCTCTGGCGCGGTCCATCGCCGGACCGTGATGCCCTCGGCGGCGAAGGCCGTGAGTCGTCGCTCAATCCGCCGGCGACACCGGTCCAGGAGGCGGTTCTGACGCTCCATCGGGCACCCATCGCGGCGCGAAGCATCGGCCACGGCGTCGGCGATCACCGCATGCAGGGTCACGATGCGACACGCGCTGCATCTCAGCCACCTGCACCAGGGAGCGGCGGTCGGGTCGGGCTCCTCGGCCCCAGCAGGCTTCCTGCCGCGATAGGACGGTGCCACGGTTCGGAGTTCGCCGCAGATGCAGCACAGGGCTCTGTTCCGCGGACTCGATCCTTTCCGCTGGTCCATCCTGTCGCCGGTCACAGCCGCACCCACTTCTGACCCTGCCAGAGGTCGACGCAGGTCACGCAGTCCTCGGCGCCGGCCTCGGTAACTTCCTGAATGCCCGTCGGGTTGCCCTTCGGGACCGCTTGCACGATTCCGCAGTACGCGCTGACCCTCCCGCCGATGGCGGTCGCCTTCTTGTACGCGTCGAGAGGGAACAGATGCGTGCGGTGCCTTCGATACTCCCCGACAGAACCTGAGGAACTGGTGATGGTGGAGGCGGCCTGACCGGTCACCTGCCGGACGGTGGGGGATGCTGTCATGGTCTGGTGCCTCCAGCGCGCTCGGGCCTGTAGCCCAGGCCCTCCGTCCCGAGCACTCGGGGCTCGATCGTAGGACGTAAATCATTGGGATGCAACGCCTCTGGACGTAAAGCATTGGGACGTATGGGCTTGCGTCCATGGTCCGACCCGCTGGCAAGCCGCCCCTCTCCTCGGCCACGGCCGAGTTCGGCGCCCGCGTGCGCGCTCGTCGCCACGAGCTTGCCCTGAGTCAGGAAGCCCTCGCTGACCGCAGCGAGTTGCACTGGACGTACTTCGGTCAGGTCGAGCGCGGCCAGGTCAACATCTCGCTCCACAACATGCTCAAGATCGCCGAGGCATTGGAGATTGATCCGGCGGAGTTGGTCACCGGGCTGAAATAGGCCCCAACGTCCGCTACGGCATCAGCACAGTTGACTTCTTCGCCCCGAGGCCTCAGCGGGAAATTGCTCGGCAGGCGCCGGCGGAACCCGACCGACACCGGACAGCGGTCCGGACCTGGTTGGCGTGCGGCGGGCTCACCGTCTAGACCGTGTAGCTCGCTCACCGGGTGCTCGGGTTTCCGATGTCGACCAAGCACGAGACAAGATGCCGCGCCCATTGGCGGAATGGGTCAGGGTCCGAGGTCGCCCAGCCGCTGGGCCAGCGGAGCGAGCTGGTTGTCGACGATGTCGAGAATCAGTTAGGGATTCACGCGAAAGTACTCGTGCACGACGATGTTGCGCAGGCCGGCGATCGCAGCCCACGGGACGTCGGACATTTGCTCGCGGTTCCCGCTCGGCAGCGATCGGACTGCCTCACCGATCACTGCCAAGTTGCGCAAGACCGCGTCGTAGGCCATCGAGGCGAACTCCTCAGAGCGGAGATAAGGCTCGTAGTCCGGGCACCGGCGGATTGCCTCGAGGATGTCGGCGAACCGCTCTTGGTCAGAGCGAGTCACACAGCCACCGCATCAGCGATCGCGCTGGCGGAGACCTCGCCGCGAAGGAGCGATGTCGACACGACGTCGACGCGCGTGCCCAAGAGTTGGCTCAGCTCCTCGGCTATGCCCGCGACGCGCAACAACTCATTGCCGCCGCCCGGC
>Ga0164290_1000616_pt1 | contig 101422 bp, 105 predicted proteins | sample Micstemetagenome_FD_108782 | JGI IMG/M metagenome (GOLD analysis project Ga0164290, IMG submission 108782) | Contaminated culture microbial community from soil near Moab, Utah, USA - Microcoleus steenstrupii SON62 (Illumina Assembly) | ecosystem: Environmental > Terrestrial > Soil > Soil crust...
GATGGTGATGCCGGGCGACAACGTCTCGATGGACGTCGAGCTGATCGCGCCGATCGCCATGGACGAGGGGCTGCGCTTCGCCATCCGCGAGGGCGGACGCACCGTCGGCGCCGGCGTCGTCGCGAAGATCGTGAAGTAAGAGACGGATCGGGATCGGGTCCAGGACCATGGACAGCCAGAACATCCGCATCCGCCTGAAGGCGTTCGATCACCGCGTGCTGGACGGCAGCACGCGGGAGATCGTGAACACGGCGAAGCGGACGGGCGCGCAGGTGCGCGGGCCCATCCCGCTGCCGACGCAGATCGAGCGTTTCACCGTCAACCGCTCGCCGCACGTGGACAAGAAGTCGCGCGAGCAGTTTGAGATCCGTACGCATCGCCGCCTGCTCGACATCGTGGACCCCACCCCGCAGACCGTGGACGCGCTGATGAAGCTCGACCTCGCCTCGGGCGTGGACGTCGAGATCAAGATCTGACGCGGCCGAAGGGACACCTGCCATGGCCACGCAAGGCCGCCAGAGTGGTAAGAGGACCGGGCTGATCGCCCGCAAGCTGGGCATGACCCGGCTGTTCAACGACGACGGCTCCACCGTGCCGGTCACCGTGCTGCACCTCGACGAGGTGCGCGTGGTGGCGAACCGCACGGCGGAGAAGGACGGCTACAACGCCGTCCAACTCGGCATCGGCAACGCGAAGCCGAAGAACGTGACGAAGCCGCAGAAGGGCCACTTCGCCAAGGCCGGCGTCGAGGCTCCGCGGAAGCTCGTCGAGTTCCGCGTGCCGGAGGACGGCTTGGTTGCGCCCGGCACGAAGCTGGCGGCCGAGCACTTCATCGCCGGCCAGAAGGTCGACGTGACGGGCGTGACGGTCGGCAAGGGCTTCGCGGGCGGCATGAAGCGCTGGAACTTCGCGGGCCTCGAGGCCTCGCACGGCGTCTCCATCAGCCACCGCTCGCTGGGCTCGACCGGCAACCGACAGGATCCGGGCAAGACCTTCAAGAACAAGAAGATGGCCGGCCATCTCGGCGTCGAGCGCGTGACCACCCAGAACCTGGTGGTCGCCGGGCACGATGCGGAGCGCGGTCTGCTGCTGATCAAGGGCGCCATCCCGGGCCCGAAGGGCGGTTATGTCCTGGTGCGCGACGCGGTGAAGCGCGCGCGCCCGGCCGAGGCGCCGTTCCCCGCCGCGGTCGCGCAGGGGTAACGCACATGCCGAAGCTTCCCGTCATCACGCTGGACAACGCGCCGGCGGGCGAGATCGAGTTGCCGGAGGCGCTGTTCGGCGCCACCCCGCGCGCCGATATCCTTGCCCGCGTCGTGCACTGGCAGCTCGCCAAGAGGCGTGCCGGCACGCACAAGGCCAAGGGCATGGGCGAGGTCTCCGGGACCACGAAGAAGCCCTATCGCCAGAAGGGCACCGGCAATGCCCGCCAGGGCTCGCTCCGTGCGCCGCAGTTCCGCAAGGGCGGCGTGGTGCATGGCCCGGTCGTGCGCAGCCACGCCTACAGCCTGAACAAGAAGGTCCGCCGCCTGGGCCTGATCCACGCGCTGTCGGCCAAGGCGGCTGAGGGCAAGCTGGTGGTGCTCGACGCGGCCTCGGCCGGGTCGGACGCGAAGACGGCGCAGATGGCCAAGCAGCTCAAGGCGCTTGGCTGGACCAGTGCGCTGGTGGTGGATGCGGCGGTCGACGAGGGCTTCGCCCGCGTCACGCGCAACCTGCCGAAGGTCAGCGTTCTGCCGACCGGCGGCGCCAATGTGTACGACATCCTCCAGCACGAGGTGCTGGCGGTGACGCGCGCGGGCGTCGCGGCGCTCGAGGCGCGGCTGAACGGTACGAATGGGGAGTCCGCGGCATGAGCGAGGCGGCGGCAAAGACCGGCGCGCGTCTCAGCGACGAGCGCATGTACCAGGTGATCGTCTCCCCGGTCGTGACGGAGAAGGCGACCCGGCTGAACGAGTTCAGCCAGGTGACCTTCCGCGTCACGCTCGATGCGACGAAGCCGGAGATCAAGGCGGCGGTCGAGAAGCTGTTCTCGGTGAAGGTCGAGGCGGTGAACACGGTCGTCATGAAGGGCAAGACCAAGCGGTTCCGCGGGCGCGAAGGCCGCCGGACCGACTGGAAGAAGGCGATCGTCAAGCTGCAGGCCGGCCAGACGATCGACCTGACGACGGGACTCGCGTGACATGGCGCTGAAGAACTTCAACCCGGTCACCCCCTCGCTCCGCGGGACGGTCCTCATCGACCGGTCCGAGCTGTGGAAGGGCAAGCCGGTCAAGGGGCTGACGGTCGGGAAGACCTCGTCGGGCGGCCGCAACAACCACGGCCGCACCACGGTCCGGTTCCGCGGCGGCGGACACAAGAAGTCCTACCGCATGGTGGACTTCAAGCGCCGCAAGTTCGACGTCCCCGCGACGGTCGAGCGCCTGGAATACGACCCGAACCGCACGGCCTTCATCGCCCTGATCAAGTACCAGGACGGCGAGCTCGCCTACATCATCGCGCCGCAGCGCCTGAAGGCCGGCGACACGGTGGTGAACGGCTCGAAGGGTGCCGACATCAAGCCGGGCAACGCGATGCCGCTGGCCAACATCCCGGTCGGCACGATCGTGCACGCGATCGAGCTGAAGCCGGGCGCGGGTGCGAAGATGGCGCGCTCGGCCGGCACCTTCGCGCAGCTCGTCGGCAAGGATGCCGGCTACGCGCAGATCAAGCTGATGTCCGGCGAGACCCGCGTGGTCCGCGCCGAGTGCATGGCGGCGATCGGCGCGGTGTCGAACGCCGACAACATGAACCAGCAGATCGGCAAGGCCGGCCGCAAGCGGTGGATGGGCTTCCGTCCGCACAACCGCGGCGTGACGATGAACCCGATCGACCACCCGCATGGCGGCGGCGAGGGCCGCACCTCGGGCGGCCGTCACCCGGTCACGCCCTGGGGCAAGCCGACGAAGGGCGCGAAGACGCGCAGCAACAAGCGCACGGACAATCTGATTGTCCGCCGCCGCAACGCGACGAAGGGCTGAGCGAGACATGCCGCGCAGCGTCTGGAAGGGGCCGTTCGTGGACGGCTACCTGCTCAACAAGGCGGAAGTGTCCCGTGCTTCGGGCCGCAGCGAGATCATCAAGATCTGGTCGCGCCGCAGCACGATCCTGCCGCAGTTCGTCGGCCTGACCTTCGGCGTCTACAACGGGAAGAAGTTCATCCCGGTGCAGGTGACGGAGAACATGGTCGGCCACAAGTTCGGCGAGTTCTCGCCGACGCGCACCTTCAACGGCCACTCGGCCGACAAGAAGGCGAAGCGGGGCTGATCCGATGAGCAAGCCGAAGCACGAGCGCACGCTCGACGAGACCGAGGCGCAGGCCATCCTGCGCAACATCCGCGTCTCGCCCCGCAAGCTGAACCTGGTGGCCGCGCTGATCCGCGGCCGCACGGCGCAGGACGCGGTCGCGACACTGACCTTCAGCAAGCGCCGGATCGCGCAGACGGTGAAGAAGGCGCTCGAGAGCGCAATCGCGAATGCCGAGAACAACCACCAGCTCGACGTCGACCGCCTGGTCGTGTCGCGCGCGGAGGTCGGGCGCGCGATCGTCATGAAGCGCTTCCACGCCCGCGGGCGCGGCCGTGCGTCCCGCGTCGAGAAGTGGTTCAGCCACCTGAAGATCGTGGTCGCCGAGAAGTCGCCCGAGGCGCCGGCGCAGAAGGAAGCCGCGTAAGATGGGCCAGAAAGTCAATCCGATCGGGCTCCGGCTCGGCATCAACCGCACCTGGGACAGCCGCTGGTTCGCCGGCGCGGACTACTCGCGGATGCTGCATGAGGACCTGAAGCTGCGCCGCACGCTGCGCGACCGGCTGAAGGGCGCGGGCGTGTCCCGCGTGGTGATCGAGCGTCCGGCGAAGAAGCCCCGCGTGACGATCCACGCCGCCCGCCCGGGCGTCGTGATTGGCAAGAAGGGCGCCGACATCGAGGTGCTGCGCAAGGACCTGGCGAAGATGGCCGGTGCCGAGGTGGCGCTGAACATCGTCGAGATCCGCAAGCCCGAGATCGACGCGACGCTGGTGGCCGAGAGCATCGCCCAGCAGCTGGAGCGCCGGGTGGCCTTCCGCCGTGCGATGAAGCGCGCCGTGCAGTCCGCCATGCGCCTCGGTGCGGGCGGCATCCGGATCAACTGCTCCGGCCGCCTCGGCGGCGCCGAGATCGCGCGCATGGAGTGGTACCGCGAGGGCCGCGTGCCGCTGCACACGCTCCGCGCCGACATCGATTTCGGCACCGCGACCGCGAAGACCACCTACGGCACCTGCGGGGTCAAGGTGTGGATCTTCAAGGGCGAGGTGATGGCCCATGATCCGATGGCGCAGGACAAGCGCGCCGCGGAACAGGCCCCGCAGCGCTAAGTGGTGAAGTGAGATGCTGCAACCCAAGCGTACGAAGTTCCGCAAGGCCCATAAGGGCCGCATCAAGGGCGTGGCCAAGGGCGGCTTCACGCTGACCTTCGGCGGCTTCGGCCTCAAGGCGCTCGAGCCCGAGCGCGTGACGGCCCGCCAGATCGAGGCGGCGCGCCGCGCGATCACGCGCGCCATGAAGCGTCAGGGCCGCGTCTGGATCCGGATCTTCCCGGACGTCCCGGTCTCGACGAAGCCGGCCGAGGTCCGCATGGGCTCCGGCAAGGGCGCGCCCGAGTACTGGGTGGCCCGCGTGAAGCCGGGCCGGATCATGTTCGAGCTCGACGGCGTCTCCGGCGAGATCGCGCGCGAGGCGCTCGAGCTCGGCGCGGCGAAGCTGCCGATCAAGACCAAGATCGTCACGCGCCTCGGCGCGGCGGAGGCATGATCATGGCGATGACCAAGATCGGCGATGTGCGCGCCAAGAGCGCGGACGAGCTGCAGGAGATGCTGGTCGGCCTTCGGAAGGAGCAGTTCAACCTGCGCTTCCAGCGGGCAACCGGACAGCTCGAGGCGGTGGGGCGCATCAAGGAGGTGCGCCGCACGATCGCCCGGGTGAAGACGATCATGGCCGAGCGCACCCGCGCTCCGGCGAAGCAGTAAGGGGTTCGGGGCGATGCCGAGGCGCGTCCTCACGGGCCGGGTGGTCAGCGACAAGACCGACAAGACGGTGACCGTCCTTGTCGAGCGTCGCGTGATGCATCCGCTCTACAAGAAGTTCATCCGCCGCTCGAAGCGCTACGCCGCGCATGACGAGGCGAACCTGTGCAAGCAGGGCGACCTGGTCTCGATCGAGGAGTGCCGTCCGATCAGCAAGACCAAGTCCTGGCTGGTCGTGACGCGCAACGGCGAGGCGATGGCGCGTCCGGCCGGGCTCGAGCTGCCGCCCGAGCAGCCTGCGCAGCAGCCTGCGTCCGCGGGGGCCTGATCGATGATCCAGGTCGAATCCAACCTCGACGTCGCCGACAATTCCGGCGCGCGCCGCGTCCAGTGCATCAAGGTGCTGGGCGGCTCGAAGCGGAAGGTCGCGTCGGTGGGCGACATCATCGTCGTCTCCGTCAAGGAGGCGATCCCGCGCGCCAAGGTGAAGAAGGGCGAGGTGCATCGCGCCGTGATCGTTCGGACCGCCTATCCGGTCCGCCGCATCGACGGCACCGCGATCCGCTTCGACGGCAACGCCGCGGTGCTGATCAACAAGCAGGGCGAACCCATCGGGACCCGCATCTTCGGACCCGTCGTGCGCGAGCTGCGCGCGCGGAAGTTCATGAAGATCATCTCGCTGGCGCCGGAGGTCCTGTAAGGCCATGGCCGCGAAGATCAGGAAGGGCGACAGGGTCCAGGTGCTGGCCGGTCGCGACAAGGGCAAGCGGGGCGAAGTCATTCGCGTCGTGCCCAAGGAGAACCGCGCCTTCGTGCAGGGCGTGAACATGGTGAAGCGGCATGAGAAGCCGCAAGGCATGAGCCGGCCGGGCGGCATCACGGAGAAGGAGGGTCCGATCGACCTCTCCAACCTCGCGTTGCTGGATCCGAAGACCGACAAGCCGACCCGCGTGGGCTTCAAGACCCTCGAGGACGGCAAGAAGGTCCGCGTGGCGAGGGCCTCGGGCGAGGTGATCGACCGATGAGCGGGACGAAGAAGGGCGGCGCCCAGGCGGGCGCGAAGGCCGGCGCGAAGAAGCCGGCCGCGAAGTCCAATCCGAAGGCGGCCGCGCCGAAGGGCGCGGCGCGCGAGGGTGGCGCCCAGGCGGCGACGAACGTGACGGCGAAGGCCGGCGCGGCCGCCGCCTCGCCGGCGGAGGCGCCGCGGCTGCGCCGCCTCTACGACGAGGTGGTGCGCAAGCGGCTGGCTGACGAGTTCGGCTACAAGAACCCGATGGAGGTTCCGAAGCTCGAGAAGATCGTCATCAACATGGGCGTCGGCGAGGCCGCGGGCGACCAGAAGAAGCTCGACGCGGCGGTGGCCGAGCTGATGGCGATCACCGGGCAGAAGCCGGTGAAGACGATCGCGAAGAAGGCGATCGCGGGCTTCAAGATCCGCGAGGGCCAGGCGATCGGCTGCAAGGTCACGCTCCGCAAGGCGCGGATGTACGAGTTCCTCGACCGGCTCGTGACCATCGCGCTGCCGCGCGTGCGCGACTTCCGTGGGATCCCGGGCAACCGGGGCTTCGACGGCCGCGGCAACTACGCCATGGGCCTGAAGGAGCAGATCGTCTTCCCGGAGATCGTCTACGACCGCGTGGACACCATCCGCGGGATGGACATCCAGTTCGTCACCACGGCGAAGACGGACAAGGAAGCGAAGGCCCTGCTGAAGGGCTTCGACCTCCCCTTCGCCAACTGAACCCGTTTGGAAAACCGCCGGGTGAGCCCGGCAGGTTCCGGAGGATAATGAGACGACATGGCCAAGACCTCGTCAGTCGAGAAGAACAACCGGCGCGCGCGGCTCTCGAAGCTGCATGCGGCCAAGCGCTCCGCGCTCAAGTCGGTCGTGATGGATCGCGCCCGGCCTGTCGAGGAGCGGTTCGAGGCGACGCTGAAGCTCGCCCAGCTGCCGCGCAACGGCGCCAAGAACCGCGTGCGGCTCCGCTGCGAGCTCACCGGTCGTCCCCGCGGCAACTACCGCAAGTTCAAGCTGAGCCGGAACATGCTCCGCGAGTTGGCCAACACCGGCCAGCTTCCGGGCGTGGTCAAGGCGAGCTGGTAAGGAGGACACGCCATGTCGCTGTCCGATCCGCTGGGTGACCTGCTCACCCGCATCCGCAACGCGCAGTCCGCGCGCCAGAGCCGCTGCACCGCGCCGGCCTCCAAGCTGCGCGAGAACGTGCTCGAGGTGCTGAAGCGCGAGGGCTACATCCGCGCCTTCGCGACCGAGGAGCTTCGCCCGGGCGTGAAGGTGATCGCCATCGAGCTGAAGTACTCGGAGGGCGAGCCGGCCATCAAGGAGATCCACCGCGTCTCCAAGCCCGGCCGGCGCGTCTATTCGAAGATCGCGGAGCTGCCCCGGTTCTACAACGGCCTTGGCATCTCCATCCTGTCCACGCCGAAGGGCGTGATGAGCGACCACGAGGCCCGGACCGCCAATGTTGGCGGCGAGGTCCTCTGCCGCGTGTTCTGAGGAGGCAGGGGATGTCGCGAGTAGGCAAGTATCCGGTTCCCGTTCCGGCCGGCGTCCAGGTGGCGCTGCAGGGCCGGACCGTTGTGGCGAAGGGCAAGCTCGGCGAGCTGAAGCTCGACCTCACCGACGCGGTCGACGTGGCCGTCGAGGGCAACGAGGTGGCGGTGAAGCCGCGGGGCGGCGACCGCCGCGCGCGCACCATGTGGGGCACCACGCGCAGCCTGATCCAGGGCATGGTGACGGGCGTCTCGACGGGCTTCACCAAGACGATGGAGATCACCGGCACGGGCTACCGCGCCGCGATGCAGGGCAACGACCTCGTGCTGAACCTCGGCTACAGCCACGAGATCCGCTACCCGGTCCCGAAGGGCATCAAGATCACCTGCGAGAAGCCCACCACTGTGAAGGTCGAGGGCGCCGACAAGCGCCAGGTCGGCCAGGTGGCGGCGGAGATCCGCGGCTATCGCGGGCCCGAGCCGTACAAGGGCAAGGGCGTGCGCTACGACAACGAGGTGATCCTCCGGAAGGAGGGTAAGAAGAAGTAATGGCTGACAAGCTCGCATTGCAGGCACGCCGCCGGGCCCGGCTGCGCTACCAGCTGAAGATCAAGAGCGGCGGGCGTCCGCGCCTCTCGATCTTCCGCTCCGGCAAGCACATCTACGCTCAGGTCATCGACGACGGCCAGGGGCGCACCCTCGCCGCGGCCTCGAGCCTCGAGAAGCCGATGCGCGAGGGGCTGAAGACCGGCGCCGACAAGGACGCGGCGACGGCCGTCGGCAAGCTGGTGGCGGAGCGCGCGCTCGCCGCCGGGGTCTCGAAGGTCGTGTTCGACCGCGGGCCCTATCTCTACCACGGCCGCGTCAAGGCGCTGGCGGAGGCTGCCCGCGAGGGCGGTCTCTCCTTCTAAGGAGTTCGGTCGCATGGCAAGAGGACCGATGGGCGGTGGCGAAGGCGGTGGCGAGGGCGGCGATCGCCGTCGTGGCCGCGGGCGCGACCGGGACCGCGACCAGCGTCAGGAGCGGACGGAGGGCGACGAGCTCAAGGACAAGCTCGTCACCATCAACCGCGTCGCCAAGGTGGTGAAGGGCGGTCGTCGCTTCAGCTTCGCGGCGCTCGTCGTCGTGGGCGACCAGAAGGGCCGGGTCGGCTGGGGCGCGGGCAAGGCCCGCGAGGTGCCGGAGGCGATCCGCAAGGCGACCGAGCGCGCCAAGCGCGGCATGATCCGCGTGCCGATGAAGGAGGGGCGGACGCTCCACCACGACATCATCGGCGAGTTCGGCGCCGGCCGCGTGATCCTGCGCGCGGCCCCCGCGGGCACCGGCATCATTGCCGGCGGCCCGATGCGCGCGGTGTTCGAGACGCTGGGCATGGGCGATGTCGTCGCCAAGTGCACCGGCACCACGAACCCGCACAACATGGTCAAGGCGACCTTCGCGGCGCTGCAGCGGTCCACGAGCCCGCGCGCCGTCGCGGCGCGTCGCGGCAAGAAGGTCACCGACCTGCTCGGCCCGAAGAAGGACGCCGAGCCGGCGGCGGAGGCAGCCAGTGTCTGAGCAGAAGAAGACCGTGAAGGTGACCCAGACCGGGTCGCCGATCGGCCGCAAGCCCGGCCAGCGCGAGACGCTGATCGGGCTCGGCCTCAACAAGATGCACCGGTCGCGCGAGCTGGAGGACACTCCGGCTGTGCGGGGCATGATCCGCAAGGTCGCCCACCTGGTGAAGGTGGAGGGCTGAGCCATGCCGAAGCTCAACGAGATCCGCGACAACGAAGGCGCGCGGAACCAGTTCAAGCGCATCGGGCGCGGCATCGGCTCCGGCAAGGGCAAGACCGGCGGCCGCGGCGTGAAGGGCCAGAAGGCGCGCACCGGCGTTCGGCTGAACGGGTTCGAGGGCGGCCAGCTCCCGATCTACCGCCGCATGCCGAAGCGGGGCTTCGTGAACCCCTTCCGCAAGGACTATGCGGTGCTGAACCTCGGCACGCTCGACAAGGCGATCGAGGAAGGCCGCCTGCCGGCCGATGCCGCGATCGACGAGGCGGCGCTGAAGGCTGCGGGCGTGGTCAAGACCTCCTCCAAGCTCGCGGGCGTCCGCCTGCTGGCCAAGGGCGAGATCAAGCGCGCCGTGACCCTGACGGTCAGCGGTGCCTCCGCCGCGGCGGTCGCCGCTGTCCAGGCCGCGGGCGGCACGGTGACGACCACCGCCGCCCCGGCCGAGGCCGCGGAAGGCTGAAGGTGCGAAGGCGCCTCCCTTGCACCTCGGGTGCTCGGGCGGCACTTTAGGGTGGTTGCGATGCGGCGTCCCAGGCAGCGCTTGGGACGCCGCACTCGCTAGGAGACACACGCATGGCGTCCGCCGCCGAACAGCTTGCGGCCAACCTCAACCTCGGTGTGCTGGCCAAGGCGACCGAGCTCAAGAAGCGCATCTGGTTCACCCTCGGCGCGCTGATCGTCTACCGCATCGGCTCCTACGTCCCCGTGCCGGGCGTGGACGCGGTGGTGATGGGCGAGCTGCTGAACCAGATGGGCGGCGGCATCCTCGGCATGTTCGACATGTTCACGGGCGGCGCGCTCGGGCGCATGACCGTCTTCGCGCTGAACATCATGCCCTACATCTCGGCCTCCATCATCGTGCAGCTGATGACGGCCGCGATTCCCTCCTGGGAGCAGCTGAAGAAGGAAGGCGAGACGGGGCGGAAGAAGCTCAACCAGTACACCCGGTACCTCACCCTCTTCATCGCGATCTTCCAGGCCTACGGCATCGCCATCGGCCTCGAATCGCTGCGCGGGGGCTTCGGGCCGGCAGTGCATGATCCGGGCTGGTTCTTCCGCATCTCCTGCGTGATCACGCTGGTGGGTGGCACGATGTTCCTGATGTGGCTCGGCGAGCAGATCACCGCGCGCGGGGTCGGCAACGGCATCAGCCTCATCATCTTCGCCGGCATCGTGGCCAACCTGCCCTCCGCGCTGGCCTCGACGCTCGAGCTCGGCCGCACCGGCGCGCTCTCGACCTTCTTCATCATCTTCTTCCTTCTCGCCGCGCTGGCGATCATCGCGGCGGTCGTCTTCATCGAGCGTGCGCAGCGCCGCATCCCCGTGCAGTACCCGAAGCGCCAGGTCGGCAACCGCATGTTCGGCGGCGAGAGCACGCACCTGCCGCTGAAGCTGAACACGGCGGGCGTGATGCCGCCGATCTTCGCCTCCTCGCTGCTGCTGCTGCCGGCGACCTTCGCGGCGTTCCAGACCGACCGAAGCGAGCCCTCGCTGCTGACCGACATCGCCAACATGCTCGGCCACGGGCAGCCGCTCTACATGCTGCTCTACCTCGCCGGCATCGTCTTCTTCGCCTTCTTCTACACCGCGGTCGTGTTCAACCCGCAGGAGACGGCGGACAACCTCCGCAAGCATGGCGGCTTCGTCCCCGGCATCCGCCCCGGCCAGCCGACGGCCGAGTATTTCGACCGCGTGCTGACGCGGCTGACGGCGCTCGGGGCGGTCTACCTGGCGGTCATCTGCCTCGTGCCGGAGATCCTGATCTCGCAATACGGCGTGCCCTTCTACTTCGGCGGCACCTCGCTGCTGATCATCGTCTCCGTCACCATGGACACGGTCGCGCAGGTGCAGTCCCACCTCTTCGCGCACCAGTATGAGGGGCTCATCAAGAAGGCCCGGCTCGGCGGCCGTGGCACGCAACCGGGGGGACGCGGACGATGAGGCTGATCCTGCTGGGCCCGCCCGGCGCGGGGAAGGGCACCCAGGCCAAGCGGCTCGAGGAGCGCTACGGCATCGCCCAGATCTCGACCGGCGACATGCTGCGGGCCGAGGTGAAGTCGGGCTCGGAGCTCGGCCAGAAGGCGAAGGCGATCATGGAGTCGGGCGCGCTGGTGCCCGACGCGATCGTCACCGCGATGCTCGCCAAGCGCGTGCAGCAGCCAGACTGCGCCGGGGGCTTCATCCTGGACGGCTTCCCCCGCACCGCCCCGCAGGCCGAGGCGCTCGACATCATGCTGCGCGACCAGAGGATGGAGCTCGACCACGTCATCGAGCTGAAGGTGGACGACGCCGCCCTCGTCGAGCGCATTGCCGGCCGCTTCACCTGCGCCAAATGCGGCGAGGGCTACCACGACCGTTTCAAGCCCACGGCGAAGGCCGGGGTCTGTGACGCCTGCGGCAGCACCGACTTCGTCCGCCGGGCCGACGACAAGGCCGAGACGGTGGCCGCCCGGCTCGAGGCCTATCACCGCCAGACCGCCCCCCTGCTGCCCTTCTACGAGGCCCAGGGCAAGCTGAAGGCGGTGGACGGCATGGCCGAGATGGACGAGGTGACCCGCCAGCTCGGCGCGATCCTCGGGCCGAAAGACGGCGCCCGCGGGGGTTCCGCCCCCACGGGAGCTTGACTCAGGCGAGGGGGGCGGTGTAACCCGCCGGCCTCGCGGTCCGGGGCTTCGTCCCGGCCGCCCTTCGCCGTTGCACAACTGGACCGTGACCTGAACGCCGGCTTCGGCCGGTGCATTGCGGGGCTGAACCGCCCCATGAGGAGAGACGCACCGTGGCGCGCATCGCCGGCGTGAACATCCCGACCAACAAGCGGGTGCTCATCTCGCTTCGCTACATCTACGGCATCGGTCCGAAGAACGCGAAGGACATCACCGAGCAGCTCGGGATCCCGGAGGAACGCCGGGTCAACCAGCTGACGGACGAGGAAATCCTCCGGATCCGCGAGCTCATCGACCGCGAGTACCGCGTGGAGGGCGACCTCCGCCGCGAAGAGGCGATGAACAAGAAGCGGCTGATGGACATGGCCTGCTACCGCGGCCTGCGTCACCGCAAGGGCCTGCCGGTGCGCGGCCAGCGGACGCATACGAATGCGCGCACGCGCAAGGGCAAGGCGGTCGCGATCGCCGGCAAGAAGAAGGTGACGAAGTAAGATGGCTCGCGAACCCCGCGGCGGCGCCGGCGCCGGCAATCGCCCGCGCAAGAAGGAGCGCAAGAACATCTCGTCCGGCGTGGCGCATGTTCTGGCCAGCTTCAACAACACCGTCGTGACGATCACCGACGCGCAGGGCAACGCGATCGCCTGGTCCTCGGCCGGCAGCCAGGGCTTCAAGGGCAGCCGCAAGTCGACCCCCTACGCCGCGCAGGTCGCCGCCGAGGACGCGGGCAAGAAGGCCCGCGAGCACGGCATGGAGACGCTGGAGATCCAGGTCTCCGGTCCTGGCTCGGGCCGCGAATCGGCGCTCCGCGCGCTCCAGGCCGTCGGCTTCTACGTCACCGCCATCAAGGACGTGACGCCGATCCCGCACAATGGCTGCCGCCCGCGCAAGCGTCGCCGCGTGTGACGACCGGCGGGGGCTTCCGGCCTCCGCAGGGACTGACTGCGCGTCGTTGAAGCCGGGCATAGGGAAGACACAGTGATCGAGAAGAACTGGCGCTCGCTGATCGAGACGAAGAAGGACATCGAGCTCGGCGCCGACCCGACGCGCACCGCGACCATCGTGGCGGAGCCGCTGGAGCGCGGCTTCGGCATGACGCTCGGCAATGCGCTGCGCCGGATCCTTCTGTCGTCGCTGCAGGGCGCGGCGGTGACGGGCATCCGCATCGACGGCGTGCTGCACGAGTTCAGCTCGGTCGCCGGCGTGCGCGAGGACGTCACCGACATCGTCCTCAACGTCAAGCAGCTCGCCATCCGCTACCAGGGCGAAGGCGCGAAGCGCCTGCAGCTGACCGCGACCGGCCCCGGCGAGGTCACCGCCGGCCAGATCCAGACGACGGGCGACATCGAGATCGCCAACCCCGACCTCGTGCTCTGCACGCTGGACGAGGGTGCCAAGATCTCGATGGAGCTCACGGTCGACACCGGCAAGGGCTACGTCCCGGCCGCCGAGAACCGGCCCGAGGATGCGCCGATCGGCCTGATCCCGGTGGATGCGATCTACTCGCCGGTCCGCCGCGTGGCGTACCAGGTGCAGCCGACCCGCGTCGGGCAGAAGACCGACTACGACAAGCTCGTCCTGACGGTCGAAACCGACGGCACCGTGACGCCCGAGGACGCCGTCGGCATCGCCGCCCGCATCCTGCAGGAGCAGCTGCAGCTCTTCATCAACTTCGAGGAGCCGCGCGCGCGGGTGCTGGAGGAGGTCCGCGACGACCTGCCCTTCAACCGCAACCTGCTCCGCAAGGTGGACGAGCTCGAACTGTCGGTCCGCAGCGCGAACTGCCTGAAGAACGACAACATCGTCTATATCGGCGACCTCGTGCAGAAGACCGAGCAGGAAATGCTCCGCACGCCGAACTTCGGCCGCAAGTCGCTGAACGAGATCAAGGAGGTCCTCGCCTCGATGGGGCTCGGCCTCGGCATGACCGTGCCGGGCTGGCCGCCGGAGAACATCGAGGACCTCGCCAAGAAGCTCGAAGAGCCGTTCTGAGCGCGGCCCCGTAGGAAAGACTGAGGAACCACACCCATGCGTCACGGGGTTTCGGGCCGCAAGCTCGGCGTCACCTCCACCCACCGGATCGCCATGCTGCGCAGCATGGCGACCAGCCTGATCAAGCATGAGCAGATCACCACCACGCTGCCGAAGGCGAAGGAGCTGCGCCCGTATGTCGAGCGCATCATCACGCTCGGCAAGCGCGGCGACCTGCACGCCCGCCGCCAGGCCTATGCGCAGATCCGCGACGAGCGCGTGGTCGACAAGCTCTTCACCACCATCGCGGAGCGCTACAAGGCGCGCGCCGGCGGCTACACCCGCGTGCTGAAGGCCGGCATGCGCTACGGCGACGCCGCCCCGATGGCGGTGATCGAGCTGGTCGAGCGCGACCTGGCCGCCAAGGGCCAGGACAGCGGCCCGAAGCCCGAGGCCGCCGAGGAGCAGGAGGCGGCGTAAGCCCCTCGCTCCCATCCGCACAATCCCGAAGGGCGCCGCAAGGCGCCCTTCGTCGTTTCAGCACATTGTCAATTCAGCACACGCGGCCAGCACGTCGCCGATCTCACTCCCCCGCGTCGAGGGGCAGGGTCGGGGTGAGGCTCCGAGGATCAGGGCCGCCAGGGCCGCCGCCAGACAACCCCCGCGGGCTCACCCCCGCGCCGCGCGCAGCTCCATCCGCGTCAGCCACAGCCCCGCCAGCACGATCACCGCGACCCCGGCCAGCATCTGCCCTGTCGGCACCTCGGCGAAGAAGATCCAGCCGAACAGGATGCCCCAGAGGATCATTGCGTACTGCCAGGGTACGACGATCGGCGCCGGCGCCAGCGCGAGCGACTTCGTCACCGCGAGATGCGCGCAGACCCCGACCACGCCGAGCAGCATCAGCAGCCCCGAATCCACCAGCGTCAGCGGTGTCCAGGCGAAGGGCGCCATCAGCAGCCCGAAGACCAGCGCGCCGACCATCTGGTAGGTCGCGAGCACGGTGGCCGAGGTGCCGCGCAGCGTCCGCGTCAGCAGCAGGTAAGCCGAGTAGACGCAGACGCCCACGATCGCGACCGCCGTCGGCAACCAGCCCGAATCGAGCGTCGCGCCGAGTGTCACCAGCACGCCGACGAAGCCGAGCACGACGGCCGCGAAGCGCGCGCGGTCCAGCCGCTCCTTCAGGATCACGGCCGATGCGGCGGCGACGACGATCGGCGTCGCCATCCAGAACGCCATCGTGTCCGCCAGCGGCATCATGCCGACCGCCCAGTAGAAGCAGGCGACCTCGATCGTCCCCGCGGCCACCCGCGCTGCCTGCAGCTTCGGCATGCGCGGCCGCAGGAGATGTGCCGCCCCCTCGCGCCAGATGAAGGGTGCGAGGATCACCAGCGCGGCGATGCTGCGCAGCACGAGCACCTGCGCGACCGAGTAGGTGGCGACCAGCCACTTCCCCAGCACGTCGTTGAGTGAGAAGGCGAGCACCGCCGCCGACATCAGCGCGATGCCGGCGAGGTTGCGGTTCGGTTGGGAAGGGGTCACTCGGCGCGGATATTCGCCTCGCGGACCAGGGTGGCCATCGCCGCCCGGCCCTCGGTGACGAAGCGCGCGAACTCGGCCGGCGAGGAGGCGACCGGCACGCAGCCGATCTGCACCAGTCGGGCCCGCAGCGTCGGGTCGGCGATCGCCTCCCGCATTGCGCCGTGCAGCGCGGAGACCACTGCGGGCGGCGTGCCTGCCGGACCGAACAGCGCCGCCCATTCGTTCGACTCGAAGCCGGCATAGCCGCTCTCGGCGACCGTCGGCACGTCGGGCCGGCTCTCCACGCGGCCCAGCGTGCCCACGGCCAGGAACCGCGCCCGCCCGCCATCCACCACCGGCCCCGCCGAGACGAGCGTGGTGAACACCGCATCGAGCGACCCCGCCGCCAGGTCCTGCGCCGCCGCCGCGCCCCCGCGATAGGGCACATGCACCACTTCGATCCCGGCGGCGCGCGAGAAGGCGGCGAGCCCCAGATGCCCCGCCGTCGCATTGCCCTGCGTGCCCACGGTGAGCTGGCCCGGCCGCGCCTTCGCCGCCGCGACGAACTCCGCCAGCGTGCGTGCCGGGAAGTCGTTCTTCACTGCGATCGCGGAGGGGAAGGTCACGACCAGCGAGATCGGCGTGAAGGCCGTCGCGTAGTCGAAGGGCAGCCCGCGCAGGAGCGATGGATTCACGATGTGGCTCGAGGCGTCCCAGAGGAAGCTGTGCCCGTCCGTCGCCCGCGCGATCTCCGCCCCGCCGAGGCTCCCCGACGCGCCGGTGCGGTTCTCCACCACGAAGCCCTGGCCGAGCCGCTCGCCCATGCGCGGCGTCAGCACCCGTGCCGCGCTGTCCGCCGCGCCGCCGGCGGCAAAGGGCACGACGAGGCGGATGGAGCGCTGTGGCCAGGCCGGCTGCGCCTGCGCGATGGCGGGCAGGGCGAGGGCGGCGCCGAGCGCGGTGCGGCGGGTGAGGGTCATGATGGCGTCTCCCGGGGTGTTCGTGCCGGAATCGCCTCGCAGCCCGCCCCGGTCAAGCCGCGTTGAAGAGCACCGTCATATGGGCAGGGAAGGGGGTGCGCCCGTCGATGCGCCCGGCCTCGCCCTCCGCCCGCCGCAGCCCAGCGCGCGCCAGCAGCGGCTTCAGCATCGCCGGCACCACCGCGCGGTTGATCTGCGCGCCGAAGCAGGCATGCATCCCGTAGCCCCAGAGCATGTAGTCGCCCCACGGCCGGCCCGGGCGGAACGCCTCCGGCGCCTCCATCGCCATCGGATCGAACATGGCGGACAGGTTGGCCGCCAGCACCATCGTGCCCTCCGGGATGCGGAGCCTCCGCCGCGTGCCGCGCGCGATCTCCACGTCGCGCGTCGCGCGGCGATAGATCATCGGGTTCACCGGATCGAAGCGCAGCGCCTCGAACACGATCCCGGCCAGCCGCGCATCGTCGCCCGCCCGCGCGGCAGATTGCGCGGCCGCCAGCGCCTCCGGCCGATCGAGCAGCTGCGACAGCGCCTGCACCGCTGCCTTGGACAGCGTCGGCACCAGCCCGATCACCAGCCCGATCAGGTTGTTCCGGATCCCGACGTCGTCGGTCCCCGGCATCCCCGCCGCCTGCAGCGCGAGGCAGCGCGACAGCACGTCCTCCGCGGCGTCCGGCGACGCCTTCCGCGCGGCGATGCAGGCGTCGATCCAGCCCCGCGCCTCGGCGGCGGCCTGCAGCGCCGGGACGCTCACGCTCTCCTCGCCCTTCAGGTCCACGAAGAGGTACCAGAACATCAGCGTCGCCTGCTCGATCAGGCGGTCCTCGTTCTCCGTCGGCAGCCCGAAGTAGCGCGCCACGATCCGCGCCGGCACGCGCCGCGTCAGCGCCTCCGGCACGTCGAGCTGCCCGGGCGCCGCCGCGACGATCCGCGCCGCTTCCTCCGCCACGAAGGGGAGAACGAGCCGCGCCACGTCGTCGCGCCGCGCCGCGAGCCGCATCAGCGACACGTCGCGCTGATAGGCGACGCCGTCCTGCATGCCGAGGAAGAAGTTCTCGCCCGCCGTGATGGCCCGCATCTTCGGCTCGTAGACCACGGCGAAGTCGGCCTCGCGCTCCAGCACCTCCGTCACCTCCGACCGCCGCGTGACGATCGCCGTGCCGGTGTTCTCATAGGCCGTGACGAAGCGGCGCTGCAGCCGGATGTTCGGCGCGAATGCGCGCAGCACCGCGAAGACCTCGCGCTGCCCTGCCGACCCGCCGAGCAGCGCCGCCAGATTGCCGCCGCGCCAGGCGCGGAAGCCGGCGCCGGCCAGCCGCGCGGCGGCCGCCAGCCCCGCCCACCACATCGGCAGGTGGACCCGCGCCGCGCCGATCATGTCGGGTCCACCAGCCCCTGCGCGATCATCCGCAGCGAGGTCATGGAGGGGATGAAGAAGTACTCGCCCCCCCGCGTCTCGACGAATTGCGGCATGTCCGCGACGAAGAAGGGCGGCTTGCCGGAGTTCGGATCGGCCGCGATGATGAATTTGCCGCCCGGATGGTGGTTGCCGACGATCGGGCAGACATCGTTGCCCGCATTGAAGTCGAGCCCGTATTGCAGCCATTGCTGCTGGATGAACTCGAACTGCCGGAACAGGCTCGAGCAATGCGCCATCAGCACGATGCCGTGCTCCCCGCTGTCGTCGCCCGTCTCCGGCGTCCGGCCATAGGGCAGCCCGCGCCGCAGGATGCGGCGTCGGTTGTTGAGCACGCTGCCGTTCAGCCGCTTCGGGTCGCCCGTGGCGATCAGCGGATCGAGCATGTCGCGCGTGTTGGCGCGGCGGATATGCGCGCCGAAGGGACAGGCGATGCCCGACTGGTCCTTGCCGAAGGAGAAATCCACCAGCGCGCGCCGCAGCGCCGCCAGCGTCGCCGTGTCGTCCTCGCGCTCGGCCTTGGCGCGGCGCTCCCGAAAGGCCTGCCAGCTCTCGAAGGTTGGCGCGGCGATCAGCGGCACGCCGTCCTGCCAGCGCCCGGCCATCTTCGCGGCCAGGATCGCGCCAGCCTGCTCGCGCGGCACCTCCATCACCGCCGCGAAGCGCTCCGCCTGTTCGGCCATGTAGCGGCGCCAGGCGAAGACGTTCTGGTGCAGCTTGCGATAGGCCATGAAGGTGCCGTTGCGGCTGAAGTCGAGCGGCATGGCCGCGCCGGCGATCTCCTGGCTCTCATCCGGCCAGCCGAGCAGGAACTCGCCGGTCGCCAGCGGTGCCCAGCTGCCGTCGGGCAGCATCTTGCCCTGCCCATGCGCGCGCTCGGTCAGGTCCTCGAGCGCCATCTGGCCTTCGAAGACCGTGTCCGCCACGCCGTCCACGAAGCCGAAATGCTCGACCGGCAGCGGCCCCCAGCTGCCGTCCTCGCGCTGCCGCATCACCGCGGAGAGGTCCTGCCAGCGCGGATCCGGCCCGCGATGCCCGTCCAGGATGCGGATCCCGCCGAGCCGGCACATGCCGACCACCTCCTGCGAGACCTGCTCGAGCTCAGGCATCGCCTCGCCCGTCGCCGGGTCCAGCTCCGACATCAGCGTGACCAGGATGTGCACGCGCCGGTCCGGCTTCTTCCCATCCAGCCAGACTGGGTCCCAGGCCTCCTCGATGCGCTTCGGGTGGTTGTCGCAGAGGATGTCGGCGCGCGCCGCCATGCCGTCGATGAACTCGTCCGGCATGCCGCGCAGCGTGCGGATCGGGACGCCGAGGGCGAGCAGCCCGCGGAAGGTGAAGGCAAGGTTCAGCGTGACCTTCGGCCGCACCGCCATCACCTGGCCCGGGATCGGGCGGCGCTTATCGGTCGGCCAGGGCAGTGCGGTGGTGACGCGCCGGCGCAGCGTCTCCACCAGGTTCCGGCCCGCCTGCGCGTCCTCGACATTCACCAGGATGGTGCGGCCCTTGGGGAAGCCGAGCTTGCCGTAGGCCGCCAGGATGTTGCCCTGGATGTCGGCGAGTTCGAGCGTCGCACCCATCGCCTCAGCCTCCCGCCCCGAACTCGCTGCGCACCACCCCGCGCGGCTGGGTCGGCGCCGTCGGCTCCTCCGGCTTGTGGGTGCGCAGGAAGTCGCCGAAGGCCGCGTGCAGCGCCGCCGGGCTCGCACCCTGGTTGGCGATGGCGAAGCGCGTGAAGGCCTGCTGGAGATAGAGCGCCTTCAGCACGCCCGCGAGGTCGGCGCGCCGCCCGGTGGGCAGCGGCGCCTGCGCGCGGGCGACGACCGTGCGATAGGCATAGACGCCGGCAAGCGGCACCCCGACCAGCCCGATCAGCGCCGCCCACCACCACATCCCGCCGCGCCCGCCGAACCAGGCGGTCAGCAGCCCGCCGATCAGCCCGACCACCAGCAGCACGGCTGCCACCGCGAGCGGCGCGACGACGGGCGCCAGCGGCATGGAGGGCAGGGCAGGGAAGGGATGGTAGTAGTCGTTGAAGGGCATGGTCGTCTCGACCTGGCAGCGGGTGATGAGCCGCGCGAAGCCCTCCGCGCCGCCGGCGCGGTCGTAGCCGTGGCAATGCTGCAGGATCTCGTGCCACTCGGTGTCCATCACCGACCACAGGCCGCGGAGATAGCCTTCCAGCTCGCCCGGATCGCCGCTCGCCGCGTCGAAGTCGCAGACGAAGATCAGATAGGGATGCGGCAGGTGGTCCACCGGCCCGGGCTGCGTCGGGTCGCCGCCCGGGATACGCCGCCCCAGCGCGCCGCCGAGCGCCGCCTTCAGCGCGGTGACGATCGCGTCCTGGTGGTCGCGCCCGTTGAACGCCACGTCGTCGAGCACGAACAGCCGGGCGAAATGCGTGCGCCGGTCGCGCGCGAAGGGACTGTTGAGACCGGTCCCCTCAGTCGCCCAGGTCTGTAGCGCCGTCGGCATGCTTGCCAGCGCCTCGCGCAGGCAATGCGTATGCGACGTCACCCAGTCGGAGGCGCGCGGATCCTGCGTCGGCGCGGTCTTCACCGGGATCAGCGCAGTGAGGAAGTAGTGACCGCCGTCGAAATTCGGCATGTCACGTCCTCCCCTTCAGGACGAGCGCGCGGCGGTTCATGTCGGCGTGGTGCGTGTCGTTGCTGGCGACCGGCGCGTGCCCCGCCGAGGGCAGGTCGTTCTGCACCTCCACCAGCGTCCTGCGATACGCGACGGCGAAATCCTCCGGCGTCATCGCCTGGTGCGACGCGGCGAGCCCGTCGATCTGCTCCCACACCCGCAGCGCCGCCTTGATGTCGCGCTGCGCGGCACCTGGCGTCGCGTTGTAGTAGTAGTCGCAGTCGATCTGGTTGGCGCGGATGTAGGTCTTGAACGGCGTGATCGGGATCGAGCCCGGGTACTTCGTGGACGAGTACCAGAACAGGTCGAGCCCGTTCGGGATGCCGTCCGAGAAGGCGTCGATATACTGGTCCCAGGTGCCGTTGAAGTTGCTGACGAACAGCATGTAGTCGTTGCGCAGCTTCGGCCGGCCCTGGCCGAGGTCGGGCCACTGGTCGCGACGGATGATCACCCAGCGCGCGAAATGGATGATGGACAGCCCGAGCAGCCCGCCGAGCTGCCCCGGCTGCGTCCGCGCCACGTTGAACAGCAGCCGGTTGATCCAGGTCTTCCAGGGCCGCATCGGGGTGACGACGTTCATCCCGTAGGCCTTGCCGGCAACGTTCGACATCCCTCACCCCCGCTGCGCAGCGCCGCTTGCGTCCCCACCCGGCAGGGCAACCGTAACGTGCGACCGCCAGCAGAAGGAAGCGGGAAAAGCGAGGCCGCCCGGCCCTGCGGTGCCACGCATCGCCGTGCTAGCCTGCCGCCCATGCCTGCCCCGAGCGACATGCGCGGCCTCTTCGACGACCAGGAGCCGCCCTCCGGCGCCCCCCAGCCCGCCGGTCCGCGCCCGCTCGCCGATCGGCTGCGGCCGCGCGCATTGGCCGAGGTGATCGGCCAGGACCATCTGCTCGGCCCGGGCGGCACGCTGACCGGCATGCTGGCGCGCGGCACGCTCTCCTCGCTGATCCTCTGGGGTCCGCCCGGCGTCGGGAAGACCACCATCGCGCGGCTGCTGGCGGAGGCCGCGGGCCTCGCCTTCCAGCCGCTCTCGGCGGTCTTCTCCGGCGTCGCCGACCTCAAGCGCGCCTTCGACGAGGCGCGCACACGCCGCAAGAACGGCCGCGGCACGCTGCTCTTCGTGGACGAGATCCACCGCTTCAACCGCGCCCAGCAGGACGGCTTCCTGCCCGTGGTGGAGGACGGCACCGTCACCCTCGTCGGCGCGACGACGGAGAACCCCTCCTTCGCGCTCAACGGCGCGCTGCTCTCGCGCTGCCAGGTCCTGGTCCTCAAGCGCCTCGACGACGCCGCGCTGGAAGCGCTGCTCGCCCGCGCCGAGGCCGCCGAGGACCGCACCCTTCCGGTCACGCCCGACGCCCGCGCCGCGCTCCGGGCCATGGCCGATGGCGACGGCCGCTACCTGCTGAACATGGCCGAGCAACTCCTCGCCGTCCCGCCCGGCGGCGAGGCGCTCGACCCCGCCGCTCTCGCCGCGCTCCTCGCCCGCCGCGCCGCGCTCTACGACAAGGACCGCGAGGAGCACTTCAACCTCATCTCCGCGCTCCACAAGTCGATGCGCGGCAGCGACCCGGATGCGGCGCTCTACTGGTTCGCGCGCATGCTCACCGGCGGCGAGGACCCGCGCTACATCGCCCGCCGCCTGACGCGCTTCGCCGCCGAGGATATCGGGATGGCCGATCCCCGCGCGCTGCCGCTCGCGGTGGCCGCCTGGGAGACCTATGAACGCCTGGGCAGCCCGGAAGGCGAGCTGGCGCTGGCGCAGCTCGTCGTCCACCTCGCCACCGCGCCGAAGTCGAACGCGGTCTATGCCGCCTTCGGCGCCGCGATGCGCGCCGCGAAGGAGACCGGCAGCCTCGCCCCGCCGCAGAACATCCTCAACGCGCCGACGAAGCTGATGCGCGAGCTCGGCTACGGCGAGGGCTACGAATACGACCACGATGCGGAAGCAGGCTTCTCCGGCGCGAATTACTGGCCGGACGGCATGGGCCGCCAGCGCTTCTACAAGCCCACCGACCGTGGCGCCGAAGCCGCCGTCGCCGAGCGCCTGGCGCAGTGGGACGCGCTGCGCGCGAAGAAGGCGCGCCGGCGTTGAGCGCGGCATCTCCGCTCGCGCTGCTGCTCGTGGCAATCGGCGGCGCGGCGGGCTCCGTCGCGCGCCACCTCGTCTCGCTCGCGGCCATCGCGACCTTCGGCACCGGTTTCCCCTGGGGGACCTTGGCCGTGAACGTCGCCGGCAGCGCGGCGATCGGCGTCGCCGCCGCCACCGGGCTCGAAGGCGCGGCGCGGCTGCTGCTCGTCACCGGCTTCCTCGGCGGCTTCACCACCTTCTCCGCCTTCAGCCTCGAAACCGGCGCGCTGTTCGAACGCTCGCCCATTCTGGCCGCGCTCTACGTGGCCGCATCCGTCGCGCTCGGGCTCGCGGCCTTCTCGCTGGCATGGTGGATGACGCGCCGATGAGCACGCACCTCAACCACGGCGCGACCGTTGGCATCCCGTCTTTGAACCGGCGCCCGCGTTCTTCTCGGGTTTACGTCGCGGCGGCGTGAGACCTACAACGACCGCGGCCTCCGGAGGTCCCGCACACCACACAGGGACCGTAGTTGCATGTCTGACTTCACCGAGATCATGCGCGACGACTTCAACGGCGCGAGCCTCAATCGCGATAACTGGAACGCGATCTACCAGGGCCAGTACGGCAACGGCATGTTCCGCTGGGAGCACAGCCAGCTCGAAGTGGCCGACGGCAAGCTGACCATCGCGACCGAGAACGAGGGCGGCCAGTGGCTCAGCGGCGGCCTGTCGCAGATCCCCGAGGGCCAGACCTATGGCAGCTACGAGTTCCGCGCCCGCATCGATCCCGGGCAGGGCATGGCGAGCGTCATCCTGCTCTGGCCGTCGAGCAACCAGTGGACGGATGAGGTGAACATCCTCGAGACCAACCGTCCCGACCGCTCCCAGTTCGCCTTCATCAACCACGGCGAGCCGAACGTCGCGCAGTACATCGACGAGAACGTCGCCGAGTGGCACGACTACCGCCTCGACTGGACCCCCGGCTCGCTGAAGCTCTACATCGACGGCGCGCTCCGGGGCGACATCACGACCGACGTGCCCGAGCAGCCCATGTCCTTCGGCATGCAGAGCCAGGTCATGGCGCCGAACGAGTGGTGGTTCGGCGGCGGCCCGGATGCCAGCACGCCGCAGCGCGTCGAGATGGAGATCGACTGGGTGAAGATCTCCGCCTGGACGCCGGGCGCAGGCACCGAGACCGCCACGCCGGCCAGCGCACCCGCCGCCGCGCCCCTGGCCCCCGTGGTCGAGGCGCCCGTCGCTGCCGCTCCGGCGGTCGAGGCGCCCGTGGCCGCAGCGCCCGTCGCCGAGGCCCCGGCCGCCGAGGCGCCGGTCGCCGCCCCTGTCGAGGCGGCCCCCGCGGCCGAGGCCCCGGCGGCTGTCGCGACGAGCCCGGTGGCGCCGGCCTCCGCCGATCCCTATGCCGGCTATGTCGGCGCCGATGGCCGCGTCGACTGGGACGGCATCGCGGCCCGGGTGACGGAGCACTTCGAGGCCACCGGCAGCTGGGTTCCCTTCGAGGCCCTGCCGCCCGTCGTGGCTGCGGAGAGCGTGGCCGCGGAGAGCGCGCCGGTCGCTTCCTCCGACCCCTACGCGCCCTGGACCTCGGCCGATGGCCGCGTGGACTGGGACGGGGTGGCCGCGGAGGTGACGGCGAATCACGAGGCCACGGGCGAGTGGTTCCTCTGAGCCAACCCCTGGCGGAACGCCTCTCGGCGGCGGCGGACCGGCATGCCGGCCGCCGCCTGCGGGAGCGCCGCGTCCAGCGCGGCCTCTCGCTCGCCGAGATGGCGGCCGCCCTCGGGGTCTCGACGCAGCAGGCGCGCAAATACGAGGCGGGGCTGAACGCCATCCCCGCCGCGCGGCTGCCGGAGATGGCGGTGCTGCTCGGCGTCGACGTCGCCTGGTTCTTCGACGAGCTCGCCGAAGACGGCCCGTACCGCCCGGCCCTGCCGACGCGTCCGCGCATGCTGCTCGACCTCGTGCGCGCGACGGACGAGATGCCTGAATCCGGCCTCGCCGCGCTGTGCGAGGCGGCGCGCGCGCTGGCCGAGCGCGGGGCGGGCTGAGCAGGCCCGCCCCGACGGCGCGCCGCCGGGATGAGCGCGGGCCGATGTCGTGGTAGCCTGCCGCCCATGACCGTCCAGACCCGTGTGGTCGGCGCCGAGGAAGGCGACACCCGCCTCGACCGCTGGTTCCGCCGCCACTACCCCGCCCTCACCCAGGGCGCGCTGCAGAAGATGCTCCGCACCGGCCAGGTCCGCGTGGACGGCAGGCGCGCCGAGACGAACACGCGCCTCGCGCCGGGCCAGGAGATCCGCATCCCGCCGCTGCCCGACGCGCCGCCACCCGACCGGGCGCGTGCGCCGAAGGCGGTGGACGAGCGCGACCGCAAGGCGCTCGAGGCGATGGTGATGCATCGCGACCGCGACGTGCTCGTCCTCGACAAGCCGCACGGGCTGCCGGTGCAGGGCGGTCCGAACATCGCGCGCCACCTCGACGGCATGCTCGACGCGCTGCGCTTCGACGCCGAGGAACGGCCGCGCCTCGTCCACCGCCTCGACAAGGACACCTCCGGCGTCCTCGTCCTGGCGCGCAGCGTCGCCGCCGCGGCGAAGCTCGCGGCGGCCTTCCGCGGCCGCGACGTGACCAAGACCTACTGGGCCGTCACCGTCGGCCAGCCCACGCCGCCGGCCGGCCGCATCGACCTGCCGCTGGTGCGCCAGGGCGGGCCGCGCGGCGAACGCACCGCCGCCGCCGAGCCGGGCGACCGCGACGCCGCCCGCGCGGTGACGGATTTCCGCACCCTCGACGCCGCCCGCCGGCGCGTCGCCTGGCTCGAGCTCAACCCGGTCACCGGCCGCACCCACCAGCTTCGCGTCCACTGCGCCGAGGCGCTGGGCTGCCCGATCCTCGGCGACGGCAAGTATGGCGGCGCGGCCGCGCACATGGACGGCCTGCCCAACCAGTTGCACCTGCACGCCCGCGCGCTGCGTTTCCCCCATCCGTCAGGCGGGACGCTGGAGGTCTCGGCGCCGATCCCGCCCCACATGAAGGAGACCTTCGCCTTCTTCGGCTTCGAATCCCCCCGCACACCGAAGCCGCGCCGCGTCGCGTAACCTGCCTCCCCTCTCCCCCCGCGGGAGAGGGCCGGGGATAGGGGGGGTACTGCCTGCCCGTCAGCGGAGAAGCCACGCCGATGACCACCCCACGCCGCCGCCGCTGGCCCTGGATCCTCGGCGCCGTCGCCGTCGCGATCCCGCTCGCCGCCTTCCTCGCCCTCCGTGCTTTCGTGAACCCGGACGCGATCCGCCCGCGCCTGATCGCCGCGGTCGAGGAAGCGACGGGCCGACGCTTCACCGTCGGCGAGATCGGCCTGGCCCTCTCGCTCCGCCCGACGCTCGAGCTCCGCTACGTCGCGCTGGCCAACATGGACGGCGGCAGCCGCCCCGACATGCTGACCGCGAGCCGCGTGGAGGTGCAGGCCGCGCTGCTCCCGCTGCTCTCCAACCGGCTGGAGGTCGCGCGGGTCGTGCTCGACACCCCCGACCTGCTGCTCGAGACGGATGCGGGCGGCCGCGCCAACTGGGTCTTCCAGCCTCCCGCCCCGCCCGCGGCCGCGCCGTCCACGCAAGCCGCCCCGCCGCAGCCCGCTGCCCCGCGCGCGCCGATGGCGCTCGACCTCGGCGCGCTCCGGATCGAATCGGGCCGCGTCACCTGGCGTGACGGCCGCACCGGCGTCGCCGAGACGGCCGAGATCCCCTCCCTCGACGCCGCCGCCCCGCTCGCCGGCCCGACCACCGCGCGCGGCACGCTGCGCCTTCGCGGCCAGGAGGTCGCGGTGCAGGCCACCACCGGCGCGCTCGCGGCGCTCGGCGGCGAGTTCCCCTTCGACCTCAGCGTCGCGGCAGCCGGCGCCGAGGCCCGCGCCGAGGGCCGCCTCTCCGGCCAGGACTGGCAGGCCGCGGTCGAGGCGCGCGCGCCCGACCTCTCCCGCCTCGCGCCGCTGCTACCCGACGCGCCGCTGCCGCCGCTGCGCGACGTCGTCGCCGCCGCGCGCCTCGCCGGCACCGGCGCCGCGCCCGCCACCGCCGAAGCCATCGCGCTGCGCATCGGCGCGAGCGACCTTTCCTTCCTCCGCCCCGGCCTCGCGCTGACCCGCGCCGAGGTCACCGCGACCCGCGCCGATGCGCCGCTCGCGCTCACCGCCGAGGCGACGCTCGCCGGCGCGCCGCTCCGCCTGGCGGGCACTGCCGGCACGCCCGCGGGGCTCCTCTCCCGCGCCGGTCCGCTCCCGCTCGACCTCCGCGCCGAGGCCGCGGGCGCCGAGGCGACGCTCCGCGGCGCGATCCGCGACCCCGCCGCGATCGCCGGCGTGGACCTCGCCCTCGCGGCCCGCATCCCCGACCTCGCCGCGCTCTCGCCGCTCGCCGGCACGCCGCTCCCGGCCATCCGCGACATCGCCGCCGCCGCGCGGATCGCGGAGCGCACGCCAGGCTTCCAGGGCGGCGCGCATCTGCGCGGCGTGACGCTGACCGCCGCCCCCGTCGAGGCGCGTGGAGACCTCACCCTGATCGTCGGCGAGCGACCCGGCCTTACTGGCCGGCTCGACATCCCCCGCCTCGATCTCGATGCGATCCGCGCCGCCATGCCGGCGCCCCGGCCGGCCGCGCCGGCGCCGCCGGCCGAGGCGCCAGCGCCGCAGGTCGCCGATGGCCGCGTCATTCCCGACCTGCCGATCCCGGTCGGCGCGCTGCGCACCGCCGACGCCGACCTCACCCTCGCCATCGCCACGCTCACCGCGGCTGGCGCGCCCTGGCGCGACATCGAGACGCGCATCCGGCTCGATGCGGGGCAGGGGAGCGCGCCCGTCTCCGTCGTGACGCCGGGCGGCCCGCTCACCCTAGACGTCGCCGCCGATGCGCGCGCCGCCACGCCGACGCTGCGCATGGCCGCACGCGCACCGGGCCTCGACCTCGCGCCGCTGCAGCGCGCCCTTGGCCGCCCGGTCGCGCTGACCGGCCGCGCCGAGCTCGACGCCGACCTCCGCGGCGCCGGCGCCGCGCTGCGCGCCGTCGGCGCCAGCCTCTCCGGGCATCTCGGCCTTGCCATGCTCGACGGCACGGTGGAGCAGCCGATCCTCGCCCCGGCCGGCGCCGCGCTGCGCGCACGCGTGCCGGTGCTGCCGCCGATCCCGGATCGCCTGCCCTTCGAGTGCTTCGCGCTGCGTGCCGACCTGGTGGACGGCACCGCGCGCATCGGCACCTTCCTCTTCGACGCGCCGGCCGCGAAGGTCGCCGGCAGCGGCACGGTGAACCTCGGCACCGAGGCGATCGCGATGCGCCTGCTGCACGATGTCCGCGCCGCGGGGCAGGTGATCCGCGTCGGCGCCGATCTCGCCGGCACGCTCGCCAACCCGGCCTATCGCGGCGTCGGGGTGCAGAACGCCGCCGATGCGCTGGCCGGCGCCCTGTCGGGGCGCGTCGGCGGCGATCTCGGGCAGGTGCTCGGCGCGCTCGCCAACCGCCCCGGCGCGCGGCCGGAGCCACTGCCCGACTGCGCCCCGGCACTCGCCGCCGCGCGCGGCGGCCGGCAGGGCCCGGTGCCGGCGGCGCGCCCGGCGGCCGAGCCGCCGGCGCAGCCCGCCCCGGCGGCGCCTGCGCCCGCGGCGCCCGCCGCGCCGCAGATCAACGACCTGTTGCGCGGCCTGCTGCGGCGCTGACCCTTTGCCGCCGCGTCCTGGGCGGCCAGATTGAGCCGGAACGGAGGGATCGCATGGACCTCAACCGAGTCCTCGGCGCCCTGCTCGGCGGCGCCGCGCAGCCGCCGCGCCGGCGGCGTCGCACCACCAACCCGGTCAACTCGCTGCTGACGGGCCGCAGCACGGAAGCCCGCGCGGCCCGCGCCATCGGCGCGCTGGCCGCCGGCGCGATCGCAGAGTGGATGAACCGCAGCAGCCAGGCCCCGCAGCCGGCCCCGCAACCCGCCCCCACGCGGCGCACGCCGCCAGACCTCGCCGCCCCGGCCCGCCGCCTGCCGCAGACCGGTGCCTCCCCCTGGTCCACCCCGACGGCGGCCCCCCCGCCCGAGCCCGAGGGCCCGGACGCCGAGGATGCGGAGGCGCTGCTGATGGTCCGTGCCATGGTCGCCGCGGCCAAGGCCGATGGCAGCGTGGACGCCGCCGAGCGCGCCGCCATCGCCGCCCAGCTCGATGCCGCCGGCCTCAGCACGGAGGAGCGCGACTTCGTCCTCGCCGATTTCGACCGCCCCCTGACGCCCGAGGCGCTGGCGAAGGAGGCGCGCGACCCGATGCTGAAGGCGCGCCTCTACGCCGCCGCCTTCGCCGCGATGGGCGAGATCACGCCCCCCGAACGCAGCTGGCTCGACGCGCTGGCGAAGGCACTGAGGCTCGACAAGCCCGCGGCGGCGGCGATCGAGGCACGGCTGGCGGGGTGAAGGACGGGCTGCCGGGAGGGGCCCGGGGAGGGCAGCGCCCTCCCCGAACGCCCCGCGGTTGACACCCGCCGCCCCCGCCCGTATCTCGCGCCGCTCGAAAGGTCAGCCCGATGAAGATCCGCAACTCGCTCAAGACCGCGAAGACCCGCGACAAGAACTGCTTCCTGGTGCGTCGCCGGGGCCGCGTCTACGTGCTCAATAAGAAGAATCCCCGGCTGAAGGCCCGCCAGGGCTGATCCGGCGCGGCCGGGCCTCGCGCCCGGCCATCGAGCCTGTCTGCGCCGCGCCGGGCCTCCCGGCGCGGCTTTCACGTTTGCGCCGAGGCCGGCATCATCCGCGCGTGCCGCCTGCCCCTGCGGTAACCTTCCCGTTCACGGCAGCGAAGACCTCGCAGTCCGGAAGGAGGGACGTCCATGGCGGCAACATTGCGCCAGACTGCATGCGCCATCGCCGCGGGGGCGGTCTGCGCCATGCTCGCGGCCGGCGGGCCGGCGCGCGCCGAGCCCTCCCCCGAGGAGCTCGTCAACGCCTTCGAGGCGGTGCTCGGCCCGATCCGCACCCACCGCCCGAGCCACGCGAAGGGCACCTGCGCCGCCGGGCACTTCGTCGCCACGCCGGAAGGCCGGCGGCTCTCCGTCGCGCCCACCTTCAGCGGCGAGCGGGTGAGCGCCCTCATCCGCTTCGGCGTCGGCGTCGGCAACCCGGGGGGCTCCGACACCTCGCGCAGCACGCGAGGCCTGGCGATCCGCTTCGAGACGCCTTCCGGCGACGTCTGGGAGCAGGCGAACATCTCGGTCCCGATCTTCGGCTCCCCGAACCCGGACGTCTTCGTGCAGAACCTGCTGGTCCGCCGGCCCGATCCAGCGACCGGCCGCCCGAACACCGAGGCGATCAACGCCTTCGTCGCCGCCAACCCGGCCGTGACGCACCAGGGCCGCTGGCTCGCCCAGAACAACCCGCCGGCGAGCTGGGCGACGACCCCCTATTGGGGCGTCAACGCCTTCCGCTTCCGCGGCCAGGACGGCGAGCTGCGCCACGCCCGCTGGGTCTTCGAGCCGCGCGCTGGCACACAGCGCCTGACCGAGGAGCAGATGCGCACGCTGCCCGGCGACTTCCTCGCCGACGAGCTGCGCCGCCGCGTCGCCGCCGGCCCGGTCGAGTTCGACATGGTCCTGCAGTTTCCGGGGCCCGGCGACGACCTGACCAACCCGACCGTCGCCTGGCCCGACGACCGCCCGCGCACCGTGGTCGGGCGCCTTACCGTCACCGAGGTCGCGTCCGGCCCCGGTGGCGCCTGCGACCCGATCAGCTTCCTGACGCTCGAGCAGGCGCCCGGCGTGGAGCTCAGCGACGACCCGACGCTGCAGGCTCGGGCCGGCGCCTACGCCGTCTCGCTGTCGCGCCGGCTGCAATGAGGCAGCGGCGGCCGCTCGCCTTGTCCGGCGCGCGGGCGGCCGCCATCTTCCGCGCATGATCGCGCTCCCCCCGCCGAAGCAGGACATCCTCGCCCGCCGCGAGGAGATCGCCGCCGCGCTGCGCGCCATCGTCCCCGGCGAGGGCACGATCAGCGAGCCGCTCCGCCTCAAGCCCTATGAGACGGACGGGCTCACCGCCTATCGCCAGGTCCCTCTCGCCGTCGTGCTGCCGACCTCGACCGACCAGGTCGCGCGCGTCATGCGCTACTGCCACGAGAACGGGATCCGCGTCGTGCCGCGCGGCGCCGGCACCAGCCTCTCCGGCGGCGCGCTGCCGCTCGCGGATGCCGTCGTCATCGGCCTGATGCGCATGAACCGCATCCTCGATGTCGATTTCGACGACCGCCTGGCCGTGGTGGAGGCCGGCGTCACCAATCTCGGCATCACCAAGGCGGTGGAGAGCGAGGGCTTCTTCTACGCCCCCGACCCGTCGAGCCAGCTCGCCTGCATGATCGGCGGCAACGTCAACATGAACTCCGGCGGCGCGCATTGCCTTAAATACGGCGTCACCGCGAACAACCTGCTCGGCGTCACCTTCGTCACGCCCACGGGCGACGTGGTGGAGGTCGGCGGCGGCCACCTCGACGCCGCCGGCTACGATTGGCTCGGCCTGCTGACCGGCAGCGAGGGCCAGCTCGGCATCGTCACCGAGGTCACGGTGCGCATCCTGCGCGGCCCGGAAGGTGCGCGGGCTATGCTCGCCGCCTTCAAGGGCACCGAGATCGCCGGCCAGGCGGTGGATGCGATCATCGGGTCGGGCATCATCCCCGTCGCACTCGAGTTCATGGACAAGCCCTGCATCCATGCCTGCGAGGCCTTCGCCCATGCCGGCTACCCGCTCGACGCGGAGGCGATGCTGATCATCGAGGTGGAGGGCAGCGAGGCGGAGCAGGACGAGCTGCTCGGCAAGATCAAGGAGATCTGCAGCCGCTTCGACCCGATCAGCCTGAAGGTCGCGACGAGCGCCGAGGAATCGATGGCGATCTGGAAGGGCCGCAAGGGCGCCTTCGGCGCGGTGGGCCGCATCAGCCCCGACTATCTCTGCATGGACGGCACCATCCCGACCGGCGAGCTGCCGCATGTGCTGAAGCGCATCGGCGAGATGAGCGAGAGCTACGGCCTCAAGGTCGCCAACGTCTTCCACGCCGGCGACGGCAACCTCCACCCACTCATCATGTTCGATGCCAACGACCCCGACAGCTTTCGCCGCGCGGAGGCCTTCGGCGCCGACATCCTGAAGCTCTGCGTGGAGGTGGGCGGCTGCCTCACCGGCGAGCACGGCGTGGGCGTCGAGAAGCGCGACCTCATGTCCGTGCAGTTCGAGCCGCATGAGCTCGCCCAGCAGCGCCGTATCAAGTCCGCCTTCGACCCCGCCTGGCTGCTCAACCCGCACAAGGTCTTCCCGCTGGAAACGGCGCAGTGACCCTCAACCTCATCGCGCCGCACCGCGAGGCCGACCTCGCGCGCGAGGTCGCGCTCGCGACGCGGACGCGCGAGCCGATCGCGGTCGAGGGCAACGGCTCGAAGCGCGCCCTGCTGCGGCCCGTCCAGGCCGCGCGCACGCTTTCCACGCGCAACCTCACCGGCATCACGCTCTATCGCCCGACGGAGCTCGTCCTCTCCGCCCGCGCCGGCACGCCGATTCCCGAGATCGAGGCCGCGCTCGCCGAGCACGGCCAGATGATCGCCCCGGAGCCGCCCGACACGCGCGAGCTCTTCGGAAGCGACCTGCCGGCGACGATCGGCGGCATCGTCGCCGCGAACCTCTCCGGCCCGCGTCGCATCACCGCCGGCGCGATCCGCGACCACGTCCTCGGCATCCGCTTCGTCAATGGCGCGGGCGAGGTGGTGCGCAGCGGCGGGCGGGTGCTGAAGAACGTCACCGGCCTCGACCTCTGCAAGCTGCTGACCGGCAGCCACGGCACGCTCGGCGTCATCACCGAGGTGACGATCAAGGTGCTGCCCGCCGGCGAGACCTCCGCCACCGTCGCGCTGCGCGTCGCCGACCTCGAAGGGGGCATCCGCGCGCTCAGCGCCGGGCTCGGCAGCCCCTTCGGCGTGACCGGCGCCGCGCTGCTGCCCGATGCGCAAGGCCCGCTGGCCCTGCTCCGGCTCGAGGATTTCGCCACCTCCGTCGCCTATCGCAGCGCCAGGCTGGCCGAGGACCTCGCGCCGCTGGGCGAGGTCCGCATCCTCGACGCCGCGGAATCGGCACCGCTCTGGCGCGCCGTGCGCGACGCCGCGCCGCTCGCCGCCGCGCCCGAGGACGCGATCTGGCGCGTCTCAGTCCGGCCGAGCTCGGGTTCCATGGTCGCCGCCAGCGTGCGCGGCTTCGGCGGGCGCGTCCTGCTCGATTGGGGCGGCGGCCTCGTCTGGATCGCCGGCCCGGCCACGGAAGCCACCCACCGCGCCGTGGTCGAGGCCGCCCGCGCCGCACGCGGCACCTTCACCCTGTTCCGCGCGCCGGAGCCGCTGCGCGCCGCGGTCGCCGTGCTGCCGGAGGAACCGCCGGTGCTCGCCGCCATCGCCGCGCGCGTGAAGGCGGCGATCGACCCCGCGGGGATCCTCAACCCGGGACGGATGCACGCCGGCTCCTGACCCTCACGGGGCGGGCGGGATCGGCACGCCGCCCCGGAAGCCCTGCAGCGTCCAGAGGTAGGGGCCGGCATCCACGCGCACCCAGCCGATCCGCGGGTTCGACAGGTCCACGATCATCATCAGGCAGCCGCTCCAGGCCGCGAGCAGCAACGCCGCGATGACCGGATGCCAACGGCGCTTGATGCCCCATTGGTATCCGATGCCGCCCACGCTCACGAGCGTCAGCCCCAGCAGCAGCCAGGGTAGCTCGATCGGCATCTGGCCCGTGAAGGCCCAGCGCTGCGTCGTTGCCATGTCGAAGGCCTCGTTCAGCGAAACCTGCAGGCTGGCCACGACCGGGTCCGGCCGCTCCCGCACGATCGCCGCGGCATGGCCCCAGATCACCGTCTGCAGCCGGCCGGACTCCGCCGCCGTACGGCCGAGCGTCGCGCTGTCGCGCGGGGCCGACACCCAGGCGATCCGGGCCTCCGTGTAGCCCTCCAGCAGCCGCGCGATCTCGCTGCCGCGCGGGTGGCCGATCGCCTCGGCGCGCAGCCAGGCCGTGCCGATCGCATTCGCCTCGTCGAGCGCCGCCCGGCGGCGATCCTCGAAGCGTGCGGCGGCGATGCTGATGGTCAGGCCCATGGTGAAGGCGAGCAGCCCGAGCAGCGCGCCGACCACCACTCCGACACCCTCGACCGGATCGCCGTCGCCGGCCGCGACGCGGCGTGCATGGCGCACGCCGAACCGCGCGCCGAGCCAGAGCGCGCCGAACTGGAACGCCACCATGACGCCCCCGAAGGCGAGCAGGCTGAAGGCCGCGAGCTCCACCAGCCAGCCCATCGTCCATCCCCCCGCGTCGTGGCCCCAGGGGGAGGATGACGGCCGCGCGCCGCCCCCGCAACGGACCGGCCCGCGCCTTTCCCTTGGCCGGGCGAAGGCCCATCTTCCCCGGCAAAGGGGCCCCGGGATGCAAACCAGTTTCACAGACGCGCAGCTGCGCGATCCGGACACGGCGGAGAGCAACCGTATCCTCCGCACCTGCGTCCATTGCGGCTTCTGCACCGCGACCTGCCCGACCTTCGTCGTGCTCGGCGACGAGCTCGACAGCCCGCGCGGCCGCATCTACCTCATCAAGGACATGCTCGAGAACGACCGCCCGGCGACGCCGGAGGTGGTCAAGCACATCGACCGCTGCCTTTCCTGCCTCTCCTGCATGACCACCTGCCCCTCCGGCGTGCACTACATGCACCTGGTGGACCATGCGCGGCGCCACATCGAGGAAACCTACACGCGCCCGCCGGCCGAGCGCGCGCTGCGCCGCCTGCTCTCCGCCCTGCTGCCTTATCCGAAGCGGTTCCGCCTCGCGCTGCGCGGCGGCGTGCTCGGCAAGCGCCTGGGCGGGCTCATCCCCGGCCGCTCCCAGACCGCGGAGCGGCTGCGCGCCATGCTGAAGCTCGCCCCCGGCGCGGTGCCGCCCGAAAGCCCGATGCAACGGCCCGGCCTGCACCCGGCCGAAGGCGCGCGTCGCGGCCGCGTCGCGCTGCTCACCGGCTGCGCGCAGCAGGTCCTCGCCCCTTCCATCAACGAGGCGACGATCCGCCTGCTGACGCGCATGGGGATCGAGGTCGTGGTGACGCGCGAGCAGGGCTGCTGCGGCGCGCTCGACCACCACATGGGCCACCACGACCCGGCGATTCGCCTCGCCCGCGCCAATGTCGAGGCCTGGCACAGCGAGATGGAGGGGCAGGGGCTCGACGCCGTCGTCATCAACGCCTCCGGCTGCGGCACGACGGTGAAGGATTACGGCTTCATGTTCCGCGAGGCGGGCGAGGAGATCGCGCGCAAGGCGGCCGCGGTCTCGGCACTCGCGATGGATGTCTCCGAGGTGCTGGTGAAGTTCGGCTATGCGCCCTCGCGCGAGGCGCCGGGCCTCACCGTCGCCTACCACGCCGCCTGCTCGCTCCAGCACGGACAGAAGATCACCGCGGCGCCGAAGAATCTCCTGAAGCGCGCCGGCTTCGCGGTGAAGGAGCCGATCGAGGCGCATCTCTGCTGCGGCTCCGCCGGCACCTACAACCTGCTGCAGCCCGAGATCAGCGGGAAGCTGCGCGAGCGCAAGCTCGCCAACCTCGACCGCACGCGGGCCGACCTCATCGCCTCGGGCAACATCGGCTGTCTCACCCAGCTCGCCGGCGGCGCGATGCCGACGGTGCACACGGTGGAGCTGCTGGACTGGATGGCCGGCGGTCCGGAGCCTGCGGAGCTGTCGAAGCTGCGGCGCGCGCGGGCGGCGTGACCGTGGCGGCCCCTCTCGCGCCGCCGCCGCGCGCCGCGCGGCCGACGCTGCTCGACGCCCGTTCCGCCTGGATCACGCATCTGCCCTTCGGTGCCTGGCTCGTCGCCGCGCTGCGCCCGCGGCTGCTGGTCGAGCTCGGCGTGCATGTCGGCGTCTCCTACTGCAACTTCGCCGAGGCGATGCTGCGGGAGGGCGTCGAGGGACGCTGCCTCGGCGTGGACACCTTCGTCGGCGACAGCCACACCGAAGCCTATGACGGCAGCGTGCTCGCCGCGCTCCGCGCCCATCACGACCCGCGCTATGGCCATTTCTCCACCCTCCGCCAGGCCACCTTCGACGAGGCGGCGTCCGAGGTCGCGCCGGGCAGCGTGGACCTGTTGCACATCGACGGCCTGCACACCTACGAGGCGGTCCGCCACGACTACGAGACCTGGGCGCCGAAGCTCTCGAGCCAGGCCATCGTGCTGTTCCACGACACCGAGGTGCGAAGGGGCGATTTCGGCGTGTGGCGCTACTGGCCGGAAGTCTCGGCGGGTCGCCCGCACTTCTCCTTCCGGCACGGCTTCGGCCTCGGCGTCCTGGCGCCCGGAGGTGTTCCCCATGCGCTACGGCCCCTCCTGGATGCCACGCCGGCGGAGGCGGAGGAGATCCGCAGGCTGTTCATGCATCTCGGCGGTGGCTGCCTCACTGCCTTGCAGGCGTCCTAGCGCCGGGAGAAGAAGCGGACGCGGCCGCCGGACCGGCCGCTTCGGGAGGACACCACCCCATGCTCCGCCGCGACCTGCTGCGCGCCACGCCGCTTCTCGCCCTGCCGCTGGCCGCTCGTGCGCAGCCCGCCTTCCCGGACCGCCCGATCGCCCTCGTCGTGCCCTTCACCGCAGGCGGCTCCGCCGACATCGCCGCGCGGATCCTGGCGGAGCGCATGGCGCCACGCCTCGGGCCGGCGGCGCGCATCGTGGTGGAGAACCGGGCCGGGGCAGGCGGCTCGCTCGGCGCCGAGCATGTCCGCCGGCAGGCGCCGGACGGCCACACTCTTCTGCTCGCCACCGCCTCCTCGCACGGCACCAATCCCGCCGCGCTGCCGGCGCACACGCCCTATGACCCGCTGGCCGACTTCACTGCGCTCGCGATCGTTGGCGGCGGGCCGATGGTGGTGGTCGTGCCCGGGCGCTCGCCGCACCGGACCCTTGCCGACCTGCTGAACGCGATCCGCGCCCGCCCCGGCGCGCTCAGCTTCGGCACCTCCGGTGCCGGCGGCATCGGGCACCTGACCGCCGAGTACCTGCTGTTCCGCGCCGGCGGGCTCCGCGCCGAGCACATACCCTATCGCGGCGGCGCCCAGGTCCTCGCCGCCATGGCTGCCGGGGAACTCGACTTCTCGGTCGAGGTGCTGGCTTCCGCCGCGCCGCATGTCCGGGACGGCACCTCGCGCGCGCTCGCCGTGACCGTGCCGCGCCGGCATCCGATGTTCCCGGACCTGCCCTCGGTCGCCGAGTTCGGCATGCCGGATGTCGAGATCACCACCTGGAACCTCCTGCTCGGCCCGCGTGGCTTGCCCGAACCGCTCGTCGCTCGGCTGAACGAGGCGGCGAGCGGCGCGCTGGCCGAGCCGCAACTGCGCGAGCGCATGGCCGCTGCCGGCGTGGACGCGGCCGGCCCCTCGACGCCCGGGCAGGCGCGCGCCTTCCTCGAAGCCGAGCTGGCCAAGTTCCGCGGGATCGTGCGCGACGCGCGGATCGAGCTCGGGCGGTAGCCCCGGCCGCCCCCGGGACGTGCCGGCTCAACACCGCTGGAGCCGTCCCTTGCAATCGGGCGGGGCGATGGCCGATTCTCGGCTTATGCTCCGCCTGGCGATCCTGCTGCTGCTCCCCGGCCTCGCCCTGGCCCAGAGCCCGCCTGCGCCGGGTGGGCCGGTCGCCCCAGGCCAGGGCCGCCCCGACCCCTCCGCCCAGCGCCGCGCCGAGCTCGACCGGCTGTTCGAGGCCCTGCGCGACGCGCCCGACACCCAAGGGGGACAGATGGTCGAAGGCCGGATCCGTGCCGTCTGGGCGCAATCCGTTTCGCCCGCGGCAGCGCTGCTGCTGCGCCGCGGCGCGCGCAACCTGCAGGGCAACGAGGCGGCAGAGGCGCTCGAGGATTTCGATGCCGCGCTCGTGCTCGAACCCGGCGCGGCCGATCTCTGGATCCTGCGCGCCCGCGCGCTGGCCCGCCTCGGCGACCGTGCCGCCGCCGCGCGCGACCTGCAGGAGGCATTGCGGCTCGAGCCGCGCCATTTCGGCGCCCTGCTGACGCTTTCGGAGCTGCAGGACGAGGCCGGCAACGCGGTCGGCGCGCTGCGCAGCCTCGACGCCGCGCTCGCGCTGCATCCCCGCCTTCCCGGCGCCCAGGAACGCCGCCGCGAGCTCCAGCGCCGCGCCGAAGGCGACGCGCTCTAGCTTTTCCCCACGACGCCGCCTGCGGCGTCGCCGCGGGGGCCCCGTGACGGGCGTCCTTTCTCCCAGCGGGGGCTCATCCTGCCGTCGCGTCACGCCGGAGGCGTGCCTTCGCCACGACGCCACGGCGGGGCACCTGGGGGCGGAAGGGCCCGGCAGCGCGCGTGCCGCCGCGCGGCGGCAACGGACGGATGGCCCGCGGGGCGGGCGAGGCGCATCCTCCGCCCATGCCCGAAGCCCCGCTCACCCACCCCGACGAGCCCCGCTGGCAGGCCGTGCTGGCCCGCGATCCTGCGCCCGCCTGTGGCCCCTTCCTCTACGCCGTCACGACCCAGGGCGTGTTCTGCCGCCCCGGCTGCCCCTCCCGCGCGCCGCTCCGCCGCAACACGCGCTTCTTCGACGGTGTCGCCGCCGCCGAGGCCGCCGGCTTCCGCGCCTGCCGCCGCTGCGACCCGAAGGGCGAGCGCGCCGCGCTCCACGCCGGGGCCGTGCGCGCCGCCTGCGACCTGATCGAATCGGCCGAGGCGATGCCGAGCCTCGCCGACCTCGCCGCCCGCGCCGGCTATGCGCGCCACCACTTCCTGCGCCTGTTCCGCGACGTCACCGGCGTCACGCCGCGCAGCTACGCCGAGGGCGTCCGCGCCCGCCGCCTGCAATCGGCGCTGGCCGCCGGCGACCGCGTGGCGGAGGCGGTGGCCGGCGCCGGCTTCGGCAGCGAATCGCGCGTCTACGAGGACACCGCGCGCCACCTCGGCATGACGCCCGGCGCGGCCCGGCGCGGCGGGAGGGGCGAGACCATCCGCATCGCCCATGCCGAAAGCGCGCTCGGCCCGCTGTTGGTCGGCGCCACGGAGGCCGGCATCTGCTTCATCGGATTCGCCGAGGCGCCCGAGGCGCTGGAAGGCGACCTCCGCGCCCGCTTCCCCAATGCCTGTGTCGTGCCGGCCGGCGACACGCTCGCCGACGCCGTCCGCGAGGTCGCAGCCTTCATCGCCGAGCCAACCGCCGCCCTCGCGCTCCCGCTCGACCTGCGCGGCACCGCCTTCCAGCGCCGCGTCTGGGAGGCGCTGCGCCGCATCCCGCTCGGCGAGACGCGCACCTATGCCGGGCTCGCGGCCGAGATCGGCAATCCGGCGGCGGTGCGCGCCGTCGCGCGGGCCTGCGCGCGCAATCCCGTCTCGCTCGCCGTGCCCTGCCACCGCGTCGTCGGCAAGGACGGCGACCTGACGGGCTATCGCTGGGGCGTGCCGCGCAAGGCGGCGCTGCTCGCCGGCGAGGCGCGGCAGGCCGCCCCGGGCGCGAACCGGCCGCGCCGCGGCTGAACCCCGCGGGGCCGGGTGATCATCAACGCGGTGCGGCGGCAGGCGGCGTGGCGGCGGGCGGGCCGGCGGCGGGCGGCGCGGCCGGGGCCGCCGGCGCCTCGCGGAACACCAGCCGCTCGCGCCCGAGGGCCGGCGCGCCGATGATCGTCCATTCGCCTTCGATCGAGCCATCCGGGTTCAGCTGGTACAGCCCGATGCCCGGCCGCTGCGCCAGCCCATAGGCCACCGCGATGCTGCGCCCCGAGGCCATGCCGACGCCCTCGACGATCTGGTTGCCGATCCGCCAGGTGATGTTGAAGGAGTTCATGCCGACAAGCCGGATCTGCGCCACGCCGTCATAGGCGCTGCCGTCGAGGTTGGTCCCCGTCACGTCGTAGAGCCCCTCGCGCTGCGCCAGCGCAGGCGGCGCGAGCAGCAGGAAGCCGAGGCAGAGGACGAGGCGCCGCATCTGGTGTCTCCGGTAGGTGGCGCAGGGAAGGGGGATGCGCCACCCGCCGTCAACCTCGCCGCCTCACTTCACGATCGCGACCCTGAGCGCGTTGGTCGTGCCCGGCGTGCCGAAGGGAACGCCGGCCGTCACCACCACCTCGTCGCCGGACTTGGCGAAGCGCTCCTGCGCCGCCGCGCGGATCGCCTTGGCCACCATGTCCGTCATCGAATGCAGCTCCGGCGTCATCAGCGGATGCACGCCCCAGACCACCGCCATGCGCCGCGCCGTCCGCTCGCTCGCCGTCAGGCCGAGGATGTGGCAGTCCGGCCGCTCGCGCGCGACGCGCAGCGTCGTGCTGCCGGTCGAGGTGAAGGTCGCGATCGCCTCCGCCTCGATCGTGTGCGCGACCTGCCGCGCCGCGGCGGCGATCGCGTCCGCCGAGCTCTTCTCCGGCGCCGGGCGGTTCGCCTCCATCAGCGTCCGCCAGCCGGGATCCTGCTCCACCCGGGCCACGATGCGGTCCATCATGTTGACCGCCTCATAGGGGAATTGGCCGGCCGCCGTCTCCGCCGAGAGCATCACGGCATCCGCGCCGTCGAACACCGCGGTGGCGACGTCCGACGCCTCGGCGCGCGTCGGCGCGGGCGCGGCGATCATGCTCTCCAGCATCTGCGTCGCGACGACGACGGGCCGCCCGAGCGCGCGCGCGGTGCGCACGATGCGCTTCTGCATCAGCGGCACCTCCTCCGGCGGGCACTCCACGCCGAGGTCGCCGCGCGCCACCATCACGCAATCGGCCAGCTCGAGGATCGCATCGAGGTTCTCGAGCGCCTGCGGCTTCTCCATCTTGACCATGATCCAGGCGCGCCCGTCGGCAATGCGCTTGGCCTCGGCCACGTCCTCAGGCCGCTGCACGAAGCTCAGCCCGATATACTCGACGCCCTGTTCGAGCACGAAGTCGAGATCGGCGCGGTCCTTCTCGGTCAGGGCCGGGATCGGCAGCAGCACGTCGGGCACGTTGACGCCCTTGCGGTCCGACAGCGCGCCGCCGACCACCACCTCGGTCTCGAGGTGGTCGTCGCGCTGGCGCGTCACGCGCAGCCTGAGCTTGCCGTCGTCGAGCAGCAGCGTCGTGCCGATGCCGGCCGCGGCGATGATCTCGGGATGCGGCAGCTGCACGCGGCGCACGTCGCCGGGGTTCGGCGAGAGGTCGAGCCGGAAGCTCTGCCCGGTCTGGAGTTGCACTCGCCCGGCCTGGAACTTGCCGACGCGCAGCTTCGGGCCCTGCACGTCCACGAGAATGCCGATCGGCCGCTCCACCTTGCGCTCGAGCGCCCGGATGATCGCGATCCGCTCCGCATGGTCGGCGTGGCTGCCGTGGCTGAAGTTCAGCCGGAACACATCCGCGCCGGCGCGGAACAGCCGCTCGATCACCTCCGCCGAGGATGAGGCGGGGCCGAGGGTCGCGATCACCTTCGTCCGCCGCCGCCGCCGGAGCGGCATGCGGTGGGCGAAGCGCGGCGCCGGGCGCGGCGCCTCGGCCGGCACGGCCTCGAGGTCGGGCCGGACCGTGTCGGGCGGCACGCCGAGGGCGCGCGCGACCTCGGCGACGCGGTCGTCCGGCACGCGTTTCCACTGGCTCACGGCCGCCGTGGAGATACCGAGCGCGGTCGCTATGCGCGTCACCGCGCCGCGCTGGGTGAGGAGGGCTTCGAGGGTCGGGTCTCGCATGGCGGTGAGCTTAGCGACCTTAAGCGAAACGGACCACAGGAAAGCGAAAGCTTAATTTTCTTAAGAAGAAACTGAGTTGCGCCGCGAAGCGTGATGGCGGCGCCGCGCCACGTGTGTGGCGCAACGGCCACAGAGCGGGCGATTTGCCTCGGGCCGCGCGGCCAGACCGGTTCTCTCGCGTTTCCGGGGCGCTGCAAGGAACCGGCACGGCTCCGGGCTGGACCATTTGGGATCGATTGGGAGAACACGATGAGTTTCCGCAAGCTGCTGCTCGCCAGCACCATCATGCTCGTCCCCGGGGTGGCCGGGGCGCAGACCCTGTTCGCGCAGGGGCCGAACCACGTCCGCGGCGTCTACATCGCTGCCGGCGCCGGCCTGAACTGGCTGCAGGCCACCGACCTCGACGCCACCGGCACGCTCGCCGATTCGCTCCGCCTCTCCGGCCGGCCGGTCACCGGCGAGGTCGAGTACGACCTCGGCTGGGTCGGCGTGGTCAGCCTCGGCTACGGCTTCGGCAACGGCGTCCGGCTCGAGGTCGAGGGCAACTACCGCCAGAACGATGTCGACCAGATCAGCGGCTTCGGCGGCACCTCGGGCGCGTCCGGCACCGCTGCGAGCTACGGCGTGATGGCGAACGTCTTCTATGACTTCGACTTCGGTTGGAACGTCGGTGGCCTCGGCTTCATGCCCTATGTCGGCGTCGGCGCCGGCTATGTCTGGCGCGAGTTCGACGACGTCCGCGCCCGCGTCTTCGGCGGCCGCGTGCGCAGCGACGGCAGCGACGGCCGCTTCGCCTACCAGGCCATCGCGGGCTTCGCCGTGCCGCTGAACAACATCGCGCCCGGCCTCGCCTTCACGACCGAGTACCGCTTCCTCGGCACGCTGAAGCAGGAGATCGACACCTTCTCCGAGCGCGACGCTTTCGGCGTGCAGCGCCGCGGCACCGAGAGCGAGAACTTCAACCACTCGATCCTGATCGGCCTGCGCTACGCCTTCAACGCAGCGCCCCCGGCCCCACCCGTGGTCGCTCCGGCCCCGGCCGCGGCGCCCGCCCCGGCGCGCACCTTCCTCGTCTTCTTCGACTGGAACCGCGCCGACCTGACCGAGCGTGCACGCCAGATCATCGGCGAGGCGGCGACGAATGCCCAGCGCGGCAGCGTCTCCCGCATCGAGGTGTCGGGCCACGCCGACCGCTCGGGCACGCCGCAGTACAACCAGCGCCTCTCGGAGCGCCGCGCCCAGGCCGTCGCCGCCGAGCTCGAGCGCCGCGGCATCCCGCGCAGCGGCATCACCATCCAGGGCTTCGGCGAGAGCCGTCCGCTGGTCCCGACCGCCGACGGCGTCCGCGAGCCGCAGAACCGTCGCGTCGAGATCGTTCTGCGCTGAAGCGGGACGAACTGCTCCCTCTTCCGTCACGCCGAAGCTTGCCTTCGGATGAGGCGGGAGAGGGTCGGGGAGCGGGGGCGCCACAAGCGCCCCCTTTCTCGTTTCAGGCCACGATCACGGCGCGGAAATCGTTCACATTGGTCAGCGTCGGCCCGGTCTCCACCAGGTCGCCGATCGCCGCGAACACGCCCCAGCTGTCATGCCCCGCCAGCATCGTGCGGGGATCGAGCCCGGCCGCATGCGCCCGCACCAGCGTGTCCGGCGTCGCGACCGCTCCGGCATTGCCCTCCGACCCGTCGATCCCGTCCGTGTCGGCCATCAGCGCCCAGACCGCCGGCGCGCCGGCCAGCGCCAGCGCCGCGCCGAGCAGGCATTCACCGTTCCGCCCGCCGCGCCCGCGTGCGTCGCGCGGCATCGTCACCGTCGTCTCCCCGCCCGAGAGCAGCACGAGGGGCGCGCCCGCCGGCACCCCATGTGCGCGCGCCGAGAGGGCGATCCCCGCCAGCACCTTCCCCACCTCCCGCGCCTCGCCCTCCAGCGCGTCGCCGAGGATCAGCGGCGCGAGCCCGAGCCCGCGCGCCGCCTCCGCCGCCGCCTGCAGGGCCAGCATCGGCGTCGCGACGAAGCGGTAATCCGTGCCGTCCAGACGCTTCGGCGTCTCCTCCTCGGCCCGCGCCAGATGCGCCACCGCCGCCTCCGGCAGCGCCATGCGGTAATGCGCCACCAGCGCCCGCGCCTCCGCGAAGGTGGTCGGGTCCGGCACCGTCGGCCCCGAGGCGATGGAGGCCGGGTCGTCCCCCGGCACGTCCGAGATCGCGAGCGTCACCACCCGCGCCGGCGCCGCCGCCAGCGCCAGCCGCCCGCCGGAGAAGGCCGAGAGGTGCCGGCGGATGCAGTTCATCTCGTGGATCGTCGCCCCCGAGGCCAGAAGCGCCCGGTTCACCGCGACCAGGTCGTCGAGCGTCAGCCCCGCCGCCGGCAGCGTCGTCAGCGCCGACCCGCCGCCCGAGACGAGGAACAGCACGAGGTCCTCCGCCGTCAGACCCGCCACCGCGTCCAGGATCCGCCGCGCCGCCGCCGCGCCGGCCGCGTCGGGCACCGGGTGCGAGGCTTCCAGGACCTCGACGCGCGCCGTCGGGTGGCCATGGCCGTAGCGCGTCACGACGACGCCCGAGAGCGTCGCGTCGGGCCAGGCCGCCTCCACCGCGGCCGCCATCACCGCGGCCGACTTGCCCGCGCCCACCACCACCACGCGGCCCTTCGGCCGCGCCGGCAGGTGCCGTGCCAGCACGACGCGCGGATCGGCGCTCGCCACCGCCGCGTCGAACATCGTCCTCAGCGCCGCGCGCGCGGCCTCGTCGGTCCAGGGCATGGGCCGACTATGGCGAAGCCCGCGGGGATGGGCCATCTACCCCGCCGAGGAGGACACCCATGCCCGTGCCCGATATGGACCAGGCCACCCAGACCGAGCTGGAGGCCGCCGCCTTCCGGCGCCTCGTGCAGCACCTGCGCGAGCGGACTGACGTGCAGAACATCGATATGATGAACCTCGCCGGCTTCTGCCGGAACTGCCTCAGCAAGTGGTATCGCGCCGCGGCCGAGGAGAAGGGCATCGCGCTCTCCGACCCCGATGCGCGCGAGATCGTCTACGGCATGCCCTACAAGGAGTGGCAGGCGAAGCACCAGGTCGAGGCGACGGCGGAGCAGAAGGCGAAGTTCGCCGCGGCCAATCCGGGCCACTGATCCCGGCGAAATCGGAGCGCGGCCGACCGGGCCATTGAAGAAGCCGTCGAAGCGTGGCACGACCCGCGCCCTTCGGGTGGGGGATGAGCCGGTGAGCGACAGCGATCTTCAGGAGGCCCAGGCCAGCCGCGACCGCCAGAAGGACGCGCCCGACGCCGATGTCGGCGGCATCGCGGCCGACCGCCTGCGCTCCATCGTCGAGCGCATCGAGCGGCTGGAGGAGGAGCGCAAGGCGCTGGCCGGCGACATCAAGGACATCTTCGCGGAAGCCAAGTCCGCCGGCTTCGACGTCAAGGTGATCCGCCAGATCATCTCCATCCGGAAGAAGGAGCCCGCCGAGGTGGAGGAGCAGGAGACCCTGCTCGACCTCTACCGCCGCGCGCTCGGGATGTAAGGCCGATCGATGTTCTACGAGGCCGGGACGCATCGTGCCGCGGGGCTGCCGCACGATCCGCTGAAGGCGATCGTCGCACCCCGTCCGATCGGCTGGATCTCGACGCTCGACGGGGCAGGGCGCGCCAACCTCGCGCCCTACAGCTTCTTCAACATGATCCAGACCTCGCCCGCGATCTGCTGCTTCGGCAGCGACGGCTTCAAGCACACGGCGGCCAATGCGATCGCCGCCGGCGAGTTCGTCGTGAACCTCGCCACGCGTCCGCTTTTCGACGCCATGAACGCCTCCTCCGCCGCGCTCGCGGATGGCGAGAGCGAGTTCGAGCATGCCGGGCTTGAACGCGCGCCCTGCCGCCTCGTGAAGCCGCCGCGCGTCGCCGCCAGCCCGGCCTCCCTCGAATGCCGAGTCGTGCATTCGATGGAGCTGCGCGACGTCGAGGGCCGCATGACGGGCGGGCATCTCGTCATCGGCCAGGTGGTCGGCGTGCACATCGCCGACTGGGCGCTGAAGGAGGGCCGCTTCGACATGCTCGCCGCCCGCACCATCGCGCGCTGCGGCTACCGCGACTACGCCGAGGTCACCGAGCTCTTCTCCGCGCTCCGCCCCACCGATGGTGGCAGCTACGCGCCGGGCCAGCGGGATCTCTGAACCGCCGCGCGCCGCGCCACCACGAGAAACAGCACCGCCGCCACGGCCGGCGCGAGCGGGACGCCGAGCGACAGCGCGACGGGCCGCGCCACCAGCGGCAGCACGAAGGCCGCCGCGAGCACCACCTTCTCCCAGGGCAGGAACCCGTCGCGCAGCGCCTGCGCGGTGACCCAGGCCATCGGCAGGCCGAGCAGCAGCAGGTCATAGTCCAGCAGGAAGGGGCTCATCAGCGGCGTTGCCGCCGCGGCGACGGACAGCGCCGCGACCCCGCCCGCAGCGCGGCGCAGCGCCAGCGCCAGCACCGCCGCCGCCGCCAGCGCCGCGGTCGCCTGCGCCGCCCAGGCCAGCGGCACCCCGGCGCCGAGCAGCCGCGCGGCCGCGAAGACGCTGACCATCTTGCCCGGCTCGACGAGCCCCGATTCCAGCGTCTCGCGCGCCAGCGCCGAGGTGCCGAGGAAGGCCTGCCAGCCCGCCTCCCCGAAGGCCAGCCACGACAGGCCGAGCATGCCGAGGCCGGCGAGCGCCGCCGCGACGAAGGCACCCCAGCGCCCCGTCACGACGAGCGCCAGCGGGATCGCCACCGCGAGATGCGGCTTGATCACCAGCGCCCCGATGCAGAGCCCGGCGAGCCAGGCGCGCCGGTCGAGCGCCAGCGCCGCGGCCGCGAAGAGTGCGGCGGTGAGGAACCCGTTCTGCCCATGCGTCGCGTTCACCCAGCCCGCCGGGAAGGCGAGCATCGCGAGCAGCGCCCAGCGCCCCGGCAGCAACGCGCGCAGCGCCGCGACCCAGGCCGCGAGCGTCGCCAGGATCCAGCCCGCCAGCGACCAGCCATAGGGCAGCAGCGCGAGTGGCAGGCAGGCCAGCAGGAAGGGCGGCGGGTAGAAGAAGGCGAAATAGGGAACCTCGGCGCCGAACAGGGCGCGCTGCGCCGCGTGATGCGCCGCCGGATCCCAGGCCAGGAGCGGCGTGCCGCTCAGCGCCAGGCGCGACGCCGTCCAGAAGCTGCTGAAATCGGTGCCCACCGGATTGCCGGCGCGGTCGAGCAGGCCGTCGCCGAACAGCACCGAGGCAGCGACGACCGCCTGACCCAGCAGCAGCATCCAGCCATAAGCGCGCAGCCGCGCCGGGTTCAGCCAGGCAGCATCGCGCAGCGCCCCGAGGCGCGTGCGTGGTGCAGCGTGTCGGGACTCTGCGCCATCCATCGCCGCCAGCATGCGTCGCGGCTTCCGGCGCGTCCACGCCGCGCGTCAACCCGCCGCCCGCGCCTCCGGCACGTCGTTCGCAACGTCGAGCCAGCCCAGCGAGCGCAGCCGGTCGCGGTCCCCATCCAGGAAGCGCTCGCCGATGTCGCCGCGCCAGCGCAGTTCCGGCGCCACCACGCCGTGCGCGCGCCGCGCGGCCGCCGCCTGCGCCGCGCGCACCGTGTCGCCCACGCCCGTCACGATCATCGCGTGCCCCGACCTCCGCCGCACCAGCAACTGCCCCGACGCGTCGCGCCGCATGTCCACGAAGTGGTGGTGCCCCAGCTCCTCGCCCGCCGGCTCGCGCAGGAAGAAGACCGGCACGTCCTCGGCCTCCGTTGCCGCGGCGTCCACGGCGGGGAAGGGAGGCACGGTCAGCACGATCGCCACCGACCAGCCCGGCGTCGTGGCGAAGCCCTGATGCCCGCCCTCGGCCATTCGCCGGAACAGGTCGCCCCAGCCGTCGCGCTGCAGCGCGGCCAGCACGGCGAAGCCCGGATTGCCGAAGCGGCAGGTGAATTCCAGCGGCAGCGGCCCGCGCTCATCCACCATCAGGTTCAGGTTGACGTAGCCGACATGCCCCGCCCGCGCGAGCGCCGGGGCCACGCGCGCCAGAGTCGCCTCGAACAGCCGCTCCGCGCCCTCGTAGCTCGCGAGCGTCCCCATCTCGCCGGTCATCTCGCCCATCTCGCCGGGGAAGAAGCGCTTGTGCTCGAAGTCGATGCAGGCGGGGTGCAGGAAGCGGCGCCCGTCGAAATAGGCGCCGATGCCGACCTCCACCCCCTCGATCCGCTCCTGCAGCAGCACGCCGCCCGGCCCTGCGCGACGCAGCATGAACGCCACGTCGAGCCCCGCCGGGTGCTCGCCGACGAAGGTGGGCGCGCGGCTGCCGTCGAATTTCAGCACCTGGCGCGAGGGGTTCGCCGCGAGCCAGTCCAACGCCTTCCCCGGGCTCGCGAAGCCGCGGCTCTCGGCCATCGGGAGCCCGGCCTCGCGCAGCACCGCCTGGCCGAAGGCGCGGTCGTTCTCCAGCCGGTCGCCGAAGGCGCTGCCGCCGATCACGCGATACCCCTCTGCGCGCAGCGCATCGGCCACCGCGCCGCGATCCGCACGCTCGAACAGCACGACGCCCTCGCGCCCGACCCAGGGCAGCTCGGCGCGCCAGTCCGGCACCACGTCCAGGATCCCGCCGAAGGCACGCTCCGCCGGCTCTTCCGCATGCACGCGCACCTCGTGCCCTTCGCGCATCATCGAGAGATAGATGTCGCCGAGATAGGCCCGCGGCCCGACCGCCAGCACCCGCATGCGCCGCCCTCCGTTCCGCGCCGGAAACGCGGTGCGCGCCCCGCCGGTTCGGGAACGCCGCCGCCCAGCCGGCGCTGGATGCGCCAATGACCACCGACCGCCTGCACGCCTTCGCCCGCGAGGGACAGGACCTCACCGCCGCGCTGCTCGTGCGCGACCCGGCGCTGGTCGAGGCGGTGCAGCGCCGCCTGATCCATCACGGCCTGCTCGACCCGCCCACCGACCGGTTCCTCGGCCCGGTCGCGCAATGGGCGCTCCGCGAGTTCTGCCGTGCCGCGCGCACCCGCTTCGAAGGCGGCCTGACGCCCGAGGCCGCGCGCGCCCTGCTCGCTGAGGAGCTCGCCCTGCCGCTGTCGCCGGGCGACGACCTTGCCGGGCGTATCGCCCGCGCCCTGCAGCGCCGCGGCGACCCGTTCTGCCGCCATCGGGACTGCGTCACGGTCGTCTATGTCGAGGGCATGGACGAGGACGGCCGCTTGGTCCCGCGCCGCCCGGACGCCTTCGACGACCTGCGCGTCGCGCTGCGCATCGAGGGCGGCGTCCCGCGCCTCGCCGGCGCCTGGAGCGCCACCACCCGCCCAGGCCGCCCCGCGGTGGAGACGCCCGCCGAGCCGCAGGGCGCGCCGAGCCTGCCGCGCGGCTGGCACCGCGCCTGGGCGATCGGCCGCACCGCGATCGGCACGGAGCTCGAGCAGGAGGCGCTGGTCCAGGTCGTCCCGCTGCGTGTCGCGCGCGACGCCACCCGCGACCATCGCCGCGCCGGCGACCCGCAGGAGGAGGGCCTTTTCATCCTCGACCAGCACGGCGCGATGGACGCGCCGCGCGACCGGGTCGGCGGCACCGGCGCGGGCTGCCTCGTCGGCCGCGCGCAGGACGGCCACGCAGCCTTCATGGCGCTGCTGCGTGGCGATGCCCGCTGGCGCGCGAACAGCGCGCAGCTGTTCGGGACCTCGGTGATCGGGGGCGAGGAGCTGTAGCGAGGGGCGGCGCGGCGCGCCCTCACCCCTTCGCGTGCAGCGCCTCGACTTGCGCCTTGTGCGCCTCCAGCACGACGCGCCGCTTCACCTTCATCGTCGGCGTCAGCTGCCCGTTGTCCACGGTGAAGGGCGGCACCGTCGCGGTGCGGCGGATGCGCTCGATCGTGGCGAGCTTCCCATTCACCCGCGCGACCGCGCCCGCCACCTTCTCCTCCATCCCGTCGGCGGGAACCACCAGCGCCACGATGCCCGGCTGGCCTTCGCCCGCGACCACCGCCTGCGCGATCTCGGGCTCCGCCATCAGCAGGGATTCGAGCTTGGCGGGGCTCACCATGTCGCCGCCCAGCGTCTTGATGAAGTCGCGCTTGCGGTCGGTGATGCGGATCCGCGCGCCTTCCATCTCCGCGATGTCGCCGGTGTGCAGCCACCCGTCCTGGATCGCCTTCTCCGTCGCCTCCGGCTGGTTCCAGTAGCCGTCCATCACCAGCTCGCCGCGCACGAGAAGCTCGCCATCCTCCGCGATCCGCGCCTCCACGCCCGGCAGCGGCGCACCGACCGTCTCGCGCCGGTTGTCCCAGGGCACGTTGACGCTGATCACCGGCCCTGCCTCGGTCTGGCCGTAGCCCTGGATCACCGGCAGGCCGAGCGCCAGGAAGAAGCCCGACAGATCGGGGTCGAGCCGCGCCCCGCCCGAGACCATGCAGAGCAGCCGCCCGCCGAAGCGCGCCCGCACCTTCTCCCGCACCAGCCGGTCGAGCACCGCGTCCTGCAACCGCTCCAGCAGCCCGAGCGGCGGCCCGTCCATCTTCCGCAGGCCGAGCGCGAGCGCGCGGTGGAAGAGCTTCGCCTTGAAGCCGCCCTCCTTCTCGACGCCGGCGAGGATCCGCGCGCGCAGCACCTCGAACAGCCGCGGCACGGCGGTGACGACGGCCGGCTTGATCTCCTGGAACTCGGCGGCGATGCGGTCGGCGCCGCGCGAATAGACCACCTCGACGCCAAGCGAGGGCAGCAGGAAGCCGCCGACCGTGTGCTCGTAGCTGTGCGACAGCGGCAGGAAGGAAAGGTAGCACTCGCCGTCGAAATGCAGCCGGTCGGCCAGCTGCGCGACGCCGGCACGGTTCGACAGCATCGCCCGGTGCGGCAGCATCACGCCCTTCGGCGCCCCCCCGGTGCCGGAGGTGTAGATCAGGCAGGCGAGCCGCCCGGGCGGGATCTGCTCGGCCTCGGCGCGCAGCATCTGCACGTCGCCCGGCGTCGCTTCCAGCTCGGACCAGGCGACGATCCGTGGGCCGGGCGCCTCGAAGGCGTCGATGGTCACCAGCAGGTCGAGCCCTCCGGCCAGCGCCGCCCCGTCCATCACCCGCCGCGCCAGCCCGGCTGCCGAGACGATCGCCGCCCGCGCGCCCGAATCGCTGAGGATATGCGCGTGGTCGGCGGGCAGGTTGGTCGTGTAGGTCGGCACGGTCACCGCACCGATCGCCATCAGCGCGGTATCGGCGATCACGAATTCGGGGCGGTTCTCGCTGACCAGCAGCACGCGGTCGCCTGGCGAGATGCCCTGCGCGCGCAGCCCGGTGGCCACGGCGGCGACGCGATGCGCGAACTCGCCCCAGGTCACGCGCCGCCAGGCCTTGTCGTGCCAGTGGCGCAGCATCGGCCGGTCCTGCCGGTGCGCCGCCAGTTCCAGCATCATCTGCGGCAGGCTGCTCCAGCCGACCCGCTTGCCCGGCTCCATGCCCAGAAGGCTCCCCCGGCCATCACCTGTCCCGCCCACGGGTTGGCCAAGGCCCGGGGCGGTCTATATCCAGTGGCTGACGCCTCCGGACACAAGAGCAGCCGTGACAATTCCCGAAAATTCCCGCCTGCCCCATGCCCGAAACGCGCCCCGCGACACCGCGCGGCCCCCGGGTGGTGCGGCGGCCGAGGCCCTGCCGTCCTGGGACCTCTCCGATCTCTATGCCTCGCCCGAGGACCCGAAGCTCGCCGCGGAGCTCGATGCTGCCGAAACGGAAGCCAAGGCCTTCCAGGCCGTCCATGCCGGCAAGGTCGCCGGCCTCGCCGGCGACGCGCTCGCCGCCGCCATTGCGGCCTACGAGGCGATCGAGGAACGCCTCGGCCGCGCCATGTCCTACGCCCAGCTGGTGTTCAGCGCCGATGCGCAGGACGCGGCGAATGGCCGCTTCTACCAGACGATGCAGGAGCGGGTGACGGCGATCTCGTCCCACCTGCTGTTCCTGACCCTCGAGATCAACCGGATGGAGGAGGAGGCGCTCGAGCGGAAGCTCGCCGGCTCCGCCGCGCTCCGCCGCTGGCAGCCCTGGTTGCGCGACCTCCGCGTCTTCCGCCCGCACCAGCTCTCCGACGAGGTGGAGAAGCTGCTGCACGAGAAGGAGGTGACCGGCCGCGCCGCCTGGAACCGCCTCTTCGACGAGACGGTCGCCGGGATGCGCGTGACGGTCGCCGGCGAGGAGCTGACCGTCTCCTCCGCGCTCAACAAGCTCTCCGACCGCGACCGGGAGGTGCGCGCCGCGGCGGCGAAGGGTGTGTCCGAGGCCTTCGGCGAGAAGGTGCGGCTCTTTGGCCTCATCACCAACGTGCTGGCCAAGGACAAGGAGATCATCGACGGCTGGCGCCGCTACCCGCGCCCGACCTCTGCGCGCAACCGCGCCAACATGGTCGAGGACGAGGTGGTGGACGCGCTGGTGACCGCGGTGCGCGAGAGCTATCCGCGCCTCTCCCACCGCTACTACGCGATGAAGGCGAAGTGGCTCGGCCAGCCGAAGCTGAAGCACTGGGACCGCAACGCGCCGCTGCCGGACCAGGATGACCGCAGCATCCCCTGGCCGGACGCGACGCGCCGCGTGCTCGACAGCTACGCCGCGTTCAGCCCGGAGCTTGCCGCCATCGGCCGGCGCTTCTTCGACAAGCCCTGGGTCGATGCCGCGCTGCGGCCGGGCAAGGCCTCGGGCGCCTTCGCGCACCCGACCGTTCCCTCGGCGCATCCCTATCTGCTGGTGAACTACCACGGCAAGACGCGCGACGTGATGACGCTCGCGCATGAGCTCGGCCACGGCGTGCACCAGGTGCTGGCCGGCGAGCAGGGCTACCTGCTCTCCTCCACGCCGCTGACGCTGGCCGAGACGGCCTCCGTCTTCGGCGAGATGCTGACCTTCCGCGCGCTGCTCGATGCCGAGACCGATCCGCGCCGCCGCCGCGGCCTGCTCGCGTCCAAGGTCGAGGACATGCTGAACACGGTGGTGCGCCAGATCGCCTTCTACCGCTTCGAGACGCTGCTGCACGAGGAGCGGAAGCGGGGCGAGATCGCGGGGGAGCGCATCGCCGAGCTCTGGATGCAGGTGCAGGTCGAGAGCCTCGGCCCCGCCTTCGACTTCACGCCCGATTACGGCGTCTACTGGGCCTACATCCCGCACTTCATCCACACGCCCTTCTACGTCTACGCCTACGCCTTCGGGGATTGCCTGGTGAACGCACTCTACGGCGTGTTCCGCGAGGGGCATCCGGGCTTCCAGCAGAAGTATCTCGACATGCTGCGCGCGGGCGGGACGAAGCGGCACAAGGAGCTGCTGGCGCCCTTTGGCCTCGACGCCTCCGACCCCGCCTTCTGGCACAAGGGCCTCGACGTCATCTCGGGCTTCATCGACGAGCTGGAAAGCGCGTCGCGCGACGACGCGCGCGGGCACCGCGCATGAGCGACAGCCGCAAGGAGTCGACGCTCTTCGGCGAGATGCGGCGCATGGTCCGCACCTCCGGCGCCGTCGGCGGCGTGGCGGCGCGGGTCGCGGGCGAGCGCTTCCTCGGCATCAAGTCCGACAAGAACTCGCATGCCGAGAGCCTGAAACAGGTCCTCGGCGGGCTGAAGGGCCCGCTGATGAAGGTCGCGCAGTTCCTCGCCACCGTGCCGGAGGCGCTGCCCGAGGAATACGCGCAGGAGCTCGCGACCCTGCAATCCAACGCGCCGCCGATGGGCGCCGCCTTCGTCCGCCGCCGCATGCAATCCGAGCTCGGCCCCACCTGGCAGTCGCGCTTCAAGACTTTCGGGCTGGAGGCCGCCGCCGCCGCGTCGCTCGGCCAGGTGCACCGCGCGACGCTGCATGACGGCCGCGACGTCGCCTGCAAGCTGCAATACCCGGACATGCCGTCGGTGGTGGAAGCCGATCTGCGCCAGCTGAAGATCGCGCTCAGCCTCTACCGGCGCATGGACAACACCCTCGACAACGAGGAGGCCTACACCGAGCTCGCCGCGCGCCTGCGCGAGGAGCTCGACTACAACCGCGAGGCGTCGCATGCGCGGCTCTACCGCCTTATGCTCGACGGCATCCCGGGTGTCGCCGTGCCGGAGCCGGTGGCCGAGCTGACGACGAAGCGCCTGCTGACCATGACCTGGCTCGAGGGCCGCCCGATCCTCCGCCGGCTGGAGGAGGACCCGCCGGCCGAGGAGCGCGTCGCCTATGCCAAGGCGCTGTTCCGCGCGTGGTACGTGCCCTTCTACCGCTACGGCGTGATCCACGGTGACCCGCACCTTGGCAACTATCAGATCCGCCCGGATGCCGATCCGGAGGTGCGCTTCGGCGTCAACCTATTCGACTTCGGCGTCATCCGCGTCTTCCCCGCGAGCTTCGTCACCGGCGTGATCATGCTCTACGAGGCGGTGCGCGACGGCGACATCGAGAAGGCGGCCGAGGCCTACCGCATCTGGGGGTTCAAGAACCTCAGCAAGGACACGATGGAGGTGCTGAACGTCTGGGCGAAATTCCTCTACGAGCCGCTGGTCGAGGACAAGGTCCGCACCATCACGCCGCTCGACGACCCGACCTATGGCCGCAAGATCGCGATGGAGGTCCATGCGGGGCTCAAGCGCACGGGTGGGGTGAAGATCCCGCGCGAGTTCCCGCTGATGGACCGCGCCGCGATCGGATTGGGCAGCGTCTTCTACCGGCTGCGCGCGGAGGCCAACTGGCACCGCATGTTCATGGAGCTCGTCTCCGACTTCGAGGAGGCGAAGATCGCCGAGCGCCAGCGCGCTGCGCTGGAGGCGGCAGGGGTGCCGGCGGCGGGCGCGGCATGACGGAAGCCGGCTGACCACAGGCGCGTGATTGGCGCCGACCGGTCGGATCGGTCGCGCGTTCATCTCCCACGGACTCTGGGAGAACGCAGATGGCACAGATCACGATCGGGCAGGGCGCCGGCGAGCCCTTCGACGTGCCCGCGGATTTCGAAATCGGCGACCTCGGGCGGCTGACGATCACCGGCCGGAACTCCGGCAGCATCGTCGGCACCTATGCGGAGATCGGCCTGCCGAACTTCACGGGCGAGATCACCGGACGCGACTTCGTCTTCGATGGCTCGGGCAACCTCCTCGCCGGCACCGTCACCGGCGTCCGGCAGACGGGGCCGGGCGGTCTCGTGGTGGACGCGACCGGCTTCTCCGTCCCCGCCCTCGTCTGGCGCGGCTTCGTGGACGCCCGCGCCGACGCACTCGCCGCCCAGACGATCCTCGCCGGCAACGACGTGATCAACGGCAGCGCCTTTGGCGAGAACCTCGCGGGCTTCACCGGCGACGACGCGATCTTCGGCAACGGCGGCAACGACGTGCTGCTCGGCGAGCTCGGCGACGACCGCCTCTTTGGCGGCGCCGGCGACGACACGCTCCGCGGCGGACAGGGCGATGACACGCTGTCGGGTGGCGCCGGGAACGACATCCTCGCTGGCGATGATGGCACCGACACGGTCGCCACCGGCCTGCTGCGCCGCCAGGCGACGATCGAGGGCAGCGCGCTCGGCACCGCGACGCTCCGCGCGCCGGACGGCACCGACACGCTGACGAATGTCGAGGTGGTGCGCTTCACCGACGGTGCGGAGTATTACGGCGCCGCGACCTCCGGCGCGCAGGTTGCGCGGCTCTATCAGGCTGCGCTCGGCCGTGCGCCCGACCCCTTCGGCCTCTCCGGCTGGGTGGACGCGCTCGACACAGGCCGCCTCGGCCTGGATGCGGTCGCCCGCAGCTTCATCGGTTCCGCCGAGTTCAACGCCCGCTACCCGGCCGTGGACGATGCGGGCTTCGTCACGCTGCTCTACCAGAACGTGCTCGGTCGCACGCCCGACCAGGGCGGGCTCGACGCATGGACGACAGCGCTCCGCGCTGGTGTGCTAGACCGCGAGGACGTGCTGCTCGGCTTCTCGAACTCGGACGAGAACGTCGCCCGCACCGCGCCGCTGACCGCCGACGGCATCTGGGTGGCCGACCAGGAGGCGCTGACCGCGCTCGCCTTCTACCAGGCCGCCTTCGACCGCCGCCCGGATGCCGGCGGGCTGACCACCTGGATCGACGCGCTCGAAGGCGGGCTGACGCGGCAGCAACTCGCCGACGGCTTCGCTGGCTCGGCGGAGTTCAACCAGCGCTACGGCGCCGCCGACAACCGCAGCTTCGTCGAGCAGCTCTATCTCAACGCCCTCGACCGCCCCGGCGATGCCGCTGGCATCGACGCCTGGGTCGGCGCGCTGAACGCCGGGGCTATAACTCGGGCCGGCGTCCTGAACGGCTTCGCCGGTTCGCAGGAGATGGCGACGCTGCTCGCCCCGGCCGCCAATGACGGCATCCTCTTCGTCTGATCCAGGCAGGCGGCCCGGTCATGCCGGGCCGCCGCCAATTCTTGCCGCGGCAGAGCAGCAGGTGCGCCGCCAGGCCCGGCTCAGCGCCGCAACAGCCTCGCCCTGACCCGTTTCATCGGCGCAGCGAACATCTCGCGCCGCATCGTCTCCGCGTCACTCCAGCGTACGCCCGGCCCCAGACGCCGCGCCGACCAGGACAGCTCGACCTCTGAGCCCATGAAGGGCCACGGGTCCACCGTCATCACCCCGTCCCCCTCCTCGAGCCGCAGCGGCACCTCGCCCCCGCCCGCGAGCGGCGCCATCCCCGACCAGCCGAGCGTCTCGATCCCGCCGCAGGCCGCCAGGCTCAGCGCATCCGTCACCGCGACCAGCGCGGCGGCCGCTTCCATCTCCGCCTCGCTCACCCCGAGCGCCCGCATCAGCCCCGCCCGCAGCGCCAGCTGCCCGCGCTGGTAGCTCTCCGCCGCCGCGGCATCCTCCGGCGTCACCCGGTGCCGGTCCTGGTAGCTGGCATAGATCCGGCTGCCGTGCCGGCTCACCAGCAGCCCGACCCAGGGTCCCCAGGAGGCGAGCGCCCGCCGCACCCCCTCGGCCCACATCGGGGCATGGTCCCGCGCACCTACTGCCCGGAATTGCGTCGGCCGCCCCGTCGCCGGATCGAGGGTCGGCGCCGCTTCCCACTCCATCCAGGCGACGTCGTGCTGGGCGCAGGCCGTCGCCACATCCTCGAAGGGCTCGGGCCGCGCGAAGTCTCCGGCCCCCCAGGCGCGCAGCATCTGGCCCGAGACCAGCGCATGCATCGGCTGGCTCACCGCCAGCCAGGATCCGTCGGGCAGGTCGCGGAACAGCATGGTGGGGTCCCCCGGAAGACACGAAAGATGCCGGCGGCGGGTCCTCCGCGCCACCCCTCGCCTTGCCAGAGCGGGGGAAGGCCGTCATATCGCGCCCCTCAGCCTCAACCGGGGGATCCTATCGTATGCGGGTGGCAGTCCTGCGCGAGCGTCGCGCGGCGGAGACACGGGTCGCCGCGACGCCCGAGACGGCGAAGAAGCTGCAGGCCCTCGGCTGCACCGTCGCGGTGGAGGCCGGCGCCGGCCTCGCCTCCGGCATCCCCGACGGGGCCTATCGCGACGCCGGTGCCGAGATCGCGGCCGACCCCGCCGCGGCGCTGGCCGGCGCCAACATCGTGCTCGCCGTCCGCGCGCCGGAAGCTGCCGAGCTCGCCCTCATCCCGCGCGGCGCGCTGCTGATCGGCACGCTGCAGGCCGATGCCGAGGCCGCGAAGGCCTATGCCGCCGCGGGCGTCGACGCCTGCGCGATGGAGATGCTGCCCCGCATCACCCGCGCGCAATCCATGGACGTGCTCTCCTCCCAGGCCAACCTGGCGGGCTACCGCGCCGTGATCGAGGCGGCGGAGGCCTTCGACCGCGGCTTCCCGATGCTGATGACCGCCGCCGGCACCATCCCCGCCGCGAACGTCTTCATCATGGGCGCGGGGGTCGCCGGCCTGCAGGCCATCGCCACCGCCCGCCGCCTCGGCGGCCGTGTCAGCGCGACCGACGTCCGCCCTGCCGCCAAGGAGGAGATCAAGTCGCTCGGCGCCAGCTTCGTCGGTTACGAGGACGAGGAGAGCAAGGCGGCCCAGACCGCCGGCGGCTACGCCAAGCAGCTCTCGGCCGAGTTCTACGCCAAGCAGGCCGAGGTGGTCGCCGCGCACATCGCCAAGCAGGACATCGTCGTCACCACCGCACTCGTGCAGGGCCGCAAGGCGCCGACACTGGTGACGGAGGCGATGGTCCGCTCCATGAAGCCCGGCAGCGTGATCGTGGACATCGCCTCCGACGCCGGCGGCAACGTCGCGCTGACGAAGCCTGGCGAGGCGATCACGACCGAGGGCGGGGTGAAGATCCTCGGTCATTCCAACTGGCCCGGCCGGATCGCCGGCGCCGCGTCCCAGCTCTATGCGCGCAACCTGCTCACCTTCCTGACAACCTTCTGGGACAAGGAAGCGAAGAAGCCGGCGCTCAAGGAGGACGACGAGATCGTCAAGGGCGTCGCGCTGACCCGCGGCGGCGCCGTCGTCCACCCCTCCCTCGCCTCCGCCTGAGGAGCCCCCGATGAACGCGCAACAGATCGCCAACGAGGCGGCGGCGCTGTCCGACCGCGCGGCGCTGCTCGCCGCCCAGGCGGCAGCCCTCGCCGAGCAGGCCGCCCCGGTCGCCGCCGCGGCCAATCCCTTCCTGATGCTGCTCGCCATCTTCCTGATGGCCTGCTTCGTCGGATACTACGTGGTGTGGGGCGTCACGCCGGCGCTGCACTCGCCGCTGATGGGCCTGACCAACGCGATCTCCTCGGTGATCGTGGTCGGCGCCATCCTGGCGACGGGTCTCTCCGACAGCATCGCCGCCAAGCTCTTCGGCTTCCTCGCCGTGACGCTCGCCGCGGTGAACATCGCCGGCGGCTTCATGGTGACCAGGCGCATGCTCGCGATGTTCAAGAAGAAGGGGGGCTGACGCCATGGCCGATACCCTCTCGACGCTCGCCTACCTGGTCGCGTCCGTCCTCTTCATCCTCGCGCTGCGTGGCCTCTCCCACCCCGAGACCAGTCGGCAGGGCAACCTGCTCGGCATGATCGGCATGGCGATCGCGGTCGTCGCGACGCTGCTCAAGCCCGGCATGGGCATCGGCGGCATCGTGCTGGTGATCGCGGGGCTCGCCATCGGCGGCACGATCGGCACGATCGTCGCCCAGCGCATCCAGATGACGGCGCTGCCGCAGCTCGTCGCGGCCTTCCACAGCCTCGTCGGCATGGCCGCCGTCTTCGTCGCCGCGGCGGCCTTCTACGCGCCGGACGCCTTCGGCATCGGCGTGCGCGGCAACATCAAGGCTGCCTCGCTCGTCGAGATGTCGCTCGGGCTCGCCATCGGCGCCATCACCTTCTCGGGCTCGGTCATCGCCTTCCTGAAGCTGGCGGGGCGCATGTCCGGCGCGCCGATCATCTTCAAGGGCCAGCACATGCTGAACGCCGGCCTCGGCGCGCTGCTGCTGGTGCTGATCATCGCCTTCGTCGCGACCGGGTCGCAGGTGCTGTTCTGGCTGATCGCGATCCTCTCCTTCGCGCTCGGCTTCCTGCTGATCATTCCGATCGGCGGCGCCGACATGCCGGTCGTGGTGTCCATGCTGAACAGCTACTCCGGCTGGGCGGCGGCGGGCATCGGCTTCACCATCGGCAACCTGCTGCTGATCGTCACCGGCGCGCTCGTCGGGGCCTCGGGCGCGATCCTGTCCTACATCATGTGCAAGGGCATGAACCGCAGCATCATCAACGTCCTGCTCGGCGGCTTCGGCTCCGACAGCGGCGCGGCTGCTGCGGGCGGGGCGGCGGGCGACCGCGCGCCCGTGAAGGCGGGTTCCCCCGAGGACGCCGCCTACATCATGAAGAACGCGCAGAAGATCATCGTCGTGCCCGGCTACGGCATGGCGGTGGCCCAGGCGCAGCAGGTGGTGCGCGAGATGGCGGACCTGCTGAAGAAGGAGGGTGCGGACGTCTCCTACGCCATCCATCCCGTGGCGGGGCGCATGCCCGGCCACATGAACGTCCTGCTCGCCGAGGCCAACGTCCCCTATGACGAGGTCCACGAGCTCGAGGAGATCAACGCCGAGTTCGCCGATGCCGACGTCGCCTATGTCATCGGCGCCAACGACGTGACGAACCCGGCCGCCAAGACCGACAAGTCGTCGGCGATCTATGGCATGCCGATCCTCGACGTGGAGCGGGCGAAGACGGTGTTCTTCGTCAAGCGCGGCATGGCGTCCGGCTATGCCGGCGTGGAGAACGAGCTGTTCTTCCGCCCCAACACGATGATGCTCTTCGGCGACGCGAAGAAGGTCACGCAGGAGATCGTGCAGGCGCTGCAGAAGTAGCAGCGCCGGCCCTCGCTCCTCCCTCCTCCGCCTGCGGCGGAGGGGCGGGGTGGGGGTTCGCGGATCAGCGCCCCTGGCTACCCGCCGGGCCCGGCGGAAGCGGCACGCGCCATCGCTCCTCGGAGGCCGGGAAGGGCCGGGGAAGGGCGCCACCAGCGCAAGCCTCCCACCCGCGCAACACGCGCCTCACCCCGCGCCATCCTCCCGACACGGCGGCCTGGCATTCCCCAGGCACCTCGCCCGGACACGCCCCATGCTCCGCCTCTCCCTCCTGGCCGCGCTCTGGATCGCCGCCCTCGCCGCCGCCAGCGCCTATGCGCTGACCTGAGCGATCCGCGCCGCCACCGCACCCGTCAGTTCCTCCAGCCGCGCGTCCCGCAGCCCCGCCCCGCGCAGCGCCTCCAGCGACCTCAGCTCCGTCACTCGGGCCGGTCGCTGTTCAGCCGCCAGAGCTCCTCGCTGAGCAGCCCCGCGAAGGAGATCCAGGCGAGGTAGGGCAGGGTGAGCGCCGCCGCCGTCCCGTCCACCCGCCGCGCCGCCAGCGCGCCCGCCGCCGCATTGCCCACGCTGACGAGCGATTCGACCGCCATCGCCCCGCGCTGCCGCCGCTCGAAGCCGAGATACAGCCACAGCACATCGAGTCCCCGCCCGGCGAACCAATGCGCCAGCGCCCGGTCGCGCTCCGGGCCCGGCTCGGCGCTCCACAGCCGCCAGGCCGCGACGGCGAGCCCGGTCCAGACCGGCCCCCAGATGCCGAAGGCCGGGTCGGGCGGGGTGAAACCGGGCTTCTCCAGCCGGTGGTAATGCGCATAGGTCCGCGGCCGCAGAGGGGAGGGCGCATACGTAGCGGACAGCACGGCCGAGGCGGCGAGCGCCCCGCCGATCAGCACCGCCCCGAGAATCGGGTCCGCTCGATTCGCCATCTCCGGCTCCGCCGCTTGCCGGGCCGGAACACCGGGAGGGACGGCGGGTTGCCCCAACGCAAAAAGGGCACGGGCCATGCCCGCACCCTGTCCACGTCGTACATCCCGGCAATCAGCGCCGGCGGCCGGGGGCCGCCAGGCGAATCGGGCTCAGGCGGAAGATCCCTTTCCCGGCTCCGGGGCTCGCGCCCTCCGCCGGGCGGATCCTCAGAAGCCCTCGCGCTCCAGGCGCTTGCGCTCGACCTTGCGGGCCCGGCGCACCGCCTCGGCGGCCTCGCGGGCGCGGCGCTCGGACGGCTTCTCGTAGTGCCGGCGGAGCTTCATCTCACGGAACACGCCCTCGCGCTGAAGCTTCTTCTTCAGTGCCTTCAGGGCCTGGTCGATGTTGTTGTCGCGAACGACGACCTGCACGCGGCTCAACCTCCTGGGTTGGGGTGGAAGGGATACGCAAAAGCGTCGGCAAGGCTCCGGGCTGTCCCCGGCGCCCCCCGACGGAAGAGGCGCAGCGTCTAGCACGTCTCCCGGTTCCGGCGGAAGGCCTCCCGAACGGCGCCGGACGCATTACCTTGGGGGCCAAGCCGCCGGACCCGCTCATGGCCATCCTGAAGATCGCCCGCATGGGCCACCCCGTCCTCCTCCGCCGCGCCGACCCGGTGGAGGACCCGACCGCGCCCGAGATCCGCCGCCTCGTCGCCGACATGGCCGAGACGATGGAGGATGCGGGGGGGCTGGGCCTCGCCGCGCCCCAGGTCCATGTCCCTCTCCGCCTCTTCGTCTGGCGCGGCGGCGCCGGCAATGTGATCGCCCTCATCAACCCCGAGGTCGAGCCGGTCGGCGAGGAGACCGAGGAAGCCTGGGAGGGCTGCCTCTCCATCCCTGGCCTGCGCGGCTCGGTCTCCCGCCCCGCCCGCATCCGCTTCCGCGGGCTCGACATCGAGGGCCAGCGCGTCGAAGGCGAGGCTGCGGGGCTCGCGGCCCGCGTCATCCAGCACGAGACCGACCACCTCGACGGCGTGCTCTACCCCATGCGCATGGGCGACCTCTCCCGCTGGGGCTTCACCGAGGAGCTCGCGAAGGCCGCCGCCCGCGCGGAGGCGCCCAAGGCATGATGGAGATCGAGCGCTCCCCCGACCGCGACGCCGCGCTCCGCGCCGCGCTGCCGCATGTCCCCGCGCTCGGCTGGACGCGCGCCGCGCTGTCCGCCGGGCTGCGCGACCTCGGCCTCGATCCGCTGGAGCAGGAATGGCTCTTCCCGCGCGGCCCGGTCGAAGCGGTGGAGGCCTGGTGCGACCTCGCCGACCGCGACTTGGAAGCCGCCGCGCGGGACGAGAACCTCGTCGAGCTCCGCATCCCCGACCGCATCCGCCGCGTCGTCACGCTGCGGCTCGAGCAGAACGAGCCCCACAAGGAGGCGATCCGCCGCGCCCTCGCGCTCCAGTCGCTGCCCTGGAACCTGCCCTCCGCGCTGCGCACCGTCGCGCGCACCGCCGATTCGATGTGGGCCGCGGCCGGCGACACCTCGGCCGACCTCTCCTGGTACACCCGCCGTGCGACGCTCGCTCCGATCTACGGCGCGACGCTCGCCTTCTGGCTCGGGGACGACGAGCCCGGCTTCCCGGCGACTCGCGCCTTCCTCGACCGGCGGCTGGCGGACCTGGCGCGACTCCAGCGCCGCCCGAAGCCGCGGCAGGCGGCCTGACCGGTTCGCTTGCGAGACCGCTTCACCTCGGTCTCGCAAGCATCTGTCCCGTCACAATCTATCACGCGCCCGCGCGGGCCGGCGCGCCTTGCCGGCGGGGCGGGCGTGCTCTACCCACTGCCACTGGATCGGCGCAGGGCGTTGGGCACGGCGGCGTGATCCGAAGGAGATCTTCCATGGGCTACCGTCGGGGCATGCGCCGCACCACGACCTTCCGCCTGGCCCTTGGCGGCCTCGCGGCCATCCTCGCCGGTCCCGCCATCGCGCAGAGCTGCATCCCGGCCGCCGAGCGCACCGCCTTCGACGTGCGCGCGCTGCAGAGCCAGCTGATGGTCGCGGCGCTGTCCTGCGGGCGCGACGCCGACTACAACGCCTTCGTCCGCAAGTTCCAGCGCGAGCTCCAGGCCTCCTACAACGGCATGCAGTCGCATTTCCGCCGCACCGCGGGGAATGCCGGCCAGCGCGAGCTCGACAACTTCATCACCATCCTCGCCAACGCCCATTCGCAGGACGGCATCCGCTCCGGCTCCTTCTTCTGCCCGCTGAACGCGCCGCTCTTCCAGCAGGCGCTCGCCCGGAGCGACGCCGCCTCGCTCGCCGATTTCGCGGTGGAGCGGAACATCGTGAACCCGATGGCCGCGCCCGTCTGCGCCACCGCGGCGCCGGCCGCCGCCACGCGCCCCGCCGCCCGCCCCGCGTCGCGTCCCGCCGCGCGTCGCTGACGGATCGCGGTGAAGCGCTTCTGGGACCGGGCGGAAGCCCGCCCCTCCGACGGCCGCTTCGCCGTGCTGCTCGACGGCCGCCCGCTCCGCCTGCCCGGCGGGGCGGCGCTGCGCGTGGACAGCGCCCCGCTTGCCGCCGCCCTGGCCGAAGAATGGAACGCCGCCGGCGGGGCGAAGGGCGGCGACTTCACCCATGACGACGTGCCCCTGACCCGCGTCGTCGGCACCGCGGAGGAGCGCATCGCGCCCGACCCGCTGCCCACCGTCGCCGCGCTCGCGAAATATGCCGAGACCGACCTGCTCTGCTACCGCGCCGAGGACCGGCGTCTCGCCGACCGCCAGGCCGCCGAGTGGGATCCGATCCTCGACTGGGCGACGCTGACGCTCGATGCGCCGCTGCGGGTCACTGCGGGCGTCATGCCGGTCGCGCAGGACCCGGACGCGCTCTCCGCGCTGGCGCGCTCGGTCGCGATGCTGCGCCCGGTGGAGCTTGCCGCGCTCGGCGTCGCCGTTCCCGCCCTCGGTTCCCTCGTGCTCGGGCTGGCGCTTGCCGCCGGCCGTCTCGACGCGCCGGCCGCGCATGCGCTCGCGACCCTCGATGAACGCTGGCAGGAGGAGTTCTGGGGCCTGGACGCGGAGGCCGAGGCGCGGCGCCTGCGGATCGCCGCGGACGTCGCGCTCGCCGCGCGGCTGTTCGGGTTGGCCCGCGGCTGATGCCGGCGCGCCTGCTGCGCATCCAGGGGCGGGTGCAGGGCGTGGGCTATCGCGATTGGATGCTGCGGGAGGCGGTGCGGCTTGGCCTGCATGGCTGGGTCCGCAACCGTCCCGACGGCAGCGTGCAGGCGCTGGTCGCGGGCGAGGAGGGGGCGGTGCAGGCCCTGCTCATCGCGGCCCGCCGCGGCCCGCCGCTGGCGCGGGTGGACCGCATCGAGGAGGCGCTCGCCGAGGACCCTGCCGAGCCCGGCTTCCACCGCGCGCCGAACGGGTAGCGCGCCGGGGTCGGGGGGCGACCCCGGCGCGTCCGACGGCGGTCTCGGGACGAGGCCGTCCCTCGGCGCGCCGGCGAAAAGGCCGAAGCGGCGCTTCAGCGTTGGTTCCTGCCGAAGACGAGCGGCGTCGCCACCTGTAGCTGGCCGCTGACCTCGCCGTTCAGCGAGAAGATCCGCTGCTCGACCCGCAGCTCCATCTCCGGCCGACCCTGGCTGAAGTCGATCCTGTCGTAGTCGATCCAGACCACGTTCGGCGCGTAGGTGCTCTCGAAGAAGTAGCGCCCGCCCGTCAGGTCGATCACCGAGCGGAAGATGGTGCTGGAGACGTTCGGCCGGTTCGCATCGCCCTGCCCGAACGGCACCGACACGTTGCGGACGACGCTGAACATGAAGGCGGCACCTTCCGCGCGGCTGGCCGGCCGAGGCAGGTTGTTCGCGTAGTAGGCCGCGCGGACGAAGCGGTCGGCCGGCGTCCGCTCGCCGGGGAGCGGGAGGTCGCCGCCGAAGCTGCGGTATTGCCGCAGGTTCTCGATCTGCCTATCGAAGGTCGGCTCGTTGGTCATCACCGTGTGGCGGCGGTCGTGATAGATCCGCGCCCGGCCGTCCACGTACTCGATCACCGCGGAATCGCCCGACCGGTCGGACAGCGCGACATGCACCAGGGTCGGGAAGCCGTTCGGCAGGATCAGCGGCTCGATCTGGAAGGTGAAGGACCGCTGCGCCTCCACGGCCTCGGCGACGGTCGCGAAATTGTCCAGGTAATACTGCACCCACTGCATCACGCCGATCGCCTCGCGCCGCGTGTCGCGCTCGCCGAAGGCGGCCTCGACCGCGAGGTAGAGCATGTGGGCGGCGAGGCCGCGCTCGTTGACGCCCTCATGGGTGCCGAGGTCGTAGCCGGTGATGATCACGCTGCCGTATTTCGAGGTCCAGCGATGCGGGTTCTCCGCCACCGCGCCCGTGCGCTCGATCCCGCGCGGAAAGACGCGGAAGGCCGAGTTTGCGCGCTCGGTCCAATCCTGCGTGCGTCCGACGAAGACCTGGTTGTCCGGGGACGCCCAGAGGACGCGCGTGCAGGACAGCGCGCTTTCGGCCGAAAGCAGTCCCACCAGGACGGCAGCGGCGGCGCGCTTGAGGTTCTTCGACATCGACCACCTTCCGTGCTCGGAGACGCTTGCGGCCTTGCGACCCGGAAGCCTAGGACCACGCGTCCGACGACCCCGATGGATGCGATCCTATCCGGCGCCGCGCGGCGTGCAGCAGGAAGCAGCCGCGCCGGCAGTTTTTTTCGCCTCAGCCCTGGCGCCGAAGCTCGGCCTGCGTGGCCTCGCAGGCGCGGTCGAGCTGCGCCGACAGCGCGGGCCAGCGCTCCAGCAGCGCCATCACCTCGAGCGCCAGCTCCCAGCGCAGGATCATCGCCGAGGCCATTCGCCCGACCCGCTCGCGCGCCATCGCGGCGGCCTCGACGCAGTCTCCTTGCGCGATCCAGCCTTCGCGCTCGGCCCGCGCCAGGGTGTTGCGGATGGTCATCCGCGTGACCCCGGTGCGCTCCGCGGCGGAGGCGACCACCGCGGCGCGCGGTCGCTTTCCCTCCAGCAGCGCGTCGAGCACGAGATAGGCGAAGCTGCGGCGGAGAAAGAGCGGATAGGGCGCCGTGCCCGGCGGGCCGTAGGAGGTCAGGAGCATCCGGCAGCGCAGCCGCTCGAAGGCCGGCTTCGCGGCATGCGGCAGCTCCGGCACGGGCCGCCCGATCGCTTCCGCCACCGCCGCGAGGTAGCCGGCGTTGCGCCGCTCGATCGCGGCGACGACCTCGGGCGCAGGGTCGAGCAGCAGGCCGCGGATGCCGGGCGGCGGCCGCGTCCGGCGCAGGTCGCCGGTGGCGACCGCCTGCTGCAGCGTCGCGCGCACCATCCGCTCCGACAGGCCGGACAGGCCCGGCAGCTCCCCCGGCGCCAACGGCAGCGCCGCGCCGTTCAGCCACGAGGAGCGCAGCGCGATCGCGGTCAGCAGCAGCACATAGGCCTGCTCGCGCAGCCAGAAGCGGGCATGGCGGTCGCGCGCGGCCATGTAGCGGATGCGCGGATCGGCCATCAGCCGGCGCACCGGCGGCGAGCCGACATCGGCCGGCGGCGGTCCTTCGGGCAGCAGCGTGCCGTCGGCGCAGGCCGCCCAGTGCAGCCGCAGGATGCGACCGACGAGGTGATCGAGCCGGGCCGCCTCCCCGGCCGGAGCGTGCTGCTGCTCGGTCGCTGGCATCGGCTGGACCATAGCAGCAGAGTGCGGGACCGGAACGAGCCGAGCGCCGCCCGGACCGGCCGATTCTTCTTGCTCTGTCAGCCCTTCTGCCCTATCTACGGTCCCGTCAGCGGGCCCAGCCCGCCGTGCCCGGCTGCGTGAGCGGATCGCCAGACGATCCGGACCGGGCGCCAGATTTGCGCCGCCCCAGTCACACGGGCGCCGCCGGTTCCGACACCTCCAGCGCCTCCCACCACGCGGGGCGCGCCGCACCCACCGACCGCGAGACGCGGCGGCAAGCGGATTCGTATCTTGTCCAACTTCGACTCTCTCGGCCTCGACAGCCGCATCCTCCAGGCGCTCGCCGAGGAGGGCTACACCACCCCCACCCCGATCCAGGCCCAGTCCATCCCCGCCGCGCGCGACGGGCGCGACCTGCTCGGCATCGCCCAGACCGGCACCGGCAAGACCGCGGCCTTCGGGCTTCCGCTGCTGCACCGCCTCGCCAATGCCGGCGGCCGTCCGCCGCGCGGCGGCTGCCGCGCGCTGATCCTCTCGCCGACGCGCGAGCTCGCGAGCCAGATCGCCGACAGCCTCAAGGCCTATGGCCGCCATCTCGGCCTCTCGGTGGCGGTGGTGTTCGGCGGCGTCGGCTATGGCCCGCAGCGCCAGGCGCTCTCGCGCGGCCTCGACATCCTCGTCGCCACGCCGGGCCGCCTGCAGGACCATCTCGACCAGGGCAGCGCGCGGCTCGACCGCGTCGAGGCGCTGGTGCTGGATGAGGCCGACCAGATGCTGGACAAGGGCTTCTGGCCCGCCATCCGCCGCATCCTCCCCCTGCTGCCGAAGGAACGTCAGACGATGTTCTTCTCGGCCACCATGCCGGCCGAGGTCGCCAAGCTCTCCGCCGAGATCCTGAAGGATCCGCTGCGCGTCGAGGTCACGCCGGTCGCCACCACCGCCGAGAAGGTTGAGCAGAAGCTGATCTTCGTCGAAGGCGGCGGCAAGCGCGCCCTGCTGGCCGAGCTGCTGCGCGGCCCGGGCGTCGGCCGCGCGCTCGTCTTCGCGCGCACCAAGCATGGCGCCGACAAGGTGGTGAAGAACCTCGCTGCCGACGGCATCGGGGCCAACGCCATCCACGGCAACAAGGGCCAGAGCCAGCGGGAACGCGCGCTGGCGGAATTCCGCAACGGCCGCGCGCCCGTCCTGGTCGCCACCGACATCGCCGCCCGCGGCATCGACGTGGACGGCGTGACGCATGTCATCCAGCACGACATGCCCGACACGCCGGAGGCCTATGTGCACCGCATCGGCCGCACCGCGCGCGCAGGCGCCGCCGGCATCGCCATCGCGCTCTGCAGCCCGGACGAGCGCGAGAAGCTCTGGGGGGTCGAGAAGCTGATCCGCCAGGAGATCCCGCGCGAGGATCGCCGCCAGGATGTCAGCCAGCCGATGCACCGCACGGCCGGTCGCCCCGACGCGGTGAAGCCCGCTGGCCGCGGCCAGCGCCGTCCGCAGCAGGGCGGCGGCGGGCGCCCGCAGCAGCATGCCCCGCGCCGCGACGCGCATGCGCCGAAGGGCGGCCAGCCGCAGCGCGGCGGGAACCCCTCGCCGCGCGGCGGGAACCCGTCCGCACCGCGCGGCGGGAACCCGTCCGCACCGCGCGGCGGCGACGCCCCGCTGCGCCGCCCTGCCGCGTCGCAGGCCGCGCCGGGCGGGGACCGTAAGGACCGCGGCTGGCGCGACGCCGACTTCCGCGACGGCGGCACCGCCCCCGCCTTCCTCCGCCGCCGCTGATTCGCTGGCGCGCCACTCCTCCCTCTCCCGCGAAGCGGGGGAGGGCCGGGGTGGGGGTCTTCCCGTCGGCGTCGTGACTCGGCGCACCCTCCACGCCTAAAGATCGCCCATGCGCGAAACCGTCCTGATGAAGGGCGAGCTCGACACGCTCGTCCTCGTCACCACCGCCTCCGGCACCGAGCTCCTCGACGCCGAGGAGGAGGTGCTGGAATCCTACCCCGACGACCGCCATGCGGCCCTCCTCGCCCGGCTTCTGGCCGAAGGCTGGGAGATCGAGGAGGACGGCCCCTGACGCAGCCTCGCCCTCGCACGGCCGTGTGCCGCACACCGCGGTTCAGGAAGTGTACCGCCGTTCCGGGGCGCCCCGCGGCGCCTCCCCCGCGAAGGGGCTGAGCCCGAGCCAGGCCTGCATGTTCCGCGCGATCCGCGGATCGCCCAGCAGCTCGATCCGCCCGGCCTCGACCTCCTGCCGCACCCCGCTCACGCCCATCCACACCGCGGTCATGCTGCGCAGCGGACCGGTGACCAGCAGGTCCACCTCGAAGCCCGGATCCACGCCGCACAGGTCGACGCTCGCCCCCTCCACCACCAGCCACCAGTCGCGGCGGTTCGGCGGCAGCTCCGGGTAGCGGAACTGGATCGTGCAGCGCTGCGGCGGCAGCGGCGTCGGGTTCAGGTTCCGCCGCATGTCCCACATCAGCAGCGAGGGATCGAGGTTCTTCAGCGACAGCTGGGAATCCACCCAGCGCTGGCCCCAGAAGCCGAACCCCATGACGATCGGGCGCAGATCCTCGCCGGCCGGCGACAGCCGGTACTCCGTCAGCCCCCGCGCATCCGTCGCGGCAACGACGATGCCGGCCCGCTCGAGGTCCTTCAGGCGCTTCGACAGCAGGGCAGGGGACATGCGCGGCACGCCGCGGCGCAGCTCGTTGAACCGCGTGGTGCCCGCCAGCATCTCGCGCACCAGCAGGATGGTCCAGCGCGAGCAGAGGATCTCGGAGGCCATCGCCACCGGGCAGAACTGACCGTAGCCGCCGCGATCGTCCATCGTCCCGGGCCCCCGGTTGCGTGGCAACGATCCTAGTCCGAACCCGGGTCCCGTTGGCAGTTCATTTCCTGAACTATCGCCGTCACGTCATTCGGCGCGATGCTCCCGAGGCTCGAAGCAAGGGAGTGCCGCCATGAACGTCGCCATCGCCGCCCCGCCCGCCCCTGACACCGCCCCCCTCGACCGAGGCTCGCTCCTCGACCGCGCCCGCCACCTCGTCCCCCATCTCGCCGCCGGCGCGGCCGAGGCCGACGCCCAGGACCGCTTCGTCGCCGGCAACTACGCCCTGCTCAAGGAGGCCGGGCTGGTCGAGGCCGGCGTGCCCGCGGAGCTCGGCGGCGGCGACGCCTCGATCCGCGACCTCGCGGAGATGCTGCGCATCCTCGCGCAGGGCTGCAGCTCCACGGCACTCGCCTTCTCCATGCACACCCACCAGGTCGCGGTGCCGGCTTGGCGCTGGCGGCACCAGAAGCTCGCCGCGATGGAGCCGCTGCTGAAGCGCATCGCGGCGGAGCGCATCATCCTGCTGTCGAGCGGCGGCTCCGACTGGATCCCCGGCTCGGGCAAGGCGGAGCGGGTGGACGGCGGCTACCGGATCACGGCCCGGAAGGTCTTCTCCTCCGGCTCTCCGCTCGGCGACCTGATGATGACGGCGGCCGTGCTGGAGGAGGACGGCGCGCGCCACGTGCTGCATTTCGGCGTGAACATGAAGGCGCCGGAGGTGAAGGTGCTCGACACCTGGCGCGCGCTCGGCATGCGTGGCACCGGCTCGCACGACGTGGCGATCGAGGGGCTGTTCATCCCCGAGGCGGCGGTCGCGCTGAAGCGGCCTGCCGGCGTCTGGCATCCGCTGTTCCAGATCCTGGCGCCGATCGCCTTCACGCTCGTCTACGCCGTCTATCTCGGCGTCGCCGAGCATGCGCGCGACATCGCGGTGGAGGTCGCGAAGCGACGCCCGGCCACCGAGGACATGCTGCAGCTCGCCGGCCGGATGGACACCGCGCTCCGCGCCGCGCGGCTCGCCCACGAGTGGATGCTCGCCACCACCGACCGCAACGCGCCCTCGGCCGAGGCGGTCAACGATGCCATGACCGGCAAGGCGCTGGTGGCGGAGCATGCGATCCGCACGGTCGAGCTCGCGCTGGAGCTCGCCGGCGGCGCCGGCTTCCACCGCGCGACCGGCCTCGAGCGCCTGTTCCGCGACATCCAGGGCGCCCGCTACCACCCGCTCCAGCCCGGCCCGCAGGCGCGCTACGCCGGCGCGATGGCGCTCGGGCAGGACGTCGCGCGGATCTTCTGAATCCCGCGGCGCGCTCGCTCCCTTTCCTGCCGAAAGGGGGCGAGCGATCCGCGTCTCAGACCGCCACCGCCTCGATGACGTCGAGCGCGGAGCGGGTCGGCACGACGCGGCCGACCTTGAAGCCTGCCGCCTCGAGCAGCGCGCCATGTTCCGCCGCGGTGCGTTCCTGCCCGCCCGGATAGACCAGCATCAGCAGGTCGAGCAGCTTGGCGTAGCTGTAGTCGTTGCCCTCCGGGATGATCGCCTCGATCACCAGCAGCCGCGCGCCGGGGCGCATCGCGGCGCGGCATTGCCGCAGGATCGCGAGGCCCCGCGCATCGTCCCAGTCGTGGATGACCTTGCGGAGGATGTAGATCTCCCCGCCGCCGGGAACGCCGGCGAACACATCGCCCGCCACGAATTCCGTCCGCGCCGCGAGGCCCGCCGCCTCGAACGCCGGGCGCGCCATCGCGATGACATGCGGCAGGTCGAACAGCACCGCGCGCGCCTCTGGCGCCGCGCCGAGGATGCCGCGCAGCAACGCCCCCTGGCCGCCCGCGACATCGACGACGATGGCGGCGCCGCGGAAATCGTAGGCGGCGAGGGCTGCCGCATCCTGCGCGCGGCCGATGCTCGCGAGGCCCTCGACCTGCAGCCGCCCCACCTCCGGATTGGCCGCCTGGTACTCGAAGCTCGGCATGCCGAAGATGTGGCGGAAGGCGGGCTCGCCGGTGCGCAGCGAATGCTCCATCGCGCCCATGGCCTGCCAGACCCATGGCGCGCCCTGCATCTCCGCATAGGCGCGCAGGCTCATGGCCGCGTCGGAGCGCAGCGGCTCGGCCAGCGGCGTCAGGGCGAAGCGGCCCTCCGCGTCCTCGGCGAAGATGCCGCTGCCGGCCAAGGCGCGCAGCACGCGCCGCAGCGGGCCGGGCAGGGTGCCGGTCGCGCCCGCGAGGTCCTCGGGACGGCGCGGCCCGTCGCGCAGCAGGTCGGCGATGCCGAGCTTGGCGGCGCAGGAGATCGCCTGGGCGAGCCAGGCATTGGCGATCATGCCGGCGAGCACCTGGCCGGGCGGCTGGGTGGCGGCGTGCATGGCCGTGCCGCTCCCCGTCACTGGCCCGGCCGCAGGCCGTAGCGCCGCGTCACCTCGGTCCAGCGCGCGCGTTCGCGGGTGAGCAGCGCCTCGAACTCGGCCGGCGTGCCGGCGCGCGGGATCAGGCCGAGCGCCGAGACGCGTCGCACCATGTCGGGATCGGTGGTGGCGGCGAGCACATCCTCGGCGATGCGCAGCCGCAGTGCCTCGGGCATGTCGCGCGTCGCGAAGAGGCCGAAGCCGCCGGGAAAGCCGAGCACGGGGAAGCCGGCCTCCGCCGCGGTCGGCACTTCGGGAGCCGCCGGCGCACGATCGGGGCTGGCCACGGCGAGGAGCCGCAACTGTCCGCCGCTCGCCGGACCGACCATCGGCGCCAGCGGGAGAATCGCGAGGTCCACCCGGCCCTGCGCGATGTCCGGGAGCGCGGCGAAGGGGTTGCGGTAGGGCACGTGCGTCAGCTCGATCCCGGCCTCGCGCTGGAAGGCGACCATGGCGAGGGCAGGGATGCTGGGCGCCGAGGCATAGGTGATCGCACCCGGGCGCGCCCGCGCCGCCTCGACGAGTTCCGCCAGCGACCCGACGCCGAGCCGCGGCGATGCGGCGAGCGCGAGGAAGTCCTGGCCGACGAAGGAGACCGGGATCATGTCGCGTTCCGGCTCGAAGGAGAGCCGCTCATGCAGCAGGTGGATGCCGGTCCAGGTGCCGGTCGGGTTGAACAGCAGCGTGTGGCCGTCGCGCGCCGCCAGGAAGGCCTCGATCGAGATGATTCCCTCCCCGCCCGGCCGGTTGTCCACGACCACTGGCTGGACGCAGCGGCGGGAGAGCGCTTCGGCGAGCGATCGCGCCACCGCGTCGGTGCTCTGCCCGGGCGCGGCGAGGGTGACGAGCCGCACCGGCCGGCTCGGCCAGGCGGCGTCCTGTGCGCGGGCCCGCCCTGCGAAGAGCGCCGCAAGGCCGGCGAGCGCCGCACGACGCGGCAGGGCGGCCGGCGTGGATGCGGTGTTGGACCTAGACATGGCGTTCCTCCTTCTCTCAGCCGGCGGTTGCGGTGTTCGGGTTGGCGGCGGGCGAAGCGGCGCGTGCCAGGCGGCGCCGGCCCTGGCCGGGGCGGGCATAGGCCTCATGCGCCTCGACGAGCCGGGTCAGCATGTCGAGGAAGAGCGGCCGCTCCTCCGGCGTGAGGGGGGCGAGGATGCGCTCCTGCTGGGCGCGGCCCTTCGGGCGGAGCTCGTCATGCACGGCCTGTCCGCGCGCGCTGAGACGCAGCACGCGGGCGCGCCGGTCCTCCGGGTTCACGCGCCGATCGAGGTGACCGAGCGCCTCGAGCCGGTGGACGAGGTTGTGCGCCGTGACGGCGTCCACGCCGAGGCGCAGCGCGAGGGTGGCCTGGTCGATGTCGGGCGCGTCGTTCAGCGCGGTGAGGACGGAGAACTCGACCGGCGTCAGCCCGGCCGGCTCGGTGATCTCGGAGGTGAAGCCGACGCAGACCTGGTGGAAGCGCCGCGCGAGGTGCGGGGCGACGCGGTGGCGCGGCGGGACGATGGGCCGGGCGGCGGTCTCATCGGCCGGGGAGGCGGGGCTGTCCATGGCGGGCAGTCTGCAACTGCGGAGATAATTAGTAAATAAATTAATTGACGGGCTTGGGCGTACCTTGCCTGCGGCGCGACGGGACGCGCTTGAGCGTCGGGCAGCGGTGCTATTATAGGAAGAAAGTCCCTCGACCTCGGGAGGGGCGATGTTCTTTGAACCGGTCCATCCGTCCGCCACACCCTGTCGGCTGGGCTTGGCCGGTTTGTCCGAAACCGCGCCCCGGACACGACGCGCGCCGCAGATCGTATGCCCGCGTAGGTCATACAACTGCATACGATCCGGCACGCCGCCCCATTCCCGCGACTTTGTCCGAAAGCTGCATCCGGACACGCGCAGCGCAGGTTCGTATACTCTTCAGCCGGGCCGCCCATTTCGTCCGAAACCGCGCCGTGCGTCTGAAGGCCGCACAGCGCCAAGAACCCCGACCCGCCCTGCGCACGCCCACGCGCCGCCCGTGCCCCACCCCTTTTCCGGTCCCCGCGGCGGTGCGGAGAGGCGCGCCGCAGGCGTGACGCGCAGCAACGTCGTGGGGAACACTACATCGTGGCGCCCGACGCCCTGACCACCGGCGTCCACCGCGACGCCTCGCCCGCCACGAACCGCCCGATCTCCTCCGGCGAGGGATCGCCGAGCGAGGCCAGCCCCAGCCCCTCGAACCGCTCGCGCACCGCCGGCTCCGCGCTCGCCGTCGCGATCGCCGTGCGCAGCCGCGCCACGATCTCCGCCGGCAGCCCCGCCGGGCCCGCCAGCAGGAACCAGTTGCTCGCCACCGCGCCGGGGAAGCCGGCCTCCGCCACCGTCGGGACGTCGGGGAGCGCGGCCATCCGCCGCTCCGCCGTCACCGCGAGCCCCCGCAGCGTCCCGCCCCGCACGCCGCCGACATGCGCGCCCATCGTGTTCCAGATGCTCGTCACGTTGCCGCCGAGCACCGCCTGCTCGGCCTCCGACGCACCGCGGAAGGGCACGTGCAGCATCTCGACGCGCGCCTGCTGCGACCACAGCACGCCGGCCAGGTGCCCCATCGAGCCGACGCCGGAGGAGCTGAAGCTCACCGCCTCCCGCCCGCGCCGCGCGGCTTCGGCATAGTCGGCGAGCGTGCGGAGCGGCCCGCTCGCCGCCACGCCGCAGAGCAGCGGCGCGCCGCCGAACAGCGTGATGTAGGAGAAGCTGCGCGCCGGGTCGTAGCCCGGATTGGCCATCAGCGAGGGTGCGACCGCCAGCGGCCCGGTGTTGGTGATCAGCAGCGTGTGCCCGTCCGGCCGCTCCGCCGCCGCCGCCGCGGTGCCGACCGCGCCGCCCGCGCCCGCCCGCGTATCCACCACCACCGGCTGGCCGAGCATCCGCTCGAGATGCGGCGCCAGCACCCGCACGATGACGTCGGTCGTGCCGCCCGGCGCATAGGGGTTGATCACCCGGATCGGCCGGTTCGGCCAGGCCTGCGCCGCGGCAAGGCGGGGCAGGGCGAGCAACGGCGTGGTCAGCAGCAGGCTTCGGCGCAGCATGGAGGGGCTCCTTGTGTGCCCGCGGGGCTTGCAAGATGCGTGCAAGCGGCGCGCAGGCCCCGGGCCCGCCTAGCCGAACACCTCCGCCCAGGCCGCCATCAGCGCCGAATCGGCCTCCTCCATCGTCGCCGGCACGCCGAGCCGGTGCAGGCTCGTCACGCCATGCTCCGCCACCCCGCAGGGCACGATGCCGCCGAAATGGCCGAGGTCGGGGTCCACGTTCAGCGCCACCCCGTGCCAGCTCACCCAGCGCGTCACCCGCACCCCGATGGCGCCGATCTTGTCCTCGGTCCCGCGGGCCCGGTCGGCCACCCAGATCCCGACCCGCCCCTCCCGCCGCTCGCCGCGGATGTTGAAGCGGCCGAGCGCGCGGATCACCCATTCCTCGAGCCCGTGGACATAGGCGCGCACGTCCCGCGCCCGCACCGTCCCGTGCGGCCGGGTGAGGTCGAGCATCACATAGGCCGTGCGCTGCCCCGGCCCGTGATAGGTCCACTGCCCGCCCCGACCGGCGGCCACGGCGGGGAAGCGCCGCTCCAGCAGGTCCTCGGGCCGGGCGGAGGTGCCGGCGGTGTAGGTGGGCGGGTGCTCGACCAGCCAGACCCGCTCCTCCGCCGCGCCGGCGCGGATCGCGGCGACATGCGCCTCCATCGCCCCGACGGCCGCCTCGTAGGGTGTCAGTCCCGGGGCGGCGATCCAGGTCGCGGAAGGGCTCGGCGGGGCGATTGTCGGGGCGTCGGTCATCGGCTATACGCCGCGCCTCTACCGGATCAGCGGTCGTGGCGGAATGGTAGACGCGCCAGCTTGAGGTGCTGGTGGGGGCAACCCCGTGGAAGTTCGAATCTTCTCGACCGCACCAGTACCCGTGCCGGTTCCCGCCTCACCGAGACGTGTCTCCCGCTGCGCCCGCTTGGCGCGGGGTGACCTGACGCGGAGCCACGGTTCCTGGCACACTCGTTGCGCCCGTTCCCTTTCGGGCGGTACCGTTCGCGCGACGCAGGAGATGGTCGCGGCGGACGCGAGGGGATCGATGTCGCGCGGATGAACATGGTCGCCAACCAGGCCCCCGGCTTCGGGCAGGCCGACCTCACCAACTGCGACCGCGAGCCGATCCAGATCCCCGGCTCCGTCCAGCCGCATGGCCTGCTGCTGGTCCTCCACCCCGACAGCCTCGATGTCCTGCAATGGGCGGGCGACGCGTCGCTGACGGCCCGGCCTCCGGCGCCCGGCCTTCCGCTCGTGGCACTGCTGCCTGCCGCCGTCGTGGCCGATGTCGCCGCCATGCTCGCCGAGCCCGCGCCGATGGGCCGCGCGCTGGAACTGGAATTGCCCGGCGGCCCGCGGCTCGACCTGCAGATCCATCACGGGCCCGCCGGCGTGCTGCTCGAGCTCGAGCGGCAGGACGGCGCCGAGGCGCTGCGCCACGGGCCGTTGCCGATCGTGCAGGGCATGATCGCGCGGCTGGAACGCGCCACGTCGCTCCGCGAAGTCTGCCAGGCCGCGGCGGAGGAGGTGCGGCGCCTCACTGGCTTCGATCGCGTCATGACCTATCGCTTCCTGCCCGACGGCAGCGGATCGGTGGTGGCGGAGGCGCGCGATCCCGACATCGGTTCCTATCTCGACCTGCACTACCCGGCCTCCGACATCCCGAAGCAGGCGCGCGAGCTCTACCTGCGCAACTGGCTTCGCATCATCCCCGATGCGCGCTACGTCCCCGCGCCGCTCACCCCCGCGCTCTCGCCGCTGACCGGCGCGCCGCCCGACCTGTCGCCCTGCGCGCTGCGCAGCGTCTCGCCGCTGCATCTCGAATACCTCGCCAATATGGGCGTCCGCGCCTCCATGTCGCTCTCGATCGTGCGCGGCGGGAAGCTCTGGGGCCTGATCGCCTGCCACCACCACACGCCGCGGCGGCTTCCCGTGGCGGTGCGCGCCGCCTGCGAGATCTTCGCGCAGATGTTCTCGCTCCAGCTCGACACGAAGGAGCAGGCCGAGGACTTCGCCTATGCCGCCCGCCTGCGTCGCGTGCACGAAGGGCTGGTGCAGGTGATGGCGCAGGAGGAGGACCTCGCCTTCGGCCTCATCAAGCACCGCCCCAACCTGCTCGACTTCATCGCGAGCGAAGGGGTCGCGCTGCTGATCGACGGCAACTACTCGGCGATCGGCCGCGTGCCGGAGGAGAAGGCGGTGCGCGCGCTCGCCGCCTGGCTCAGCCAGAACGCGACGGACGGCGTCGTCGCGCTCTACGCCATCGCCGAGGCCTGGCCGCCCGCGCGCGACTTTGCCGAGACCGCGGCCGGCGTCCTGATGCTCTCCGTCACCCGTGACCCGCGCGACTGCATCATCTGGTTCCGCCCCGAGGTCGTGCAGACCGTCACCTGGGCGGGCAACCCCAACAAGCCCGTCGAGCTCGGCCCCGACGGCGCGCGCCTCACGCCCCGCCGCAGCTTCGAGGCCTGGCGCGAGACGGTGCGCGGCCGGTCGCGCCCCTGGAAGGCGATCGAGCTGGACGCGGCGCAGGCGCTGCGCGTCTCCCTGCTCGAGGTGGTGCTGCGGCGGATGGACCAGGTGGCGCAGGAACGCGCGCACGCCAGGGAACGCCAGGACATGCTGCTCGCCGAGCTTGACCACCGGGTGAAGAACACGCTCGCCAACATCCAGGCGCTGGTGCGTCACAGCAGCGGCAGCGCGCCCAGCCTCGAGGCCTTCATCGGCGACCTGCACGGGCGGCTGCGGGCCATGGCGCAGGCGCACAGCCTGCTGTCGCGCAACCGCTGGGAGGGCGCCGAGCTCCGCAACCTGGTGGAGGACGAACTCCGCCAGCATCTCGACGGCGGGGCGCGCGTAACCCTCGCCGGGCCGGAGATCCGGCTGCGCCCCAAGGCGGCGCTGGCGCTCGGTCTCGCGCTGCACGAGCTCGCAACGAATGCGGCGAAGCATGGCGCGCTCTCCGATGCGCGAGGGACGGTGCGCGTCGCCTGGCGCATCGCGGGAGGCAATCTGGTGCTGGAGTGGCAGGAACGCGGCGGCCCGTCGGTGGCGCCTCGCGCCAGGCGCGGCTTCGGCAGCCTCGTCCTGGAGCGCAGCGTCGCCTACGAGACCGGAGGGCGTGCGAGCCTCGGCTTCGATCCCGATGGCCTCGACTACCGGCTCGAGATGCCGCTGCGTCAGGTGACTGAGGCGGGCGCGGTGCTGGCCGCACGGGCCGCCCCGGACGCGGCCATGCCGGGACTGCGCGGCTTGCGCGTGCTGGTGGTGGAGGATTCCGCCCTCGTCGCGATGGAGCTGGACAGCGCGCTGCGCGCCGAGGGCGCGCGCGTGGTCGGCCCGGTGGCGCGCCTCGAGGACGCGGAGGCGGCGATCGCCGAGGAGCTGCCGGATGCGGCGCTGCTCGACATCGACCTCGACGGCGTGCCGGTCTTCCCGCTCGCCGATGCGCTGGCCGCGCGCGGCGTGACGCTGCTGTTCACCACCGGCTACGAGCCGCGGCTAGTGATGCCGGAGCGCTTCGCGCATGCCCCCGTGCTTGCCAAGCCGTATCGCGGCGAGGAGGCGATGCGCGCCCTGAAGCGCGCGATTGCAGGACGCTGAGCTAGCGGGACGCACCCCCTTTCGGCTCTGCCGGCTCCGGCACCTCCGCGTCACGCTCCCAGCCCTCGTTCTGCAGCGTGATGCGCTCGACCGCGACGGTGGTGCCGTTGGCGTCGAGCTCGGGGAGCGCCTGGTATTCAGACACCCAGCAGCGATGGACGTTCCACGCCTTCACGACCTGGCCGGCCTCGTTGCGCAGCTCGATGCGGATGTCGCGGCGGAAGCTGCCGAGCGCCACTTCCGCCCCGCCGGCCGCGCCGAGCTGCCAGACCTGGTTCGCCCAGGCCTCGAAGGCGGTGTCATGCGTCACGCCGCGCTCGAGCACGATCGGCGCGAAGCGCGTGACGCCGGGCGACTTGCGCGTCGTCGCGGGATCGCCGCCCTCGCGGTGCTCGATCACCTCGGTGGTGCGGGAGAGCCCGCTGATCCGCGCGACGCCGGCGATCGGCCGCCCGTCCCAGAGGATGCGGAAGCGGTGGTTCTTGTAGGGGTCGAAGCGCGACGGGTTGACGGTGAACTGGGCCATGGCTCCCCCCTGGTCGGCGCCCGCCGGAGCGTCGCATGCGGCCGCCGCCCGTGCCAAGGACCGCCCTGGCGGGCGGCCGGGGAGCGGGCCATAGTCGGGCCGGGAAGGCCGCCAGCCGGGGACAGCGAAGCAGGATGGACGAGGATTTCCGCAAGGCCGCGCTCGATTACCACCGGCTGCCGCGGCCGGGGAAACTCAGCGTCGAGCCGACCAAGCGCATGGCCACCCAGCGCGACCTGGCGCTCGCCTATTCGCCCGGCGTCGCCGCCGCCTGCGAGGAGATCGCGCGCGATCCCGACAAGGCCTGGGACTACACGGCGCGCGGCAACATGGTCGCGGTGATCACCAACGGCACGGCGGTGCTGGGGCTGGGTGCCATCGGCGCGCTGGCGTCGAAGCCGGTGATGGAAGGCAAGGCGGTCCTCTTCAAGAAATTCGCCGGCATCGATTCCATCGACCTCGAGGTGGAGGAGCGCGACCCGGACCGCTTCGTCGAGGCGGTCGCCGCGCTCGAGCCGAGCTTCGGCGCGATCAACCTCGAGGACATCAAGGCGCCGGAGTGTTTCGCGATCGAGCGCGCGCTGCGCGACCGCATGAAGATCCCGGTCTTCCACGACGACCAGCACGGCACCGCGATCATCGTCGCCGCTGCGGTGCGCAACGGGCTGCTGCTGCAGGGCAAGCGGATCGAGGATGTGCGGCTGGTGAACACTGGCGGCGGCGCGGCGGCGATCGCCTGCCTCGATCTGCTCGTGACGATGGGGCTGAAGCGCGAGAACGTCACGATCTGCGACGTCGAGGGCGTGGTCTGGCAGGGCCGGCCGAACACCGATCCCTTCAAGGCTGCCTATGCGCAGGACACGGCGGCGCGGACGCTCGAGGAGGTGCTGGAAGGCGCGGATGTCTTCCTCGGCCTCTCGGCGCCGCGCGTGCTGAAGGCGGAGTGGCTGCACAAGCTGGCGCGCAAGCCGCTGGTGCTCGCGCTCGCCAACCCCGAGCCCGAGATCCTGCCCGAAGCGGTGCGCGCCGCGCGGCCGGACGCGATCGTGGCGACTGGGAGGTCGGACTATCCGAACCAGGTCAACAACGTCCTCTGCTTCCCCTTCATCTTCCGCGGCGCGCTGGATGCCGGTGCCACGACGATCAACGAGGCGATGAAGATCGCCGCGGCGGATGCCATCGCGGCGCTTGCGCGGATGGAGGCGAGCGAGGTCGTCGCCGCGGCCTATGGCGGCGTCGCGCCGGTCTTCGGGCCGGACTACATCATCCCCAAGCCCTTCGACCCGCGCCTGATCCTGGAGATCGCGCCGGCGGTGGCGAAGGCCGCGGCCGAGAGCGGCGTGGCGCGCCGGCCCGTGCCCGACCTCGACGCCTACCGGCGTGAGCTGGAGCGCTTCGTCTTCCGCTCCGGCAACCTGATGCGCCCGGTCTTCGAGGTGGCGCGCCGGCAGCTTGCCCGCGTCGTCTTCGCCGAGGGCGATGACGAGCGGACGCTGCGCGCCGTGCAGACCGTGCTGGACGAGGGGCTGGCCGAGCCGATCCTGATCGGCAAGCGCGACGCGATCGCGGCGCGCGCCGCGGCGATGGGCCTGCGCATGGATTTCTCCGAGTCCGTGCGCGTGCTCGACCCTGTCGCGGATCGCGCGGTCTTCGACCCGCTGGTGCCGATCTACCAGGGCAAGGTGGGCCGCCGCGGCGTGCCGCCCGATGCGGCGGCGCGGCGCGTCGGCAACCGCCCGACGGTGGCCGCGGCGCTGCTGCTGGAATCGGGGCAGGCGGATGCCTGCCTCTGCGGCGGCACCGGCGACTGGCTGAGCCATTGGCACCACGCCTTCGACGTGATCGGCCGCCAGCCGCAGGTGGACCGCGTCTACGCCCTCTCGGCGCTGATCCTGCAGACCGGGCACCTGTTCTTCGTCGACACCCATCTGACGGTGGACCCGACGCCGGAGCAGATCGCCGACATGACGATGCTGGCCGCCGAGCAGATCCGCGCCTTCGGGATCACGCCGAAGGCCGCGCTGCTGTCGCATTCGAGCTTCGGCGCCTCCGGCGCGCCGAGTGCCCAGAAGATGCGCCGCGCGCTGAAGGCGCTGCATGCGCGCGGCCCGGATTTCGAGGTGGATGGCGAGATGCATGCGGATGCCGCGCTGGTGCCGGCGATCCGCGACCGCGCGGTGCCGGACAGCCGGCTGACCGACGCGGCGAACCTGCTGGTGATGCCGGACCTCGATGCCGCCAACATCGCCTTCAACCTGCTGAAGGCGGCCGCCGAGGGGCTGCAGGTGGGCCCGATCCTGCTCGGGATGGCCAAGCCCATCCATGTCCTGGTGCCGAGCGTGACCGCGAGGGGGATCGTCAACATGACGGCGCTGGCGGCGGCGCAGGCGAACGGGCTGAAGGCGGGGGGCTGACGGGCGGCCCCGCCGCGCCCACATCTACGCCCATGAGCAACCTGCCCGACAAGCCGGGCAACGCCGCCGTCGCCGCCTTCCTCAGCAAGGTGGCCTCGATGCCCGCGGTCCGGCCTGCCTCCGGCAAGCCGGGACGGCTCGTCTTCGCCATCGACGCGACCGCCTCCCGCCAGCCGACCTGGGACCGCGCCTGCCAGCTGCAGGGCGAGATGTTCACCGCCGTCCGCGACGTCGGAGGGCTGGCCGTCAGCCTCGCCTATTACCGCGGCTTCGGGGAATTCGCGGCGACGCCCTTCCTGACCAATGCGGGGGACCTGGCCAGGCGCATGACCGGCGTCTCCTGCCTCGGCGGGCAGACGCAGATCCTGCGCACCCTCAAGCACGTCTCGGCCGAGACGGCGCGTGAGAAGGTCAACGCGGTCGTCTTCATCGGCGACGCGATCGAGGAGGACATCGACCCGATCTGCCACGTCGCCGGCGAGCTCGGCCTGCGCGGCACGCCGGTCTTCGCCTTCCAGGAAGGCCGCAACCCGGTGGTCGAGAATGCCTTCAAGCAGATCGCCAAGCTCTCGGGCGGCGCCTGGGCGCCCTTCGACGCGGCGAGTGCCGAAGCCTTGCGCGACCTGCTGCGCGCGGTCGCCGTTTTCGCTGCCGGCGGGCGGCAGGCACTGGCGCGGCTGACCTCGGCCTCGGCGCAGCGCATCGCCGGGCAGCTGCCGGCCCCGCGGCGGGGCTGAGCGCGTGACCTGGATCATCGTCGGGCTGATCGCGCTCGTCGCGCTGCTCGGGGTGCTGCGCGCCTTCGCGGATGCCAAGCCGGGGCAGATCCGGACGGCCGCGGTCTGGGCCGGGGGCATCCTCGGCTCCCTTCTGCTCGGCCTGCTGCTGTGGTCGGGGCGGGGGCCGCAGGCGCTCTGGGCGCTGGTGCTGTTCGGGCCGGCGATCTGGCGCTGGGTGCAGGGCATCCGCGCCGCGCGCACCTTCGCCCGCGGCGGCTCTGCGAGCCCGGGCCAGGCGAGCGATGTCGAGACGACGCACCTTGCCATGGGGCTCGACCACGACAGCGGGCGGATGTTCGGGCGCGTCAAGGCCGGGCGGTTCGAGGGGAAGGACCTCGCCGACCTCGACCTGCCGCTGCTGCTGGACCTGATGGCGGAACTCGCGGCGCGCGACCCGGAGGGCGTCCCGCTGCTGGAAGCCTGGCTCGACCGCGCCCATCCCGAGTGGCGGGAGGAGGCTGCGAAGGCCGGCCCGGCCGGCCATGCGTCGCGCGCGGCAGGGGGGCGGATGACGCGGGAGGAGGCGCTGGCGGTCCTCGGCCTGGCGGAAGGCGCTGACGAGGCGGCGATCCGCAGTGCGCATCGCCGGCTGATGCGCAGCGCCCACCCGGACCAGGGCGGATCCGACTGGCTTGCCGCACGATTGAACGAAGCCCGCGACGTCTTGCTCGGCGACTAGGCTGCCCGGGGGCTGCCGGCGGGCGATGGATTCCGTATCAGGGACGTGGCACTCAATTCAGCAGCGAAAGGGATGACACGCCCGTGGTGAAGCCACTCCGCAAGGCCGTTCTGCCGGTCGCCGGCCTCGGCACCCGCTTCCTGCCCGCGACCAAGCAGATGGCCAAGGAGATGCTGCCGGTCGTCGACAAGCCGCTGATCCAGTATGCGGTGGAGGAGGCGCGCGCGGCGGGCATCGAGCAGTTCTGCTTCGTCACAGGCCGCGGCAAGACGATGCTGGTGGACCAGTTCGACGTCGCCTACGAGCTCGAGCGCACGCTGACCGAACGCGGCAAGGCGAAGGAACTGGCGATGCTGCAGGCGCAGGCCTTGCCGCCCGGCTCCATCGTCTCGACACGGCAGCAGGTGCCGCTCGGCCTCGGCCATGCGGTGTGGTGCGCGCGCGCCTTCGTGGCCGACGAGCCCTTCGTCGTCATGCTGCCCGACGATCTGATGCTCTGCGACGTGTCCTGCACGAAGCAGCTCGCCGACGCCTACGCCGCGACGGGCGGCAACGTCGTCGCGATCGAGGAGGTGCCGCGCGAGCATGTCTCGCGCTACGGCGTGATCGCGCCGGGGGCGACGCGGGGCAACCTCGTGGAGGTGACGGGGCTGGTCGAGAAGCCCCCTGTGGACAAGGCGCCGTCCAACCTGACCGTGATCGGCCGCTACGTGCTGATGCCGGAGGTGATCGGGCATCTCTCGAAGATGGAGAAGGGCGCCGGCGGCGAGATCCAGCTGACCGACAGCATGGCGAAGCTGATCGGCGCCCAGCCCTTCCACGGCGTGCGCTATGAGGGCCGCCGGTTCGACTGCGGCGACAAGGCCGGCTATCTGGAGGCCCAGGTTGCCTTCGCGCTGGCCCGCGACGACATGGCGCCCGCCATGCGCAGCATCCTCCAGAGATACGCCTGAGCATCTCCGGGCCGGCCGGCCTCGCCGGACGGCCCGGAAGATGCGATGAAACAAGGAGCTGGCGTGGCTGCCGCGAGCGCAGGCGAGCGGCAACCATGCCAAACGGCCCGGGAGCAGGACCGCAGATGACCGCCTTCAATCACCGCTTCGACCCGACCAGCCTTCGCGAATACGACATCCGCGGCATCGTGGGCCGCACGCTCCGCCCCGAGGACGCTTTCGCGATCGGGCGCTGCTTCGGCTCCATCGTGGTCCGCGGCGGCGGCGGCAAGGTGGCGGTCGGCTATGACGGGCGGCTTTCCTCGCCGGAGATGGAGGCGCAGCTCGTCGCCGGGTTGCGTGCCTGCGGGCTTGAGGTGCTGCGGATCGGCTGCGGGCCGACGCCGATGCTCTACTACGCCGCCTATGCGCTGGAAGCCGATGGCGCGGTGATGGTCACCGGCAGCCACAACCCGCCCGACTACAACGGCTTCAAGATGATGCTCGGCAAGAAGCCGTTTTACGGGAAGCAGATCCAGGAGATCGGCCGCATGGCGGCCGAGGGCGACGTGGTGCCCTCCGCGGTCGGCAGCGACCGGCAGGTCGATGTATCGGACCAGTACGTCGCGCGCATCCTGCAGGACTGGGACGGCGGCGATGCCGCCGGAAAGGCGGGGGCGCTCAAGGTCGTGTGGGACCCGGGCAACGGCTCGGGTGCCGAGATCGTCAAGAAGATCGTCGCAAAGCTGCCCGGCACGCATTACGTCATCAACGGCACCATCGACGGCACCTTCCCGGCGCACCATCCCGATCCGACGGTCGCGAAGAACCTCGAGCAGATCATCGCGGAGGTCGCGCGGGAAGGGGCCGACCTCGGCATCGCGTTCGACGGCGACGCGGACCGCATCGGCGTCGTGGACGACGAGGGCCACATGATGTTCGGCGACCAGCTCCTCGTCGTGCTCGCACGCGACGTGCTGAAGTCGAAGCCGGGCGGCACGATCATCGCCGACGTGAAGGCATCCCAGGTGCTGTTCGACGAGGTCGCGAAGGCCGGCGGGGTGCCGCTGATGTGGAAGACCGGCCACAGCCTCATCAAGGCGAAGATGGCCGAGACCGGCAGCCCGCTGGCCGGCGAGATGTCGGGCCACATCTTCTTCGCCGACAAGTGGTACGGCTTCGACGACGCGCCCTATTCGGCCGTGCGCCTGCTCGGCATCGTCGCGCGCATGCAGGGCAAGCTGTCGGCCGTGCGCGCCGCGCTGCCGCAGGTGATCAACACGCCCGAGCTCCGCTTCGACTGCCCCGACACCCGCAAGTTCGAGGTCGTGCAGGAGGTGAAGCACCGCCTCGCGGCGGAAGGTGCGAAGGTGCAGGACGTGGATGGCGTGCGCGTGCTGACCGAGGATGGCTGGTGGCTGCTGCGTGCCTCCAACACCCAGGCCGTGCTCGTCGCGCGCGCCGAGGCGACCAGCGAGGCAGGGCTCGAGCGGCTGAAGGCCGGCATCGCGCGGCAGGTCGAAGCGTCTGGTCTCGCGGCGCCGGATTTCTCGGGCGCCAATGCCGGGCACTGAATGGGCGCGGCGCGTCGGATCTTCGTCTATGGCACGCTGCTCGACCCGCGCGTCTTCCGCCGCCACGCCCCGCTGCGCTGGCTCCGGCGCGCGCTCCCGGCGCGCCTGCCGGGCTATCGCCGCGTCGGGCTGCGCGGCACGCCCTATCCCACGCTGATCCCCGGCGAGGGCGAGGTCCGCGGCCTCCTGCTGCCGGCCCTGCCGCCGGCGGCGCTCGCGCGGCTGGCACGCTACGAAGGCCCCTGCTACGCGCTGCGCCCGTTGCGTGTCGTCACGCCGCGCGGCGCCTGCGCGGCGCGCGCCTGGATCTCGCAACGGTGGCGTTCCGATCCGCATCAGGATTGGTCCGCAACGTCTTGATTCTGTCGTTTCGCACCGCTCCACGCGAGAATGTGAGCGGACCTGTGGCGAGCGGAGCGTTAGAGCGGTTCACGTCTCGCAGGGTGGCGAGCAGGGGAGTCGAGTCATGGCTGATGCCGCGCGCAAGATACTGGTGGTCGAGGACGAGGCGCTGGTGGCCATGCTGGTCGAGGATGCGCTGCTCGATGCCGGGTTCGGCGTGCTCGGCCCGGCGGCGACCGTGGACGAGGCGATGTCGGTCCTGGCGCGCGAGCGCCCGGATGCCGTCGTGCTCGACCTCAATCTTGCCGGCGAGACCTCGACGCCGGTGGCCGACCTGTTGGCGGAGCGCGGCATTCCGTATGTGATCGCGACCGGCTACGGCGCCTCCGGCCTGCCATCGGGCCACCAGCATGCGATGGTGCTGGCCAAGCCCTACGACCCGGCGGAGCTCACCACCATGCTCGGGAAGATCTGCCGCCACCCGGCGGCCTGACGCCCCCCTACACCGCGCTGCTGTGCCGCGCGGCGGCAGCGCCGAGGCGCGCATCGAAGCACGCTGCGACATGGCGGACGAAGCGCCGCCCTGCCTCCGTCACGCGCAGCGTCCCGTCCTCGATCGCTGCGAGCCCGTCCCGCAGCAGCGGCGCGAGGCGCGCCGCGGCGCTCTCGCGCACCGCCTCCGGCACGGCGCGGAGGTCGAGCTTCAGCTCGCACATCACCGCCTCGATGATGCCGCGCCGCAGGCGGTCCTCCTCGGTCAGCGCCAGGCCGCGCGCGACGGGCAGCCGGTCGGCGGTGACGGCGGCGAGCCAGGCGCGCTCGTCGGGCAGGTTCTGCGCATAGCCCCCCGGCAGCGCGCCGATGGCGCTCGAGCCGAGGCCGAGCAGCACCGGCGCCGTGTCGGTCGTGTAGCCCTGGAAGTTGCGCCGCAGCGCGCCGGATCGCGCGGCGACCGCCATCGGGTCGTCCGGCCTGGCGAAGTGATCGAGGCCGATCGCGACGTAGCCGGCGGCCAGCAGCGCGCGCTCCGCCGCCTCCGCCTGTTCCATGCGCGCCACGGCGTCGGGCAGCATCTCCTCCGCGATCGCCTTCTGGTGCGGCTTCATCCAGGGGACATGGGCATAGCCGAAGACGGCGACGCGCGCCGCGCCCATCTCCGCCGCGAAGCGCGCGCTGGCTTCCACATGGCTGCAATCCTGGCCGGGCAGGCCGTACATCAGGTCGAAGTTGATCGCGTGGATGCCCGCCGCGCGCAGCCGCGTCACCGCGCTCTCCACCATCTCCCGCGGCTGGATGCGGCCGATCAGCGCCTGCACCGCGCCGTCCATGTCCTGCACGCCGAGGCTCGCGCGGTTGAAGCCGGCCTCGCCGAGCAGCGCCACGACGTCGTCGTCGAGCGTGCGCGGGTCGAGCTCGACCGAGAGCTCGGCGTCGGCGCGGAAGGCGAAGCGGGTGCGCAACGCCTCCATCACGCGCCGCAGCGCGTCGGCGCCGATCGCGGACGGCGTGCCGCCGCCGAAATGCAGCGACTCGACGCCCATGCGCGCCGGCAGCGCCGCGGCGAGCGTCGCGATCTCGCGCTCGAGCCCGGCGGCGTAGCGCGTGAGCCGCCCCTGGTTGCGCGTGATCGCGGTGTGGCAGCCGCAATACCAGCAGAGCTCCTTGCAGAAGGGCACATGCAGGTAGAGCGAGAGCGCCGCGTCGCGCGGAAGCCCGGCGAGCCAGGCGCGGTAGGTCGCTTCCTCCATCGGGCCGAAATGCGGCGCGGTCGGGTAGGAGGTGTAGCGGGGCAGGTTCTGCCGCGCATAGGCCTCGAGGCGGGCCCGCGGATCGGGGAGAGCGTCCATGCCCCGACCTTGACCGCGCGGGAAGGCGGCGTCCTTGCGCGGGATCAACTTCCCGGCGTCAGGCCGCCGCGTCCATCCGGCGGAGGGTGACGGCGACGACGCCGACGCCGACGCGCCGCTTCGCCCGGTCGCCGAGCGCGGCGCCGTCGACGGCATCGAGGTCGAGGGCGAGGCCGGCCGCCGCGACGGCCGATGGCAGGGTCACGCTGCGGCGCTCGTCCCCGGCGATCTGCACCGCCTGCCAGGGCCCGACGGCCACGCCGCGGGCGCGCAGGCGGAGCGACGCGCCCCCTGGCGGGCCGCGCAGCTCGACCTCCGCGAGGACCGGCGTGCCGGCGGGCAGGTCGAGCGGCAGGGTCAGTGTCGCGACGCCGTCGCGGGTCCAGGCGCCCCATTCCTCCTGCGGCCACCAGCCCAGCCCGTCGCGGACCGCCTCACCCCAGGCCGCGCCGGTGGAGGGCGTCGCGGACGCGCCGAGCGGAAGGCGGATGCCCGCGGGGCAAGTGGCCGGGCGCTTCGCGTCCGGCTGCGCGCGGCCGAGATGGGCGAGGGCCAGCTCCGCCGCCTCGCGCCAGGACCGCGTGGCCGCGGCGCCGTCGATCCGCGCCTCCGTCGCGACCCGCCATGCGTCGTCCGTCGCCAGGCGCTCCAGCAGGGCGACCAGCGTCGGCTCGTCGCCCGGCGGGAAGAACAGCGCGCCCGGGGCGCCCGCTTCCAGCAGCCCGCTATGCGCCGGCGCGACGGCGAGCTTCCCGGCCGCGAGGCTCTCCGTCACGGGCAGGCCCCAGCCCTCGTGGAAGGAGTTGTAGACGGTGAAGAGGCAGCGCGACGTCAGCCCCGCCAGGGCAAGGTCCGAGACGCCGGACAGGATCGAGACCTTGGCGCGCAGCTCCGGCACCCGGGCGAGCAGGTCGAGCGCGGCATCGGCCTTCCAGCCGGGCCGGCCCACGCAGACCAGGCGGGGCACGAAGGCGGCGGGCAGGCGGCGCAGCAGCGCGAGCCAGGCCCGGAACACCATCAGGTGGTTCTTCCGGCTTTCGATCGTCGCGACGAAGAGGGCGAAGGGGGCATCGGGCTCCTCGCGGTCGAGGGCGGCCGCCGCGGCGGCCGCAGCCTCGGCCTCGGGCGGCGGGTCGACCGCGAGCGCGGTCACCGCGGGGGTGGGCCGCAGGCCGAGCGGCGCGCCGAGCCGCGCCGCATCCGCCGCGGTGGCATGGGAATTCGCCAGCAGCAGGTCGGCCTGCAGCGCGAGCGAGGCGAACCAGCGCGCATAGAGCGGCGGCGTGGCCTCCGCGCAGTGCTCCGGCATCAGCAGCGGGATGCAGTCGTGCAGGAAGGCGGCGTAGCGCAGCGGGATCGCGCTGCGGAGCAGGCGCAGGCCGCGGAAGTAGTCCTCGATGCCCCAGGCATTGCCGAGGCTGATCAGCGTCGCGCCCGCCGCGATCGGCGCATCGGGCCGCCGGTCCGCGTCGCAGAGCTCCGCGACATTCCGCCACCAGGCCGGATCGCCCGGCTCCGCGCCGATGCGGGAGAGCTCGAGCATGCGACGGAAGGCGGCGTCTTCGACATGCCACCAGCGCGTGGTCGAGGGGTCGTAGGCCACGAGCAGGACCGGCGCGGGCGGCGCCGGATGGGCGAGGATCTCGCGCAGCAGGCTCGCCTGCACGCGCTGGATGCCGGTCGGCGTGCGCGAGTCGCGGATGTAGTCGAGCAGGTCGGTGACGTCGAAGGCGAGTTCCGTCGGCGGGCCGGCCGGTGCCGGATGCGGCGCCGAGGGCGGCCCATCGGGCACGGGCTGCAGGCGGTGGCGCGACAGCGCGACCTGGCGCCGCAGCCGGGGCGAGGCGGGATCAAGGGCAAGCGCGCGGAGGAAAGCGCCCATCGCCTCCGCGCCGCGGCCGAGCAGGCGGAGCGCCTGGCCTTCCTGCAGCGGCGGGTCGGGATCGCGCGGGGCGAGCTCCGCCGCCCGCCGGTAATGGACGAGCGCAGCGTCCGGGTCGCCGCCCTCCTTCACGGCATGGCCGAGCTGGACATGGATCGCGGCGTGGTCCGGGCGGAGCGCGAGATAGGCGCGGTAAAGCGGCTCCGCCGCCGCCCAGTCGCCCGCGTCGCGCAGCGAATCGGCGTGGGCGAGGATGCGTTCGGGTTGCTGGAGGGGCGCGGTCATGCGGTGAGGCGACCTTGCCGCCTGCAGGCCGCGCGCGGCAACCAGGAGCCTCTCCCTCCCGCCGGGGCGGGAGAGGGAGATGTGCTACGCCGCGACGGTGGCGCGGGCGGGCAGGCGCACGCCCTCGGCGGAGAAGACGTGCCAGGCCGCCGCAGGCAGGCCGACCGGCAGGACCTCGCCGACCACCGAGGCCGGCAGCGGCAGCCGCGCGACCAGCAGCTCGCCGCCGGGAAGCCTGCCATGGATCACCGTCTCGGAGCCCAGCGGCTCCACCAGCTCGACCGCGAGCGGCAGGGCGTCGTCGCGCTCCGGCCGGTATTCGACGTGCTCGGGGCGGAGGCCGATGACGAGGCGCCCGCCATCCTCCACGCCGCGCGGCCCGTCGGCGAAGGGCAGGGTGGGGCCGGCCTTCAGCGTCGCCCCCGCGCCGCCCATCGCCGCTTCGGCGTGCAGGAAGTTCATCGCGGGCGAGCCGATGAAGCCGGCGACATAGGTGTCGGCCGGCACGCCCCAGACCTCCATCGGCGAGGCGACCTGCGCGGCGCGGCCATGGTGCATCACGACCAGCCGGTCGCCGAGCGTCATCGCCTCCACCTGGTCATGGGTCACGAAGAGGCTGGTGACGCCGAGGCGCTTCTGCAGGCGCCGGATCTCGGCGCGCATCTGCACGCGGAGCTTGGCGTCGAGGTTCGACAGCGGTTCATCGAAGAGGAAGAGCTTGGGCTCGCGCACGATGGCGCGGCCCATGGCCACGCGCTGGCGCTGGCCGCCCGAGAGCTGGCGCGGCTTGCGCTCCAGCAGCGGCCCGATCTCCAGCATCTCGGCGGCCTCGGCGACGCGCCGGCGGATCTCGGGCATCGGCAGGCGGCGGATGCGGAGCCCGTAGGCCATGTTCTCGAAGACGGACATGTGCGGGTAGAGCGCGTAGTTCTGGAACACCATCGCGATGTCGCGGTCGGCAGGTTCCAGCTGCGTCACGTCGCGGCCGTCGATGCGCACCGTGCCGGAGGAGGGCGTCTCGAGCCCGGCCACGATGCGCAGCAGCGTGGACTTGCCGCAGCCCGAGGCGCCGACGACGACGATCATCTCGCCATCGGCCACTTCGAGGTCGATGCCGTGCAGGACCTGCGTGGCGCCGAACTGCTTCTTCACCGAGGAGAGGGAGAGGGTGGCCATTACTTCTCGGTCTCCGTCAGGCCCTTCACGAACCAGCGCTGCATGAACACCACCACCAGCACGGGGGGGATCATGGCCAGCACGGCGGTGGCCATGATGACGTTCCACTCGTTCTGCTGGTCGCCACTGCCGATCATCTTCGTCATGCCGACCACCACCGTCTCCAGGTCCTTGTCGGAGACGATCAGCAGCGGCCAGAGATACTGGTTCCAGCCATAGATGAAGAGGATGACGAAGAGGGCGGCGATGTTCGTCACGCTCAGCGGCAGCACCACGTCCCTGAAGAAGCGCAGCGGCCCGGCGCCGTCGATCTTCGCGGCCTCGACGTACTCGTCGGGGATGGTCAGGAAGAACTGCCGGAACAGCAGCGTCGCGGTCGCGGAGGCGACCAGCGGCACCACGAGGCCGGCCATGGAGTTGATGAGGTTCATGTTCACCATGACCTCGAAGGTCGGGATGATCCGCACCTCGACCGGAAGCATCAGCGTGATGAAGATGAGCCAGAAGCAGACCATGCGGCCGGGGAAGGAGAAGAACACCACGGCATAGGCGGAGAGCAGCGAGATCGCGATCTTCCCCACCGCGATCAGCACCGCCATGTTGAGGCTGTTCCACAGCATCAGCCAGACCGGCACCGCGCCCGTCTGGCGCGTCTGCGACCCGCCGGTGAGCCAGGCGGAGACGTAGTTCGCCACCGCCTCTCCGCCGAACCAGAGCGGCACCTCGCCGCGTCCGATCGTGTTCACGTCGTGGGTGGAGCCGACGATGGTGATCCAGATCGGGAAGGCGAAGATGAAGACACCGAGCGCGAGGATCGCATGCGCGATCCAGCGGCTGCGGGCCTGCCGTCGCGCGGTGGCGCGGGCCAGCGCCAGATCCTCGGCGGTGTGGTCGCGCATCAGCATGGCGCAACCTCCAGGGACGCGGAGCGGCCGCGCCGTGCGGGGAGCACGCCTGCGGCGTGACGCGTCTGAGGGCGCATCAGTAATGCACCTTCCGCTCGATGAAGCGGAACTGGATCGCGGTCAGCAGGATGACGATCGCCATCAGCACCACGCTCTGCGCCGCGGAGGCGCCGAAGTTGAGGTTCTGCACGCCGTCCACATAGACCTTGTAGATCAGCGTCGTCGTCGCTTGGCCCGGCCCGCCCTGGGTCAGGGCGTGGATCGTGCCGAAGGTGTCGAAGAAGGCGTAGACGATGTTGACGACCAGCAGGAAGAAGCTCGTCGGCGCCAGCAGCGGGAAGATCACCGTCCAGAAGCGGCGTGCCGGCCGCGCACCGTCGATCGCCGCCGCCTCCAGCACCGCGCGCGGGATGGATTGGAGGCCTGCGAGGAAGAAGATGAAGTTGTAGCTCACCTGCTTCCAGGCGGCGGCGAGGATGACCAGCAGCATCGCCTGGTCGCCGTTCACCTTGTAGTCCCAGCGTATGCCCATCCCGTTCAGGGCGCGCCCGAACAGCCCGATCTGCGGGTGGAACATGAAGAGCCACAGCACCGCCGCGACCGCGGGTGCGACCGCGTATGGCCAGATCAGCAGCGTCTTGTAGGCATTGGCGCCGCGGATTGCCTTGTCCGCCTGCACCGCGAGGAACAGCGCCGCGCCGAGCGCGATGAGCGCGACGGAGGTCGAGAAGACAGCGGTGTTCCAGGCGGCGGCGAGGTAGTTCGGGTCGTTCAGGATGTCAGCGAAGTTCTCGAAGCCAACGAATTCCCGTGACAGGCCGAAGGCGTCCTCGCGCAGGAAGGAGCCGTAGATCGCCTGGCCGGCGGGCCAGAAGAAGAAGATGCCGGTGATGACGAGCTGGGGCAGCAGCAGCAGGTAGGGAAGCGCCACGCCCTTGAAGATCACCTTCTTGCGCAACGCGGCTTCTCCGGAAAGGCGAAGCCCTCCCCCGCTCGCGGGGAAGGGTGGGGTGGGGCTTGAGGATGGGTGCGCGCCGAGTCACGAACCCCCACCCCGACCCTCCCCCGCGAGCGGGGGAGGGGGAAGCGGGCGCGGGACGGAGGTCAGCTTCCGCGGTTCTGGCGCTCGAAGTTGCGGAGCACCTGGTTGCCGCGGCTGGTCGCGTTGGTCAGCGCCTGCTCGGCCGATTGCTGGCCCTGGAAGGCGCGTTCCATCTCCTCCTGGATGATGGTGCGGATCTCGACGAAGCCGCCGAGGCGGATGCCCATCGAGTTCTCGGTCATGCTCCCGCCGCCGCGCAGCAGCTGGCGGATCGGGATGTCGGCGCCCGGGTTCTGGTTGTAGAAGCCCGACCGCTCGACCTCCTGGAAGACCGACTGGCGGACCGGCAGGAAGCCGGTGTCCACGTGCCAGCGGCGGACGATCTCCGGCCGGCTCAGGAACTGGAAGAACTCGGCAACGCCGCGGAACTCATCCGCGCTGCGCTGCGCGTTCGGGCCGCGGTTCATTGCCCAGAAGCTCGCCCCGCCGATGATCGAGTTGATCGGCGTCGTGCCCTCGTAATAGGGCAGCATGGCCACGCCCCACTGGAACTGCGCCTCGCGCTGGATGCGCGCGCGCAGGCCGGAGGAGGCGAAGATGATGGCGCATTCGCCCGACGGGAACAGCGCATCGGCCGCGCCGTCGCGCCCGCCGTAGCGGAAGAGCCCCTCGCGCTGCCAGCGCACGAGGTTGTTCATGTGCTTCAGCATGGCCGGGTTGTTGATGCGCAGCTCGGCGTTCAGCCCGCCGAAGCCGTTGCCCTGCGTGGCGAGCGGAACGTTGTGGATCGCGGAGAACTGCTCGACCTGCACCCAGGTCGGCCAGGCGGTGGTCATCGGGCAGGCGACACCGGCCCCCCGCAGCGCCTGCGCGGCGCGCTCCACGCCTTCCCAGGTCTCGGGGAACTGGTCGGGGTTGAGGTTGGCGCGGCGGAAGGCGTCCTTGTTGTAGAACACCACGGCGGTCGAGCTGTTGAAGGGCATCGACATCATCCGCCCGTCGGCCAGGCTGTAGTAGCCGCGCACCGCGGGCAGGTAGTCGTTGAACGGGATCTCGACGTTGTTCTCGCTCAGCAGCTCGTGCACCGGCTTGATGGCGCGGCCGGCGGCCATCATCGTGCCGGTGCCCACCTCGAACATCTGCACGATGTGCGGGGCTTGGCCGGCGCGGAAGGCGGCGATCGCGGCCACCATCGTCTCTGGGTAGGAGCCGCGGAAGCTCGCCACCACGCGGAAGCGGTTCTGGCTCTGGTTGAACTCGTTCGCGTAGCCTTCCAGCATGCCGCCCAGCGGCTGGGTCAGGCCGTGCCAGAACTGGATCTCGACCGGCTGCTGTTGGGCCTGGGCGGGGACGACCCCCGCGAGGCCGAGCGCGACGGCGCCGGCCATGAGCGTGCGGCGAAGCATGACTTTCCCTCTCCCGTTCGTGGGTTGCCGCGGGCTGGTATCGGGGCCGCGTTGCGTCCCTCTTACCCTTTTATGACAGGAGGATGAAGGGGCCTCAGGGGACCAGGGCGGCGGCGCGCAGGCCAGTGATCATGGAGGAGCGCAGCAGGTGCTCGCGCGCACGCACCGGATCGGCGGCGATGCGCTGCAGCTCCGCCAGCATCTCCGCCCGCCGCGCCGGGTCGGTCTCGCGCATCCGTGCGCGGTTGCGGTCGGCCTGGGCGATGATCTCGCGCTCGGCGACCGGCCGGCGGCGGCGCGTGTAGCGGCCGAGCAGCGAGGCATCCGCCTCGCCGCGCCAGACGGGGGCGAGGGTGGCGGCGAGCTCCATCGCATCCTGGATGCCCCCATTCATCCCCATCCCGCCGGAGGGGCTGTTGAGGTGCGCGGCGTCGCCGGCCAGCAGCAGCCGCCCGCGGTCATAGCTCTCCACGATGCGCTGGTGGATCCGGTAGGGGCGGAGGTCGGGCACGTCGTAGGGCGTCCCCTTCGGGTGGATCGCCTGCAGCTTGCGCTCGATCGCCTCCGGCCGCAGCGCGTCCTCGACGCTCTCGCCCGGTGCGGGGTAGAGGCTGGCGCGCCAGAGCCCGGGGACGCGCAGCAGGCTGAAGGTGCCGCTGAAGGCCGGGTGACGCGTCCAGACATAGTTGACGTTCGACAGCCCCTCGAACGCGGCTGCGAAGTCGAAGGGCGTCGTGGCGAGGATCGTCGTCTCCGGATAGGTGTCGCCGGGGAAGTCGAGCCCCATGGCGCGGCGCACCGCGCTCCGCGCCCCGTCGCAGCCGACCGCGAAGGGCGCGCACAGCGGATCGAAGCCCGCGCCGCGCAGCGTCACGCCGTGGGCGTCCTGCGAAACCTCCTCCACCCGCGCGCCGAAGCGCAGCTCCACCGCCCCGGCGTGCTCGCTGCGCAGCTTCGCCAGGATCAGGCGCGAGAGCTTCCACTGCTCCGCCTGCAGCCGGTAGGGATGGGCGGTGTCGTCCCGCAGCACGCCGAGGTCGAAGACCGCGCGCGCGCCGTCCTCGTGACGGCGCACCTGCCAGCTCGGCGTGACCAGGCCCTGCGCGACCAGCGGCGCCGCCAAGCCTAACCCGTCGAGCATGTCGAGCGTCGGCGGGTGGAAGGTGGAGGCGCGCAGCTCCTCCGAGATGTCCGCCTCCGCCTCCAGCACGGTGCTCGGCACGCCGAGGGTCGCGAGCCGGAGCGCGAGGATGAGCCCGACAGGCCCGGCACCGACGATCGCGATGCGCGCCTCAGCCATCCGCGCTGCCTCCCTCCATGCTCTGTGGCGGCAGCCGGCCCGCGGCCACGTCACCCACCAGGGCGAGCTGGCGCGGAAGGCAGACCCGCTCCAGGTCGTAGCGCTCCGCCACGGCCCGCCGCCCTGCCTCGGCGAGCGGCGCATGCCCGGCCTCGTCGGCGAGGGCGCGAAGCGTCGCCTCCGCGATCCGCTCCGGTTCGAAGAAGGGCACGAGCAGGCCGTTCACGCCATGCTCGATCACCTCCGCGACCGGCGGCGTGTCGGAGCCGATGACGAGCGCGCCGCAGGCCATCGCCTCCAGCATCGACCAGGAGAGCACGAAGGGATAGGTCAGGTAGACGTGTGCGCGCGTGACGCGGAACAGGTCGTGCAGCGCGGCAAGCGGCACGCGCCCGGTGAAGTGGATGCGCGAGGTATCGAGCCGGCCTTCCAGCTCGCCGAGCATGCGCGCCTTCCAGGTCTCGGCGCCTTCGGGCTTGGCGCCGTAGGAGACCTCGTTGCCGCCGACCACGACCGCGTGCAGGTCCGGGCGCTCGGCCTGCATCAGCGCCAGCGCCCGCATGAAGGACGGGAAGCCGCGATAGGGTTCGAGGTTGCGGGCGACGTAGGAGATCACGGGGTCGCCGCGGCGGAACTCGCGCCCCTCCGCCGTGCGGAACACCGCATCGGGACGCGGCGCGCAGCGCGTGGTGTCCACGCCCTCGTGCAGCACGCTCATCCGCTGCTGCGCCCAGTCGGGGTAGCGGCTGCGCTGCCATTGCGTCGGGCTGACGCCCCAATCGGCCGATTGCAGCGCGATGAGCTGCGTCGCGTTGATGGTGCGCGCGCGCGCGGCGTCGTCGAGGCTGACGGCCCGCGTCGGATCGAAGCCGAGGTCCTGGCCGAAGGCGTTGTAGTAGAACTCCCAGTAATAGAGCGTGCGTGCCTGCGGGAAGACGTCCTTCAGGTAGAGCCCCTCGCCCCAGCCCGGATGGCAGACGATCACGTCGGGGCGGAAGCCCTCTGTGTCGCGCAGCTGCACCAGGCGGTTGGCGAGGAGCTGGCCGCGGCGGATATGCGCCTCGAGCCCGCGTATGTAGCGATGCGTGTGCTCGCCCGGGCCGCGTGGCGCGCCATAGGCGACGTAGCGGATGCCGGGCGTGGCGTAGCCCTCCTTCTCGCCCATGCCCCAGACCTCGGCCCCCGGGTGCCGGGCGACCGCCGGGGCGAGGTGGGCGTACTGGCCCGGGAAGTTCTGGTGCACGAAGAGCGCCCTCAGCCTGCGGGGCTGGGTCAGGGCGGGGGTCGCGGGTCCTGTCATCCGGCGCCGACGCTGCGTGGCGCGCGCGGCAGGGTCAAGCGGGGGGGACCCTGGCCGGCCCGGCGCCGGTCTCCGCGGCGGCAACTCCCCGATCCGTGACCGCCCGCCAGGACGCCCGCCGCGCCGCGCGCCGGTAGGAAGGATGCCGACAGCGGACGGAGTACGGGATGAACGGGGATGAGCGACGCAGGCGGCGCGAGAGCGATTTCGTGCGGGAGCCGCTCTGGTGGCGTGATGCCGTCGTGTACCAGCTCCATCCCAAGTCGTTCATGGATGCCAATGACGACGGCACGGGCGACTTCGCGGGGCTGATCGGCAAGCTCGACTACATCGCGAGCCTCGGCGTGGACGCGATCTGGCTGCTGCCCTTCTATCCCTCGCCGCGGCGCGACGACGGCTATGACATCGCCGACTACACCGATGTCCACCCGGATTACGGGACGCTCGCCGATTTCCGCCGCTTCGTGGAGGCCGCGCATGCCCGCGGCATGAAGGTGATCACGGAGCTGGTGCTGAACCACACCAGCAGCGACCACCCCTGGTTCCAGCGCGCGCGCCAGTCACCCAAGGGGTCCTGGCAGCGCGACTTCTACGTCTGGTCCGACGACGACAAGCGCTATGCCGGCACCCGCGTGGTGTTCTGCGATATCGAGCCGTCGAACTGGACCTGGGACCCGGTCGCGGGGCAATACTACTGGCACCGCTTCTACGCGCATCAGCCCGACCTCAACTTCGAGAACCCGCGCGTGCTCGCCGCGATGCTGCGCGTGATGCGCTTCTGGGCCGATCTCGGCGTGGACGGCTTCCGGCTCGACGCCGTCTCCTATCTCGTGGAGCGCGAGGGCACGAGCAACGACAACCTGCCCGAGACGCACGACATCCTGAAGCTGCTGCGCGGCGAGCTCGAGCGCCGGCATCCCGGCCGCATGCTGCTGGCGGAAGCCAACCTCTGGCCCGAGGACGTCCGCGCCTATTTCGGCGACGGCGACGAATGCCACATGTGCTTCCACTTCCCGCTCATGCCGCGGATGTACATGGCGGTGGCGCAGGAGGACCGCTTCCCTGTCACCGACATCCTGCGCCAGACGCCGGAGCTGCCGGATGGCTGCCAATGGGCGGTGTTCCTGCGCAATCACGACGAGCTGACGCTCGAGATGGTGACGGACGCCGAGCGCGACGCGCTCTGGTCCACCTATGCCGCCGACAAGCGCGCCCGCCTCAACCTCGGCATCCGGCGGCGCCTAGCGCCGCTGATGGAGCGCGACCGGCGGCGGATCGAGCTGATGAACGGGCTGCTGCTGTCGATGCCCGGCACGCCGGTGATCTACTACGGCGACGAGATCGGCATGGGCGACAACGTCTACCTCCGCGACCGCGACGGGGTGCGCACGCCGATGCAGTGGTCGCCCGACCGCAACGGCGGCTTCTCGCGCGGCGATCCCGCGGCACTCGTGCTGCCGCCGATCCAGGACCCGCTCTACGGCTTCCAGTCGGTCAATGTGGAGGCGCAGCTCCGCGATCCGACCAGCCTGCTGAACTGGACGCGGCGAATGCTTGCCGTGCGCAAGCGCACCCGCGCCTTCGGCCGCGGCGCGCTTCGGCTGCTCTACCCCGGCAACCGCAAGGTGCTGGCCTATCTGCGCGAATACGAAGGGGAGGTCGCGCTCTGCGTCTTCAATCTCTCCCGGGCGGCGCAGGCGGTGGAGCTCGACCTGTCCGAGCATGCCGGGCGCGTGCCGGTCGAGATGCTCGGCGGCACGCCCTTCCCGCCGGTCGGGCCGCTGCCCTACGTGCTGACGCTGCCGCCCTACGCTTTCCACTGGTTCCTCCTCGCGCAGGGCGCCGCGCTGCCGGCCTGGCACGTGCCGGCGCCGGAGCCGCTGCCGGAGCTGCGCACCCTCGTCGTGCGCCCCGGCGCGGAGCGGCTGATCGCCGAGGCCCGTGCGCTGCTCGAGCGCGAGGTGCTGCCGGCTTGGCTGCCGCTGCGCCGCTGGTTCGCCGAGGCCGCGCGCGGCCCGGTCGGCGCGCATCTCGCGCTGGCGGTCCCGCTGCCGGCGCCGGACGGCGAGTTGCTCGTCTGGGCCGAGGTCGAGGCGGCCGGCGCCCGCTGGTCCGTCCCGCTCGCCCGCATCGGGGAGGAGGAGGGCGCGAAGCCGGCGGGCCAGCTCGCCCTGGCACGGCTCCGCCAGGGCGCGCGCGTCGGCCTGCTGACCGACGCCGCCGCGACCGACGCTTTTCCGCGCGCCGTGCTGGCCGCCTGCCGAGCGGGCGAGCGCGTGAAGACGCCGGAAGGCGAGATCCGCTTCCTCGGCTCGCCGGAGCTCGAGGTGCTGGAACTGCCGGAAGCGCCGGAGGTGCGGCGGCTCGGCAGCGAGCGGACCAGCAGCTCCGTCATCCTAGGCGAGGCTGCGGTGCTGAAGGTGCTGCGCCGGATCGTGCCCGGCCCGCACCCGGCCGCCGAGATGGCGCGCCACCTGAGCGGCATCGGCTATGCCGGCACGCCGCCCCTGCTCGGCGAGGTGGTGCGTGCCGCGCCCGATGGCGCCGGGGAGGGCGAAGCGAGCACGCTGATGCTGCTGCACGCCTTCGCCCGGAACCAGGGCGACGCCTGGTCCTGGACGCTCGATTGGCTCGCGCGCCGCGTCGACGAGGCGGCGCTGACCGAGGCGGAGCCGGAGGACCCGCTCGGCGGCTACCTGCCGCTCGCCGAGGCGATCGGGCGGCGCCTCGCGCAGCTGCACCTCGCACTCGCCCGGCCGAGCGACGACCCGGCCTTCGCGCCGGAGCCGCTGGACGCTGCGCGTGCCGCCGCCTGGGCCGAGGAGGAGGCGGCGCGCCTCGACCGCATCCTCGACCTGCTCGCCCGCCCCGGGCGCCTGCCGCCCGGCCCGGAGGAGGGGATCGCGCGCCGCCTGCTCGGACAGCGCGCGGCGCTGCTCGGCGCGGTGCGCGCCCTCGCGCCGAGCGAGGGGGCGCTGCGCCTGACCCGGCTGCATGGCGACTTCCACCTCGGGCAGGTGCTGGTCGCGCCGGGTGACGCGCTCATCGTCGATTTCGGCGGCGATCCTGGCCGCTCCGCGGCGGAGCGGCGCGCCAAGGGCAGCGCCTGGCGCGACGTGTCGGGTCTGCTCGCCAGCCTCGACTATGCGGCGGCGGTCGCGGTCGCGACCGAGGAGAGCGGCACGGCGACCGCAGCGCCGACCAGCCGGCGCGCCGAGCTGATCGCCTCCTGGCGCGAGGCGGCGGGGGCGGCGTTCCTCGCCGCCTATCGCGAGGCCTGGGCGGCCGAGGCCGGGCCGCTGCCGGAGGGGGCGGACCGCGCGCTCGACCTGGCCCGGGTCGGCACCGCGGCGGCGCAGCTTCGCGAGGAGCTGGAGGGCCGCCCGGTTTGGATCGGCGTGCCGCTGCAGGCGCTGGACGCGGTCGCGGCGAAGCTGTTCCGCGAAGGTGGATAGCGTTCGCACAACCGGCGGCTGAAGTTTCACGTTGACGTGACTAACGTATACACTTAGACGCGATACCGCCTGCTCTCATTCGCGTGAGCGAGAGGGCCGGCGGCGTCGCGGAAGAGCCCGCACGCGGCCCGAGGCCCACCGGTGATGGTGGGCTGCCGAAGGGCCGCGGATGGTGGGCTCCCCTGTCTCCGGACCGGTGCCGGGTGGACCGATTTCGGTCCGGTTCCGGTTCCTCCGCGGCGTCCCTGACGAACAACACCGGCCAGGGAGCCAGCGAATGAATCTCACGACCTGCCTGCAAGGCGCATCGGGCGCGACCACGGAACGGAACGGCGGGCCTCGGCTCGGCCTGGCCGGGGAGTGCCGCGCATGACGGTGAACCTGCTGGTGCGCGGGCAGAGCAATGCGATGCTCTTCTGCGATCGTGGCGGTCTCTGGACCATGGTGGCCGAGCTCGAGCAGCAGCTCGGCACCGACGTGAACCCGATCTTCGGCTGGGGCGACTACAACACCCCCACCATCAACAGCGGCACCGCCTTCACCGCCTGGGATAGCGGCGGGCAGCAGGCGACGATGATCGATGCGTTGCGGGCGCTGCCGGCCGAGGTGAAGGCCAACCCGACCATCACCCTGTGGATGCACAACGAGTACGACCAGTCCTCCGCCGTCTCCACCGAGGAGTGGCTGCGCGAGGTGCGCGCGGACGCCGAGATGGTGCGCGCGGCGCTCGGCCAGGACGCCTCCACCACGCCGTATGTTTTCGCGCCCGTGAAGTATCCCTATGGCGACCTCACGGCCGTCCATGAAGGCATGAAGGCGCTCGTCGCCGATGGCGGCTTCAACGCGTCGCTGACCGACGTCGCCCTCTCCCTGCAGATGGCCGGCGGGCCGGAGCCGGGGACCAGCAGCTCGCACATGAGCGATGCGGAGTCGAAGGCGCTCGGCTCGCAGCTCGACGCCGTGCTGGCGCCGATCGTGCAGGCGCTGGAGGCCGGCGCGCCCGTCCCGGCGCCGAGCGCACCCGCACCCGCACCCGCACCTGCACCCATGCCGGCGCCCGCGCCGGCCCCCGATGCCGGCACCGACGCCGGCGGCGCCGGCAACCCGGATCCCGCCTGGGTCGAGACCTTCGACACCGGCAGCTGGGGCCGCATCAGCCATGCATGGGGCAACGTCCAGACCGGCAACGGCGAGGTCACCCTCACCGGCATTAGCGGCATGATGGAGTTCCCGGGCGGCACCAGCGCCGGCGACGGCTACGGCTACCGGGAGTTCGTGGCCAACATCGAGGGCTCCGGCCCCGGCCCCGCCATCGTGCTCTGGCCCGGCTCCAATGTGTGGCCGGGTCCTGAGATCGACATCGGAGAGATCAAGCCGGACGGCTCGGGCCAGTACGCCGCGCTGCACTGGAAGGGCGAGGCGGGCAACGACGAGTACGTCACCGTCGATATCGGCGACTATCGCGGCCAGTGGGCGACCTACGGCGTCAACTGGATGCCCGACGCCGTCGAGTTCTACGTCAATGGCGAGCTGAAGGGCCGCGTGACGGAAA